>Ga0224483_100730_pt1 | contig 10656 bp, 9 predicted proteins | sample hydfratestSal1_FD_181453 | JGI IMG/M metagenome (GOLD analysis project Ga0224483, IMG submission 181453) | Metatranscriptome of mouse feces microbial communities from Columbus University, Ohio, United States - Sal1 (Metagenome Metatranscriptome) ... | reverse complement strand
TTGACTGGGAATACGCCGGCATGTGCGACCCTCTCATTGACATAGCCATGTGCGCCATCTATTCCTACTATAATGAAGAGCAGACGGACCGCCTTACAGAACTCTATCTGGAGCGAAGGCCGACAAAAGATGAATTAACCGCAGTCTACTCCTATGTGGCCCTGGGAGGCTTTCTGTGGAGCCTGTGGGCTGTATATAAAAGCCATTTAGGGGAAGAATTTGGGGAGTATACCCTCATTATGTACCGCTATGCCAAACGTTACTACCAGCGCGTGCAGGAACTCTGCGCTCCTGTGTAACCCCTTTCACCCCCGGAGTAATCAAATCGTAATAAATTATTTCCATTTTTCTCTATCTCTTAGCGTGTTCTTGTGGTATACTGGATAGGTCCGTACTGATGTGCGGCATGAATACTTACGCATAAGGGGGGAGTTACCTTTGATACACCACAGACAGTTTCGCGCCCTGGCTCTGGCCGGAATGCTCGGACTCATGACTCTGGCCCCGGCATCTGACGCGCTGGCGGCCGGTTGGAGCAAAAGCGGCGACAGCTGGGTATATTATGACAATAACGGCTCTCTGTATAAAGGATGGATCCGGACTACGGACGGATATTACTATCTTGACCTGACAAGCGGCAAGATGACTCTGGGCTGGAAACAGATTAATAATAAATGGTACTATTTCAGGTCCAACGGCCTCATGGTATCCAACAGCTGGATCAGCGTTGACGGAAAGTTCTATTACCTTCTGGATGACGGGACCATGGTGACCGGATGGCTGAAGATTGGCGACGACTACTATTACCTGAAAGCTGACGGCTCCATGAGCATCGGATGGCGTCAGATTGAAAATTCCTGGTATTATTTTGACACCTTGGGCAAAGTGGTCATGGGCTGGAAGCAGATCAACGGGGCCTGGTACTATTTCGGTTCCGACGCCAAGATGATCACCGGATGGCTGAATCTGAATAATACCTACTATTACCTGAACACAGACGGCAAGATGATGACCGGATGGCTCAGCGACAACACCAACCGCTACTATATGGATCTGTCTAACGGAGCCATGGCCAAAGACTGGAAACAGATCGACGGAAGCTGGTACTACTTTAACGGCTCCGGCCATATGCAGACCGGATGGGTCACCCTAAACGGCTCCTACTACTATCTGGATCCGTCCACAGGCAAGATGGCAGCCAACACCACGCTGAACATCAACGGCGTTTCCTACACCTTTAACGCCAACGGCGTATATCAAAACGGCGGATCGGCTCCTTCAGGGAACACATATCCCTCCGCTCCCGGTTCCAATACCGGCGGGCCCGGCTCAGGCTCCTCGTCTCCCGGCGGCACAAGTTCCGGGAACACGCTGAAAGAGGGCCTTACCACCGGTCCCGGAGCTTATTGACAGACAGGGCATGAGACCTGAACGCCAAAGCCATAGAATTCGCGCGGCGATATATCAAAAACCAGCTTGGGAGCCTTAACTCCGCAAGCTGGTTTTTCCGTTTCTAAAACACTGCCGGCCTGTCTTTAACCGCGCTCTGTCACCTTTCAGGCTCAATAAAACAGCCGGTTTACCGCGCTGAATATTCCCCTGAAGGAAGCTCTGGTGATATTGGAACTGATCCCCACGCCGTAAGTCACTTTTCCGGTCTTCACATCCATCAGATGGATGTAGGACGCCGCCTGGGCGCCGGAACCAGAGGTCAGCGCGTGCTCGCTGTAGTCCAGCACCCGGATCTCAATATCAAGCTCTTTCTCAAGACCCTTCTGGAGCGCGTCGATGGGGCCGTTTCCAACGCCCTCAAATGTTTTCTCAAGGCCATTGTTGGTGTAAGTCACCTTTACAAGGGTTGCAAACTCGCCGTCCTCGTTTTCCGTATCCGTGATCTGACATCTGCGGAAATGGATCGGCTCCTTGCGCTCTGTATAATTATGCCTGAACTCCTCCATGATCTGCTCCGGAGCCACCTCACCCTGCTTCTCGGAGATCTTCTGGATCACATCGGCAAACTCCTTATGCATCCCCTTTGGCAGCTTAAACCCAAAGAAGGTATCCATGATAAACGCCACGCCGCCCTTTCCGGACTGGCTGTTGATCCGGACTACCGGCTCATACTGCCGGCCGATATCGGCTGGGTCCACGGGAAGATATGGAACCTCCCAGTACTGTCCCTGCCTCTCCTTTAAGGCGGTCATCCCCTTGTTGATGGCATCCTGGTGAGACCCTGAGAAAGCGGTAAATACCAGCTTCCCCGCATATGGATGACGCTCCGGGATCTCCATCTTGGTGCATCGCTCATACACCTCGGCAATACTCTTGATATTCTCGATCTCAAGCTGTGGATCAATGCCCTGGGAGAACATATTGTAAGCCAGGGTCAGGATATCCACATTGCCTGTGCGCTCGCCGTTGCCAAAAAGAGTTCCCTCCACCCGCTGGGCTCCGGCTAACAGGGCAAGCTCTGTGGCAGCCACACCGGTTCCCCGGTCATTGTGAGGATGAACGCTTAAGATGATCGAGTCCCGGTTCTTAAAGTGGCTGTTCATCCACTCGATCTGATCCGCGTATACATTTGGCGTGGTCATCTCCACGGTGGACGGCAGGTTTATGATAATAGGATTCTCCGGAGTCGCGCCCCAAGTCTCCTGAACGGCTGTACAGATCTCAAGGGCATAGTCCAGCTCCGTGCCGGTAAAACTTTCCGGCGAATACTCCAGCACCAGATCACCGTCAAAATTTTGGGCATATTTCTTTACCATATTGGTTCCGTCAACGGCGATCTGGGTGATCTCCTCTCTGCTCTTATGAAATACCACATCCCTCTGGAGGGTGGAGGTAGAGTTATAGATATGAACCACAACGTTTTTGATGCCCTTGATGGCTTCAAAGGTCCTCTTGATCAGATGTTCCCTGCACTGCACCAGCACCTGGACCCGCACATCGTCAGGGATCATGCGGCGCTCCACCAGCTGGCGCAGGAAGTCATACTCGATCTGGGAGGCAGCCGGAAAACCGATCTCAATCTCCTTGAAGCCCAGCTTTACCAGCATATTGAAGAATTCCATCTTCTCTTCCACTACCATAGGCTCCACAAGAGCCTGATTGCCGTCCCGCAGATCTACGCTGCACCACACAGGGGCCTTCATGATCTGCTTAAACGGCCAGCTCCTCTCCGGAAAATCCACCACCGGCACTCTCTTATATCGCTGATAATTCAACATATTCTCTTCCTCCTTGTAATCACATTTCCAATGCTGTCCCTCTTTTTCGTGTCCGGCTTTAGGCCTCCGTCATATGGCCTTGCGCCTTCATCACCTGGATCACCTGATCCACATATGCCTCGCAAGTTTCATGGCTGGCAGCCTCCACCATGACCCGGACCACAGGCTCGGTTCCCGACTGGCGCAGTAAGATGCGTCCGCCCTCTCCCAGGGCTTGTGTCACCTTATCCACTTCCGCCTTAACCGCCGGGTCCTCCTGAGCCGCCTTCTTATCTTTCACCTTCACATTTTTCAGTACCTGGGGATATATCTCCACCTCGGACGCCAGCTTTGCCAGGGGCTGCTTCTTCTCCAGAATCACCTCCATGACCTTCAGGGAAGTAAGAATGCCGTCGCCTGTGGTGGCGTTCTTGCTGAAAATAATATGCCCTGACTGCTCTCCGCCCAGACAATGGCCGTAGGAGGACATATTCTCATAGACATATTTATCGCCCACCGCGGTCTTTACGTAGGAGATCCCTTCCCGTTCCAGGGCCTTGTAAAGGCCGAAGTTTGACATAATGGTGGTGACTACCGTATTGTTCACCAGAGTTCCCTGCTGCTTCATGTACTTTCCGCAGATGTACATGATCACGTCGCCGTCCACCACCTGGCCGTCGCCGTCCACCGCGATACAGCGGTCCGCGTCTCCGTCATAGGCGAATCCCACATCCAGATGATTGCGCTTTACATACTCCTGCAGCACATGGATATGGGTAGAACCGCAGTCCGTATTGATATTCAGGCCGTTTGGCTCATTGTTGATCACATAGGTCTCGGCTCCCAGGGCGTCAAACACATTCTTGGCAATGGCGGAGGCGCTGCCGTTGGCACAGTCCAGACCTACCCGCATATTTTTAAAGGACCGGGTGGCTATGGAGATAAGGTAGCCGATATATCGGTTTCTTCCCGCGGCAAAATCGATGGTCCGGCCAATGGCGTCCTTTCTGGCCAAGGGGATCTCCCCCAGTTCTCCGTCCAGGTACTGCTCGATCTTCTCAATAACCGACTCCTCCAGCTTTTCTCCCCGCTCATTGATCACCTTGATCCCATTGTCATAAAATGGATTGTGGCTGGCTGAGATCATAATGCCGCAGTTAAACCCTTCGGTCCGCACCACATAGGACACGCTGGGCGTGGTGGTCACATGCAAAAGATACACATCCGCCCCGGAAGCCGTCAGACCTGCCACCAAAGAGTACTCAAACATATAGCTGCTTCTTCTGGTGTCCTTTCCGATGACCACCCGGCATCTGGTATCCGGCTCCTTCTGTCCGTAAAACCATCCCAGGAAACGTCCCACTTTATAAGCATGTTCTACTGTCAGATCCACATTGGCTTCTCCGCGGAAACCGTCTGTTCCAAAATATTTCCCCATCTGTTCTATCCTCCCAAATGAATTCCATAAATAAGGTACAGTATAGCACACTGTCTCTTTATTTGCAATTTCTAATTATAACGTTTTTTCTTCCCTCCGGGCAGGTATTGTGTCCGATTACTCCATCTTTTGCTCCCCATCCGCCTCCACAGCCAGCAGAATGGTCCTTCCATCCTCCACCTGGTAGCTGCAGGTGACCAGGGTGTACAGATTTTTCACCGGCCCATCAGGCATCCGGGCATAGGGACAAGGCTTTATCATCTTCCGGACAAATGCTTGAAAGTCCTCTTCATCGTGAAAAGCCGTCTTTCGCGCCCCGGGATCCTCCTGTATGTAATAGCAGGACAGCGCCTTCAAATGAATCGTCTCCTTTGGCGTATAGATCTCAAAATACGGATGCTCTCTCAAATACGCTTCATCCTCATAGCGTAGCAGGTCCCGAAACATGGTCCCGTCTTTCATATTATGTCCGTAAAAGATATTGTTATATCCCCGAAGATCCCTCTGGCTTTCAAAGTCCAGAAAAATACACCCGCCGTCCGCCATCTTCCCGCCAAAGCTTTTGTGCAGATACGCCTGGTTATCACTGCCCTGGACAATGGGATAATCGATGTTTGTATCCGGGATCCGTATCCATCCCACGGTGTCCGGATTTATATCCCGCAGTTTCTCAAAGTCAACCGGAGAGCCGGAAACTGCCTGCCCACCACTATCCTCCTTAGCTCCCGCCATCGGGGCTATCCTCCCAGCCAGGTCAGGCTCTGTTTCCCCCAATCTTTTTCCCTCTGCTCCTGTGGTATTCCCTTCTGTTTCCTTTACCGCTATCCTGGCCAGGCTTTCGTATTCCCTCCGGATTTTCCACCTGTCCAGAGGCTCCTTTCCAGTCTCCAGAAAACAGACAGCCGCCAGAAGAAGAAATCCTCCCGCTAACAGGCTATGTATATTTCCAGGTCTTTGTGTATGTCTTTTGCTCACTGCCTCTCCATTCTTTTTTACATATTACAAAATCACAAAAGCTCCGATTCCCGGCGGATCCGCTTCCTTCCGGTTCTCGGAGCTTCCACTTTTTACGCGCCCTCATTCATCTTCGCCAGCTTAGCCGCCTGGTCGGCTGCGATCAGACTGTCTATAATCTCCTGAATATCCCCGTTCATAACCGAGTCGATCTTATACAGCGTCAGTTTGATCCTGTGCTCTGTCACCCGGCCTTGGGGAAAGTTATAGGTGCGGATCTTCTCCGAGCGGTCCCCTGTCCCGATCTGACTCCTTCTCTCCTCCGCCTCGGAGTTCTGCCGCTTCTCCTGCTCCAGATCAAACAATTTGGAGCGCAGGAGCCGAAACGCCTTCTCCTTGTTCTGCAGCTGTGACTTCTCGGTCTGGCTGTAGATCACGATCCCGGTAGGTATATGGGTCAGACGCACCGCAGAGTCCGTGGTGTTTACGCACTGACCGCCGTTTCCCGACGCCCTCATTACATCGATGCGGCAGTCCTTCATATCGATCTGCACATCCACCTCCTCCGCTTCCGGCATGACGGCCACCGTGGCCGTAGAGGTGTGGATGCGCCCGCCGCTCTCCGTCTCCGGCACCCGCTGGACCCGGTGAACGCCGCTTTCATATTTCAGTTTGGAGTAGGCGCCCTTTCCAGTGACCATGGCGATCACTTCCTTGAATCCGCCGATGCCGTTTTCATTTACATTGATGATCTCCACCTTCCAGTGGCAGCTCTCCGCGTAGTTTACATACATGCGGTAAAGCTCTGCGGCAAACAGGGCGGCCTCATCTCCCCCCGCGCCGGCCCGGATCTCCAGGATGATGTTCTTGTCGTCATTTGGGTCCTTGGGAAGAAGAAGGATCTTTAATTCCTGTTCCAGATCCTCCACCCGCTTCCTGGCGTCGGACAATTCTTCCTTGGCAAGATCCCGCATCTCTTCGTCGCTTTCCTCCTCCAAAAGAGCAAGGCTGTCCTCAATATCCTGCTTGGACTGCTTATACTGTTTGTAGGTATCTACCAGGGGAGCCAGATCCGCCTGCTCCTTCATAAGCCTGCGGAAACGGTTCTGATCCTCAGTCACGGAAGGGTTGTTCAATTCCAGCATCAGCTCCTCATAGTGAATCAGCATATCATCTAAACGGTCAAACATTTCTGCCTCCTTCTGCGTAAACCACCCGGTCCAGACCGGGGGTATCTTTTACGATCCTTATATTTTCAAATCCGGCCGCTTCCAAAAGGTCCCTTACAGCCCGGCCCTGGTCATGACCGATCTCCAGATACACACATCCCCCCGGATTCAGCCGTCCCCACGCCTGGGCGGCGATCCTCCTGTAAAAACTTAAGCCGTCCTCATCTCCGTCCAGCGCCATCCTGGGCTCATAGTCCCGCACCTCCGGCGCCAGGCCCCTGATGACCTGGGTGGCGATGTACGGCGGGTTGGCTGTTATGATGTCAAACCTTCCCTCCACACAGTCAAACAAATCCCCCTGCAAAAAGCGGATCGTCCTGTCCCGTCCCAAAAGCCTTTCCCCATTCTCTCTGGCCACCTTCAAAGCCTCGGCCGACAAGTCCACGGCTGTCACGTCCTCATAGCCGCCCAGAACCCCAAGGCTGATGGCAATGCATCCGGACCCGGTACACAGATCCAGCACCTTCTTTTTTCTGTCCTTCTGCTCCTGCAGCACCAGCTCTGTCAGGGTCTCCGTATCCTGGCGGGGGATCAGCACATGTTCATTGACCTTGAAGGTCAGCCCCATAAAATCCTGACTTCCCAATATATGCTGCAGAGGGATCCTGCGGCTTCTCTTCTTTATCATCTCACGATAACGGTCTGTGGCCGCTTCTACATCCCTGGTCCGCGAAAGAGGCTGCATCCGGTTCATCAGAAAATGCACCGTGTCCAGGTGAAATGCCTCTAAAAGGAGCCTTCTGGCATCCAGCTCTGCCTCCAGATCCCCGGCCTTTTCAAGGCTGGACGCGCCCTCGCCCAGCAGCTGATGCAGTGTCATGCGCCCTTTTCACCTCCAAAACCGCCTTTGTTCTCCTCCAGATACGCCCTCCAGTCAAACACTGCCTCCACAGCCGCGATGGCTACCTGGATCATGGAGTCGTCCGGCTCCTTGGTGGTCATGTTCTGCATCCACAGGCCGGGCTTGCTTAACACATTTACAATGGCAGAATCACTTCGCCCTGCAAGGCGCAGAAACTCGTAGGACACCCCGGCGATAACCGGGATCAGCACGATCCGGCTTAAGATCCTGGGGACAAGCCCCTCCACTCTTACCACCATAAAAAATACGATACTTATCATCATGACAATGATGAGAAAACTGGTCCCGCACCGCTTATGCTGTTTGGAACTGGCTCTCACATTGTCCACATTAAGCTCCATGCCGTGTTCTATGCAGTTGATGCATTTATGCTCAGCGCCGTGGTACATAAAAGTCCGGCGGATATCTTCCATATTAGAAATGACTTTAATGTAAATAATAAAGATAGCCAGACGGATAACGCCCTCCAAAAACGCCATCACCGTGTCCGACTTAACGGCAGGCCGAAGAAGGCTGCTGATCCCCAGAGGCAGCACCATAAAAATACCTATGGCGGCTATGACCGAAAACACCATCACTGCTGACATCAGCACCTTTTCCAGGTTCTCTCCCAGCCGGTCGTCCAGCCATTTCTCCAGGCGTCCTGGCTCACTCTCCTCATCGTCCTCAAAAAAGCTGGCGGAAAACGTCAGAGTCCTCATACCCAGTATCATGGAGTCCGCAAAATTAAATACCCCTCTCACAAAAGGCAGGGCCAGAACCTTATACTTTTCCGTCAGGCTTACATAGGTATCCTTTTTTACCTCGATCTCCCCGTCCGGCCTGCGCACGGCAGTGGCGTATTCCTGCTTGTTCTTCATCATGATTCCTTCAATAACGGCCTGACCGCCAATTCCGGAATATTTCATAATCCCTCTCTTTCTCCGGCTCCCCTGTGGAGCTGTTCTGATAACGAAAAAATAGGTTGAGCATAAGTGTCTCCACTTAGGTCTCAACCTGTTCTTACTCATACTCTGATTACTTGCCGGCGTTAACGCCATACTTGCGATTGAACTTGTCAATACGTCCGCGGGCCGCAGCAGTCTTCTGCTGACCTGTATAGAAGGAATGGCACTTGGAACAAACCTCCACGTGGATCTCCTTCTTGGTGGAACCTGTCACAAATTCATTCCCACAGTTGCAGGTAACTTTGGCCTGGTAGTATGCCGGATGGATACCTTCTTTCATGCTTTTCACCTCTCAAATTCTTTTTATTCTATCATGGCAGCTAAATGGATGGGCCAGCCGCCTATATTGTCATTGAAACAGCTTGTTCAGTATAACATAGAATAAAACTTAATGCAAGTGCAAAATCCCAAAAAATATCAGAACACCCGAATCCTCTTCGCGTTCTCGATAAACTCCCGGTTGGTCCTGGTCTTTGAGAACAGATCCAGGATCCGCTCCACAGACTCCTCCGGCTTTAAGCTGTTGGTGGCTTTCCGGATCATATCCACAGCCTCCTTCTCCTCCGCGTTCAGGAGCAGATGGTCGTTTCTGGTGCTGGATTTTAAGATGTCGATGGCCGGGAAGATCCGCTTTTCCGAAAGCTTTCGGTCAAGGACCAGTTCCATATTGCCTGTGCCCTTAAATTCCTCGTAGATCACATCGTCCATACGGCTCCCCGTATCCACAAGAGCAGTGGCCAGGATCGTAAGGCTCCCGCCCTCCCGCATGTTCCTCGCCGCTCCGAAAAATCTCTTGGGCATGTGGAGCGCCGCCGGGTCAAGACCTCCGGAAAGGGTGCGCCCGCTGGGCGGAACCACCAGGTTGTATGCTCTGGCAAGTCTTGTGATGCTGTCAAGGAGGATCACCACATCCCGCCCGTGTTCCACCAGACGTTTGGCCCGCTCGATCACCATCTCGGACACTCGTTTGTGCCGCTCTGCCAGCTCGTCGAAGGTGGAGTAGATCACTTCCACATTGTCCCCGGTTACGGATTCTTTGATATCCGTAACCTCCTCAGGGCGCTCGTCGATGAGAAGGATGATCAGGTGCATATCCGGGTTGTTGGTGGTGATGGCCTGGGCCACCTGTTTTAACAGGGTGGTCTTACCTGCCTTTGGCGGGGACACGATCATGCCTCTCTGCCCTTTGCCGATGGGGGATAACAGGTCCAGAACCCGCATAGCCGTGGTGTTGGCCTTGCCTCTGGTCTCCATATGAAGGCGCGAATTAGGGAAAACGGGAGTCAGATCTTCAAAATTCGGCCGGCGCTCAATAACTGCCGGCGGATAACCGTTAATGCTGGTGACATACAGCAGAGCCGCGAACTTTTCGGTGGCTGCCTTGATCCTCCGGTTTCCTCTGATGATGTCTCCGGTCTTCATGTTAAAACGGCGTATCTGGGAGGGGGCAACATACACATCGTTCTCACCGGGCAGAAAGTTCTCGCACCGGATAAACCCGAACCCGTCCGGCATAACCTCCAAAATCCCGTTGGCTTCGATGCCGCTGTCCAACTCCGGCATATCCTGGGGACCGTCCGCGATCGGAGCCGGAGTATAAGTCTTTGGACCTGCTGTGGGCCCTGCGGGATTTGCTCCCTGCCCCTGGGCGGCGTTTTGGTTTCTGATGGGTCTGGTATTTTGAGCCTGCTCCCTTGCCGGCTCCTGACGCTGGGGGGCAGGAGCTTTTTTCTGTTCTTCTGCTTCTCTCTCGCAGAGCAGCTCTATGATGTCACTTTTTTTCATTCCGCTGATTCCCCTGATCCCCTGGGACTTCGCGATCTCTTTTAACTCTGCCAATGGTAATGTCTGCAATTTTTCACGCATATTTTTCTCTCCTTTTTCAATAACTCAAGATTCTTTCTATTTTGTCTGGTTCTCGTTCAGGGAATGTTCCTTTGAACTAGGAATAAACGAAATGTTCTTGAACTCCAGATCGGCGGCCAAAAGACCGCCTCATCATTGTCTTTTATTATAG
>Ga0224483_100729_pt1 | contig 10658 bp, 9 predicted proteins | sample hydfratestSal1_FD_181453 | JGI IMG/M metagenome (GOLD analysis project Ga0224483, IMG submission 181453) | Metatranscriptome of mouse feces microbial communities from Columbus University, Ohio, United States - Sal1 (Metagenome Metatranscriptome) ... | reverse complement strand
CACATTCCTCAGTAGTCACAAACCTGGTAGCCACCTGCACGCCGTCCGCCCCAAGATTCATATGATGAACCACATCCTCATGGCTGTAAATCCCCCCGGCCGTCACCACCGGAATATGCCGTCCATATTTCCTCTCATAATCTTTCACCACGTCCAGAATCTTCCCGATCTCCAGGTCATACAAATCCCTCTTAAACGTAGTCTCCACATCCTCTGTATCCGCCCCATACTCTTTTAACTGCTCCCTGGAAAACCCCAGATGCCCGCCGGCCAAAGGCCCCTCAATCACCACCAAATCCGGCGCCTTTCCATATCGTCGGTCCCACATCCTGCATATTACGCCAGCCGCCTTCGCCGTAGACACAATAGGGGCAATCATCGTCCTCTTTCCTGTCCCACACTCCCCTTGTGCCTCCTGCACATATTCCGGCAGAGAAACCGGAAGCCCGGCCCCGGAAATAATCAAATCCGCCCCGGCCTTAACCGCCGCTTTCACGTACTCCCTGTAGTGCCTGGAAGCCACCATAATATTAAATCCGATTACCCCATGAGGCGCTATCTCCCTGGCTTTCTCAAGCTCCCTGCCAATAGCCCGCAAATTAGCCTCCAAAGGATTCACCCCGAAATCCGGCTCCCGAAAACCGATCTGCGCCGCGGAAATAACTCCCACGCCCCCGGCCTTTGCCACAGCCCCGGCCAGACGGTGGAGGCTGATTCCCACCCCCATTCCGCCCTGAATCACAGGCTTTTCAACCGTAAAATCACCTATTACCAACGGATTTATCTTTCCCATAGTATTCTCCCGATTAAAATCTAAAACCTGCAAAATCTATCATACCTCTGCTTCTGCAGCTCCCCGCTGCTCATGCATCCATACTCATCTAAAAATCCGCAGATCATTTCCTCCATATCCCAGGCAATCTCTTTCAGATTATCCCCGCAGGCAGGTTCCCTCTCCGAAATCACCCCGTCCACAATCCCAAGCTTTAAAAGATCCCCTGCCGTAATCTTCATCACCCCGGCCGCCTCCTCTGCCCTCTTGCTGTCCTTCCACAAAATCGAAGCAAATCCCTCCGGTGACAGCACGGAGTAAACAGCATTCTCCATCATCCATACCTCATTGGCAACAGCCATGGCCAGGGCACCGCCGCTTCCTCCCTCACCAATCACAACCGACAAAACAGGTACCTTTAAATCCGAAAGCTCAAAAAGATTTCTGGCAATGGCTTCTCCCTGCCCCCGCTCCTCCGCCTCAATTCCGCAGAACGCTCCAGGCGTATCCACAAAACAGATAACCGGACGGCCAAATACCTCCGCCTGCTTCATAAGGCGAAGTGCCTTTCTGTACCCCTCAGGAGAGGGCATTCCAAAATTCCGGCTGATATTCTCCTTGGTAGACTTGCCCTTCTGCTGGCCGATCACCGTCACAGCCTGTCCATGGAACATGGCAAGCCCTCCCACCACAGCTCCGTCATCTCCAAAATACCGGTCCCCATGGAATTCCATAAAATCATCAAAAATCATCTCTATATAATCCAATGCCGTGGGTCTGTCTGCCCGCCGCAACAGCTGCACATGCTCCCAGGCCGTTTTTTCGCTGACAAAAGCTTTCCCGGCCCTGTCTCTAAGACCGTCCGCCGCTTCCTCAAAGGCCCCGCCATTGTCATCTTTCCCGCAAGCTTTCCTCCCGGCCCCGCAGCCCGCGCCGCTTACCCTATGCATATATAACAATTTTCCCAGAGTATCTTTCATTTCTTCTCTGGGTACAATCCTATCCACAAACCCGTGTTCCAGCAAAAACTCCGACCTCTGAAACCCTTCCGGAAGCTTCTGCCCGATGGTCTGCTGAATCACCCTTGGCCCCGCAAAACCGATGAGAGCCCCCGGCTCCGCCAGAATCACATCCCCAAGCATGGCGAAACTGGCCGTCACGCCTCCGGTCGTAGGGTCCGTCAAAACACTGACAAACAAAAGCCCTGCCTCATGATGCCGTTTCAAAGCGCCGCTGGTCTTGGCCATCTGCATCAGGGACACACACCCCTCCTGCATCCTTGCGCCGCCGGAGCAGGCAAAAATAATCACCGGAAGCCTCTGGGCCGTAGCCCGCTCTACCATCCGCGTAATCTTCTCACCAACCACATGGCCCATGCTGCTCATCAAAAACCTGGAGTCACAGACACCAAGAGCCGTCTTCTCCCCGTTAATCAGACAAGTCCCCGTGACAACGGCCTCATTCAGCCTGGTCTTCTCCCTGGCCTCCCGCACCTTATCCTCATATCCCGGAAAATCCAGAGGATTGCCGAACTCCATAGTACTGTCCCACTCCTCAAAACTCCCTTTATCCGCTGTAATCTCAATCCTTCTGAAAGCGTGAACACGGAAATACGCCTTACATTTCGGACACGTGTACAAACTGTCCACCACATCATCCCGATAAACCGGCTGACCGCACTTTCTGCACTTTCTCCATAAACCCTCCGGAATGTTGGGTTCCCTGGTCTGACCTTTGTACTTTGTATCAATCAATGTATATGTTTTCTTAAACATATCCTTCAGCATATTCCGGTTTCTCCTTTCAAATTTGCTGCCCTGCTTTACCAGTCAGAAGAACATCTACTTCCCGTACTGTGGAAAATAAGTGGGAATAAAATGGGTATCCGTATCCCCCTGGCCGAACGCATCATGATTCAAAATCTCATACTGAAAATCCAGATTCGTCTCAATCCCCTCAATCACCAATTCCCCCAGGGCGCTCCGCATTTTGGCAATGGCTGATTCCCTGTCCTTTCCGTGAACAATCAGCTTCAGCAGCATGGAATCATAATTGGGCGGAACCCTGTAATCACAGTAAATATGGCTGTCCACCCGAACGCCGTTGCCTCCCGGCGTGTGAACATTGGTAATCAGGCCCGGACAAGGCATAAAATGCTTTGCCGGATTCTCCGCGTTAATCCTGCACTCAATGGCATGCCCCTGAATCCGAACCTCATCCTGGGTCACAGACAGGGGTTCCCCGGCGGCAATCCGAATCTGCTCCTTAATCAGGTCCATACCCGTCACCATCTCCGTCACAGGATGCTCCACCTGAATCCTGGTATTCATTTCCATAAAGTAAAAATTCTTATTCTTATCTAAAAGGAACTCAATGGTCCCTGCATTCTCATATCCAACTGCCCTAGCGGCCCGAACAGCCATCTCCCCCATCTTCTTTCGAAGCTCCTGAGAAATGGCAATGGACGGAGACTCCTCCAAAACCTTCTGGTGCCGTCTCTGAATGGAACAATCCCTCTCCCCAAGATGCACCACATGGCCCTGTTTATCCGCCATAATCTGAAACTCAATATGTCTTGGCTTCTCAATATACCGCTCCAGATACATGGTATCATCGGAAAAACCCTTGACAGACTCCATCTGGGCATTGAGAAAATTCGCCTCAAAATCATCGGGCCCGTAGGAAATCCTCATGCCCTTTCCGCCGCCGCCGGACGAAGCCTTAATCATCACCGGATAACCGATTTCCTCCGCCATGGCTTTGGCTTCCTCCACCTTGTACACCGGCTCCTTACTTCCCGGGACCACCGGTACGCCGGCCTCCATCATGGTCTTTCTGGCCTCCGATTTATTGCCCATCTTATTAATCAAATCCGCCGACGGTCCGATAAACGTAATGCTGCACTTCTCACAAAGCTCCGCAAACCTGGCATTCTCCGACAAAAAACCGAAACCCGGATGAACGGCCTCCGCTTTCATTGCCACAGTAGCCGAAATAATCCGCTCCATGTTCAGATAACTCTTGTCTGAAGGAGCCGGCCCGATGCAGATAGCCTCATCCGCCAGAAGAGTGTGGAGAGAATCCCTGTCAGCTTCCGAATACACGGCCACTGTCTTGATACCCATTTCCCTGCACGCCCGGATAATCCGAACCGCAATCTCTCCCCGGTTGGCAACCAATATTTTCGTAAACATAAGGCATTCCCCTATCCAATCATAAAAGTCAATTCCGCCGACACCGCAACCTTGCCGTCCACGGTAGCCGTGGCCTTTCCGATGCCCATAGGCCCTTTCTGCTTGATGATCTCACACTCCAGCCGAAGCTTGTCCCCCGGAACCACCTTTCTCTTGAACCTGGCATGATTGATGGCTCCGAAATACGCGGTCTTTCCTTTGTTCTCCTCCACGCTCAAAATCGCCACAGCCCCCACCTGAGCCAGGGCCTCCACCATCAGCACCCCAGGCATCACTGGTTCCTGGGGAAAATGGCCCCTGAACTGGGGCTCATCAAACGTCACGCATTTATATCCCACAGCCCTGACTCCCGGCTCCAGCTCCTCAATACAGTCGATCAGCAGAAACGGGTGACGATGAGGGATGATCTCCTCAATCTCCTTAATTCCAAGCATATGATTTTTCTCCTTTTACCGAATCCTGAACAACGGCTGGTTGTACTCCACCACATCTTCGTTATTGACCAAAATAGCCTCAACCACCCCGTCATACTCACTCTCAATCTCATTCATCAGCTTCATGGCCTCAATGATTCCCAGAACCTGGCCCTTTTTCACAACATCTCCCACCTTCACGAAATTCTCCGCGTCCGGGGAGGAGGCGCTGTAAAATACGCCCACCAGCGGCGAAACCACCACCTTATCAGACTCCATGGCCGTCGGACCAGCAGCCGCCTGCCCCGGGACTGCTGCCACGGTCTGGACAACAGCTCCGGTTCCCAAGACGCCTGCCGCCGGTATGGCGGCGGCTGCCGCGCCTCCTGCTGCCAAAGCTCCCGCCCCGGAAACCACGGCGGCAGTTCCGGCTGCTCCCGGAATCACACTGACATTTCCAGGCGCGCCCGGTATCGCGCCCATGCTTGCCGGTATCACGCCAACGCTTTCCGCCGCGCCAAATCCGGCTGCCCCAGCCTGAACCGTCCTTTTGCTCTCCCCATAGGATGCCGCGGTTTCCACTCCAGGATTATCCTTTCGCAGACGAATCTTAGTCCCGTTATCCTCCACATCCAGCTCCGTAAGCCCGTGGTCCGTAAAAGCCTGAACCAACGCAAGAACACTCTGTATCTCCATACCCGTTTCCCCCTATTCCTCAAACTTCTTAATAAGCAGGCTGGCATTGTGGCCGCCGAATCCCAGGGAATTGCTCATGGCATACCGGATATCCGCCTTGACGCCCTCCCCCTTGGTGTAATCCAGGTCGCACCCCTCATCCTCTTTCTCAAGACCGGCCGTGGCATGGACAAACCCTTCCTCTATGGCCTTCACGCAGGCGATAAACTCCACGCCTCCCGCGGCCCCCAGAAGATGTCCAACCATAGATTTCGTAGAATTAATGTGAACCTTATACGCATGGTCTCCCAGGGCCAGCTTAATGGCCTTTGTCTCAAACAGGTCATTGTGGTGGGTCCCGGTTCCGTGGGCATTAATATAATCCATATCCTCTGCCAGGACGCCCCCATCCTTCATGGCCATCTCCATGGCCTTGGCTGCCCCGCTTCCGTCCTCCGCCGGTGACGTAATGTGGTAGGCGTCGCAGGTAGCCCCGTAGCCAACCAGCTCCCCGTAAATCTTCGCTCCCCTTGCCATGGCATGGTCCAGAGACTCCAGAACCACCACTCCGGCTCCCTCACCCATAACAAACCCGTTTCTCTCACAGTCAAAGGGAATGGAAGCCCTTAAAGGGTCCTTTGAAGTAGACAGGGCCGTCAAAGCTCCAAACCCGGCAATACTCAAAGGCGTAATCGAAGCCTCCGTGCCGCCTGCCACCATAACATCCGCTTCCCCGTACTGAATCGAACGGAACGCCTCCCCAATGGAATGGGTTCCCGTGGCGCAGGCCGTAACCACATTAAAGCATTTCCCTTTAAGGCCAAACTGGATCGCCACATTTCCCGCCGCCATATTGCCGATCATCAAAGGAACCAGAAGAGGATTCACCCGGCTTGGCCCCTTGTCCAGAAGCTTCTTGTACTCCCTCTCAATGGACTGCAGGCTTCCGATGCCCGAACCGATGCACACGCCCACGCGGTAAGGGTCCTCCTTCTCCATCTCAAGGCCCGAATGTTCCAGAGCCTCCTTAGCCGCCGCAACCGCAAACTGGGAAAACCGCTCCATCCTCTTGGCAGTCTTCGGGTCCATATAATTTTTGCCCTCAAACCCCTTCACCTCAGCCGCCAGCTTCACCTTGTAATTCTCTGTGTCAAAAACCGTGATCGGCCCGATTCCCACCTTTTTTTCCTTCAGCCCGCTCCAAAACTCATCCACACTGTTTCCAATAGGGGTAATCGCTCCCATTCCGGTAACAACCACACGATTGCTCATCCTTTCACTCCTCCTGTCTTCTGCCGGGCCATGCCCCGCCTAAACATCCCTTGAAACACCTAAGTATCCGCTGCCAATACTGCCCGTCAAAAATACCCGTCAGACCGGTACAGACCGGCTACATGGCCATTCCGCCGTCCACACACAATACCTGGCCCGTAATATACCTGGCCTTATCCGAAGCCAAAAACGCAGCCGCCTCCGCCACATCCTTTGTCTCCCCAAACTCCTTCATGGGAATCTGAGCCCTGGCTCCTTCCTTCACTCCATCCGACAGTACTTCCGTCATCTCCGTATTAATAAATCCCGGCGCAATAGCGTTAACCGTAATCCCTCTGCTTGCCAGCTCCCTGGCCGCCGACTTGGTCATGCCGATAATCCCCGCCTTGGAAGCCGCGTAATTCACCTGCCCCGCATTGCCAAGAACCCCTGACACCGAAGAAATATTAATAATCCTGCCGCTCTTCTGCTTTACCATCTGCCGGGCCACATGGCGCATACAATTAAACGCCCCCTTCAGGTTCGTCCTCACAACCGCGTCAAAATCCTCCTCCGACATGCGCATCAAAAGGCCGTCCTTTGTAATCCCCGCATTATTCACCAAAATATCAATATGGCCATAAGACTTAATTACACGGTCCATCAATTTCCCGGCACTCTCAAAATCCGACACATCACACTGGATGGCCTCCGCTTTCCCGCCCTTTTCCTCAATTTCCTTAACCGCGTCCTCCGCCCTCTGGGCCGAACCATTATAATTTACAATCACCTCAGCCCCTGCGGCCGCCAAAGTCCTGGCAATCTCTCTGCCAATCCCCCGGCTTGCCCCGGTAACCACCGCCACCTTACCTGTCAGCATCTGTCCCTTTCTCCTCTCAATTTAAACAAATCCTGCAAACCTAGACACATATGAAACCGATATCAGGCAATTTATTCACCAAAATTTAATCCATGCTGCACCAGCTCCACAACCGATTCGCTATCTCAATTTCTCCAAATCATCCATCTTCTCTATATTAAGAACCTTCACGTCCCTTGAAATCTTTCTCATAAACCCGCTGAGGGTTTTCCCCGGCCCAATCTCCACAAAGGTGTCCACCCCATCTTTCAGCATGGTTTCCACACTCTGCTGCCATCTCACCGAAGAATACACCTGCCGCATCAGCAGCGGCTTCACCAACGCCTCATCCGTCACATACTCCGCCGTCACATTGGCCACATAGGGAATTTCCGGCTTTGACACCTTAACGTGTTCCAGCACCTTCCCCAGCTTGTCCCCTGCCCCTGTAAGCATCTTCGAATGAAACGGCCCGCTGACATTAAGAGGAACCACCCTCTTAGCGCCGGCTTCCTTCAATTTCATTCCAGCCAGTTCCACAGCTTCCTTTTTCCCGGAAATCACAATCTGCCCCGGGCAATTATAATTGGCGATCTGGACATCCTCCATATCCCCGATCACCTGCTCAATCTTTTCCGCGTCCATAGCCAGCACCGCCGCCATGGCGCCAATCCCCACAGGAACCTCCCCCTGCATCAGGATTCCCCTCTGCCTCACGGTCGTAATGGCATCATCCACGGACATAACCCCCGCAGCCGCCAGCGCGCAATATTCTCCCAGGCTCAGCCCTGCAGCCACATAAGGCCTGATATCCGTCTTCTCCATCAGCACCTTCATCATGGCAATGCCGGCAGTCACCATAGCCGCCTGGGTGTACTCCGTAATATCCAGCCGGTCATTTTTTTCAAAGCACAGCTCTGGCATAGAAAATCCCAAAAGCTCTGACGCCCTGTCAAAAATCCGCCTTGCAGTCTCCGTATTATCGTAAAAATCCTTACCCATGCCAACCGTCTGCGCTCCCTGTCCCGGGAAAATAAATGCAACTTTATTCATGAAATGCTCCTTTTGCTATCACATTGTATCCACATATATCCGCAGATTCGGCAGCAAAATCCCCTGCTGCCTTTCTCTGCCTCAATACAAAAACCAATGGTTTCCCTGCTTCTTTCTGCCGCTTATTTCCAATCCCCGGCAAATCCGCCTGTCTGTCACTCCCACTTCATCAGCGTCTTCGCCTGCTCCATCATTTCCTCAACCATCTCTTTGCAAGTCTGCTCTTTGGAAATCAGCCCCGCGATCTGTCCCGCCATAACCGTTCCCTTGGCCACATCGCCCTCCTGAACCGCCCGGCGCAGCGCCCCCAGAGTCATATACTCCAACTCCTCAAAAGATTTCCCCTCTGCCTCCATCTTTACATACTCTCTGGTCATTTCATTTCTCAGACAGCGGATGGGATGGCCATGGCTTCTCCCGGTCACTGCCGAATCAATATCCTTGGCCTTGATGATTCTCTGCTTATAATTCTCATGTACCACGGCCTCCTTAGACACCACAAATCTGGTGCCGATCTGAACCGCCTCAGCCCCAAGCATAAAAGCCGCCGCAATCCCTCTGCCGTCGCCGATTCCTCCTGCCGCAATCACGGGAATCTCAACCGCGTCCGCAACCTGGGGAACCAGGGTCATGGTAGTCTGCTCCCCGATGTGGCCTCCGGACTCACACCCTTCTGCCACAACCGCGTCCGCCCCGTGCCGCTCCATGCGCCGTGCCAATGCCACGGAAGCCACCACGGGAATCACCTTCACGCCTGCTGCTTTCCATATGTCCATATACTTCTCAGGATTCCCGGCGCCGGTGGTAACCACCTGAATGCCTTCCTCCACAATCACCTTAGCCACATCATCCGCATAAGGGCTCATCAGCATCACATTCACCCCAAAGGGCTTGTCCGTAAGCTTCCTTGCCTTGCGAATCTCATCCCTGACCACTTCCCCCGGCGCATTGGCCCCGCCGATAAGCCCCAGGCCCCCGGCCTCAGAAACCGCCGCCGCCAGATGATGTTCCGCAACCCAGGCCATACCTCCCTGGATAATGGGGTACTCCACCCCCAAAAGCTCTGTAATTCTTGTCTTCATTTTACTCAACGCCTTTTTCCTTCAGATAATTCATAACTTCGCCTACCGTCAGAAGATTCTGCAAATCTTCAGCCGGAATCTCCACCGAATACTCATCCTCCAGCGCCATCACCAGCTCAAACAAATCCAGAGAATCCGCTGCCAGGTCGTCCTTAAAATTGGAATTCTCCGTAATGGTGTCTGCGTCAACACTTAACTGCTCCGAAATAATTTCCTTCATCTTCTCTAACATGATTTTACTCTCCCTTTCTTTTCTTTCTTTTTTACTCTCCCCTTTGGGAAGAAATGTTTCATCATAAAATAAATTATATATAGCAAGCTTTCGACAAAAATCGAAAAACTTTGACTATCAAATTATTTGTCTAAAAAAATTTTTCTACCACTCAACCAATAAGGCCCCCCAGGTAAGCCCGGCCCCAAACCCTGCCAGCACCACCCTGTCGCCTCTGTGAAGCTTCCCCTGCCGGTTCAGCTCATCAAGAAGAATCGGTATGGTAGCCCCGGAAGTATTGCCGTACCGGTCAATATTCATGGGAATCTTGTCCATGGAAATCTTAAGCCGTTTGGCAATGGACTCACATATGCGGTAATTAGCCTGATGCAGTATCAGATATTTCACTTCACCCATATCCGTATCCGCACTCTTCAAAAGACTCTCCACACACTCCGGCACCTTTTTCACCGCAAACTTAAAAACCTCCTGGCCCTCCATGGCAATATACCCCGGCTCCGGTTTCGTCCCTGTAAGAAGATTCCCCATGGTTCTGGCCTGACACGTGAGAACCGACGCCTTCCTCCCGTCAGAACCAATCCGTCCGCATAGCAGTCCCCTGTCTCCGTCTTCACAGGCCCGCACTACTGCTGCCCCGGCCCCGTCGCCGAACAGCACGCAGGTACTCCGGTCCGACCAGTCCACAACCTTGCTCAGATTATCAACCCCAATCACCAGCCCTGTTTCATAGGCCCCTGTCCTCATCAGCCCGTCCATAGTGTGCAGAGCAAATATAAATCCGGAACAGGCCGCGCTCACATCATACCCCACCGCGTTTCCTGCCCCCAAAATCCCCTGAACCTCACAGGCCGCGCTTGGAAAACAGTTGTCCGCCGTGGTAGTGGCCGCAATGATGATGTCAATATCCTCCGGCTCCACCCCCGCGTCTTTCAGCGCCAGCTTCGCCGCCTCAGCCGCCATCCAGGTCGTACCCGGCCCGTCGGAAATGTGCCGCTGTTCGATTCCCGTCCGGGTCCTTATCCACTCATCGCTGGTATCCATAACCTCCGCCAAATCGTCATTGGTCACGACCCTGGGCGGAGCAAAAGAACCAGTCCCTATTATCACTGTTTTCATTTTTTGATTTG
>Ga0224483_100726_pt1 | contig 10715 bp, 7 predicted proteins | sample hydfratestSal1_FD_181453 | JGI IMG/M metagenome (GOLD analysis project Ga0224483, IMG submission 181453) | Metatranscriptome of mouse feces microbial communities from Columbus University, Ohio, United States - Sal1 (Metagenome Metatranscriptome) ... | reverse complement strand
GGGCTGATATAAAGTGACAAAAATAGTCGAATATGTTAAAATATAGACGCAGAATGACGAAAGATAAGAGTAGGGGTGTGCCATTAACGCAGTATGGCGGAAGATAAGGGTTGGAGGTGCTAAGGTATGAGGCAATGGATCGAGTATGCCGTGGAAAATTACCGGAGCAAAAATTCATTTGGATTTCAGCTTGCAAAGAATTTGAAGGCGCGGCAGATTGATACGGCGATAGAGCAGTATGCGAGGATCGTAAAGCCTGAAGAAGTTGTTGCGATCCTGGATACAACGGTTGTGAAGTCCGGGAAGTCCGGATTCTTACTTACGGATCGGTATCTGTACAGCAGCAATGAGAAAGAGGGAGCCCCGGTGGAGCTGATGTACTTAAAGAGCGTCTCTGTCAGGGAAGAGAATAACAGTTATTGTATATTAGAATATGAAGACGGACGGAAAAGAGAATTGTATGTGTCTGTATTTCTGGACGTAGCGGATGTGTTGAAGATGATCGCCGGGAAGAGCAGTTCACCGGGATCGGGCGAAGCAGAGAAACAGGCGCAGGGAGCTGCTGCGCCGGGACATGAGAAGAAGCAGGCTGCAGAAATGAATTCGGGGACGGAAAGAAACGGTAGGACCGAATTTGGCGAGGAAACCGGACGAAGCACAGGATACCTTGCGGAGGCGGCAGGAGACGAGCCGGGAGCAGGGGAGAGTGCAAAAGCACCTGAGGGCGCGACGGGCATGGGGGATCATATGGATGTGTCCGGAAGCGCGGCGGGAGCAGGAGATAATGCGGAAGCGTCCGCAGGAGCGCTTGGTGCGGGAGATCATATGAGTGTGCCGGGAAACACACCGGGCGCAGGAGATCACAAGGATATGTCAGGAAGCGTGTCGGATGCGGGACATAGCACGGATGCGTCCGGAAGCATGCCAGGAGCAGGAGAGGGCGCGGAGGCATCCGGAAGCATGCCGGGCGTGGGAAATCGAGCGGAAGCATCCGGAAGCGGACAAGGTGCAGGGGCTGGAGCGGAAGTATTTGGAAGTGTGCCAAGAGCAGGGTCTGGAGCGGAAGTATCCGGAAGCGGACAAGGTACAGGATCTGTAGCGGAAGCATCCGGAAGCACAGGAAATCCGGGAGGGAACGTCGGAATGCCGGAGACCGGACAAGAGGAAGAGCGAACCGGCCTGGTACCCTCTGGGACCGCCGAGGATGATGCGGTTATGGGCGCCGGCGTGGATCTGGCTGACGAGTTGCCGAAGGAACTGTCTCTGGAGATCGTCGGATTAGAGGAGCTGGAAGACGAAGAACCGAAAGAAGCCGACGAGCCGCAATGGGATACGTCTGTCTTACAGACAGAAGCTGATGTGCAGGAAGGCTCTGAGGGAAAAGAATCTTTTGACCAGATCCTTGCGAAAGCCGAGGCAGGGGACAGAGCCGCCATGTTCGAAGCGGCAGAGATGCTTTATACAGGCGATCAGATACAAGAGAATCAGAAGGAGGGGCTCCGTTGGTTCCGGGAGTCGGCAAAGGCAGAATATGTTCCTGCGATGCTTAGGCTGATGCGGTTCTATGAAGAAGGAGAGTTGGTGAAGAAGAATCTGACTCTCAGTATGAGTTGGGCAAAGAAGGCGGCTGCAACGGGTGAAGACGAAGGGCAGTTTGCACTGGCAAAGACCTATATCTACGGACAGCCGGGAATGCAGGATACGGATAAAGGCATCGGAATCCTTGCCGAGATGGCGCAGAAAGGGAATAAGGAGGCAGAAGAGCAGCTTCTCGGAGTGCACCAGAAGATCCAGGAAGCGAAAGAACGTTTCCGGGCGGGGGTCAGGAACCCAAGCACCGCCTCCGGTTATTATGAGATGGGCATGTATTGTAAAGCAGGAGACGGTTATTACTGTTATCCCAAAGAGGCGGTGGGATATTTCCGCAAAGCGGCGGAAAAAGACCACATCCATGCGCAGTACCAGTTGGCGCTTGCCTACTATACCGGGGCAGGCGTGAAGAAGGATGAGGATGAAAGTATTCGATGGCTTGAGAAAGCGGCGGCGAAGAGCCATAAGGAAGCCGGAGAACTGCTTGCAAAGCTTCAGGAGAAGCGCCGGATCAAACAGGAGAAGAACGAATTCAAGAATCATCTCCGGCAGGCTGAGAAGGGAGACGTCTACGCCCAGTCCAAGACAGCCGAGCTGTACCTTCAAGGGATCGGAGTGAAACAGGATATCAAGAAAGGCATAGAGTGGTATGAGAAGGCAAGCGAGACAGACGAAGGCTACGCGGCGCGCCAACTGGCAAAGCTCTATTCCGACGGGGAGCTTGTCCCGGAAGATCCCGAGAAAGCGGCGTACTGGCGGATGGTAGGCGGAGTGCTGGATGAATTATAAGTGGATCGGGAACACCTTAAGACTTTCTGAAAATTCCTTAAACTTCTTGACAAACATCTTGCAGGTGTCTATAATCCTGTTTAAAGTTCAAAGAACAAAGGCGTTGAAGAAGAGGAGTACGCATAGTTTCATTCTGACAGAGAGGGCGTCCGGGAAGACTGCGGCTGACGCAGAGTTCCCACGGCTGAGAAGCGCCTAAGAACAGAGATGCGGAAGGTAGCTTTGGAGCCGGATGGCTGATCCTTTCGGAGAAAGCGTAGGTCATCCCGGAGTCGTTCCCGTTACAGAATAAGATGAGAATATGGAAGAGATCGCTTTTCTTCCATATAGAATAAAGGTGGTACCGCGATTCGAAGTTCAATCGCCCTTTACAGAGTAAAGGGCGGTTTTTTAGTACCTGAATACAAGGAGGAAATGAGAATGAAACAGGAGCTTCAGACAACTTACAATCCGAAGGAGATGGAACCTAGGTTATATGAGAAATGGTGTGAGAACAAATACTTTCACGCGGAAGTGGACAGAAGCAGGAAACCATTTACGACGGTGATGCCGCCGCCGAATATCACAGGCAAGCTTCATATGGGGCATGCGCTTGACAATACCATGCAGGATATCATCATCCGTTACAAGAGGATGCAGGGATTCAACGCCTTATGGGTGCCGGGTACGGATCACGCCGCCATTTCCACGGAAGTAAAGGTTACCAACCAGCTGAAGGAAGAGGGTATCGATAAGAAGGAATTAGGACGTGAGAAGTTCCTTGAAAGGACCTGGCAGTGGAAGGACGAGTATGCGGGAACCATCGAAGGACAGCTTAAGAAGCTGGGCGTATCCTGTGACTGGGACAGGGAGCGGTTCACGATGGACGAGGGCTGTTCGAAGGCGGTGGAAGAGGTATTCATAAGCCTGTATGAGAAGGGCTATATCTATAAGGGATCCAGGATCATCAACTGGTGCCCGGTCTGCAAGACGGCTCTCTCCGACGCGGAGGTAGAGCATGAAGAACAGGACGGCTTCTTCTGGCATATCAAGTATCCGATCGTGGGAACGGAGGAATTCCTTGAGATCGCGACCACCCGCCCGGAGACCATGTTGGGGGATACGGCGATCGCGGTACATCCGGACGATGAGAGATACCAGGGCATCGTAGGCAAGAAGGCGCTTCTGCCGCTTGTGAACCGGGAGATTCCGATCGTGGCAGACCATTATGTAGATAAAGAATTCGGAACCGGCGCGGTGAAGATCACGCCTGCGCACGACCCCAATGACTTCGAGGTGGGGAAGCGCCACGATCTTCCCGAGATCAATATTATGAACGATGACGCCACGATCAACGGGCAGGGCGGCAGATATGCCGGCATGGAGCGTTACGAGGCGAGAAAGGCGATCGTAAAAGACCTGGAGGAACAGGGCTATCTTGTAAAGGTTGTTCCCCACTCTCACAACGTAGGAACTCACGAGAGATGTAAGACGACGGTGGAACCGCTGATCAAGCAGCAGTGGTTTGTGCGGATGGAGGAGCTTGCGAAGCCGGCGATCGAGGCGATCAAGAACGGTGAGCTTAAGTTCGTGCCGGAAAGATTTGATAAGGTATATCTGCGCTGGCTTGAGAATATCCGCGACTGGTGCATCTCACGGCAGATCTGGTGGGGGCACAGGATTCCGGCGTACTATTGTGACGAGTGCGGCGAGATCGTTGTGTCAAGAGGGATGCCGGAAGTATGTCCGAAGTGCGGATGTAAGCATTTTACCCAGGATGAGGACACCCTGGATACATGGTTCTCTTCCGCGTTGTGGCCGTTCTCCACGCTTGGGTGGCCGGAGCATACGGAGGATCTTGACTATTTCTATCCGACGGACGTACTGGTTACAGGATATGATATCATCTTCTTCTGGGTAGTGCGGATGGTATTCTCCGGATATGCACATACAGGCAAGTCGCCGTTCCATACGGTCTTCATCCACGGACTGATCCGCGACTCCCAGGGGCGTAAGATGAGCAAATCTCTTGGAAATGGGATCGACCCGTTGGAGATCATCGACCAGTACGGTGCAGACGCCCTTCGTATGACGGTCATGACGGGAAATGCGCCCGGCAACGATATGCGTTTCTACCATGAGAGGGTGGAGGCGAGCAGGAACTTCGCCAACAAGGTATGGAACGCGTCAAGATTCATCCTGATGAATCTTGGAGGGAAGGAATTGAAAGAGCCGGAGAATTTTAACGATCATCCGGGCGACGGCTGGATCTTGTCGAAGTGCAACAGCCTGATCAAAGAAGTGACGGAAAATATGGACAAGTTCGAGCTTGGTATCGCACTCTCTAAGATCTATGATTTCCTGTGGGACGAGTTCTGCGACTGGTATATCGAACTTGCGAAGTACCGTATCTATCATGCCGAGGAAGATCCCCAGGGCGCCAACAATGCACTGTGGGTTCTGCGGGAGGTGCTTAAGAATTCTTTGAAGCTTCTGCACCCGTATATGCCCTTCGTATCGGAAGAGATCTACAGCAAGCTGATCCCGGAAGAGGAATCGCTGATGATGTCCCGGTGGCCGGTATATGATGAGGCGAGGAACTTCCCGGAGGCAGAGAATATCGTGGAGCATTATAAGGAGATCATCCGGGGTGTCCGTAACGTACGCGCCGAGATGAATGTCCCGAATTCCCGCAAAGCGACGGTCTATGTAGTGTGTGGAGACCAGAAGCTAGGTACCGGGCTTGCCTTGCTGCGTCATTCGGCGGTCATGATGGCGGCGGCGAACGAGTTCCTGATCCGAAGCGACAAGACAGGGATCGCAGAGGATGCGGTATCCATCGTGGTGCCGGATGCGACAGTGTATGTTCCGCTTGAGGAATTGATCGATCTTGCGCAGGAGACCGAACGTCTGACGAAGGAAGAGGCAAGGCTTGCAAAGGAAATCGCCCGTGCGGAAGGAATGCTGAAGAACGAGAAGTTTGTCAGCAAGGCGCCGGAGGCAAAGGTACGGGAAGAACGGGAGAAGCTTGAGAAGTATAAGCAGATGAAGGAGCAGGTATGCGAGCGTCTTGCGAGTCTTAGGGCAAGACAGGCATAAATCCCGCTGGTACGGGTGAAGTACCTGCCGTACAGGGAGCATTGTTGGATTCAAGCATATAGAGGGGTAGTCAGAATACCCCTAAAGGGGAGAATATGAAGAAGTTTCATGTTAAAAAGCCAGACATAAAAGGAACGGTTCTCAGATTGAGGAATATCAAAAGAGAAGATGTGAAAGCATACTGGAAGGCGAAGAAGGAGAGACGCGAGAGGATCCTTGAAGAGAGGCGCAACAGTGCGTTTGGCCGGAAGATGCAGCCGGCATATCAGTTTATGAACCGGATATCGCTGGTATTTCATGCGCTTCTGGCATGTGTGATCAATTTTGTGATCGAGGCGGTATCCAGGCATTCGGCAGTGGAGGCATGGAATTATATGACAGGAACACCGGTGGTGTTCCTGTATAATGCGTTTATGATATTTATAACATTTTCCGTCGTCTATCTGGTAAAACGGAGGATGTTCGTGCGTATCATCATCAGTGTGCTGTGGCTGGCGCTCGGCGTGGCGAACGGCTATATGCTGATGAAGCGTGTGACGCCTTTTAACGCGCAGGATTTTAAGGTGGCAAAGGACGGGATCACTCTGATCAATAATTATTTTAACGGAGCAGAGCTTGTGGGACTGGCGGTCGGCATCACGGCGGTCGTGATCTGGGTGATCTCTATGTGGAGGCGCGGAGGGCAGTACAACGGTAAGATCCGCAGGATCTGGGCGCTGGCAGGTGTTATCGCCTGGTTTGCCGTATACGGGATCGTCTCAGATCTGGCGGTAGAGAAGAGAGTTGTATCGACCTATTTTGGAAACATCGCATTTGCCTATGAGGATTATGGGCTTCCGTACTGCTTTATGGCAAGCGTGTTCAACACCGGAATCACGGAGCCGAACGAATATAATGAAGAGACGATCATGAAGATCAGCGATCAGGGGAAGATGACAAGGAACGAGACGGGACGTTCCGAATCGGAACTCCCGAACATTATCTTTATCCAGTTGGAATCATACTTCGATGTGGCGGAAGCGGAATTCTTCACGACGTCGGAGGATGCCTGTCCGAATCTGCATGCCATGTATGAGAACTATTCGTCGGGATATTTCAAAGTGCCGTCCATCGGCGCGGGGACGGCGAATACAGAGTTCGAGGTCCTGACTGGCATGAATCTGCGGTATTTCGGACCGGGAGAGTATCCGTATAAGACGGTGCTCAAGAACCGGGTGAGCGAGAGCGCGGCGACGGCGCTTGGCGCGTTGGGATATGGAACGCATGCGCTTCATAACAACGGCGGTAATTTCTACAGCAGGGCAAGAGTGTTTAACAATACAGGTTTCGACAGCTATACGAGCAAGGAGTTCATGAACATCCTCCAGACTACGGAGAACGGATGGGCGAAGGACGATATCCTCATCCAGCATATCATGGACGCCATGGATACGACGGAAGGGCAGGACTTTGTGTTCGGCATCAGCGTCCAGGGGCATGGGGATTATCCGGAAGTGAAGAAGATCGAGAATCCGAAGATCCTGGTAGAAGGTATCGCAGATGAAGCCACCAGGAATAAATGGGAATATTATGTCAATCAGGTCTATGAGATGGATGAGTTCGCCGGTAATCTGGTGAAAGCAGTGGAAGAGCGGCAAGAACCGTCGGTGATCGTATTCTACGGGGATCACCTTCCGACCATGGGGCTTAAGGCAGAGGACCTGAAAGGACGTTATCTGTATAATACGAATTATGTGATCTGGGACAACATCGGGCTTGAGAAGGAAGACCGCAACATTCCGTCTTATCAGATCATGGCGGATGTGTTAGGGCGTCTGGATATTCATTCCGGCACGGTGTTCAACTATCACCAGGAGAGAAGGAAGACGAAGAATTACCTGGCAGACCTGGAACTTCTGCAATATGATATCCTCTACGGCGAACAGTATGTCTACGGCGGGAAACTGCCGATCACGGAAGGGCACATGGTCATGGGAGTCAGGGATGTGACGCTTCGGAATGTCATTGCGCATCTGGAAGAGGGATACAGCCTTTATGGTGAGAATTTCACGCGATCCAGCAGAGTCTATGTGAACGGGGAACGGCAGAAGACCACATTTCTGAATAATACCAGGATAGATCTGCCGGAGACGGTGTTTGAGGACGAAGATGTGATCGTGGTGTGCCAGTACGGTTCCAGCGACACACTGTTCAGGAAGTCGGACGAATATATCTACCGGGACGGTGAGCTGATCGTACAGGAAGGAACTGCGACGGATAAGACGAAGTCCTGGGTGGAACAACTGGATGAGGAAGACTAAGATGAAGACTAGGACTGATACGAAGGCAGGCGGCAGTCTGCCGGATAACAGGTATCTGCATGGAATGGACGGCGGAATGGAAGAGGGATGCCCGGCGGATTACCAGGCGGCGGCAGCTTATATAGCGGAGCTTCCGCGGTTCACGAAGAAGCATTCTCTGGAGCACACGAAGGAATTCTTAAGAAGGCTTGGGAATCCTTCGGCTTGCCGCAGGATCATCCATGTGGCAGGGACCAACGGCAAAGGATCGGTCTGCGCCTTTTTGCAGGCGCTGCTCCTTGCCGAAGGAAAGGAGACGGGGTTCTTCACCTCGCCGCATCTGATCTCTGTCAATGAACGGATACGCAAGAATAACGTCCCAGTCAGCGACGAGATGTTTTATGAGGTGTTCTGCCGTGTATATAGCGCGGCAAGAGAGATGGAAGAAGAGGGCGCGGGACATCCGTCCTATTTCGAGTTCCTGTTCGGTATGGGGATGGAAGCATTTGAACGGATGGATGTGGAGTACATCATATTAGAGACGGGGCTTGGAGGGAGGCTTGACGCCACGAACGCGGCGGAGTGTCCGGCAGTCTCGGTGATCACCTCCATAAGCCTGGACCATACGGATATCCTGGGAGATACGGTGGCGCAGATCGCTTCCGAGAAGGCAGGTATCATCAAGGATCATGTGCCCGTATTCTTTGACGGGAGCGACGAAGAGGCGGCGAAGGTTATCCGCCGGGCGGCAGCCGCAAAAGGCGCACCCTGTAAAGAAATATCGAATCATGCGTTCGAAATCCAGGAAGTTACCCGAAAATATATTGCATTTTCCCGGATGAATGCGTATGATGAATATGTTATCTACCGGGTTCCGATCTGCGGGTGTTATCAGGCGATGAATGCGGAGATCGCACTGGAGACGGCGGAATATCTTCTGAAGGAGAGCGCCAGAGACCAAGGCAGGGACAGGCGGTGGCAGGAAGCAATAGCGTCCGTCCGTTGGGAAGGGCGGATGGAAGAGGCGGCGCCGCATCTGATCCTGGACGGCGCCCATAATCCGGGAGCGGTCCGGGCTTTCGCAGAGAGTGTAAGGGCGCTTGACGGAAAGGAGAGCTGCGTTATCGTATTCTCGGCAGTGGCAGATAAGAAATATGAGCAGATGATCGAGTGTCTGTGCAGGAATGTGGACGCGAAGGCTTATGTAACCGCGGAAGTAGAGGATGTAAGAAGAGTACCGGCAGAAGAACTGGCGCAGATCTTCCGTAAGTATACAGATAAGCCGGTAGTCTGGAAGAAGGATACGAAAGAGGCTCTTAGTGCGGCAGAAGCGCTGAGAGACGGGGAAGGCGATATCTATTGCCTGGGGTCGCTGTATCTTGCCGGAATGATCAAGAAATGTTTAAATAGTGACTGAAAGGGGGCGGCAACCGTGCTTAATTTTGAAGAGGAGCTTAAGAAGTTCCAGCCAAGCCTGGAGGTAGAAGATCTGGAACAGGCGGTTTATCAGGAGGATCTGACGGATATGACGGATATCCTGCGTGAGGTAGTAGAACAGACCAAGTAGAAGAGGATAGAGGTTCGTACATGGATTATACAACAAAGCTTTCCTACCAGTCTATGCACTGGTATAACGACGGATTGAAGAAAGCGAAGATCCGGGATCTGTCCGGAGCTGTCACTTCGTTGAAGAAGAGTTTACAATATAACAGGGACAATATCGCGGCTAGGAATCTGCTTGGGCTTGTGTATTACGGAAGAGGCGATGTGATGGAGGCGCTTGTGGAGTGGATCCTCAGCAAGAATTTTCAGTCCCATGATAACATCGCGAATTATTACATACAGAAGTTACGGGAGAAGGAAGGAGAACTAGAGGCGATAAATCAGGCGGTGAAGAGATATAACCAGTCTCTGGAATACTGCAGGCAGAATGGCGAGGATCTTGCCATTATCCAGCTTAAGAAAGCAGTGACCGCACATCCGTCTTTTGTGAAGGCGCACCAACTCCTTGCCTTGATCTACATGCACACAGAGCAGTATGCCTATGCGAGACAGTCGATCCGTACGGCGCACAAATTAGATACCACGAACGAATTCACGCTCCGCTGCCTGCACGAACTGAACCAGATCCGCAGGTCGAGGAATGTCAAGATAAAAGAAGGAGAGAAGAAGGACAAGCATACGATCACCTATAATCTGGGAAATGAGATGATCATCCAGCCGGTGTCGAATACGCTCAAGGATAACGCAGGGCTGCATACGATCCTGAATATTACACTTGGATTGGCAGTGGGCGTGGCTGTGATGTGGTTTCTGATCCTGCCGGCGATCACATCGTCGCGCCAGGAGAAGGCGAATATACAGACCGTAGAGTTCAGCGATCAGATAGCGACTCAGACCGCCCAGATCAGCGCGCTGAAAAAGGAGCTTGACGGATACCGGTCAACCAGTGAAGAGACAGAGAATGTGCAGGCAACGGCGGCTTCTACCCAGGAAAGTTACGAGATTGTGATGGTCATGAAGGCGCATTATCTGGCGAATGATATGAGTGACGCGGCGATGCTTGAGGAGCTTCTCAAGGTGAACCCGGATTCCCTGGGGACGGAAGGCAGAAAGAGCTTTGATGAGATCACCGAGACGCTCTACCCGCGTCTGTGTTCTTCGCTTTATACGACTTCGAAGCAGAATGTCGAAGTGGCAAATTATGACACCGCCATAGTGAATCTTGAACAGGTGATGAAGATGGACGAAGGCTATGACGACGGCGGCGCGATGCTTCTTCTCGCCCAGGCGTATGAGAACAGCGGCGATCAGGACCAGGCGAATCTGAAGTACCAGAAGCTGATAGAAAGTTATCCGGATACGGATGCCGCGAAGAACGCCAAGGAGGCGCTGGACGCTCAGAATGGAGGCGCCGAAGAAGAGGAAGAAGAATAATCCGTCTTGATATACGAAGGAGAGGGCTGTCGCAAAATACAG
>Ga0224483_100722_pt1 | contig 10740 bp, 10 predicted proteins | sample hydfratestSal1_FD_181453 | JGI IMG/M metagenome (GOLD analysis project Ga0224483, IMG submission 181453) | Metatranscriptome of mouse feces microbial communities from Columbus University, Ohio, United States - Sal1 (Metagenome Metatranscriptome) ... | reverse complement strand
TTTTGTTTTTTCCTGTAGAACAGGAGGGGGATTGAAGATGCCGAGTGAACGTTTTCACAGGCTTTCCAAGGAGAAGCAGAACCTGATCTGGAAAGCATCGATGAAAGAATTTATAGCTGTACCTTACGAGAAAGTTTCCATCAACAAGATCATCCGGGACGCGGGCATTTCCAGAGGCAGTTTTTATACATATTTTGAAGATAAAAGGGATGTTTTGTCGTTTTTATTAGAGGATACCACGAGAAAGTGGAGGGAATTCTGCCTGGAAGAACTGGATAAGACTTATGGCGACGTGTTTTCCCTGATGGAGTCTATGATGGATCACGCCCTGAGATTCAGTAAGAATAATGACATGTTCCGGCTGCATAAGAATTTGATTATGTATCCTGATGACGTGCTTATGGAATGCAGGGCGGATGATGGGGAACTGGAGAGACTGGTGGGAGAAGAATTCTTTCGAAGGATTGACCGCTCCAAGCTGCGGGACAACTCAACTGGGGGGGTTCTGCTTTTGGTTAAACTCTGTTTCGTCGCCATGACGGCGGGGATCGGGGAGTTTCACAAACACCCTGACCATGAAGAGATCATTAAGAGAGAGTATAAGAAAGCATTGTCAATATTAAAGTATGGAGCCTGTAAAGACTCCCAACAAGACCAGGCAAAGGAGCAAGCAGATGAGTAAAAAGACAATAATTGCGGCGGCAGCAGTGGTGGTCGTGGCGGCAGGAGCCTTTGTGGCACAGAGTTTTCTCACGCCGGAGAGCGCGCCGGAGGTGGTGGCTCCTCCTGCAGTGAGGATAGAACAGCCTTCGACAGGGGATATTGAGCTGTTCCGCAGTATGACAGGAACCATAGAACCGGCAGATTCGGTGTATGTGATCCCCAAGGCGGCAGGGGAGATCACGGCGGTTTATGTGAAGACAGGTGATTATGTGGAGGAGGGGCAGCTTCTGTGCGAGATTGATACCAAGCAGGTAGATGCAGCTAAGCTACAGCTGGAAGCGGCTGAGGTCGCTCTTCATGATGCCAGAACAAACCTGGAGAGGATGAGAGTCCTCTATGGCAGCGGAGATATTTCCGCCCAGTCTTTTGAGCAAGTGGAGAGTGGAGCGAAGTCAGCCCAGATCCAGTATGATTCGGCAAAGCTGGCTTACGATTATCAGGTGGAGTTCAGCACCATTACAGCCACCATCGCCGGAAAGATCGAGTCCAGCAATATGGAAGTCCACGACATGGCCAGCCAGAGCAGTCCTTTGTGCGTGATCTCCAGCGAGGGGACGAAGACCGTGAACTTTGCTGTCACGGAGGCGGTTCTGGATAATGTAAGGGAGGGAGATCAGATCCGTATTGAGAAAGGAGGCAGCGAGTACACAGGTGTGGTTACGGAGGTCAGCACCATGGTGGACGCGGCCACAGGCCTTTTTAAGGTAAAGGCTTCCGTGACGGATGGCAGCGCCCTGGCAAACGGGTCTTCCGTAAAATTGTATGTAACCTCTGATAAAGCCCGGGGTGTAATGACGGTTCCGGTGGATGCGGTCTACTATGATAACGGAGTACCCTATGTCTATACATTTGATGATGGAACTGTACATAAAGTGGATGTGGAGACAGGGATCAGCGATTCGGAGAAAATGGAGGTCACATCAGGATTGACTGCCTCTGACTATGTTATTACTACCTGGAGTCCGGAATTGTATGAAGGCGCTCCGGCAGTTTTGGAGCCGGCCACGGAAGCGGCGGCTGAATAGGAGGGACAGCGTATGAATCTGACAAAAACTGTCCTGAAGCGGCCGGTGACCACGGTGATGGTGGTCTTGTGCCTGATCGTATTTGGCCTTACATCGGTGTTGTCGTCCAAGCTGGAGCTGATCCCTTCCATGGATATGCCTATGCTGGTGGTGTTTACTTTGTATCCGGGGGCCAGCCCTGATGATGTGGATGAGCTGGTGAGCCAGCCTATTGAGGATGAGACGGGAACGCTGAGTGGGTTGAAGGGCGTTACCAGTGTTTCCAGCGAGAACTATTCTATCGTGCTGTTGGAGTACGAGTATGGCATTGATATTGATGACGCTTACGATGACCTGAAGAAGAAAATGGATGCCCTCCAGTCAGATCTTCCGGATGATGTGCAGACGCCCACCATCATGGAGATGAACATCAATGACATGGCCAGCATTTCCCTGGCAGTGAACAATGATACTCAGGGCAATCTATACAACTATGTGAATGACACCATTGTCCCGGAGTTTGAGAAGCTGTCGTCCGTGGCCAGTGTGGATATCAGCGGGGGACAGAAGGAGTATATTAGGATTGAGCTGATTCCGGAGAAACTGACCCAGTACCGGCTGAGCATGAACGCCGTGGCTTCCGCAGTCACCAGCGCGGACTTTTCTTTTCCTATAGGAGATACCCAGGTGGGAAGGCAGACTCTGTCCGTATCCGCCGGGGTGGATTACAGCACTGTGGAGAGCTTAAAGAGCATTCCTATTACGCTGGGCAGCGGCAATATCATCTATCTGGAGGATGTGGCCAATATCTACCCGGCTCTGGAGGATGCCGCAGGCATCGGACGGTATAATGGCAGGGATACTATTTCCGTGCAGATCAAGAAGCAGCAGAGCAGCAGCGATGTGGAGGTTTCCAGGGATGTTATGCGCATCGTGGAGCGGATGAGGGCCGGGGATCCGGATCTGGAGATTGTGGTGGTGGATGATAACAGCACCATGATCAAATCATCCTTAAGTTCCGTGCTTCAAACCATGGTGATGGCGGTAGTTGTGTCCATGGTGATTATATTCCTGTTTTTCGGGGACCTGAAAGCGTCCCTGATCGTAGGCACATCCATCCCCATCTCGATTTTGGCGGCTCTTATTTCCATGAGCGCCATGGGATTTTCGCTGAACGTTATTACTCTGAGCAGCCTGGTGCTGGGCGTGGGCATGATGGTGGATAACTCCATCGTAGTGCTGGAAAGCTGTTTCCGCTCAACCAAGGGCGTGGGATTTCGGGAGTACACAGAGGCGGCGTTAAAGGGAAGCGGTATTGTGCTCCAGTCGATTATCGGCGGAACGGTGACTACCTGCGTGGTATTTCTGCCGCTGGCTTTTCAGAAGGGAATGTCCGGGCAGATGTTTAAGCCTCTTGGCTTTACCATCGTGTTCTGTATGCTGGCTTCCCTGATCTCAGCCATGACCATTGTGCCGCTGTGCTATACCTTGTACCGGCCAAAGGAGAAGGAGCGGGCGCCTCTGTCGGGCATGGTGGAGCGGATGCAGAGCGGGTACCGCAGTATTATGGAAGTGCTGCTCCCCAAGAAAAAGACGGTTATTTTTACTTCTGTGGTGTTTTTGGTGGCAGCTGTCTTTATGGGGACACAGCTGGGAATGGAGCTGATGCCTTCCGCGGATGAGGGGACGATCACCATTTCCGTGGAGACAAAACCAGGACTTAATATAGAAGAAACAGATAAGATCTTACAGCAGGTGGAGGCTTTTGTGACGTCCCAGGAGAATCAGGCATACGTGGAATCGTATATGCTGTCTTTCGGCTCTTCGGGTCTGAGTATGGGCGGCGGCTCCGGAGCGACCCTGAACGCGTATCTGAGGGATGATTGTCCTCTGGAGACGGATGAGGTCATAAAACAGTGGAGACCAGCGCTGACAAAGATCGCGGACTGTGATATTACGCTGCAGTCCAGCAGCATGATGAGTTCCATGATGACTGTGACCAGCGGTTATGAGGTGATTTTGGAAAGTACCCAGTATGACAGCCTGAAGGAGGCTTCGGATAAGATCGTGGAGGGCCTTACGGACAGGCCGGAGGTGACCAGAGTTCATTCGACCCTGGAAAATGCCGCTCCTGTGGTGAAGATCAATATTGATCCCATCAAGGCTTCCGCGGAGGGAATGTCGCCGGTGCAGGTGGCAGGACTTATTAACACCATGTTAAGCGGAAATGAGGCAACTACCTTAGAAGTAGATGGAAATGAGATCAGTGTTATGGTAGAATATCCTAAGGAGGAGTATGAGACTCTGGACCAGGTGAAAGGGATCGTACTTCCTACAGCCACCGGGGCTTCCGTGGCTTTGACGGATATTGGGGAGATTTCGTTCCAGGACAGCCCCTTAAACATTACCAGATCTGATAAGCAGTATCAGGTGACCATCAGCAGCGATTACACGGAGCTTGTGGATACCGAGGACCGCAAGGTTGTGGATAAAATAGAAAAGATGCTGTTTGATGAGGTGGTGACGCCTGCCTTGAGGGCAGATGTGTCCATTGCCCAGAATGCCATGGATGAGAGTATGTTTGAGGAGCTGGGTGCTCTGTTAGAGGCGGTGCTTATCGCTGTCTTCCTGGTATTTGTGGTGATGGCGGCCCAGTTTGAGTCGGTGAAGTTCTCGGTTATGGTTATGACGACCATTCCGTTTTCTCTCATTGGGTCCTTTGGCCTTCTGTTTTTGACCGATGTGACCATCAGCATGCCCTCCATGCTTGGATTTCTGATGTTGGTGGGTACTGTGGTAAACAATGGTATCTTGTATGTGGATACAGTAAACCAGTATCGCCAGGAGATGGATATGTCCACAGCTCTTATTGAGGCGGGCGCTACCCGTCTGCGGCCTATCCTGATGACGACTCTGACCACCATTGTGGCTATGATCCCCATGTGCCTGGCTTTCGGGGACGCTGGGGAGATGATGCAGGGTCTGGCTCTGGTGGATGTGGGAGGACTGGTGGCCTCCACGGTTTTGGCACTGTTGATGCTGCCGGCTTACTATTCGGTTATGAGCGGTAAGAAGAAAAGGCAGGTTGTTTTGGAAGATTAGCAGTTTAGTAGATTAGCAGATCAGTAAAAAGGAGAGTTATGAGAAGGAGAAGATTAATTGGACCTGTGGCTTTTGGGATGGCGGTGTCTTTAAGTGTTGGGGCGCCGGTGACGTCGCTTGCGGGTACTCCGGAGTTTGGCCGGAGCGCCGAGGAGTGGGCGAGACTTCGGGATAATGTGTTGGAGTATGAGGAGATCGAGGATCTGGTCTATGAGTACAATACCACTGTCCTCAACAACGCGCAGACTTATAACAGGGAGAATGCCAGAGACCGGAGAGAAGTGGTGAAGGAGTATATGGACCAGGCGGCGGATGCGCTGGACGCGTATACCTACACTTCCAGCCCGGATCTTCTGGTTGCCGCAAACCGGGCGGAGCAGGCGGCGGAGAATAATGTGTTGGAGGGCGACAGAACGGCTTCCATGATCGGATACAAGCAGACAGAGAAGGGGATCGCCAAGCAGGCCCAGACTGCTATGAACACCTATTATAAGCTTCAGTATCAGCTGACGGCTCTGGAAAAGAACCGGGAGCTTCTGGCAGCCACAGTGGGATCGGTTCAGGGGCGGCAGAGCCAGGGCATGGCTACCTATGCGGAGGTGCTTAATGCCCAGCAGAATGTGCAGAGCGCGGACGCCCAGATCATTGCTATGAAGAGCCAGATCGAGGATACCAGGCAGAACCTTATTATCATGCTGGGATGGAAGCAGGGGGATATGCCGGAGATCCGCCCCATGCCGGCAGTGCAGATGGACAGGATCAGCGCCATGAATGTGGAGGAGGACACCAGAACAGCCCTGGGGGCGGACTACACCCTGCAGCTGGATCAGCGCAAGATGAACAACTCCATCACCGACGCCAACAAAAATATCTACAAGAAGACTGTGGAGGAGGATAAACAGAAGATCGCGGTGGCGGTCAATGACGGCTATCAGAAGGTGATACAGGCCAAGAACAGCTATGACGAGGCTGTGCTGAACCTGGAGGTTGAGACGAAGAATTGGAATGCGGCTAACACCAAATATCAGCTGGGCTCCATCAGCCGTATGGAGTATCTGCAGGCTGAGGCGGGCCTGGTACAGGCTCAGATGGACCGGGAAGTGAAGAACCTGGACCTGTTTCAGGCAATGGAAAACTATGACTGGATCATAAAAGGGGTGAGATGATGAGAGGCTGCAAACGTGCATTGGCCCTGGGACTGACAGGGATCCTGACTTTAAGCGTGCCTTTCGGCGCTATGGCTGCCATAGAGAAACCGGAGAAGATGGATGACGCCACCTGGGCCAGACTTCAGGACAATGTGTTGGAGTATGACGAGATCAGCGATCTGGTGGAGTACTATAATCCTACCTACCGCCAGATCGTGGAGCAGATCGAGATTAACGCCCAGCCTATGGAGGAGGCGGCCAGAGAGCTTCGCAAGTCAGCGGATGAGATGGATTCGGACGCAAAGGACATCAAGGATCTGGACCCAGTGATGTACAAGGGGATGCGGGAGGCGGTCAAGGGATACCGCGACGCGGCGGAGCGATTTGATAAGGCGGTTACTTCCGTCCACAATCAGACGCGCCATCAGCTAAGCAGGGTGAAGAAGATGACGGTATCCGGGCTCCAGCAGATGATGATCGGATACTATCAGGCGATGGCTTCCAGGGAGATCCTGGACACAGCGGTGGCCTTGTCCCAGGCGGCCTACGAATCCTCCATAACCCAGCAGAGTCTGGGCATGGCCACGGCCACGGATGTGCAGGCGGCCGAGAAGGCACTTCAGTCCGCAAGGGGCCAGCTGAAGACTTTGGATGACACCATGACCAACCTGCGGCAGCAGATGTGCGTGATGACCGGCTGGAGTTATGACGCGGATATGCAGCTGGGGGATGTGCCCGCCCCGGATTTTGCTAAGGTCCAGGCCATGGATCTGGAGCGGGATCTGGAGCGGGCTATCGGAAATAATTATACGCTCATTGAACAGAGGGGGATCTCAGGCAAGGGTGACGCTAACCGGACGGCCAAGTTCAGGATTATGGATGACACGGAAGCCCAGGTAAAGATCCAGCTGGAATCTGCATACCAGGGGATTTTGGAGAGCAGGACTGCCTATGAGGCGGCCAATGTAGCGTTCCAGAGCGCCCAGATCACCATGAACGGCAATGACCTGAAATATCAGATGGGAATGCTTGGAAATCTGGAGTATCTCCAGCTGAAGATGGCCTATCTGCAGCAGAAGGCGGCAGCCAGAACAGCCGCCCTCAGTCTGACACAGGCCATTGAAAATTATGGATGGATCGTCCAGGGACTGGAAGGCCAGTCCGCAAACTGATTGAATGAAAACGGGAGGTGTTTGGAACCTCCCGTTTTCTTATGGATCTATGTTTTACCAGGTAACCATCTTATCGATCATTTTCTGCTGTTCGCTGGTGGAGCGGGTCAGGTAGATCCTGGTGGTCTCCACATTGTCATGGCCCAGCAGGTCAGCCAGCAGGGCGATATCATTGAACCGCTTGAGAAAATTGATGGCAAACCTATGGCGGAAGGAGTGAGGGTAGACAGTCTTTGGGTTTATCTTATACAGCTTGGCATAGTGTTTCAGCTGGCTGTTGACGCCCCGGGGGGTGAGGGGGTCTCCGCGGCGATTGATAAACAGGTATCCGCTGGGGGTTCCGCGGCGGTGGCACCAGGACGCGGCTTCCTGACACAGTGCGTCCGGGATGTAGACTCTGCGCATTTTTCCGCCTTTGGTGTACAGATCCATGTACCCTGCGGAGAGATGTTCCACCTTGATCTTTAAAAGTTCGCTGACTCTTGCCCCGGTTGCCCCCAAAAACCAGACGACAAAGAACCACAGCTCCGGGCCGTTCTTTTTGAGTTTGCGTTTCAGGGCCAGGTAGTCTTTGTTGGAGATGACCGCGTCCAGATAGGAAGCCCTCTGAAGCCGTATGGAGGGAAGTTTGTATTTGGGCTTCCCCACATAATCCAGATAATGGTTAAAGGCGCAGATCCGCTGGTTCACCGTGGAAGGCTTGTAATGGGCTATGAGGTAGGTTCTGTATTTTTTTGCCGTGGAGGCGGTGACGGACGTATACATGTTTCCGAACAGCCTAAGACTGCCCATGTAGGAGGTGATGCTGTTCTCGGACAGCTTCTGTTCCTGGAGGTATAGCCGGAAGTCCTCAAAGTCTTCGGGAAGTTTCATGTCATCACCCCCTTACCAGTTGACAACCTGGTTGACGATCACCTGCTGTTCCGCGCGGCTGCGGTGAAGGTAGATGCGGGTGGTCTCAATGCTCTGATGGCCTAAAAGGTCTGAGAGAAAAGAGATATCGCCGCAGGCCTCAATAAAATTTTTGGCAAACCGATGGCGGAAGGAGTGGGGATGGAGCACCGCAGTGTTTAAACCGTAGAGACCGGAAAATTTGCGCAGCTGGCCGCGGATGGCAGCAGGCGTCACAGGCTCTCCGAAACGGTTGAGGAACAGAAAGCCGGGAGGGCGTTCCTCCCGGTCTATCCAGGCAAGGGCGTCTTGCCGAAGGGATTTTGGTATGTATACGCGGCGGATCTTGTTGCCTTTGGAGTACAGATTCAGCCAGCCTCTCTCCACGTCTTCGGTGCGGAGCCTGACCAGCTCGCTTACCCTGACGCCGGTGGCGGCCATAAAACGGATCAGATAATAGTAAAGGTGGTTGCCGTCCCGCATAAGGCACCGCTTTAGGTACTCATAATCCGCATGGCTGATGACATTTTCCACATAAGTCTTCTGCTGCATCCGCAGCATGGCTATGGGGGCTATGGAGGAGTTCTGGTATTCCATGTAGCAGTTTAATGCCCGAATGCGCAGGTTGACGGTCTGAGGCTTGTAATGCTCTAAAAGAAAGCATTTGTACAGTTGCAGGGTGTTGGGATCCGGCTGTTCATACAGTTCATAGAACTGACGGACCGCAAAGGTGTAAACCAGGATGGTATTTTCCGCCCGGTGTTTCTCTTCCAGCCAGAGCCGAAAGCCGTCAATCTGGCTGGTTACGTAACTTTCTCGTTGGGGCGAGTTTTGAATCATGTGTGTCCTCCTTGTCTTTTGTGGAGCATGCCTAAACTGGGGGGAGATCCCCGAAAGAAGGCAGCGCCTGTAAGTAGTCATTGGTGTCAATGGTTATCATACCATTATCCGATTATGGAGTCCCGTCGAAAAAATGAAGTAGTTTCAATCGGATGCGGATCCTGGACGGCTCTTCAAAGAGTGACAGGTAATCTTCTTCCGGAAGAAGGGCCTGCAATTCTTGTCTGGAGCTTTGGGGGAGAACGCTGTGGGTGGCGTCGATAAAGCAGAGTCTTGGGTAGAGGACACACCACCAGTTGCGTCCCCTGGCCTGTCCAAGTTCCACCTGAACCGTGTCATAGGTCCCGCAGGGCAGCACCATATCCCCGTAGGCCTTTGTGGGAAAATAGGCTTTTGTCACCGAGATACTGGCCCGGTAATCACAACCTTTCAGGGCCAGGTACTCATTGGTTAGTTCCTCAAGCTCTTTTTTGTTCTCGTTAATATAGGAAGAAAGCTCTTCTTTAGACCGTGCCGGACAATCATGAAGCATCTCCAAAACATAGGACTTAACCTCCTCCTTCACAGCCTGATCCCTGGTTCCGTTGGAGTTAGCCAACACATGAAAACGCAAAACATAAAGTGCCACCCGCCCTGCCAACCCCTTCTCCCTCTCATACCCCCACAACACACAACACAGCACCGCAAGCAAAAAACAAGAAGCAGACATTAATAAGGTCCTTTGATATCTCATAAGCTAAACAGCCACCCCTCTCTCTTTTCTACTGGTAATTCTACCCAGATATGGTATAATTAAACCCGTCAAAGAAGATCAATTTAGAAAAGCAGCAGGGAGGAAGGATAGATGGACAGAAATTCCCCCATCGGAGTGTTTGATTCAGGAGTCGGCGGGCTGACCGTGGCCAGGGAGATCATGCGGCAGATGCCCGAGGAGAGGATTATTTATTTTGGAGATACGGCCCGTCTGCCCTACGGCAGCAAATCCCAGGACACGGTTCTGCGCTATTCCAGGCAGATCATTCGGTTTCTCATGACAAAAGAGGTGAAAGCCATTGTGATCGCCTGCAATACGGCCAGCGCCTATGTCCTGGAGGCAGTGGAGCGGGAGTTGGATATTCCCATCATCGGGGTGATCCGGGCCGGGGCCAGAACAGCAGTCCACAGCACCCGCAACGGAAAGATCGGCGTGATCGGCACGGAGGGGACCATCAGCAGCGGTATCTATACAGATGTGATGAGGCAGATGCGGCCCGATATAGAGGTATCGGTAAAAGCCTGCCCGCTGTTTGTCCCCCTGGTGGAGGAGGGGCTTTTACATGACACGGTGACAGATGAGATCGCCTCCAGATACCTTTCCGTGTTAAAAGGGAGGTTTATTGACACCCTGGTTTTGGGGTGTACCCATTATCCCCTCATCCGTTCTACTTTGGGGCGGATCATGGGAGATGAGGTGACTTTAGTAAACCCTGCCTATGAGACGGCGGTGGAGCTTAAGGAGCTTTTGAGGGAAAAGGAGCTGACCTGTCAGACGCGCAAAGATGGGGAAGAGGAGAAGTATCAGTTTTATGTCAGCGATCTTGCGGAGAAATTTACAGCATTTGCCACCTCGATCTTGCCAAATGAGGTGAAGGAGACAAAGAAGATCCATGTGGAAGAGTATTGACAAGGAGATGGGAGCCGGTGACGAGGAAGGTGTGGATCCATATAAAAGGCGTCAGGGTCATGGATGGGGAGCAGGAGCTGGTGGATGAGACGGGGCCTGGCGATTATTATAAGAAAAACGGAAAGCATTATATAATGATGTTGGGGTCGAATAAATAAATTTATATTGCCCCAAATTGTTAGCACCTTGAAAATTTC
>Ga0224483_100721_pt1 | contig 10745 bp, 7 predicted proteins | sample hydfratestSal1_FD_181453 | JGI IMG/M metagenome (GOLD analysis project Ga0224483, IMG submission 181453) | Metatranscriptome of mouse feces microbial communities from Columbus University, Ohio, United States - Sal1 (Metagenome Metatranscriptome) ... | reverse complement strand
TTTTAACAGGCTTGTCAGCAAAACCATCGGAAAATGAACATAATCCCCCTTTGGTCACGGCAAAAGGAGGGATTTTTTATGTCACAAATCAGAGTAAACGATCTCAGCTTTACCTATGAAGGAAGCTTTGAACCAGTCTTTGAACATACCAGCTTTTCCATCGACACCTGCTGGAAGCTGGGCCTTATCGGACGAAACGGAAAAGGAAAAACAACATTTTTACGTCTGCTTTCGGAGAAGTACCCCTACACGGGAACCATTGACACCCAAACTGTCTTTGACTATTTTCCCTATCATATTTCACCTGAGGATCGCCAGCGTCCAGCTGCTGAATTTGCAGAAACATTAAAGCCCCTGACCGAAGAATGGAGAATCATCTGCGAACTAAACCTCCTGGGCCTTAGCGCTGACGTCCTGTACCGCCCTTTCTCCACCCTAAGCTTTGGCGAACAGACAAAACTTATGCTGGCCCTGTTATTTTCCGGCGAAAACGACTTCCTTTTAATCGACGAGCCGACAAATCATCTCGACCAAACCGGTCGGGACTCGGTCAAAACCTACCTGGCAAAGAAAAAAGGCTTTATCCTGGTATCCCACGACCGCGATCTGCTGGATGCATGCATTGATCATGTCCTCGTCTTAAATCGTCACACCATCGAGGTACAGGCTGGCAATTTCTCCAGCTGGTGGGAAAATAAACGCAAAAAAGATCAATTTGCACAATCAGAAAATGAAAAACACCAGAAAGAAATCGCTAAGCTAAAATCAGCAGCCAGCCAGGTAAAACAATGGGCGGAGAAAAGCGAAGAAAGTAAAATTGGTTTCGACCCCATCAAAGATCCCGGACACGGAAGCAAACGGGCCTATATCGGCGCAAAAACAAAGAAAATGCAGAGCCGTGTAAAACAAATGGAAAAGCGCATTGAACAGGAAATCGAACAAAAACAGGGACTTCTCCAGGATATCGAAGCCCCTGTCCAACTTAAAATTATGCCGCTGACCCATGAAAAAACCACCCTGATCGCTGCTGACAACTACAGTTTCCAATACCAACACACGGACCGCCCCCTTATCCAAAGTCTGAGCTTTTCCATTCAGCAGGGCGATCGCGTCATCCTGAACGGAACCAACGGCTGCGGAAAATCCAGCCTTATCCGGGCTGTCCTGCAAAAGCTGGAACCTGCCCCTTCTATTAACTGGACAGAATCCGGCAGCCTCAGAACTGCTTCCGGCCTCATCGTTTCCTATGTAAATCAGGATACGAGTTTTTTACGCGGGAATCTTAAAGCCTTCTGTGAACAAAAAGGCCTGCCCGAACCTATTTTCTGCGCCCTTCTGCGCCAGCTTGACATGGAGCGCAGCCAATTTCTAAAGCCCATGGAAGAATATTCTGAAGGGCAAAAGAAAAAAGTCCTCCTCGCCGCCAGCCTGCTCACCCCCGCCCACCTTTATATCTGGGACGAGCCGCTAAACTACATTGATATCTTCTCACGGATGCAGATAGAGAACCTAATCCTCACCTGCCGCCCCACCATGTTAGTTGTCGAGCACGATACGAGCTTCAGGGAAAAAATCGGAACAAAAACGATCGAACTATAAAAAATAGATTTTATCAGGTAAAAAAGTACAGCTGCCCTCCCATCGCTAACGGAGGGCAAGCGTCTTTTTTATTCTCTCCACCGCCTGTACAGTATCCTCATAGCTTCCAAATCCTGTCAGCCGGAAGTAATGCTCCCCTTCCGGTCCAAATCCGCTCCCCGGCGTCCCAACCACATGGGCCTTATCCAGCAATTCATCAAAAAACGCCCATGAACTCATCTCTCCGGTATGCAGCCACACATAAGGCGAGTTTACTCCGCCAAATACCGCATAGCCGGCCTCCTTAAGCCCCTCGTAGATCGTCCGGGTATTCCGCATATAATATTGAATCTGCTCCTGAATCTCCTTCTGACCCTCTTCTCCATAAACTGCCAGACCAGCCTTCTGCTGAATATACGGCGCTCCATTGTACTTCGTCCCGTGCCTTCGCGCCCACATGGTATGGAGAGACACCCCTTCACGAATTAAATCCTTGGGAATCACCGTAAACCCAAGTCTTACTCCTGTAAAGCCCGCATTTTTTGAAAATGACCGAAATTCAATCGCACACGCCCTCGCTCCGGGAAGTTCAAAAATGCTGTGCGGCACCTCTTCATCCCGGATATAGGCCTCATAAGCTGCATCATACAGCAAAACAGCATCGTGTTCATTGGCATAATCCACCCAAACCTGAAGCTGTTTTCTGGTTAAGGTCGTTCCTGTAGGATTATTGGGATTACACAAATAAATCAAATCCGGCACTTCCTTTGGCAAATCCGGCACAAACCCATTTTCCTTTGTACAGGGCAGATAAATCACCCTGGACCAAGTTCCCTTATCCGCGTCATACTCCCCGGTCCGCCCAGCCATCACATTAGAATCCACATAAACCGGATATACCGGATCGCACACGGCAATTCTCGCCTCGTTCGAAAACAATTCCTGAATATTTCCGCAGTCACACTTTGCCCCATCGGAGATAAAAATTTCATCTGCCGAAATCGAACAACCCAGCCGCTGATAATCCGTCTTTGCTATCGCCTCCCGCAGGAATGCATAGCCTAAATCCGGCGCATAGCCGTGAAAGGCAGCGGCATCCCCCATCTCGTCCACAGCTTCATGAAGTGCTTTCACAATCGAAGGCGCAATGGGCAGCGTCACATCGCCAATACCCAGCCGGATAATCCTGGCCTCTTTATGTTCCCTGCCGTAGTCTGCCACCTTTTTTGCTATCGTGGAAAATAAGTAGCTTCCCGGTAATTTCTGATAATTATGGTTTATTTTCATCTCTTCCTCCATTCCGAGCATCGGCACCCGCAAACATTTCCCGCTCCCGTCAAGTACCAGCTATGCTGCTGCATCCCCTGTCTATACTTTCTCCCAGGGCAGTATTATCTCACCCTGAAAAACTTCTTTCGCCTCCCCGGTCATAAATACATGTCCGCTTTCCCTGTTCCAGACAATATCCAAATCACCACCCCGCAGGGAAACCGTCACACGGCTATTCGTATAGCCCAGTAAAATCGCCGCCACTGCGCTTGCCGTCGCCCCGGTGCCACAGGCCCAGGTTTCCCCGCTCCCGCGTTCCCATACCCGCATCTGAAGATGATTCTGATCCACCACCCGGATAAATTCACTGTTTGTCCGGTCGGGAAAGCGGGAATGTGTCTCAAAGGCCGGGCCAATTTTTTCCAGATCCAGGGAGTCGATTTCCTCCATAAAGTAGACGGCATGAGGATTGCCCATAGAAATCCCCACAAAGTTATATTCGTTGCCTTCAATGATAATCGGCTCAGGAAGAAGGGAGGTCTGCTCAGGTATCCCCATATCCACCGTGACCTTTTCTACCTGTTCAGGATGATCCTTGTTTAAGGTAAACGAAAGGACCTTAATTCCGGCCTTTGTCTCCACGGTTATGGGATTTTTTCGGGCAATGCCGTGATCATAGACATATTTGCCCACACAGCGGATTCCATTTCCGCACATAGCTCCCTGGCTTCCGTCCGCATTGTACATCACCATTCGGCAATCCGCCTTTTGGGACGGGGTAATCAGAATCAAGCCATCTGAGCCTATCCCTGTGCGTCTCTGGCTGACCAGCTGCGCTGTGCGCGAAGGGTCCTCCACCTTTTCCTCAAAGCCATTGACATAGACATAATCGTTGCTGATACCGTGCATTTTGGTAAATTTCATTCTGTGCTCCCTCCTCACAGGCAGTTTGCATTACATCACCTGCAAAACCATGTGTGCCGTTTCCACCATATCATTCCCACTGTCCATGCTGCATTTTTGAATATAGCGGTGCGCCTGGGCCTCGGTCATATTATTCCTCTCCATTAAAAGGCGTTTTGCCTTTTGGATTACCTGCATCTCTTCTTCACTCCTCTGCCTTGGCTGGCTGCGCTGCTGCCTTTTTCTGCGGTTCTGCGCCTGAACCATCATTTCCAGTGTATTTATTAATTCATGAACCTTTAATGGCATCGGCAGATAGACACAGCCGGACGGCGCCGGATGCGTCCAATGGCTGGGGGAAGCAAGAAGCAAAAGATCCACCGAATCCGGCAGACACTCCCTTAACTCCTCATACAGCATATCAGGAAAACGAAAACCGCTGATCAGAATGCCGCTTTTTATATTCTCACAGACACCCAGCACCTGGGAAGCGGTCGTACAGAGGGCTCTGACGGAAAACCCGCTCCGCGCTAAAATACTTTTTATCTTTTTTCCATCTTCAGGATTTGAAAATGCTACAATGATATTGTCCAAGCCCTCACCTCCCGGTGCAGATCAATATTTAAACAGGTACTGGTCTACCTCCCAGTTTGTCACCTGTGCCCGGAACTCATGCCACTCTTCTTTTTTTGCTTCCAGGTATTTGCTGTAGATATGTTCGCCCAGCACCCGGCGGATAAACGGATCGGCTTCAAACGCCTCAATCGCTCTTCCCAGAGTATTAGGAATCTGACGGATGCCAAATTTCTCCCTCTCCTCCGTAGTCAGCATAAAGGGATTCCCTTTAACCGGATCAGGAAGTTCCAAATTCTTTTCGATTCCCTCCAGCCCGGCTTCAAGAATAGCTGCCAAGGCCAGATAAGGATTCATGGCAGAATCAGGACTTCTCAGCTCTACCCGGGTTCCATTCCCTCTGGTGATAGGAATACGCATCAGGCAATTCCGGCTGGCATAGGGAGACCAGCCAATATAAATCGGCGCGTCATAGCCGGGAACCAGACGCTTATAAGAGTTGACCAGCGGATTCGTCAGCAAAGCCATACTGCTCACATGCTTTAATACTCCAGCCATAAAAGCATATGCTATTTTGCTCAGTCCAAGTCCCCTGCGATCCTTAACATCTTCAAAAACATTCTTCCCTTCTTCATTGAAGAGAGAGAGATTAATATGCATCCCCGATCCGTTCACCCCTTCCTTGGGTTTTGGCATAAAGGTTGCATGGAGACCATGGCGCTTGGCGATGGCTTTAACTGCCAGCTTAAAGGTCATAATATTATCCGCCGTAATCAGCCCTTCATTATAATGAAAGTCGATCTCATGCTGTCCCGGAGCAATTTCATGGTGGGAGGCCTCGATCTCAAACCCCATATCCTCCAGATTCAAAACAATATCCCGGCGCACATTTTCCGCGAAATCCACCGGGCCTACATCAAAATATCCTGCCTTTTCATGGGTCGTCGTGGTTGGAAGCCCCTGATCATCCAGATGAAAAAGGAAGAACTCGCATTCTGGCCCGACATAAAAATCATAACCCATGTGTTTGGCATGATTTAAAGCCTTTCTCAGCACATACCGGGGATCTCCCTCAAAGGGCGTTCCATCCGGTCGGTAAACATCACAAATAAGGCGTGCCACTTTTCCCTGCTGAGGCCTCCAGGGAAAGATTTCAAAGGTGTCCAAATCTGGATAAAGATACATGTCGGTCTCTTCATCACGGACAAATCCTTCAATCGACGACCCATCAAACATACAGCGGTTGTCCAGGGCCTTTTCCAGCTGGCTTACGGTAATCGCCACATTTTTTAACATTCCGAAAATATCCGTGAACTGAAGACGGATAAATTCCACATCCTCCTCTTTTGCTATTCGGAGAATATCTGCCTGATCGTATCTGCTCATTTCCTTCCCTCTTTCCGACTGTCTGACAGTCTGCTTTCCTGTTGCTGTAGTTATCCATTACTTTCTCACCGATATACTAATTTCCGCTAAAGTATACCAGTTAGCCTTTTATTTGTCAACGAAGAAAAAGCGCCGGAACAGAAATTCTCTTTTTCCGTCGTCGGCGCTTTTTTTATTTACTTTTAATTCTCATATCCCGGACCAACTTCATTTTCCTCATCTGGATTTTCCATAATTGGTCGGGTAGTATACACGGTTCCTCTGGATGGAGATCCGCCTGGGCCTGCACTTGCAGGATTTGACGGTGCTGTCGGCTGGCTCGTATTCGTGCCGGGACCAGGGCTTGTGTTTCCGCCTGGGCCTGCAGTCACGTCTCCGGGACCATTTGACGTATTTCCGCCTGGGCCGCTACTTGTGTTACCACCAGGGGGATTCGAGTGATTTCCACTGGAACTTCCCGGTGAGGTTGTTGTATTTCCCCCCGGAGCACTTGGCGCTGTTCCGTGACTTCCTTCATTTGCTGAAGTTCCTGGATGGTCTGGCGCAGTGCTTCCATGACTTTCATCCCGATTTCCCGCAGAGGTAGAGCGGTCAGCACCCGAAGCATTCTCTGACTGCGTTCTGTCCGTGCTGCCTTCTGATACACTCTCTGATTCTGATTCATCCAGCCGATTATCCGGGTCCTCTCTTCCCTCGGCCTCGGATTCGTCCTCATCCCGGTTTTCGGATTCTTCTGAAGTTCGGGATGGCTTTTCCTCTGTTTTTTTCGTACCTTCCTCTGCACTTTTGGTGCCCGACGTCGTCGAATTCATCCGTTCGATATCTTCCTGATTCAGCTTCTCGCCGGAATCCGCCTGTTTTGCACTGAGATAGGCAATATCCTCACTGATTCGCTGTACATGTTCAGAAGGCTTATAATTTTCTGTTCCGAAAAGAAATTGATGAAGCTTAATTACATTTGATGACAGAGTAACAGGAACGACGCAGTCCAGATTCCCGATATCCTGAAGCTTTAAATCAAAGGGGAAACCTGCGGTTTCTCCCAGGTGAAAGCGGTTAATCACCAGGGCCAAATCCATTAAATCCCGTACATCCACAGTAGTTGCAACCTGTGAAAAGCACAGGGAAATCAGCGAATTTAAGACCTTGATGTCCGATTTTTTAGCTTTTTCCAGGCACTGTGAAATAACAGCCCTCTGCCGTTCTGTCCGCTTAAAGTCAGTGTCCATCTTGCGCAAACGGCAATAGGCCACCGCCTGAACCCCATCCAAATGCTGGAAACCCGGCGCCTTTAAATGCTGGGAATACACCCCTGTATTTTCCACCACCGAAGTAATGTAGCCGTTAATCTGCTGAAATTCTGCCGGGGTTACTTCGATGTCCACACCGCCCAGGACATTAATTCCATCCGCTACCACCTTCCAGTTCACCGATACAAAATCATCCACCTCAATATCCAGGTTTTCGTTCAATGCTTCTATCGCCTGATCCGGGCCTCCCCGCGCGTAAGCCTCATTGATTTTGCGATAAGGATTTTTCTCTCCCACCTTCATAAAGGTATCCCGGTAGATACTTGCCAGCTTAATTTCCCCGTTTTCCCAGTTCAGGCTGCAAATAATGATTACATCTGAGTTTGCCCCTCTTCCCACATTGCCATCGGTGGAATCCAGGCCAAAAACAGCAATCTTCCAAAAGCCCTTCTGCACCCGCTTCGTCTCGATGTCCAGGTTGGGGTTTGTCTTTTCCTCCATATCCACGCCCAAATCTGTCGTTTTCCCCAGTAAATGATTCACATAATAGACAGCTCCGCTCACCGAGGTAACAATAAGCAAAAGCCCTGCCAAGACAGCAATTTTCCAGGGAGCCAGTCGTTTTCTCTTTTTGTATCTTCTGCCTGTCCTTCTCTCCGGGCCTCTTCCCCGTCCGCCGCCTGCATCCGATAAACGCCGTCCGGCGCCTTCGAACGAACGCTGGCTTTGTCTGCTGGTTGGTCGTCGATTTGACGAACCAGAAGGGCTGCGGTCAGGAGAACTGCCATAACGGCGGCCCACAGAGCGGCGGTTTGGCGTTCTCGAAGCCTGACCGTTCATCTGTCGGGCGGCCCGGCTGTTTTTGTCAATACTCATCGGAGAACCTCCTGCTTTTCTCTCTCAATTTTGCCTCATTCCATTATAGCAAAGTACAAGTATCAAATTATGACAATTTTCTTACAAATTCATGGCTAATCTATAAACGAACCATGCCATTTTCTTTACAGCTCTATATTCCAGGAACTACAGGGACGGCGGGAGGAACCACAGCCCCTGCCCCTGCATCGGGAACTGCAGGGGCTGCCGGTTCAGGCGTTTCTGCCGGAACCACAGGAGGCGCCGGTTCAGTAGCAGGTACACCGGGAACGCTGCCACCACCCACACTGCCGCCGCCAGAACTGCTGTTATCCCCTCCCGCAGGAATCTCAGGAGTAACCGGAACAACAGGCTGGGTCACTGCTTCTGTCGCTGGAACATCGCCTGGAACAACGACGCTGCCGCCGCCCATTGAACCTCCGCCTTCATTGCCCAGCACAGGGGCGGATGGCTGCGGCTGAACTGGAACCACTGGTGCTGTCGGAGTCACAGGTGTTGTCGGACGGGGAGCGGCAACTGCCGGAGCCTTTCCGCCGTAAGCACTGGTGCTCTTGGTATTACTGGTTCCATCCAGATTATAGCAGATTACCGGCATCCCGGCATAAACAGTTTCAAATAATGTCTTTGCCGCATTATACGGCATATTTACACAACCATGCGATCCATTCGTCCGGTAAATACTGCCGCCGAAGCTTCCTCTCCAGCTCGCATCGTGGAAACCGATTCCTCCATTAAACGGCATCCAGAAATTCACAGGGCTGGCGTAACCGGGGCCGCGCAAAACAGCATTCCTTTGCTTATAGGCAATGCTGTAAAGCCCCGCCGGAGTGGTATAGCCTCTGGCGACATTGCCTGACACAAAGTCCGATTCCATAATCTTTTCCCCATCCTTATACAGGAATAAATGCTGAGCCGTCAAATTTACCTCAGCATAGGTATCACCATAATCCTTATCTGACCGGCTCACACCCTCCTGGGCATACTCCGGCTCCCTGACCATACTCTCACCCTCTGCCACAATCTGCGCCAGAGCCTCCGTTTCCGCACTCTGGTCAATCTTCCACCCGAAGGTGCCGGAAACCTCGATTTCGGAACCATAAGAGGTAGTAAACTTCCGTGTGGTATTTGCCGTATCGTATTTTTCAGCTAAATCCTCCACAAATGCCTTCACCTGTTCTTCATCCACCACGGGCTGATTGTCTGTGTCAAACGAAATCCACTTATGGATTAAATCACCATTTAATACTTCCTGCTCCTCGCCAAAGGTATAGGTCACTGTCATCTGGGCAAAACGGTTTAAACGGTCTCTTTGTTCGATTAACTCTGCATCTGGATCTCCGGGAAGGGGCTTTAAATAGCAGCCCTTATCTTCCAGGCTAAACTCCGGCTGCATGGTAAGCATGGCCTGCCCAAGCTCCTCCATCAGCACATCCTTTTTAATTTCTGTGCCGGGATCTTCCGGCACCACCTCATACCCCGTGCCCTCTATGTATTCAGAAAGGTAAGCCGCTTTCCCGGATTCGATAAGCTGCGGATCGAGAAATGACAGCGAATCCACCTTCATCTGGAAAGCCATCTCATCATAGGCAGCTACTGTACTTACCTGTAAATCCTCATCCTTCAGCAGATGGAGTGCCCAGAGATAGGGATTTTGATCCTCCAGAATCTTTTCCAGACTCCCATCAAAAACAGTGTGCAGGCCTACATCATCCTTTGTTACTACTTCCTCCTGCCCCTTGCGACCGACAATACGAATCTGATAGCCATCCATCGCCGAGGAAATCATATCCTCGACCTCAAAAACCTCCTTCTTCCCTGCATCCACGCCATTAATCTGCGTATTGGGAAAAAAGTGATCCTTATACTGCTGTGCCATCACGCAATAAGCTGCCGCTCCGGCAATCAGCAAAGCTGCTGCTATCCCGCCGACAATTTTTCCTCCCTTTCCCCCGGAAGACTTCTTTTCATTCTTCACCTGTGTACCCTGCCTTGCTTTATCCTTCATCTCCTCATCAAAATCCGGCATATCTGCCGAATCCATCCCTTCTTCATCGTCAATTTCCAGAAAATCTTCGTCCGCATCTTCCCCGTAATCTCTCTCTCTGCGAACGCTCTCCTCCTCCCAAAGCTGTTCTTCCTCAGCTTGTTTTTCTTCCTCCCAAAGCCTCTGGGCCTGCTCTTCTTCTTTTCTGAGCCGCTCGGCCTGGGCCTCCTCTTTTTCTTTCCTGAGCCGCTCGGCCTGGGCCTGCTCTTCTTTCCTGAGCCGTTCTGCCTGAGCCTGTTCTCTTTCCTTTCGAAGGCGCTCTGCCCTGGCTTTTTCCTTTTCCTGCAAAAGCCGCTCGGCCTGAGCCTGCTCCTCATCTTTTCTCAGTTTTTCTTCCCTGGCCTTCTCCTCTTCTCTGCGAAGAACATCCATCCAGTCCTCTTTTTCTTCCTGACGGATCGGTTCCACCCAGTCTTCCTTCATCCGGGCAAGCTCATTTGCCTTCCTTGCCGCTTCTGCCCGTCTTCTTCCTTCCTCCCTGGCCCGCTCTAAGGCTCTGAGTCTCTTTTCATCGGCTACCGCCGCATGGGGGTCGCGCATTATCGCCTCTGCACGCGCCACGGCTTCATTAGCCTTGCGCAGTACTTCCTCCCTGGCCCGCGCCTTTTCCTCTTCTGCTGCCTTAGCTTCCTCCTGCGCCTGCCATGCCCGCTTCTCTTCCTGCTTTTTTTGTCTGCCTGCCGAACCTTCCCAGTCCTCATCCTCCCAGGTTTCTCCCTCTGACAAGCCAAGACCATCCTCATAATCACCATCCAGAAAGTAACCGTCGTCCTGCCTCATCCCTTCTCTGCTGTTCTCTCCTCTTCCCATTTCATCTTTCTTCATTTACTTACAAACCTTTCCATTACTTCTTTGTATATCCTTCG
>Ga0224483_100718_pt1 | contig 10758 bp, 13 predicted proteins | sample hydfratestSal1_FD_181453 | JGI IMG/M metagenome (GOLD analysis project Ga0224483, IMG submission 181453) | Metatranscriptome of mouse feces microbial communities from Columbus University, Ohio, United States - Sal1 (Metagenome Metatranscriptome) ... | reverse complement strand
GTGATTTCATCAATATTGCTTTATCACATATCAACACCTATCAGTATATCAGTTCCATCTGGTACTCCATACTTTCTTTACCAAAGAACGATATACGGCTGGTGATAAACTGGCAACCACAGCTCCAGTTTTCCTGTTTCTCGTGAAATAAGGACTTCTAAGAATCCGAGGCAGATTCCTTCTCACATGACCCAACACGCTTTTTAGGTGCTTATTTTCTTTCCATTTCTCATCCAAAAGAATTCTATCAAGCACCCATAAATAACTCCAATCATATCTGAATAGTGCGCCTGACAATGCTCCTGTGAATTCTTTTTCTACAATTTCAAGATTGATTTTAGCTCCTTCTATTTCATCTAATGTTTTGTCGCTAAATCCTATCGTTGTAATACTATTATTCCGATGATAGTAATAATACATCGGCCTTGTATCGATAACGATTTTATCTGCCTGCCTAAGACTTCCTATAATTGCAAAAGCATCTTCCCCTATACGGCCAACTTCAAAACGATGCTCTTTAAATATCTTTTTCCGATATAGCTTTCCGCATGCAGCAACAGACCCGCCTTTTGAACATAAATCAATTAATAGTGCTTGTTCTGTGTTATAAACTTTTGTCTCTTTCAGATAATCATATGTTCTTACTTCATTACCAAACACTTCATAAAACTGACATTCTACGATGTCCGCATCATATTTCTCCATATCCGAAACAAGATACTCAATCATGTGCTCATCTATGGTGTCATCACTATCAACAAAAGTTACGGCATCACCAGTCATTATTTCCAAAGCTGAATTTCTCGCGCCGCTTAGCCCCATATTATTTTGATGAATGACTCTAATTCGTTTATCTGTTTTTGCGATTTCATCACACATTTTCCCTGAATTATCAGGAGATCCATCATCTACCAGAATAATTTCTAAGTCTTTGTATGTCTGGTTCTTAATTGTTTTAACACATTTTTCCAGATACTCTTCAACCTTATATACCGGAACAATAACTGTGATTAGCATTGTAACCTCTCCATTTTACTTATTCAAATCTCTGAGTATCCTAATTGTCCTTGCGATTCCACTCTCAATATTATATTGAGGACTCCAACCCAATTTCCTCAATTTACTTCCATCCAGTCGTGCTTTTGTAGCTGTACTATACCCTGCTGCCTCCACTGCGTCCGGAATTTCAAATACTACTCGCTTTCCATTTATCCCAGCAATAACTCCCGCTAAATCCTTCAGCATAATATCGCTATGTTCTTCGGCAATATTGTATGCTTCACCGTTTTCGCCACATAGCAGGATAGTCAAAAGTCCAGATACAGAATCAGCCATATACTGATAAGAATAATACTGTGTCCCAGAGGATTTCAAAACAATATCCTCGCCAGAAACTCCCTTCTTTATGAACTGGCTAATCGCCTTGGTATCAGACATCAGCATTGTAGGACCATAGGAGCGGGTAAAGCGCAGGATAACTACATCAAGTTTTTTCTGTGCTTTATATGCCTGACATAGTGCCTCACCGCACCGCTTGCTCTCCGGATATCCGGCTCTCATAGTGTTGGAATTAATGTAGCCGCAGTAATTCTCATCAAAAAACTCCACATCTCCACGGTTTTCACCATAGATTTCATTGGATGAGGCAAATGCAAATCGGGTTGATCGGTGTTCTACAGCAAAATCCAGCATATTCTGGACGCCAATGATGTTTGTGGTAATCGTTCCGATTGGATCTGTAGAATACTGCATTGGATGCGTATTGGAGGCAAGGTGCAAAACATAATCCACTGCCCCCAAATCCCCACGGATAAATGGCTGTTTCACATCATATGGAATAAAAACAAGATGCTGGTCATCCGCATATTTTGAAAACCGCTCCTTAGCCTTCGTTTCATTCCGTCCAAGCGCATAAACAGTACAGTTCATATTGTCAGTCGTATTCTTCTCAAGAAGCACGTCTATTAGAAAGCTGCCTAGAAGCCCCGTAGCACCGGAAAGCATAATGCTCTTATTCTTCAGCTTCTTCCAAGGTAGATCAAGCTGTCCAACGCACTGCACATCCTCCATATACATTTTATTGTTATAAAGCTTCATAAGAACCCTCTTTATTTCAACCAATTATCTTTATCTGATTTCAAATAAGCCTTGAACATCTCTAAGTCATCCTTTGTGGTCAGCTTGATATTCTTATCCGATCCAGCTGCGAAGTACAACCTAACTCCCAACTCAACCATCATGGTATTAGTATAATGCGATCCATAAATGCCAATCTCTTTCTCATAAGCCTCATGGTATTTTGAGTCCAAAAGGCCAAATCGATAAGCCTGCGGTGTGGATACCCTGCGGAGCGTTTCACGCGGAATGAACTTCGTTGTGCTAATCTCATCATCGATAACAAAAATCTGCTCATTATACGGAAGAGAGGTCACAGCATTTCCATGCTCCTGGGCTTTAATAATTACATCCGTCAGAACCGTCTCATCTACGAGAGGTCGAATACCGTCATGGATAATAATGATATCCTCGTCAGACACCTTTCCTTCCAGATTGTACACACCGTTCCTGATAGACTCCTGTCCAGTTTTGCCGCCAGAGATTACCCAATTCAGCTTAGTGATATTAAACTGTTTAGCATAAGCCCAGAGGACATCATGCCAGCCATCGATGCACACCACTTCAATTGCATCAATCTGTGGATGCTTCTGAAACCCCTCCAACGTGTAAATCAACACTGGTTTATCATATATATTGATAAACTGCTTTGGTATATCCTGCCCCATTCTGGCACCGGAGCCACCAGCAATAATTACTGCTATATTCATTTCACTGCTCCTGCCTTTTGCTTTCGTTCTATGGATTTCCTAAACTTCACATGACCTGGATGTCTGTCTTTGACTGGAGGCGGGGTCATATAGTTTTCTCCATATTCCATTTCCAAGAATTCATGGTATCTTTTATTTACCATGTAATTCTTCCCCTCTAATTCAATCTCTGCGTAGTCATCCATGTAATGGCTATCAAGAATATATGTACATCCTCTATAAGAATCGTTTGATCTATGAATATATTTCTTGCCGCCAAGCCATTTTTGGGTTTGGATATTATGAAATAGTTCTAATTTTTTTTTGTTGCTTATAAGCTTACCCATTGCCTGTGTAACACCCACAAGAACTTTCCCTTTTAATCCATATTGCGAATAATCGACATCTTCCTTCATCATGCCTTGTATAGCCCTAAGAGACGTGATTTTCAGTTTTTGAGAAATTTTGTTCTCTGAAATGTAATCCCATATAAGTATATCAATGTATACAGGATCATCTTGGTTTTTCATAACAAAACGTGGAAACCACATCGTTGTTTCATCCAAATAATAATTATCTGGTATTTTTCCAGCTTTGATTACATTCTTTAATTTTTCAAATTCATCTCGCCACATGGCGATATCCACATCATCATCCCAAGGAATCAAATGATGATTTCTTTCTGCGCCAAGGATTGTTCCACCATGAATCGTATAATGAATACCATTTTCTCGACATATCAGATCCAACGCATCCAGCGTCTGTAGAAGATTTTTCTGCATCTCTGCAAGTCCATATTCGTTGTTTAAAACCCGTTCACTCATGCTTCAACAATCTCCATCAGGCCAAAACCCAAGTTCATCATAAACACAACACGTTTCCCACCAAAGGCGACCGCCGGTCGCGGCTCAATGATCACTTTGAATCCATCCATTTGCAGGCTCTCTATCTCATTGTCAAATTGATTACTGATATAGCAGATATGATAGGGGGTTCCAACCGCATTATTCAGATAATGATCAACAGGTGATCCCTGTTTTTTATCCAGCGGTGCCACAAGTTCAATCCTATAGCCATCTTTCTCGCCAAACGCCAGTTTCACATTACGATCTGTATCATCAATAACCGGCTCGAACAGAAAACCCAGTTTCTCAAAAGAGTTCTGCGCTCTGTCTATTCTTTTAACCGCATATCCGATGTGGTCAATCTTCATCTTTTAGCCCTCAAATCTGATTTCCTTATATATCGCAAAATCTTTCTTCTGATAGTTCTCTGTATTCAATACATATGACTTATGACCATCAATTTCAGCCGTCAAAGTAAATCCAAGCCTATCATACAATTCTTTCACTGGTGTGTTCTTTGCAGTCGGAATATAATCAGCCAGGATTTTCTTTCCTTTGTATCTATTCGCAAGTTCATCAATGATCACATCTTCAAGTTTGCGTCCCATTACACGACAAGACATCAGGAAGGTGTCAATGATCACCTGCGTTCTTAGTTCTTTCAGAATTAACACGCTGATGAGACCGCTGTCTCCATACTTGTCGGAACTGCATACAACATAGATGGCATTATCAGGGTTTGAGACAGTCTCCTCAATCTCCGCCTGGGTATACCGCTTTGTGGTCACATTAAACTGGTTCGTTTTATTGATCAGCTGAACAACGCGCTCCAGCTCCGCTTCCCTCATTCTGTGGATATCAACAATCATCTCCAGTTTTGCTATATAGTCATCCAAATTAAGTCTCTCGCTCATTTCCTGCTTACGGCGTGTTTCATTCTGATACATCTGAGTTTTTTTCAGATCCTCGCCCAAAACTCGAAGCGGTCGGCAATAGTCAAACCAGATATCTTCCGCAAACCCCAACAGCTCTGTTGTATCTGCTGGGAAGTCCGGAACAAGCATTTCCGGGCACTCACCTTTGACTGTCTCACGTTCTACCGGATTATCATCAATGAAAATGAATCCGCCCTCTGTTAGGTTCAGTTCGCTCTCCATAGCTTTCAGATTAACTGCCTTGTTCTCCCAGTTAATCTTCCTGCTTACGAAATCATCATCCCGTAGAAGCATGGCAGGATGTCCTTGAATAGCAGTTTCGGCGTCCTCTGGATTGTTTTTGCTGTTCACCCCCAAGACAATGCCTCTGTTCTTCATTTCCAGAAGCTGCCGTTGGAAATCGTAATATCGCTGTCCTTCCTTATGGTCAGAAAGCTCTATGCCCTCAACACCATCCTCACCAATCACTCCGCCCCAGAGCGTGTTATCGAGGTCAAGTGCGATGATTTTCTTTCGTGTTTTAAAAGCAGCTCCAAGGATTCTATCTACTTCAGAAGCAACAGCATTCAGCCCGTCTCTCGAGTAAGGCATACTGCTCATATACCACATCTTATTGGAATAAAACTGCTTTCTTCCAATTTCAGAGATCGTATCAGCCAGATCAAACAGGTATACGTTGGTCTTGCTCTCTACCAATCCTTGAACATACTGATACCAGTCATTTTCCAACTCATATTTGTTTTTTTCTCTCTGAAAGGGACTTAATCCTATTCTCCCGAATATCAATGGTGGACACAAAAACAGGAATAGTTGGTATGTTTGATACAAGCGAAGCAAGAGCTTGCTTCCACAGTCCAAGTCGATCTAATCCTTCTCCTGCACTGCTCCACGACCGCGCCTCTGTTCCGTCAAGCAAAACAATTACTGCATCCAGTTTCTCATTGTACAGTCCCGCCGCAAGGTTAATCGTTTCCTGCACCCAGGTATCAAACCCTTCCGGCTGATAAAAATCATATTTTCTACGCAGTTTGCCTACAATCAAATCTCCAGTCACATTTGATAACAGTGCTACCTTTTTCTTTGAATCATCCATTTCCAGATAACGTCTCCTTCAGATAAAAACGAAGTACTCCTTGATGGAATACGATTTATTTTACAAATTCATACAAATCCGCTAACGTCTTTACGTTGCCAAGACTCTCCATAGGAATAGACACTCCGTACTCTGCTTCCAATTCCATAACGAGTGTGAGCATCATAAGAGAGTTCCATTTGCCCTCTTTGTATGGCATATCCATTGTAACCTGGTCTTCTTCCATGATTTCAGCCACAAAACATAAAAACTTATCCATTGAAACTTCTCCTTGTTAGTAATCTCTTATCGTGCTCTATGCATTAAAACTTTACGATTTTTGCCGGATTTCCAAGCACCTTCGCGCCGGTCCTAACTCTCGTCATAACTGTACTTCCTGCACAGATATAAACATCGTCGCCAATTTTAGAGCTTGGTACAACATGAGACATCGATCCCATAAAAACTCGATCTCCAAGTGTACACATCCCTGTCACGTCGCAATGCGCACTAATCGTGCAGTACTCGCCCAGCACAGAATCATGCGCAACAGAGGAATGCATATTGATGATGCAACCCTCGCCAATCACAACGTTGTCTGAAATCAGCGCATAAGGATAGATGATGACTCCCTCACCCAAAGTGCAACTGTCCGCTATAACCGCATTGGGATGAATCAAAGTGGTAAACACTGCACCCTTCGCTTTTAATTTCTCCACAACCATTTTGCGGACCTTGCTGTTGCCAATACAGCAGACAAATTCGTCATCTGCCTCAATCGAATACTCGTCAACGGTGTTTAAAACCGATACACTGCATTTCTTCCCATCCAAGGCGTCCAGGTCATCATCGATGAATCCCTTGATGTCCCAACGTTTCTCTTTTTCATTTATATCTTTTGCCCACTGGAGGACTTCACGTCCACATCCACCGGCGCCTATAATTACTAAACTTTTCATAATCTTCAATCTTTCTTGGTCTCGTTAAACCGTTTCCAGTAGATTTTCACTGTTTCTTCTGACAGGCCGCCTTTTCCACGAGTAATATCTATTTGAGGGTACTGCTCCCTCTTTTCTATGAACTCATCAAGGGAGCAGATATACTTACAAGGTCCCCCCCCCATATACGCCATTTCCAGGTATGCTGTGATTTACAAGGCTTCCAGCCGCTATTATTGTGTCAGGGCCAATCATAACATTGGGAAGAATAGTGCTGTTCGAGCCGACGAAGACGTTATCCTTAATATCAATACACCCCAGGTATTCCTGAAAACGGTCTCCGCCCAACTTATTGTTCAGCATTCGATGGATAACATCATGCGGCACAAACAAAACATCTGAAGCAATCCACACATTATCGCCAAAGGATATCAGCTTCGGATATAATGGAATTTTCCGAAACATGATCATGCATTTATCACCGATGTGATAGAAAATGTCGTGCTTCTTCAAATATGCTGCTCTTTTTATTGCTGTCGAACACAGATGCATACCAATCGTATGGCGGATCCGATACCAATCCATCCTTATTCCTCCGTCACGGTTACCTTCTCATTTCCCATAAATTCAGGCATTGTTGCATCGTTGGCAGCACTTATGCCTTCTCTCTTCAATACTGTTGTAACCGTCTTAAATATGATTTTCCAGTCTCCCGAGAACGTAATGTAATCTACATATTTTACATCCCAATTAAACTTCTCATCCCAGGATATTGCGTTACGTCCATGTACTTGTGCAAGCCCTGTAAACCCTGGGCGCACTTCATGACGCCGTGCCTGGTGCTCGTTATAGCGTGAAAGGTATCTGACCAATAGTGGTCTTGGGCCAACCACACTCATATCACCTTTCCAGATGTTTACGAGTTCTGGAAGTTCATCAAGAGATGTTGATCTTAGTTTCTGCCCAAATAGTGGAAGTCTATTTTCATCTGGGAGTAGATTGCCGTTTTCGTCTTTCTCGTCTGTCATGGTTCGAAATTTATATAGTTTGAATGTTTGTCCATTCAATCCTGGTCTATCTTGTGTAAACAGCACTGGCGATCCCAGTTTGCTTTTTACTAGAGCAGCCGTTACTGCCATCACAGGGGAGAGTACAATGAGCGCGAGGGAGGCACAGAGAAAATCCTGTGGCCGCTTTATGTACTTTTCATAAAATCCCTTCTTATGAGCCATACATCTGCCCTCCGTCGCTTACCTAAAACACCTGTGGATAATTTCAATCACTTTATCCTGCTGCTCTACCGTCATCTTGTTGTCGCTTGGCAGACACAGTCCACGCCGGAAGATATCTGCTCCAATATCAATCTCTCTTCCAGTGATATAAGCATCGCTCTTTCCGCGTCCGTTGCCTTCAACCGTCACAAATGCATGCGTCCTATAAATCGGTTGCATGTGCATGGGCTTCCAGATTGGACGTCCTTCCGCATTGAAAGCACTTATTGCATCGAGGATTTCTTGGGGAGACGATTTACCACTCTCACTCTTATACAGGTAATCCTGCTCACCGCGAACCATAGGAGCCATAGCGTCCTCATCAATAATCATGCAGGACAGCCAGAAGTTGGGGATGCTCTTCTCATAATCCCAAGGGTTCATCTTAACGGGCAGGTCAGCTAGCCCTTTCTTGTACCGTTCCCAGATAAATCTCTTTTGATCAATATGCTCTGCCAAATACGGAATCTGCCCTCTGATAACACCAGCGATAATATTGCTTATACGGTAGTTGTAGCCAATCTCCTCATGCTGGTACCACGGTGCAACTTCACGGCTCTGTGTGGACCATTTGCGAACCTTATCCGCGTCCTCTTTACTGTCGGTTAGGAACATTCCGCCGGCCGATCCCGTGATAATCTTATTTCCATTGAACGATATACAATTGTACGATCCGAGTGTACCAGTTTCAACCCACTGACCATTCAGCTTGTACTTGGCTCCAAGGCTCTCTGCTGCATCTTCAATAATCAGCGCGCCATGCTTATCCGCTATTGCTTTGATTTCCTCCATCTTTCCAGGAGTGCCGTAAAGATGAGCAACTACGATGAGCTTCACATCTGGGTAAAGCTCGAAAGCTTTCTCCAGAGCCTCAGGACTCATGTTCCATGTATCATACTCAGTGTCGATGAATACCGCTTCACCATCTTCGTAAGCGACTGGATTTATACTCGCGTCAAAGGTAACATCACTGCAAAAGACCTGATGACCGGCAAGCGTGCCTGCGTTAGGCCGTGCCTGACCGTAAAGCTTTTCGCCAGCGAGCTTCGTGGCAAGATGCAACGCGGACGTACCGCAGGACAGCCCAACGGCATATTTCACGCCAATATACTCGGCCATTTCCTTTTCCACAATATTGATATTTTCGCCAACCGTAGAAACCCAGTTCGTCTGAATGGCATCATCAACCCACCGCTGCTCATCACCATGCATGGTGGGGGAAGAAAGCCAAAGCTTTGTTTTGAAAGGTTCGATACCTGCGAATCTCGAATCGTTCTTAAATTCCATCGTGTGTTCCTCTTTTTCCTTAAGCTATGCTGCTTTTCAAACAGCCCTCAAATCTCTCTTCCAATTCCAACTGACGGACTATATTCCATCAGCTCAAATCGAAAGAGTAATGTCCAGGTAGGCATTTACATGGTTTTATCACCGTCAATCCTTTTCTTTTTAAAAAGTACCAGCTGTGTCCCGTTCTTTATCTTCTGTATCTGCCAGCCATACTGTAGCTGTCCATTTCCGAATGGTTCCTATCTTTTGTCTATATCATCTCAGGTAATCATCTCATCCTGGTATGACTTCTTCATCCAACTATGTAATATGTACATCTGAGAGAGAACCACCTTAAATCTTTAAGCAAATGAAAGGTGTAAACCACCTCAAATGCTTTATTCTCCACTTCAACGGAAATCATTTGCCAAAGATGTTCAGTTATCAGCCTTCTCAAAAACTGCCCTCTTTCAAATGGTTATGATCAGATTTCTCGGAAACCGTCTCTTTAGGAGGTTTTTCTCAACCTTTAACGGGTACATTCCTTACCGGGCTTCTAGGAGAGAGATGATAGTTACTTTCTCTGAAATAATATTTACATATTGGTTGTACTACTATTCTCCGGCATACCGCACAAAATATAGGGGTTATCCAGCGCATTTAAGCAGCTTTTTACGTCACTTAATTACAAAAATCAGCATCCCCAAGCCTCTCTAAGATGTTATTGCCATTAAAGCTCATTACATTATGATCGCCTAAAGTACCAGCTTCAACGCCTCTCTTCCAGTTTATACTCCCCTCCAAAAAAAGATTCCGCCACATCCTCAACAATCAACGCATTATGTGCATCAGCTATCTTCTTAATCTCCTCCATCTTCCCTAGCATACCGTAGAGGTACGCGATAACAATTTGTCCCGTCTCAGAATAAATGCCGAATGCCCTCTCCAACGCACCTGGACTCATATTCCAAATGTCAGGCTCTGTGTCTATGAACACAGCCTCACCCTCCTCGTATACAACAGGATTTATGGAAACATCAAACGTAACATCTGAACAGAAAACACGGTGACCAACGAGTGTCCCGTCCTTAGGTTTGGTTTGGCCATATAGTTTTTCCCTACCAGTTTTATGACCAGATGTAAAGCTACGGTTTCACAAGAAAGACCAACAGCATACTTGCAGCCAAGATGTGAACACATTTCTTACTTTACCACATTTATATTCTACCCAAAGGTAGATACCCAATTGGTCTGTATAGCCTCACTACACACCTTTGCTCATCTCCATGCATAGTAGGACTACTGAGCCACCCCTTCTTATCGAACTTTCATCCATCATTGTCCTTATGACATAATCTGTAATCAATCTTGGTTCCTTAACATAACGGTGATAGGCATATTGTGTGGTGAAGTCTATAAGTACTTCATAACATTTCACTAGACCACCATTCTCCCACTTTTATCGCAAAGAGCCTATTACCGTTAAGCAATAATCGAGGAAGCCGTATATGTTGCCCTACCCCCATTTCATACATATATGTAAAGCCCCTGTACCACAAGACAAAAATACTTCATATGCTTCATCTTGAGATACTTTATAGACATCTTTTCTAAAAATCAATTTCAC
>Ga0224483_100715_pt1 | contig 10774 bp, 9 predicted proteins | sample hydfratestSal1_FD_181453 | JGI IMG/M metagenome (GOLD analysis project Ga0224483, IMG submission 181453) | Metatranscriptome of mouse feces microbial communities from Columbus University, Ohio, United States - Sal1 (Metagenome Metatranscriptome) ... | reverse complement strand
CCTTGACTGTACAAAATCGTGAAGTTATACTAAGGCTGTAACGGACACAGATTTCATAACATGACAGGAAGTTTCTGCCGGTCCGGCGGTACAGCTTCCAGCGTCATTCATTATTATAGAAGATAGAAGAACGAGGTGACTGTATGACAACAAATGAAAAAGCATTGATGCTGCATGAACAGTGGAAGGGCAAACTGGAGACGGTGGCCCGGATGCCTGTAAAATCAAGAGAGGATCTGTCGCTGGCTTACACGCCGGGCGTGGCGGAACCCTGCAGAGTGATTGCCCAGGACAAAGAGGCCGCCTATACTTACACATGGAAATCCAATACCGTAGCCGTCGTATCGGACGGGAGCGCCGTGCTGGGACTGGGAAATATCGGCCCCCACGCCGCCATGCCGGTAATGGAAGGCAAGGCCGTATTGTTCAAGGAGTTCGGCGGCGTCAACGCGGTGCCGATCTGTCTTGACACGCAGGACACGGAAGAGATCATCAAGGCCGTAACCTGGCTGGCGCCCGGTTTCGGCGGCATTAATCTGGAAGATATCAGCGCGCCGCGCTGTTTCGAGATCGAGGAACGTCTGAAAGAACTTCTGGATATTCCCGTATTTCATGACGACCAGCACGGCACGGCCATCGTAGTGCTGGCAGGTATCATCAATGCCTTGAAAGTAGTCGGCAAACAGAAGGAAAACTGTAAAGTCGTAGTCAACGGTGCCGGAAGCGCCGGTGTCGCGATCACCAAGCTGCTGCTCACATACGGATTTACCAATATCGTCATGTGTGACAAGGCCGGCATGATCAGCAAGCAGAGCGAAGGTCTGAACTGGATGCAGCAGAAAATGGCCGCCGTCACCAACTTAAGCGGCGCTGCCGGTTCTCTTGCAGATGCGTTGAAAGGCGCCGACATCTTTGTTGGTGTCTCCGCGCCCAATATAGTAACACCCGATATGGTATCTTCCATGAATGCGGATGCCATCCTTTTTGCCATGGCCAATCCCGTACCGGAGATCATGCCGGATGCAGCCAAAGCAGCCGGCGCTAGAGTGGTCGGCACCGGCCGTTCCGATTTTCCTAACCAGGTCAACAACGTGGTGGCCTTCCCCGGTATCTTTAAGGGTGCACTGGAGGGACGGGCCGTACAGATCACGGAAGAGATGAAGCTGGCCGCCGCCCGTGCGATCGCCGGTCTGGTGCCGGATGACAAACTGAACGAGGAGAATATCATGCCGGAGGCTTTCGATCCCAGAGTTGCCGAGGCAGTCGCTGAGGCGGTCAAATCCCATATCAGGCAATAGGCACTGCCTCATTGCGTTAATCTCACAATCAGTCTGCGCCTGATGTCCGCGTCGGCGCAGGAAGGAGGCCGCGATGGAGTGGCACGGCAGACCCTACTATTCTCTGGACGCCTTCCTGAAAAATACATACGGAGAAAAGCTGTACAAGATTGCCGTCGATGCGGGGTTCACCTGTCCCAACCGTGACGGCACTCTGGGCAGCGGCGGCTGCATTTTCTGTTCGGCGGGCGGCAGCGGCGAGTTTGCCGTCAAAACGGCGGACCATCCTTCTGTCACCGACCAGATTGAGACCGGCCTGGCGCTGTTTGCCCATAAGCGGGTCGGCCAGCGTTTTATCGTCTATTTTCAAGCCTACACCAATACGTACGGCTCTTTGCCGCATCTTCGCGCTCTTTACACGGAGGCATTGCGCCATCCTGACGTGGCAGGTATTTCCATCGCCACCAGACCGGACTGTATATCGGAAAATATCGTGACCATGTTGGTCAATCTTCGGCAGATTTTTTCTGACAAGTTTGTCTGGGTTGAACTTGGCCTGCAGACGATTCATGAGAAAACCGCTGATTTTATAAGGCGCGGCTATCCTCTGTCCGTATATGACAGCTGCGTCGGTCTGCTGTCACAGGCCGATATTCCTGTAGTCACACATATCATCATCGGCCTGCCGGGCGAGGGGGAAGAAGCGCTTCTTTCCACCATTGACCATTTGAATCAACTCGACACCTGGGGCGTGAAACTGCAGCTGCTCCATGTACTGCGGGATACTGCCTTTGCCGGATTTTATCACGACGGCAGCTATACCCCTCTTGCAAGGGACGCTTATATCGATCTCGTCATTGCGTGTCTGGAACATCTTTCTCCTGATATCGTGATCCACAGGCTGACCGGCGACGGCCCGAAAGATCTGCTGCTGGCTCCGTTGTGGAGCCTGGATAAGCGCAGCGTACTCAATACCCTTCACCATACCATGAAATTACGCGCCGCCTGCCAGGGACGGCTGTATGAAAGGCACTCTCCATGAACCATGATCAATTAGCACTTTACAATAAAATACTCGTACTCTATATGCTCAACAGAGTCTCTTTTCCGTTGACGCAGGCACAGATTTATGATTTTATGCTGGAGCGGAACTATGTGAATTTCATGAATCTCCAGCGGGCCATCACGGAGCTGGTGGATACCGGCTTCGTCACGGCCAGATCCAGACATAACCGCACCTATCTTACGATCACTGCGGAGGGACGGGAAACACTGGATTTCTTCAAAAGCCGCATCGACAGCTCCATCCGGAAGGACATCGACGATTTTCTGGGCGCCAACCAGTTCAAACTGCGCAACGAGACTTCCGTCTCTACCGATTACCGCAAAGTCCTTTCCGGCGATTATGAGGTTCATCTGACGGTAAAAGAAAAGGACGCCACAGTCGTGGAAATCACGCTGTCCGTCCCCAATAAAGAAACCGCCGAAGCGGTCTGCACCAACTGGCAGAAAAAGAATCAGGATCTCTATCAATATCTGGCGGGGCAGTTATTCTAGTCTGCCCCGTCTCTATATGCTAATGTCTTGAGATAATCTCTCCCCAGCTTCCGACACCGATCACCCGCAGCGCAAAATCCGTATGCTTGGCCGATTCCGCCGTATCCACATACTTGAAGGCATTGTAGATCGACTTATGGCCGCCGCCCAGCGTGTCGATGCCAAGTGCCAGGCCCTGTGACAGCTCGTCCGGTGCATCTGTCTGTCTGGAAAAAAGCATGCTGTCAATATACCGGTTCGCCTCTATCACCTTATAAGCGTACACGAAAGACGCCGCCTGCAGATCCTGCCCGGCCGAGGAAGTATAGCCCATCTCACTTAAAATAACATGCCTTACGCCTCCTGAATCTGTCAGGAAACTCTCCTTCTGCAGATAATCCGTCAACACATGAATATTCTTGATGGTGATCACCGGCGTCGTCTCGGAATTCACCACCTTGTTGCCACTGCTCCATGCCTTGGCGCTGGTCAGCGGATAATTATATGGATGCTGGGCCACACCCCAGTCAATATTGCCGCCGGCCTTTATATTTCTGTTAAATTCGTCCAGAATCTCCTTGGAACCGAATCCGCCGTTGGAGTACAGGCTTCTGGCCCACTGCTGATCCAGCGAGATATAGACTCTTGCATTGCCGTTAACGCTGAGGATCGCATTGTAGAACACGCGGAACGCCTTGGCATACTCGTTTACATAGCTGACCGTATCCATGGGTTCTATGTAATTCCATTCCTTTCTGGCATTGATCTCATTGCCGATCACCCAATTCATGACCTTGCCGTGTCCGGTTCCCGCATAGCGGTTCGCCAAAAAGGAAGCCACGGCCGCTATATATTCCGTTCCGGCTTCATCTGCCGCATTGAAAGCATAATACGGGGATCCCGCGCCGCCGGAGCGTGCCCGGGGATGGATCAGATCCATATGTCCCGGATTCATATCGTTTAAGATAATAGCCGTTATTATAATTCCCTTGCCGCTCAGCGTAGAAAAGATATAGTCATACTCCGCCACAACCTGCCCGTTAAAAGCATAATTCCTGCCGTTATACGTATAGTAGACCGTCGGATAAGATGCGTGGGTCGTATTGCCCAGAAGCCGCCTCAGCGGAATATTGTAAGCCGCATGTTTCACGCCCAGATCATCCAGATCCGATCCCCTGAGCTTCTCCGGATCCACCAGCAGCCCCTTCTTTGAGGAAGTATCCCCAAAGGCCGGACTGTACCTTGCAATCGCCTCCGGATTCGTAATATGCCGCGGCCTGCTGATGGCCATAAACTTTCCGTCCTTCTTCACCGCCACGACAAACTTCGAGAACAGCCGCGAACCGGCGCTGTTGTAATTTAAATTGACCGAAAAAGTCAAATCAACATCTTTCTGGTCTTCTATAATATACTCTTCACCTGTCAGAGCGCTTTCGTACACCTTTTCTTCAAAGAGGTAATAATATCCGTCGTCGCTGACCGCCAGCCCCTCAGCGGACATCGTCACATCCACCTTGCCGGTCTGCGTATTGATGACACAGCTCTCTATGGTGGCAAAGTCCGCTGCATTTTCTTCCGTCAGCTCAATCTCCGGCGGCCTGTTCTTCACACCCTCCAGCACAAAACGCGCCGCGTCAAGAAAAGCCTTGGGAACATCCTTACCGGCATTTTTCTTCACATGCTCTTTCTTGTGCTGTAACATGCTGTACTCCGCAAGCTCCACCGCTTCCGTATGCACCATGGCTTCCACCGCCGCATCAGCCGTCTCCAGCTGCTCCAGATAATAGCGGATTCCGAAGAAGGAACCCGAGCCGGCAAGCAATACAATAACTGCCGCTATCCCCGCAGCCAAAACGGCACGCCTGCGGCTTCCCTGTGGCTTCTGCCTGGTCTCTTTTTGTATCTTATCTTTTTGTTCCTTATCTTTTTTTACTTTTTCTTTCTTAACTTTCTCTTTCTTGTTCTTCCGCTCTTTTATCTGGCCGGCAGTCTCCTTGACCGTAAGTGTCTCTTCTACCATCACGGCCTGCTCCAGAGCGTCGTCCTCCCTGACTGTAACGATTTCTTCCATCATCACAGTCTGCTCCAAAGCGTCGCCCTCCCTGACCGCAACGGTTTCCTCCACCATCACAGTCTCTTTCTGCATGCGCTTCTTCTGCTTTTCGTCCCTGCTCCTTGCCTTCTCTTCCTTCATCTGCTGCCTGAGACGCTCTTTTCTGGCTTTCGCTTTCTTCTTGTTTTCTTCCACTTTCGCCTTATCAATCGTTCGTCTGCGCTTCTTTTTCTTCTTGCCGGACGCCGCTGTGCCCAGATTCTGGATTTTCTTGTCGTCCGTGCTCTTATTTGATGTCATGTGCCGCTTCTTCCTTTATACGTTTCATGTGTTCCCTGATCTTGACCTCGTACCCGTTTCCACTGGGCCGATAGAATTCCCTGCCGTTTAATTCATAAGGCAGGTACTGCTGCGCAACGTAATGGTTCGGATAATCATGCGCGTATTTGTACCCTGTTCCCCGACCCAGTTTCGCCGCACCTTTGTAATGGGCATCCTGCAGATGCGTCGGAATAGGCAGGTTCCCGGTCTGCCGCACCGCCTCCATCGCCTGAAAGACCGCATTGCAGGCAGCGTTGCTCTTCGGCGCACAGGCCACATAGGATACCGCCTGAGACAGAATGATCTGTGCCTCCGGCATCCCCACTCTCTCCACCGCCAGCGAAGCATTGACCGCCACGCACAACGCCATGGGATCCGCATTGCCCACATCTTCCGCCGCGCAGATCATGATCCTCCTGGCGATAAAAGTCACGCTCTCTCCCGCATAGAGCATACGGCCCAGATAATAGACCGCTGCATCCGGATCGGATCCGCGCATGCTTTTAATAAAAGCAGATATGGTATCGTAATGACTGTCTCCCGACTTATCATAGCGTAACACTCGTTTCTGAATACATTCCTGGACCACCGCCAGCGTGATATGTATCTTCCCGTCCTCACTGCGGTTCGTCGTCATGATCCCCAGCTCCACCGCATTCAGCGCATGTCTGGCATCCCCACCGGACAGTTCCGCCAGAAATTCCACGGCCTCCTCATCTATCACCGCCTCATAGGCGCCCATGCCCTTGTCCTTGTCATACACGGCCCTCTGGATCAGCGCTTTGATATCCTCAATAGATAACGGATGCAATTCAAAAATAACAGAACGGGAGATCAGCGCACCGTTCACCTCAAAATACGGATTCTCTGTCGTCGCCCCGATCAGGATCAGCGTACCGTCTTCCACAAACGGCAGCAGATAATCCTGTTGCCCCTTATTGAAACGGTGAATCTCATCAATAAAAAGTATGGTCTTCTTCCCATACATGCCGCTTAAATCTTTGGCTTTCTCCACCACCGCTTCCATGTCCTTCTTGCCGGCGACGGTGGCGTTGATCTGGGTAAACTCTGCGCTGGTCGTATTGGCGATCACTCTGGCCAGAGTCGTTTTCCCCGTACCCGGCGGCCCGTAAAAGATGATCGAGCTTAATTTATCCGCCTTGATCGCACGGTAAAGCAGCTTGTCCTTCCCGATAATATGCTGCTGTCCCACCACCTCATCCAGCGTAGACGGACGCAGCCTGGCGGCCAGCGGTGATTCTTTCTCCTGATTCGTACTCCGCATATATTCAAACAAATCCATAATGTTGTTCCTGTATCCCGTCTGTATCTATATGTTGTGGTCTGCCGTTCTTATGCCCGCTCTCAGGGCACATACTGTCTTTTATCATACCATTTTACGCCGCAAACCGCAACTTCCACTTTTTACACATCCTTCTTCAACATTTTTTCTATATAGTCATCACGCTTCGCTGTCGCCTCCACCCAGCCCGGGCGAAATCCGCTGCGGATCGCATTTTTTACAGACTTTACGTTGGACCAGGCGGCACAGTAGAAAGGCACCAGCCCACGTTCAAAAGTCTCTCTGGCCAGCCTGTTCGTAAGTGCCGACGCGATTCCCTGCTTTCTGTAGGCCGGCAGGACATCCACTCCGATCTGCCACATCGTATCACAGTCCGCGGAGCAGCCGGCCAGCCCGATCAATTCTCCCCTGTAAAAAGCGCCCACCGCCAGCCTGTCCAGATGTTTCCGGTCCGCACACAGGGCATTCTTCCATTCCGGCAGATAAAGCTGTGCAAACTCCGGCGCTTCCATGACTTTGAGTTCATAGGCACATCGTTGTTCATACCCGAACACCGCATCAATGTCCGGCAGAAAATAATCGGCCATAAAGCAGATCCGTGCGCATGCTTTCTCCAATATTCTGTTCAAAGGATACAGTCCCGGCGTCTCAAAACAATGCTCAACAGCAGGCACACTTTCAAGAAAACGCTCAATCTCCGGAAGCAGCTCCTTCTGACCCGTGACCACGACATTGGTGCCGTAGGATACCAGATTACAGATATGCGGCAGTTCAAGATACCTTCTGGCCCGGTCGGATGGCGCAGATACGTGGGTGCTGTTATGCGCCGCCACAAAATCCTCCGGCGCGCAACAGCAGTCGTAAGCCGACTGCCGGAGCGCTGTTTTAAGAATCATATTATTGTCCATTCTGTTTTTTTCCTTCCTTGGTTTAATATTTTTTGTTAATCAAACAACAGCTCATCCACCGTCACGAACTCATATCCCTGTTCCATTAGTTCATCAATGATCTGAAGCGCCGCCGTCACGGTAGATTTGTATTCATCGTGCATCAGGATAATATCATTCTCATCCGCCTTCGACATCACTTTCTGCACGATGCGGGCCACATTGTCGCTGCACCAGTCCAGCGGATCGACGGTCCACAGCACAGGAAACATATTCAGCTCTTTCTCGAATTTCTTATCCCATGTGCCGTAAGGCGGCCGCACATACTGCACTTCCTGTCCCGTCAGCTCCTCGATCACTTCGTTGGTCTGAATCAGTTCTTCCTTAAAGGTTTCGCTGTTGCTGCTGCTCAGCTGTATGTGGCTGTAGGTATGGTTGCCGATCAGATGACCTTCATCAGACATACGACATATCAGCTCCGGATACTGTTCTGCATGCATCCCCGTCACAAAAAAAGTAGCCTTGACACCCCGCTCCTTCAAACCATCCAAAAGCTGTTCGGTATAGTAAGGATGCGGCCCGTCATCAAACGTAATGGCAATCTTCCTGCTGTCCTCCATCTCGCCGGCTGCTTTCGCCGAAAGTCTGTCGCTCATGACCGCTGCCCCGCACAGCAACAATGCCGCTGTTAAAACAGCGGCTGTTTTCATTGCTTTTCCTATCCGGATACTTCTCTTTCCATACATCCCGCACACCATCCTTATTCGACCACAAGTCCCTGACAACGCCTTATTATATCGTCTAGCCCTGCCGCTCATGATAACAGGCGCTTTTATGCCGCCTGCATTTTATCTTTATAAGGAATCTATATGTCGATGGGACAGTACACAGACTATCAACTGGTCATAACCGGCACTCCGTCCTCCAAATCTCTGTACAAAAAGTCCTAACTTGACGGCATCCAAATCTGAAATGCCTTCGTGTATCCCTGTCCATAATCCAGTTTAACACAAAGCTCTCCATTATGCATCTGTACAATTTTATGGGCAATGCTGAGTCCCAGCCCGCTGCCGCCGGTAGTGCACCGAGCCTTGTCCGCCCTGCTGAACGGTTCAAAAATATGTTCCGCAAACTCTCTGTCAATGGCCATGCCGTCATCCGCCACCGTAAAACAATAGTCCTCCAGCCGTACCAATGCCTTACCGCCTTCCTTTCCATAACGGACAGCGTTATGGAGCAGATTTGTAATAGCACGTGTCATCTGAACCTTATCCACCAGGCAGGGCATGGGTTCTTCCGAGATATCTATAACAAGCGCTATTTTCTTTTCCTCGAAGTCGGTATATACCGCTGCCGTACATTCTCTGACAAGCTCCCCCAGATCGTCCGCTTCCCTGTGCAGTTCAAAACCGCTGCTGTCCATTTTCACATACTCAAATAACAGTGTGATCAGCTCATTCATCCGCATGGATTTACTGTAAATAGCCGCCAGATATTCCTGCCGTTTCTCTTCCTCTTTCACTACGCCGTCAGACAGTGCCTTGCTGTAGCCGCACAATGTTGTGAGCGGTGTCTTAATGTCATGTGCTATATCAGATAACAGCAGATTTCTCTGCCGGTCGTAGGCAAGCTGTTGCGCTTTTTCCTCTTCTATCAGTTCATTGACTTTCTTAGTCACTACATAATAGTAATAGAATGCACCGATCATCCAAGGCAACAGACTGATAAACAGTATCACCAGCACCACCACGATGACTATGATCCGCAAAGCCACTCCCCATCTGCCGGTGAACAGTGGTGATGTCACTGCAATACGCAGCGAATCTCCCATCAGTTTGCCGATACTTCCCTGCACATAGCCGGATATCGTCCCCGGAAGAAGTGTCGCCATAGAATATAATAACGTCTGCAACGCAAAAGAGACAGGATTCCCACCGCCACTGATCGAAATCTGCAGTCCGGATAAAATATCTGCTGTTTCCATAGTCAGTTTCTGATAGAGGAATCCGATTGCTTCTTCACTGGCGTAGATAAAGAACATGACAAACAGGAATCTTTTGATCAGGAACCATCTAAGAGACCTCTTTGCACCTGCTCTGCCGTTACTTCCCATATGCCTTTATAACCTCTCGTCCTTCTCCAGGCGGTATCCCAGCCCTCTTATGGTCTTGATGTACTCCTTACCATTATGCTCCAGCTTCGTCCGCAGCTTCGAAATACCAACCATCACACTGTTGTCGGATGCCATATACTCATCACCCCAGGCATTCTCATAGATCTGCTGCTTGGTAAATACCTTGCCCGGCTCCTCCATAAAAAGCCGCAGGATCTTGAACTCAATGGACGTCAGCTCTATCACTTCCTCCCCGCGGTATACAAGACATGCCTCCGGATCAAGGCACAGATCTCCCGCCCGCAGCTCCTTCACCTTTTTACTCTTGTCGGCTCCCGCGCCCAGCGAGTAAAAACGGCGAATGTTGGAGTTCACTCTGGCGACCGCCTCAAGCGGTTCAAAAGGTTTCGTAATATAATCATCCGCTCCAAGATCAAGCCCCAAGATCTTATCCGTATTCGTTCCTTTAGCCGACAGCATGATGACCGGAATATTACTGTTCTCCCTCACATTACGTAACACACGGTATCCATCCAGCCCCGGCATCATAATATCCAAAAGCAGCAGATCCGGTTCCTCCTTCTTTACCCGTTCCATCGTCTCGAGACCGTCAGCCGCCTCCAGCACCTCGTACCCGTCCTTTTCCAGATACAGACGAAGGAGATCCCTGATCTCCGCCTCATCGTCTGCGATCAATATCCTGTATCCCATGTTTGCCACTCCTCTTTGTATTCTTTATTATGCAGCCTGTTATGCACACTGCCCGTCCCGTATGGAACAGAGTCTGCGGTACAGTGCTGCATTGGTCAGACAATGGTACGGCGCCACATAGAAAATGTGCACCAGTCCGCAGGTCAATACCCCGAGCATCTCCCACAGAATAAAGGACAGATCCAACACAAACGCATTCCACTTCTGTCCATTCATCATATCCCTGCTCATCTTCATCGCCTCTTTATAAGGCATATCAGGATGCTCTGCCAGAATATATTCCACCATCCGGTATTGATACTGCTTATAAATCCCGGGAATTAAAAATAACAGTGCCCATAAAAATATGGATAACTGCGTATGGAACATGGTCTTCACAACATTCCTGTAAGAATGGTCAAAGCCGTAAGCCACATCCTTTACCTCTGCCCGGCCATCCAGGCTCTTTAACATAAACCGGCCCGCTCCTACAATCAAAGGAAAGACCAGCAGAATTTCATATATCAGCATGATCGCAATCATTATCAGGAATACAATCAAAAAAATAACAAGCATAATGATAAAACCGACGAT
>Ga0224483_100714_pt1 | contig 10781 bp, 9 predicted proteins | sample hydfratestSal1_FD_181453 | JGI IMG/M metagenome (GOLD analysis project Ga0224483, IMG submission 181453) | Metatranscriptome of mouse feces microbial communities from Columbus University, Ohio, United States - Sal1 (Metagenome Metatranscriptome) ... | reverse complement strand
GCCACTACGCTGTTTCACGGACTTTGCAGCAAGTGCAAAGTCCTGGGCTGAAATGTTACTAAATAAACAATCAAAAAGGAGAAAAAGAAATGGATAATTTTGAAAAAGTAGAAAAATTAAGGGAGCATGCAAACGTATCTTATGAGGAGGCAAAGCAGGCACTGGAGAACAGCAACTGGGACATCCTTGATGCGATGATTTACCTGGAGCAGAGCGGCAAGGTTCACGGCCCGGAGCAGTCAAGCTACACGACCCAGGCAGAAAAGGTTAAGATTGACATCGAGGACAAGGAATGCAAATCAAGCTTCTCGGACAACCTGAAGAGTTTTGGGGACTGGTGTCTGAAGTGGATTAACAAGGCAAACAACAACAGCTTTTGTGTGGAGCAGGAAAACCGCGAAATATTCAGGGTGCCAATCACACTGCTGGTAGTACTTTTGTTCTTTGCATTCTGGGTTGTGGTCCCGCTGCTGGTTGTCGGATTGTTCTTTAACATGCGGTATCACTTTGTGGGACCGGACATCAGAAGCGTTGACATCGACATCAACAAGGCGATGGACGGTGCGGCAGAGACTGTGGAGAACATCAAAAATGAGTTCACCAGCGCGGCATCCGAGGAAGAAGACAAGTAATATGATGTACAGACCGACAGTTCTCTGGGACAGCCGGTCTGTTTGTGTACGTCAGAACATCTGCCACAGAGACAGGTGCAGGGGAGATTCCGGCGGATGATATAGATAAAAGGAGGCAGTTATGGCAGTGACGGTGTTAATCGTTGAGGATGAAGAAAAGATAGGGCGCTTTTTGGAGCTTGAGCTTCTGCATGAGGGCTATGAGGTCGTGAAAGCGGAAAATGGCAGGGAAGGGCTTGAGAAAGCACAGAGCGGCAAGGCAGATCTGGTCGTGCTCGATGTGATGCTTCCGGAATTAAACGGATTTGAAGTGCTCAGGCGCCTTCGGAAAAATTCTGACATTCCTGTCATAATGCTGACGGCAAGGGATGAGGTCATGGATAAGGTTGCCGGACTGGACGGCGGCGCGGACGACTATATGACAAAGCCTTTTGCCATAGAGGAGCTGCTTGCCCGCATCAGGCTGGTGCTCAAGAAACGCGGCGGCGCGGTGGGCACGGACAGGGGTCAGCTCGGTGTCGGAAAGCTCAGCATGGATGTAAAGCGGTACGAGGTGTATTATGACGGTCAGCAGGTGGAGCTTACGCACAGGGAGTTTGAGCTTCTGAAGGTGCTGCTTGAGAACAAGAACATCGTGATTTCCAGGGACACGCTTCTGGAAAAGGTATGCGGCTATGACTATATGGGAGAAACCAACATCATTGATGTGTATGTGCGGTACCTAAGAAGCAAACTTGACGACGTATTTCAGGTAAAGATTATTCAGACTGTTCGAGGGGTGGGGTATTGTATCAAAGATGAAAATTGAAAAGGGAAAAAAGAAAATAAATGGAATAGCCAAATCGTCGGATTCCATGCGCGTGACTTCCATTGCAAGGAAGATTAACTGGAATTATATAGGGCACCTGATGCTTTCGTACTTTTTCCTGGATGTGCTGCTGTTTCTTGTTGCGGCGGCAGTGTTTCTGGTTGGGATGGATATGCAGATGACAGGCAGGTTTTCTTTTGCCTATGTCAGGAACTTTTCATTTGGCGACGCCCTGCGGGATGTGACGTACACGGTAAGCACGATATATGATGAGCAGCTGTATGAGGTACCGATAGGCATATGGCTTGTTCTTTTTTACTATGGGGCGGTTTTGGTCTTGCTGTCGCAGCTGACCGACCTGATCGCGATGGTATTTATGGGGACAAGGGAAGTGCGCAAGGAGCTGCGCCCGCTGAACCAGATTGCGGTCAGGGCGCAGCAGCTGAGCAATATTGCATTTGACGAATCGAAGTACCATAACCTTGAGGATGCCATTTCCAACCTCAAAGTGGATTCCATGGATAAGGGAATCCATATGCACGACAAGGAGCTTCAGGGCATCGAGACGGCACTGAATGACCTGCTGGGACGCATCCGGGCTTCCTACAAGCAGCAGGCGCAGTTTGTGTCGGATGCCTCGCACGAGCTGCGTACCCCGATTGCTGTCATACAGGGATATGTCAACATGCTTGACCGCTGGGGGAAGGAGGACACGGCAATCCTTGAGGAGTCCATCGAGGCAATCAAAAATGAATCCAACCATATGCAGAAGCTTGTGGAGCAGCTTTTGTTTCTTGCAAGGGGGGACTCCAACAGGCAGAGCCTGGACATGAAAATGCAGGATTTGAACAGCATTATGCGGGAGGTCTATGAGGAGTCGCTGATGATTGATGAGAACCATCGGTACCGTTTTGAGGAATGCGGGTATGCCAGGGTGTATGGGGACTGCGATATGATGAAACAGTCTGCAAGAATCCTGATTGACAATGCGGCAAAGTACACAAAAACGGGCGAGGAGATTCTGATACGTGTGGGCGTATGGAAGGACGGCTCACCGTTCTATGGGATACAGGACAACGGAATCGGTATGTCACAGGAGGATGTGGCACATGCGTTTGACCGCTTTTACAGGGCGGACTCGGTGCGGAACAGCAAGACGGGCGGCACGGGGCTTGGGCTGTCCATCGCCAAGTGGATTGTGGATAAACACCATGGGTATTATAACATTGTAAGCCGAGAAGGGCTGGGGACACGGTTCAGTGTGGTATTTCCTCAGTGCGGTGATGTGGATTTGCCCACCTGACTCCGGGCAGGATGGTCTGGCGCGGAAGATAAAAACCGGCTGCCGGGGAATAGGATTTGCCTATTTTCCGGCTGCCGGTTTTTGTGACCTAGAGCAGCAGCTCCACATCATATTTTTTCAGCCAGTAATTCACCTGCAAAAGATAGGCGAGCAGCTGGGGACCAGCCATCAGCTGCCCATAGAAGGGTCTGCCGTAATCGGAGGGCTGGCTGATATAGTCGAGCACCTTGCCCATGTCGATCAGCTCTCGCAGCGGTGCGCGCGTATCGGAAAGCGTCTCGACAATCGCGGTGCGCAGCAGGTTCTCATAGGCAGGGTCGTAGGTCTTGGGGTAGGGGCTTTTGCGCCGGTACAGGACTTCGCCCGGAAGCAGTCCGTCCGCGGCGGCGCGCAGCAGCCCCTTGACGACACCGTCCTTGCATTTCATCGACCAGGGTACATTCCAGAGATATTCCACGATGCGGTGGTCGGCAAACGGAACGCGCGCTTCCAGGCCGGCATGCATACTCGTTCGGTCCATGCGGTCGAGAAGTGTCTGCATAAACCACTTAATATTCAGATAGGAGATTTCCCTCCTGCGTTTTTCTTCTTTATTTTCCCCGTCCAGTACAGGGACTTCGGATATCGTTTTTGCATATGCGGCATGTGCGTACTCCTCTAGTGGCAGCAGTGTGAGCACATTGTCCTTTAAGAGCATGGTGCGCGGCGAGAAGTCCATCGACCATGGGAAACAGTCGGTGTCAAAGCATTCTTTTTTGTGGAACCACGGATAGCCGCCGAAAATTTCGTCCGCGCACTCACCAGTCAGTGTCACCTTATGACTGGCGGCGACCCGCTTGCAGAAGTAGAGCATTGACGCCTCGACATCCGCCATGCATGGCAGGTCCCTGGCGTCCACCGCCTCAAACAGGTAGTCATACAAATCGGCGTTGGCGCATTCGAGGTACTGGTGGCTGGTTTGGCAGTAGGCAATCATTTTGTCTACCCAGGGTCTGTCCTGGGAGGGCTGGAATGCGTTTGCCCGGAAATTTTTGTCGTTGTCCTTGAAGTCAAAGGAGTATGTATCGAGCTTCTTGCCCTGCTTTCGAAGCTCGCTGCTGCATACCGCTGTGACAAGACTGCTGTCCACACCGCCCGACAGGAAGGTACAGACAGGCACATCGGAAAGCATCTGCATTTTGATGGCGTCTGTGACCAGATAGCGGGTTTTCTCGACTGTCTGTTGCCAGTCCTCCTCGTGTGGATGGCTCTCAAGCTTCCAGTAACATGCTGTGGAAAAATCGGAGCCGTAATATTCCAGGTAATGTCCCGGCAGCAGCTCATCTATGTTTTTGAAAACACCCTTTCCGTAAGTCTTTGCAGGGCCAAGACCGAAAATCTCACAGAGCCCGTCGCGGTCTGCCTGTGCCTTAAATTCAGGATAGCACAGGATTCCCTTCAGCTCTGAGGAAAAGATGAGGGTGTTGCGAAAAAGGGTATAAAACAAGGGTTTTACCCCGAGTCTGTCGCGAAACAGGTATAACCGCTGTCTTGTTTCGTCAAATATGGCAAAGGCAAAGATGCCGTTTAGGCGTGTCACATAGGAAGTCCCATGGAGGAGATATCCCATCAGGATCACTTCTGTATCGCAGGTTGTCTGAAAGACAATGCCTTCCTGCTCCAGCTCGCGGCGGAGGCTTTTCATGTTGTAAATCTCACCGTTGTAGGCGATGACTGCACGCTGGTTTCCGAGCTGTCTTGCCATGGGCTGCTTCCCGCACGCAAGGTCCAGAATGGACAGGCGTGTGTGGGAAAGCCCGCAGTTCCTTGACAGATACAGTCCGTTTTCGTCAGGACCCCGGTGATGCTGGCAGGTATTCATCGTCTGCAGGATGGAGAACCATCTTGCGGATTCCTCCTTATAGTTGGTATGAAAGCTGCTAAAGCCTGCGATTCCACACATTTTATGTAAGTCCTTTCTGTTTTGATTTTTATTGAATCAGAGGTAATCCTTGAGGATTGGCTGGTACTGTCTGTGTTCAAGCGCCATTTCCAAAGTCGGTATCAGCAGCTCGACGTGCGCTACCAGTGAGTTTGGCTTTGTCCTGTAATTATCCTGACCAAATGGCACGAAATAGATGTTTTTGCTGTTGCACAGCAGCCCGATGTTTTTCAGGTTCATGCCAAGTCCGTCGTTGGTCGAGATGGAAATGACAAGGGGCTTGTTGTTGCGCATATGTGCCTTTGCCGCCATGAGTACCGGGGTGTCGGTGATGCCGTTTGCGAGCTTTGCGGCAGTATTTCCGGTGCAGGGAAGGATTGCCAGCGCGTCGAGGTAGGCTTTGGGACCGATGGGTTCCGCGCCAGGGATGGAGATGATTGGCTCCTTTCCGGTGATTTCCTTTACTTTTGTGACATAAGTGTCAGGTTTTCCAAAGCGGCTATCGATGGTCTGCGAGGCGTCTGACATGATGGGGTAGATGTCGGCGCCCGCGTCTTTAAGTTTCTGTAGTTCCGTAAACATTTTTTCAAAGGTACAAAAGGATCCGGTCAGTGCGATGCCGATTTTTTTTCCTTTGATGTCCATATCATTCAAACCTCCATGCTATATTCGATTGATCACGTAGTCCGTCAGGTATTTTGCGCAGCTTTCTCCGGCGTATTTTCCGGGGAGTCCCGGACAGAAGTGGATGTTGACATCTAGTTTTTGGGCGGTTTCGTAGTCGGCTCCGGATTTGTTGGAGGCGATGTCGATGATGACTGCGTTCGGGGATACCTTTTCCAGACACCTGCGGTTTAGGACAGGCGCGGGAATCGTGTTGAAAATGTACTCGAAACAGCAGATTTTGCGCCACAGATTTGACAGGTGCAGCGTCTCAAAGCCAAGCGCGCAGGCGAGGGCAAGCTCGTTTGCGTCATTGGAGCAGACGGTGACACAGGCGTGCAGTCCGCACAGGCGGTCGGCGAGAATCTTGCCACATCTGCCATAGCCCAGCACCAGTGTATTGCTCATATGGATGTTGGTGTCCTTGTGCAGCAGTGCCTCCAGAATGGCGCCTTCCGCCGTGGAGACGGCATTGTACAGGGTCATGGGTTCGTCGCGCATGAAGTCATAGCAGCTGATTTCCCGCTCCTCGCAGGTGCGTCGGAAGTCTTCCGGGATGACACCTGCAAATATTTTCTGGTGCTTGTGGATGCTGCGCTGAATCTCCGCGAGATTAAGGCCGGAGGCATCGCCTTCACAGTAGAGGCAGTCGGATTTTGCAAACGGAATACCGCAAATCAGCACTGGCGCGGCATCGAGGGCATCGCGCAGCGAGTCCGTAAAGCTGATTTTTGCCTTTATGGATGGGGCACAGGAGATGGGGACGGTGCGAAAGCATATGACACGGTATCCTTTTTCCACGAAAATGGGAGCCATGCACGCGGTGCGCCGGTCGCCGCCCAGGATTGATATATCGTATTTTGTCATAATGAATCTCCATATATTTTAGCAAATGTTATACTGGCGGTCGAAAGGACTGACCGCTCAGTATAAGTTGATGACTTATTTATAAAATATGACAAAATAGGAAAAATGTTCTATGATTTGGAGAGAAATACAGATAATGGCAGCAGTACTGCCAGCATGATAATGTTTGCGAGTGTGAACATGCCGAAATATGTTCCCTTTTGCGCGGGATATTCGCGGGCAATCTGCTTGTAGGAAATCAGGCTTGCCATGGAGGCAATCAGCGTGCCAAGTCCGCCGAGGTTGGTGCCGACAATGAGTGATGTGTACTTGTCCGTAAAACCGGAGAGGAGCAGTGCCGCGGGGACATTGCTGATAATCTGGCTGGAAAGGACTGCCACAATGCGTTCGTGTCCTGTGAGCAGCCGCTCCAGCAGCGCGCAAAAACGCTCGATGCGTCCCATATTTCCGATAAAGATAAAAAAGCAGACAAACGTGCCAAGGAGGGAGTAGTCAATCTTTTTTAGCAGTGCCCTGTCGGTGAAAAACAGATAGACAAGGAGGATAACAGCAGCGGCGGCAGGCGCAAGGAGCTTGGCGACACAGAGCAGGCAGAGGAGAAAGCCAATGCCGAAGCATATCAGCCTTGGGATGGCATTTTCCTGCTGTCCGGAGACGTCCGAAAAAGAGCCTGCGGTCAAATCCAAGGCATCCAGGGACTCCTTTTTCATAAGAAGGATTGCGGTCAGCAGGCATAGGCCGGATGCAATCGTGTAGGGAAGCATCAGCTGTAAAAAGGCAGGCAGGCTGATGCCGGACGTTGCATAGAGGTACAGGTTCTGCGGGTTGCCCATCGGGGTCAGCATACTGCCGAGGTTGGCCGCGAGTGTCTGTAGGATGACGAGGGGGACAATCTGTTTTTCCTGCCGGGAAAGGCGCAGTACGATGACGGCAAACGGCACAAAGGTAATGAGTGCCACGTCATTTGTAATCAGCATACTGAAGAAAAAGGGCAGGAATACCAGCACCATAAAGAGCTGTCTTGTGTTCCTTGTCATGGACAGCAGTTTTTTGCCGACTGCCTTAAAAATGCCGAGTTTCTGGAAACCAGCCATGACAGCCATCAGGGCAAAAAGCAGCAGCAGTGTGTTCCAGTCGATGTAGCTGCGGTAGGCACTGTCCGGCGGGATAATCAGCGAGGAGACTGCGGCGAGCACGAAGGCGGCACAGAGTACGGTTTCCTGCTGGATTGCTTTTTGGATAAAATTTTTTTGCTTGTTGTCAGGTGGAATCTTCATGGGCATTTTATTCCTCGTCTGGGTACAGGGTCACCAGGCGTTCAATCTCAGCCCTCGCTTCGGTAAAAGCTTTTAACAGCTTGGGCGAGAAGGTTCCGCTGTGTCCGTTGATAATCATATGGTAGGCATTGTCCGGCTCGTAGGCGTCCTTGTACACTCTCTTTGATGTCAGTGCATCATAGACATCCACGAGGGAAACAATCTGTGCGGCGATGCTGATTTCGTCGCCCTTGAGTCCGTCAGGATAGCCTTTTCCGTCATATTTTTCGTGATGATGTCTGGCGATATCGTAAGCATATTCGTGGATTGCCTTGTCATTCAGGCAGATTCTGTGCTGTATAATCTCGGAGCCCTTGGTCGTGTGGGACTTGATGAGTTCAAATTCATCGGGTGTCAGTTTTCCGGGCTTGAGGATGATGCTGTCCGAAATCGCTATTTTTCCAATGTCATGAAGCGAGGAAGCCCAGGCAATCTGTTCGAGCTTTTCCTGTGTAAGCCCATATTCGGGGTAGAGCGCCATGATGCTTTTGCCAAGGCACAGGGTATATTCGCGGATTCGCCTGATGTGCTGTTTGGATTCCATGTTTCTGAATTCCACGATGTTACTCAGGGAATCAATCAGGATTTCATTTGTCTGACTGATTTTTTTTGCCTGTTGTTTCAGAACGTTGTTCTGCTTCTGGATATTGATGTTCTGTTTTTTGACCATCATCTCGAGCTGCATCTTGTACTGGAACCATCCGATGGCGTTGCGGACGACTTGCTTCACGACATCGGGCTGATATGGCTTGGTGATATAGCTGACGATTCCGTACTCGTATCCTTTTCGCTCTACTTCGTGGGAGCTTTCCCCTGTAATCATGATAAAGGGGATTCTGCTCAGGATATTTTTTTCTTTCAGGTGTTCCAGTACGGTGAAACCGCTCATTACAGGCATCAGGTTGTCGAGCAGGACGACTGCGATGGAGGCAATGTTGTCCTTTAAAAGCTTGATGCCTTCCCTGCCGTTTTCTGCTTCCAGGATTTTGTATTCGGATCGGAATAACTCGGATAAGATTTCACGGTCGATTGCGTTGTCTTCAAATATTAAAATAGTATCACGATTCATGATTTTCCCATACTTTCTATAATTTATTTGATATTGGATTGTTATAGGCTTGTCATAATGACCTGTTTGTTTCGGAGCTTAAAAACAGCCCTTCGTACTTCCGAGCGCAGGATGTAGGAGATGCCGTTGATTGTAATCGTGCTGCCTTCGTACGCCCTGCCCCTGACGCGGACAGGCTCTTTCATGGTCTGTTCCGTCATGTTGGCTAATTTGGCTGATTCAGCGTCCAGTTCTGCCAGCTTCTGGGTCTTGACCTCGATTGCGGCGTAGACCTTGCGCTGCTGGTCCTCCGGTACGTCCCGGCCTGCGGCGCACAGCGCCTGGATTTTGTCCCGTAATTTTTCCAGTGCGTCCAGTTCGCCCAGCAGCTGTTCCCTGTCAGTGGCATACTGTGCCTGGACGTTTTCATACAACTTATTTCTGCCGATATCCAGATAGGTCTTGATGTGCAGCCTGTTTCCGAGGTTGAAGGTGTCCACACCCTTGATGGCACAGATTTTGCCGCCAAGCAGCATTGCCTTGTTGCCGGAAACGATTACCCTGCCCTTGGTATTGATGTTGCTGTTCATGATATAGTTTGCCTTGACATCCCCTCCGGCATTGATGTTTGCCGCCTCGAAAAAGCTTCCCGAGACTTCGCCACCCGCTTCGATGAAACAGTCATTCTTGGAGCAGCTGCCCTTTTTTATCATGATGTTTCCGCCCGCAATCAGCTGTGCCGTCTCGACATTGTGTTCAATGATGATGTCACCGGTTGCCTTGATGTAGCCGCCGGAGTAAATACTGCCGATGACGTGGACGGAACCGTCCACTTCCAGTCTGCCGGTAACGGCGGTGACATCCTCACGCACAACCAGCATATTTGTGATAAGGATGCGCCCGCCGACAAACTCGAATTTTCCGTTCATCTTGGAGATGTAGGTCACGCCGTCCGGCGCAATGGTGAATCCGACGCCGCGCAGCGGCTTTTTCTCGGTTCCGTTCTCGGCATGGATGGATTCGCCGTAGATGTTCGTTCCGGAAGAACCCTTCTGGGCAGGATGATAGATTACGATTTTTTCACCCTCATCCACCATCTCAAATGCCTCGATATTTACGTAGTCCACGCTTCCGTCCGGAAGCGGCGCCGGGATGCGCGGCAGATCGAGCCGGACAAGGAACTCAAACCATCCGTCCTGTCCCCTGCTGGCGGGAATACCTTCCACAATCAGTACTTTTTCGTTCATCCGCCGTTTGTCAATCAAATCGGCGATGGCGTCATGCTTGATGCCGTAGACAATCCCGCGCCGTTCCAGGTCGTAGTAGATGTCCTCCCTGGAAACGGCATTTCCCGGAATCCATGGAATATAGGCATACGCCTTATTGCCGTTTTCTTCTATGGAAATGACAAATTCTTTTTTGTTTAGTGAGTCAAAAATTGATTTTTTTCCGCTGTTTTTTCCTTTTTTATGATTGCTGCCGGCGTCCATACTTGATTTTTTCCGGTTGATTAGGGCAATTCGCTTTTCCTTCATGTCTGTGCCGGAGTATACCAGACTGGCATAGGAAGAAACGTCCAGACCTGCCTCCAGTCCCAGGCGTATCTCGCGCATCTGGGCATGACTGAACAGGCAGTTGGAATAGATGGAAATATCCAGCTTTTTTTCCAGTCCCAGACGGATTTCCCTCATCTGCATCCAGTTGTACTGGTGGTCAAAGTATGAGGCAATATCCAGCTCCTCACACATTCCGATTCGGATTTCGCGAATCTGTGGTGCGCACATGCCGTCCCAGAGCCATCGGTCAAGGGGGAGGTAATTGAGCAGCGCCAGCCGTATCTCTTCCAGATCGTCATCGGTAAAGCCCCTGTCGATATATGGGACAAGGTTGATATCCGAGTAGAGGGCCAGCCGTATCTGGCGCATTGACTCATAGCTGTAGGCTGGATTGGCATAGACAGAGGCGTCTATTTTATCCCGCAGTCCCAGACGGATTTGTTCCATCTGCAGCCAGTTGAACTCCGGATTGGAATAGAGGGACACGTCCAGCCCCTGCTCAATGCCAAGTTTAATCTCCTGATTCTGGGCTTTCTGATATTCATCGTTTTCCATCATGGGAAAGTGTAAGTCCAGCTGTTTGTTTGAATCGAAGTTATCCATATCTGTTCCTATTCACTCCTTAAGGATGATTGATTATTGTCCGCAGGCATACGCGAAACGGACG
>Ga0224483_100713_pt1 | contig 10784 bp, 5 predicted proteins | sample hydfratestSal1_FD_181453 | JGI IMG/M metagenome (GOLD analysis project Ga0224483, IMG submission 181453) | Metatranscriptome of mouse feces microbial communities from Columbus University, Ohio, United States - Sal1 (Metagenome Metatranscriptome) ... | reverse complement strand
CGCAGAGCACAAGACAATCCGCGGTATCACAGTGAAGTATCATGTTGTAATCAACTGCCCATATTATTTAAGGAGGATTTCTATGGCAAATATTTTAGTATGTGATGATGATAAACAAATTGTAGAAGCAATTGATATTTACTTAACGGGTGAAGGCTTTCATGTAATCAAAGCCTACGACGGCTCCGAAGCGTTAAAGCTGCTGGACAGCAATCAGGTCGATTTATTAATTCTGGATGTAATGATGCCTGGACTGGATGGAATTAGGACAACCTTAAAAGTTCGTGAAACCAGCAGTATTCCAATTATTATTCTTTCTGCCAAATCTGAAGATACCGATAAGATCCTGGGCTTAAATATCGGCGCAGACGACTATATTACAAAACCATTTAACCCTTTAGAGCTGATGGCACGGGTAAAGTCTCAGCTGCGCCGGTATACCCAGCTTGGAAATTTAAACCAGCAGGGCGTTGGACAGATCTATAAATGCGGGGGCCTGCAAATTAATGATGATAATAAAGAAGTGCTGGTAGACGGAGATCCCATACGCCTGACACCGATTGAATATAATATCCTTTTGCTTCTTGTTAAAAATGCCGGAAAGGTGTTTTCTATTGATGAAATCTATGAGCAGATATGGAATGAGGAGGCAATTGGCGCAGATAATACGGTCGCCGTACACATTCGCCATATTCGGGAAAAGATTGAAATTAACCCAAGGGAACCCCGCTATTTAAAGGTTGTATGGGGCGTGGGATATAAAATAGAAAAGCAGTAAACCTTGACAAAAACAGAAAGGGCATACGATGAAGGCGGATTTTACACAAATAAAAAAATTTCTGGCAGTTTCCATTCACCTGTTCAGTCTGGCTATGGTCATTGCCAGCATTTGCATTTTATATGCAAATGCCAATTTTGGTCGGGGTTTAACCTGGATTCAAAGTGAAACCTATGTCCAGTCAGAGCTTTTTTATAACCAGCTGCAGTCCGATATTCGGGCAATTTTTGACTATGCCCGCCTTCAGGATGCCTTTGAAACCGACGGGGAAGTCGATTTAGAAAAAGAAGTTCTTTCTGTCAGCCAGGGGCCAAACGCCACCACCACCTATACGCTGCAGGAAATGATAAAACTGGGCGAACATTATGGTTATCTGATGCAAAATGATTGGTCAATTGATGTACTTCCGCTGGAAAATACGGGCGCACAGGAAAACGCAGTTTTAATCAATTATAAAGCTTATGATCCTGATCCAGTGTTAACTGAACCAGGCCAGGCCTACGGGAAAATGAAGGATTTATGCTATGAAGTTTTAACGAATTTTACCCGATACGCCTATGTCTATTATAATATGATCGAAGGCGATTCCAACCTCTCCTTTGAACTGATTTGCAATAATCACAATGACATGCTTTCTTATGATACCATTACCTATACTAATGTTTCTGCCCCGTCCTGGGATAAACTTAAACATATGGGGCTATATGCAGAATTTACCGCAGATACTACGTATATTGATACAAATATGCTGCACCCTCCCACCTATCTTTTGGATTTGGCAGAAAACACCGCATTTTATGAGCAGAGTTTTCAGCACTTTGTTATCTCCATTGATACCAATTTCCCCTATAATGATGTCTATACGCAGGAATCTTCCACATATTCTTTAATGCGAAAATGGACCATCCGCGGCATGATGTTTATGGGATTTGGCCTTGTGGGAAGCTTGTTTTCTTTCTTATATTTAATGCTGATTTCCGGTTACCGGGGCAGGGATCGCAGCCAGATTATCCTCTCTCCCATCGATCGGTTAAGTCCTGAAGGTTGTATTCTGCTCTTTTTAATTATAGGTTCTGTCTGTGTATTTGCAGGACGTTTTGTGGGCTTCCGTCTCCTTCACCTGGTCACTTCTGCTTCCAGCTGGTATTACGTGGAAAAGCTTTTGCTTTACCTTATTGCCTACCTGGTAGGACTGCTCTGTTTTTTCAGTCTCCTGCGCCGTTATAAAGCCAGAATCCTTTGGAACAGCAGCTGGCTCAAACGCGGCAGTGCAGAGGTAAAAGAATACTTCACCCATGAAGCCTCCTCGCGAAGCTGTGCTTACTGCTATATCTTGTTTGTGGGCTTAAATATTACCTTTGCCTGCACTACAGTTTACCTCTTTTTTTACCTGGAATCCACGGTATACCAGCTGTTTTTTGCCCTGGTTCTTCTGGCCTGGATTGCCCTGGACCTGGCATGCTTTCGCTTTACTGTTGTTAAGGCATTGCAGGAAGATAAGATTAACCAGGCCATCGCCAATATTGCATCAGGAGATATCAGCTACTGTGTTAATCTGGATGAATTTAGCGGAAAACAAAAAATTACTGCCGATCATATTAATCATATCGGAGAAAACTTAGATTCTGCCCTGCAGGAAAAGGTCAAGAGCGAGCGTTTTAAGGCCGATTTAATTACCAATGTATCGCACGACTTAAAAACACCTCTGACTTCTATTATTAATTACGTAGATTTAATTAAACGAGAACACATCCAGGATGAAAAAATCCAGGGCTATCTGGAGGTATTGGAGCAAAAATCCCAGCGTCTGAAAACGCTGACCGAAGACTTGGTGGAGGCTTCAAAGGCCAGCTCTGGAAATGTAAAGCTGGAAATTTCAGATATTGATTTTGTTGAACTCATTCATCAGACAAATGGAGAGTTTGAGGAAAAGTTTTCTACCCGTTCTCTTCACTTAGTCAGCTATCTGCCTGAACACCCGATTTTAATTGAGGCTGACGGTCGCAGACTGTGGCGGGTTCTGGAAAATTTATACAATAATGCTTTTAAATATGCTATGCCAAACAGCCGCGTTTATATAGATATCTGTCAGGAAAATGACTGGGTGGCCTTTACGATAAAAAATATTTCGGAACATCCGCTGAATATTTCCAGCAGTGAATTGACCGAACGATTTGTCCGGGGCGATGTGTCACGCACCACAGAGGGAAGCGGATTAGGGCTTTCTATCGCCCAGAGTCTGACACAGCTGCAAAAGGGGAACTTTCAAATCATCATTGATGGGGATTTATTTAAGGTTCAGGTAAAATTTCCTGTAAAAAAATGACCATCCTAGTAGAAATTCTTTGAAAAGTATGCTAGAATAAATCGTAATTTGACAATTAGACCTTATTCTGCCGATATTTTTTCTTATGACTATCTCTTATCCGTTAAAACCGTCAGGCTGACGAAGGGCAGAAAGGTAATGTAAATATAGATCATCGGACTACGCACTGCGTACATCCGCCCCAACCAAAGAAAGGAATCCTCCCATGAAATGGAATAAATTATATAGACGACTGAGCACGTATTCTGCGCTTACCCTGACAGCTGTTTTCTGCGGCCTTTTTGCTACTGGCTGCCAGAAAAAAACTACTTCGGCCCCTATTACCGACACATTAACCGAGACACAGACCTTAGCCACCCAGGAAACTACTGCCGAAATCATTGTTACCACAGCACCAGAAACCATTCCTGCCCTGGCGCCCCGTGGACAACTTTTGCCTGAATTGCAGATAACTGTTCCTGAAGCAGTTCCCATGCCGGAAAATCTTCGGGTGGGCGAAGAGCATCCTGTTGTTACCCAGCTTCAGCAGCGTCTGATGGATTTAGGCTTTATGGATCACGACGAGCCTACCCCCTATTTTGGAACACAGACCGAACGTGCAGTAAAAATGTTTCAGCGTCAGCACAGTTTAACCCAGGACGGTGTAGTCGGCAGCTCCACTTACGACGCAATCATGTCCCCCGACGCTAAGTATTATACTGCGCAAAAGGGAGATGAGGGCGACGATATTATCCAGATTCAAACCCGGCTTTATGATTTAGGCTACTTAGCCAGCAGCGATCAGCTGACTGGTTCTTTTGGTGATACCACAGAAAGCGCTGTGCTAAAGCTTCAGGAAGTAAATAATTTAAGCCAGGATGGAAAGGTAGGGCAGCAGACCTTTAACCTGCTTTATTCGGATGAAATTAAGGCAAACTTTATTGCCCTGGGTGAAAAAAGTGACGTTGTTTTAGCGGCCCAGGAAAAGCTGAAAACTCTGGGCTACCTGCTCTCCGATCCGGACGGCGCTTATGGTCAGGAAACGGTAGATGCCATTAAACAGTTCCAGGCACGAAACGACCAGGTGGTGGACGGCTATCTCGGACCTGGTACCCGCCTTGCTTTAAACAGCCCGGACGCAAAACCCATGGGGCTTCGTCTTGGTGATGAAAATAATAACGTTTCCAAGGTACAGGAACTTTTAAGCAAATATGGATACTTACATTCGGCAAATATTACCGGCTATTACGGCGAAGTAACCGAAAAAGCAGTAAAAACCTTCCAGACACAAAACGGTCTTGCCAGCGATGGAACCGTAGGCGCCATGACGATGGCAAAGCTTACCAGCGATAATGTTAAAAAAGCGCCAAAACAAAATTCAGGAACCACAACCAGCGGAAACAAAACCTCACGCCCGGCAGCCGGAAGCAATAACAGCGGAGCTTCATCTGCACCTGCAGGCGGAAATACTTCCGTTGCCGGAAATACCGCCCCGGCAGCAAACAGCGGAGGGCCATCCGGTGCATCCGGCGGCGCTGCTGTCAGCACATCCGGCGGTGTCAGCTCACTGCTTGCTGTCGCACAATCCAAGCTGGGCTGTCCCTACGTATGGGGAGCCAAAGGTCCAAACTCCTTTGACTGTTCCGGCTTTGTCTACTGGTGTCTGAACCAGGTCGGCGTTAATCAAAGCTACATAACCTCAGCCGGATGGAGAAATGTGGGACGTTACACCAGAATTAGCAACTTCTCCGATATTCGGGCAGGAGATATTGTGGTGGTTTCCGGGCATGTGGGTATTGCCGCCGGCGGCGGCATGGTCATCGACGCCTCTTCCAGTAACGGACGTGTGGTCTATCACGAGTTAGGAGGCTGGTGGGCAAGCCGATTTATTTGCGCATGGAGAATTTTTGGATAAAACTAAAATAGAAAAAAGAAAACAGGCCGTAAACTTTACGGTCCGTTTTCTTTTTTACCATGTTTATATCTTTTTTTCTGTCTCTTATCGGATCTGTGCCAGGATACTCGGATCTTTTATCTTCATATCATCCGCCAGCAGCAGAATTTTTGACATAATCTCGGCAGTCTTTGGATCGTCATCCACAAAGGGAAGGAACATACGGCCCCGGTGCTGGGAGTGTACGGGAATAATGTTCAGCATGGCATTTCCCATTTGATGTACAACACCGCTTCCCAAATGCACGGTATATTTTCCCAGTTTTCCTTCGATCACAGCATGATTCTTTTCCACCTTAACATTTTTCACCTTGAACAGTTCCAGATTGCACTGAACAATCATCTGACGCATTTCAATGGTCGAATGGCTGGTTTCCGGATCGACGCCGCCGGCATGAGCCACGCTAACTGCCAGATCGACATCCCGCATTACCTCACTGTAAATTACATCGGGAATCTCGTTCAGCTTCATTGCCTCAAAGGTCTTTCGATGATAGAATACCACATACTCCAGCGTCGGCGCTTCAATATCACTTGGGGAGAACCAGTCCGCCATGGCATAAATCCGGGCAATAATGTTTTCCTTATAGTAAACCTTCTGCAGGCCGTCTTCATAGTCAGCCACCCAGCGCCGGCTGCGCAGTGTTGCCACAGTTTTCTGTGGCTGAATCTGGTTTCCGGCAAACATCAGGGATTTATCCTTCTCCCTCTCTTCTTCTAACTTCACATACAGCTCACGGAATACCTGTTTAAAGGGCTGCTTCATCGTATGCTCAAACAGGTATCTCTGGTAATCCTGCCAGTGCCCGTCCTGGTACAAATCAAATGGATGGGCAATCAATACCCGCTCCGACGGCTTCAGGCCCAACACGGCACCGGACCAGTCCGTTAAGCCTTCTTTTGACAGGAAGCCAAAGCGCACAGGCTCTTTCTCCGTCATCAGCACCAGGGGCGCAAGGATGGGGCAGACTACCGGATTTTTCATCAGCTCCAGAAGTTCCCAGACCTCAAACCACGTCCGATCCTCCATCGCCTGTTCCATCATCTGGCGGGTACGGCGGTACTGCTCCTTAAGCTTTTTATTTCTCTCCTGGTACAATAACACCTGTTCATTCTTTTTCACCTTTGCCGGGATGGATTTTAACAGCTTTTCTCCCTTTCTGCAAAGCAGGCTGCTCTTTCCGGTTTCATCCACGGAGAGCATCAATTCGATTTCCTCTGCCTCGTCCAGCTTCTTCCATGCATAGGAATCGGCAAAGCTTTCGGCAAGCTTGGATTCCATGCGCAGGATCAGCCGGGTAACATCCGTATAACCTGCATGGACGCTTAAATTCTGCAAAGCCAGATCTACAGCCTTTCCTTCACTTGCCCGCCGCTGTGCACCGAACGCAGTGCTTTCTTTCTTAAACTGCTGGATGAACTGATAGCGATCCAGAATATCCTCTTCTTCGTTTTTCTTCCCCCTAGCAAAAGGAAGCAGGCCGATACTCATCAGAAGATCTTTATTTCTCTTTGCATGGATTTCTTCTTTTAATGCTTCCTTTTCCACCTTTCCCAGTGCAGCATCCGCATACTTTCTGGCACGACCATGGGCAGTTCCGCTGGAAGAGTACTTGGCTGCGTCATAGAGCAGCTTAAAGTTTGTTTCTCCTAACTGCTTATAGGCTTCAAAAAACCAGTTAATATCGAATGCCCCGCCCTGCAGCTCTTCCGGCGATAAGGGCGTGTACTTGGCAATAATGGAGGTCGTATATTCATCAAAGCCTTCATTCGTGTGTGCCTTAAAGTAATAGCATCCGCTCTGCAGACTTGGAAGCTTTAAGTATTCGGCTAACATGGGTATCCACTGCGGCGCATACATTGCCAGCTCTGCCAGGCGCTTCTTGGTAATGTCCGTTCCCTTTAACGCCTTCTTTAAATCGGCAACGGTTTCTTCCGGCTTTGGATGGCAGACCTGCAGAAGATGGCTGAGTACGCCTTTGCGCTCTAAACAGCTGGAGCCGTAAGCATAGCCCCGCTGGAAGGAATCCTTCCCCAATGCCGTAATAATGGCAACTAAATAATCAATTCCGTAAATCACGTTAATGCTGGAAATACTTGAGGAAAACAGGGTCTGCTGCTCCCCGCGCTTCAGTTCTACCTGCAGTACCATCGGAACAGCCTCCCGGTAAATCTCCCTGGCAAGCTTTATCGCCGGAACGGTTTCCTCAGTAAGATTATCATAGCGGTATTTTCCGTCAACAGCTTCAATCGCATGATTGCCAAAAAAGGCATTTACACTGTTGATTTCCGCATCCCGGTAATGCAGCAGGCCCTTCTTTTCCACGGCGCTTACCGGAGCTAAAACTGCTCCAAGGCTCAGGAAATGGAAAACAGCCTTATAAACCAGGGATTTATCCCAGATTCCTCTTTCCCAGCAGCACACGAAATCCCTAAGCCGAACATAGGGCTGCTGATAGCCTCCGTAGCGGGGGCGCAGCTCCTTATCCTTCCACTGGTCATAAGCCAGCTGAAGGCGGAAACGCAGGGAAAATGCGGTTTCCCAGAGATCCTCGCCTGCCTGATATAGCCAGTTAAACATCTGCTGAATGATCGGGAGATGAAGTCTGCGCACTGTAATTGGATAACTTTCCCTCCACCGGGTTTCCTCTGTCTTAAACAGAGCATTTTCTTCATTTAACAGGGAAAGGAATCTTGCCATCCCTGCAATACCCCATTTTGCGCAAAACTCCGGGGGAACATACTGTTTAAACAAAGCATCGATGATCTGCCTTGCCTGGCTTCCATAGCGAAGCCCGGTAAGCAGTTCTTCAAACGGCGGCTTCTTCCGGGAAAATAACCCCTTTTTCTCCTGTCCGAACATTTCCGCATAGAAGGAAAGATTTTTCTTATAATAATCTGCATTGCCCCGGCATATCTGGTAGAGGTAGAGCACCATCATCCTCTGCGGCGTGCGGATTTCCTTTTGATAAAATTCTTCCCAAAGTTCCCGGAAGGGATATTCGTCTAATGCCTCCAAATCCTTGTTAGTTCGCCTGTACTGGACGATTGCAAGCTGTGTCCCCAGCACCATCTCATTTCCCCAGGCCGAGGTATACTCCCTGTCCTTATTTTCTTCAATCAGCGCATTTAAGTGTTCTAAGATTTCCACACATTGCTCTTGAGAAAACGGTGAAAAGAGGTTTAATACCTCTTGGGTATCGGCATCGGCCGGCGGGATCACCCACTCCTTCTTCGGATCGTAAAGCCCGTAGCCCGGTGTATTCACAATGTCCTGCGCCCTGCTGCTCTCCCCGGTCAGCTCCTCCAAAAGCACCTGCACCTTGCTTGTAGGATGTTTAAGCTCAGAAAGCATCGGAGGAATATCCGAAAATTCCTCCGGATGCTTCTGCTTTATGCTGAGTGCCATATCCAGCGCACCCATATGACATTCCTCAGAACTGGTCTGAATCAGGCGGGAAATACTTGCTTTCTGCCCGCCTATACTTTGTTTGCGCAGAAGTTTAAGAGTTTCTCCGCGTCCGGTTTTATATTTTAAGTTTTTCTCGATCTTACAATAATCCTCATCCTCCAGTGATAAATCATTCACTAACTGGAAGGCAGCCTCCATCGTGTAACTTTCCGGGTTGTGCAGCAGTTCAAACAGAACCTCCTTTTGTTCTGGTCTTTCCGGACGATATAAAAAGACACGGACTAACAAGTGCCGGATGGCACTGTCCATCTGCGGAATCAGTGAAACAGCCTCATTGAGATATTTTTCCTTTTGAAGCATCCAGGCAATCAGTGCCATCCTGGACACTACATCACTGCGGCTGAGTGTTTCCTGATGCCAGGGGAAAATACAAGGGTCAATGGTAATTCCCTTTTTCGGAAGCCGATGGAGTATGTTTTGCAGGTATTGATAATATTCCTCAGCCTCTTCTCTGTTGTCAAAATAGCGCTCCGGCTCCAGCGCTTTGGGTGCAACCACCTTTTTATCCGATAAATAATAAGAGTTTCCATAATTAAGAAGTTCGCGGAAGCATCCGCCGGGGAAATAAATCAATCCCGACATATAGCAGGCGTCAAGCTCCAAATCATCCGGAAATCTGCGGATAACCTCCTTGGAAATTTCAAGTCGCAGGTCTGCATCCTGGATGGAGTTAACAAAATAGGAAGCCGTCATTATCTGATGGCGGCTGCCCTCCCAGGCAAGCTTCTTTACCGCCTCCACTGCACTTTTGGCATCATAAAAGCCCTTGGCCCAGAGCGCACAGCTTATGGCAACAGAATCCTCCGTTAATAGCTGAGCTTCACAAAGCTCCTTATCCCGCAGACACTGCCCCATCAGGCGCACCAGTTTATCTGTAATTCTATCCACACTTTTCTCATTAAAAATCCCAATCCATGTGCTGACCGCACGCTTAATGGAAGAATAGCGCACCAGGTTATTGTCCTCAATCACCTTAAATAAATGAAGAAAAGCTTCCGGTCTTCCGGCATCCATTGTTTCGCACACCGCCTGCCTTGCCCCCTCCTGAAGGCGGGCAGCCAAGAGGAAATCTCCTAAAAGCTTATACAGGTCATCATTTTTACACATCACAATTCCCCGGATAAGCTCATGACTGATCATAGCGGTATTGCCCTCGCCTAAAAGGATGTCCTTCACGGCCTGTATCGTTTCCTGATTCCCGCAGTCAATCTGGGCTGCCAGAATGCCCGCATAGGCCCAGTACTCCGTCCGGGCATGGTCATAAATTTCTTCACCGTGAAGCTGATAGTCAGGATCGGTGATCCGTTCATCCATCCTTCCGGTCAGAACCTGTCCCAGAGAAAACCGGTAATAGTTCAGGCGCGAACACGCCCAGAGCAGATGCACACTGCTGCTGACAAAGGGCACATAGCTTTTTGAACGCATACTGCGCCGCCACCAGCCAGCCGTCATCTGAAACTGATTCATCTGATCCAGTGCATAGTAAAAGGTTTCCTCCATCCCTTCTGGAACACATGCAGCAACCAGGCGGGGAAATTCCTTCCGGTAAAGCTCGCTCAGTGTTAAATAGGTTTCCTCTTCCAGCAGCTTTTCCATCCACTCCACTTCAGGACGCGGAAGGTTATAGCGGTAAGCCGAGGGAAGAAGCTTTTTCTCCCGATCCGATAAATCCCTTGCGCCGTCCTTAATCCTTGTCAGCCATTTTTCCGTTATTTTTTTCCGCGAATCATAAGTAAATTCTGCCATAGATTATTTTTTCGTCCTCCTCTCCACAGTCTGTATTCCTACCAGTAACACCCGGCTAACATTGCCAGACGAATAAAGGTAAAGATAAGTTCCTCGCCATCCTTCCACGGAATTTCCTGGTGGAGCTCAGTCAGCTCATCTTCTCCTGCAAACACCCGATAAATTCCGTCCTCAAAGCACTGTACCGCATTAGCAACAGCCTTCTCCTCCTCGGCTTCCTCTCCCTGGTGAACATTAAATGAAACCTTCCCGGCAGAGGCTTTATCCTGAATTTCTTCTTTGGTCAGATAGGGAAGGATCTGACCTGCATCCTTTCGAGCATTATAATCCCTGACCCCAAGCCGAACAAGACCGTCCAGCAAGTCCTGAACCGATTCCGGCTTTTTTTCCAAAACAAAGGGAACCGGAACAATATCTGCTTTTTTCTGCTTCCCCAGTTTCTTCATCTGTGCATAGATGGTAAATGACATCCTCTCTGCCCTCCTTTCCTGTTTTTTCCTGTCACTCTCTATCATAATAAAAAAACTCTG
>Ga0224483_100711_pt1 | contig 10791 bp, 7 predicted proteins | sample hydfratestSal1_FD_181453 | JGI IMG/M metagenome (GOLD analysis project Ga0224483, IMG submission 181453) | Metatranscriptome of mouse feces microbial communities from Columbus University, Ohio, United States - Sal1 (Metagenome Metatranscriptome) ... | reverse complement strand
CCGCGATATCCCCATCTCCCCCGCGATCTCCTTCTGCGTATGCTCCTTCTCCCCAAACAGGCCGTAGCGCTTGCGCACGACCAGCTTCTCCGTCTCCTTTAAGCAGCCGTCAAAGGCCTCATACAAAGCAGTGACATCCTGCGCAAGGATAATCTCCTCCAGCGCGGCCGTCTCGTCTGCCTCCAGGACGTCGATCAGATTGACTGTCTCCCCGTCCTTATCGACCCCGATCGGATCATAGAGCGACACGTCCCTGGCATACTTTTTTCCGGCGCGCAGCAGCATCAGGATTTCGTTTTCCACACATTTGGCCGCATACGTCGCCAGCCGCGAACCGCGCTCCGCCTTAAAGGTATTCACTGCCTTAATGAGCCCGATAGTTCCCACAGACAGCAGATCCTCTGTCTCATAATCCGTATACTGGTACTTCTTTATAATATGGGCCACAAGCCTTAAATTCCGCTCAATCAGCACCGCCCTGGCTTCCTCGTCGCCCTCTCTCCAGCGTTTTAAATATTCTGCTTCTTCACCGGCTGTAAGTGGTTTGGCAAATGTCTTCAAAGAAAGCCACCTCAAGACTACGTTACTCTATCTTATGCGGCCCAAAACTCTGAAGTGCTTTTACAAAAAATAGCTGGCTGGTACTATTTTATTAAAATAAACAGCGGATCATGCCTGCTGCTTCACCGATTCGCGCGATCGGCGAAGCAGCAGGCGTGGAAGACGGTTTTAACCGTGCCTGCCCGGTGACATGTCCGTCAGGCCGAAGGGGCTATTCGCTGTACAAAAGCTCTGCAATGATTGTCACAGCATCGGAAATGCATTCGGAACACGGACGCAGCACGTTTCCTGTGTCCACGCCCTTTAAGTCGCGGCAGAGAACCGCCCCGTCCTTTTCCTTAAACCGCTCAAGGCAGGTTTTGGCCAGACGGTAGGACGATGCCTTGGAATCCGGAGCCTCCAAGTTCCCTGTGCTGCACTTTGCCCCGGCCAGCACACCCGCGGCCGCGATCGCGCCGCACATCCCCTGCATCCCGCCCATCCCCAGGCCCAGGCCCTCTGTCAGGCGGAAGATCGTCTCCTCGTCGAAATCCGTCCGGTCCGAAAATGCGCAGGATACGGACTGAGCGCAGTTATAGCCCTTTTTGTGATTCGCCTGGGCAAGCGAAATTTTAGAAGCGATTTCTTCTCTGGTCATTGTTATACTCTCCTTTTTCATGAAATATCCATTTTTGCATGGTCTTATCGAACGCAACATCCGCTGCGCTTTTCTTCTGGCAAAGGCAGGGGTCAGACCCATATCTCCCCCAGCCTGTAAGAATAAATGCACCGTTCCCTGACCCGTTTCCCGCTTATCTGGCAAAGCGCGCGCTCATAATAGCGGATCTGCGCCTCATAGCGGTTTTTCAGGATCTCCTCATTTCGCGCATAATCGGTTTTATAATCGATCACCACCAGCTCGCCGTCCTCTTCAAAAAACGCGTCGATGATTCCCTGGATCAGGACCAGCTCGTCAGAATCCCAGTCTCCCATCTCGCGGGCCGGGATACCGATCACAAACGGCTGCTCCCGGCTCAGACGCCCGGCCTGCGCGGCGCGGCACATCCGGCGTCCCAGCCCGGTTTTTAAAAACGCGACAATATCGCCCGGCTGTATGAGGGATGCGGCCTCCTCTGTGATGCGCTTCTCCTCCTGAAAACGCCTGAGGCATGAAAGAATCCATGCGTGCAGCGCCTGATCCGTGGAAATGTCCTCCCGCGCGATCTCTTCCAACGGCAGAAGCTGCATCAGTCGGTGATAGGCATTTCCGCGCGTGGTTCCCCCCTCCGCCCTGTCCTCCTCTCCCATAAATGCCGGGAGCGTGGGCAGGAAGACCGTTTCCTCCTCTTCCTCCTCCATATGGGCCCGCTTGAGCTCGGATACGGACATCTTGGTATTTAAGACCATATCCGCCTGGAAGGGATAGCGGAAGGTAAAGGAACGGGTCAGGAGCCCGCGAATGTCCTCGTCATATACCGCATCCGGCCTCTCCCCGAACAGCTCCTGCAGGCTGTCCCTGCGCGCAAGCTGGGCCCCGATCTCGCGCGTGAGCTGCTCGGCCGCCTTTTCCTCACGGACGTTGATCCGCACCGTGCCGGCAGAGGCCCGCATGCTCATCAGGATCCAGTCCAGATAGGATCCGGCCAGCGTCAGCACCGTGCAGGGGACGCGGCCCTCCTCCGGTGAAAAATGGTTCCATTTCTCCAGGCGTTCCGGCAGCCCCTTGACAGATGCGGTGAGGATCAGCTTTTCCCTGGCGCGCGTCATGGCCACATAGAGCACCCGCAGCTCCTCCCCCAGGGCATCCAGCTCCATGCGGCGCTTCATCACATTTTTCTTGAGCGTGGGCCCCTTTAAGCGCTTCACCGGGTCCAGGTAATCCGTCCCGATCCCCAGATCCGCGTCGATCAAAAGCGTCCCTCTTGTATCCTGCTTATTAAACTGCTTGGCCATGGCCGCTACAAACACGATCGGGAATTCCAGGCCCTTGCTTTTATGGATGCTCATGATCCGGACCGCCTCGGTCCGCCCTGTCTGCGTCCTGGCCTCCCCGAAATCCGTATTGTACTTTTTCAGTTTTTCGATATAGCGGATAAAGTGAAAAACGCCCCGGTAGCTCGTACTTTCATAGGCAGCCGCCTTTTCCACCAGCATATCCAGGTTCGCCCGCCTGGCCTCCCCGCCCGGCATGGCCGACACATACGAATAATATCCGGTCCTGTCATAGATGCGGTACAAAAGCTCATGCATGGGCAGATACACCGCCATGGCCTTAAGCTCCGCGTACAGGCCGGCCAGCTCCTTTAACCGCGCAAGAAGCGGAAGACGCCTCGCCCGGCTTACGTCGTCTTCCCCTCCTAAGTATGCCTTCACCGCCCGGTAAAGCCCCTTATCGGCCTCTTCGGCGCATCCTGCCTTATACCATGACGCAAGGTGCGCCAGCTCCTCATCCGTAAGGGCGCCGATCGGCGATTTCAGGACTGCGGCCAGCGGGATATCCTGAATGGGATTGTCGATCACAGCCAACAGGTTTAAAACCGTCTCCACCTCGACCGCGGTAAAATATCCGGTACGCGACTCGGCCGCCGCCGGAATGCCGTGGCGTCCCAGAACCTCGCAGAAGCTCTCCGCCCAGCCGCTGACGCTGCGCAGGAGGATCACGATATCCCCGTACCGGGCTCTCCTGTAGCGCTTTTCCTCCTTGTCCCAGACCGTGATCCCGTTCTCCGGATCCACAAGTCCCTTTATCCGCCCCGCGATCATGCCGGCCTCCAGCTCCCTGGCCGTATAGTCTGAGAGATCCTCGTCGAGCTCTTCCAGCGCGCCCGCCGCTGTGTCGATCAGCAAAAGCTCTGTCTGAAGCTCCGACAGCCCCTCCCGCTCCTCAAACACCGCCCCGGCATGAAGGGCCGTCTCCTCTGTGTAGGCAATACCGCCCAGCTTTTTTGTCATAATGCAGTAAAATACATCATTTACGCTGTCCAGAACCGCACAGCGGCTGCGGAAATTCTGGTGCAGCTCGATCTTCTGAAACGCCCCGTCCTCCCGGGTATATGCGTCGTACTTTTCCAGAAACAGCTCCGGCCGCGCCAGGCGGAATTTGTAGATGCTCTGCTTCACATCCCCTACCATAAAGACATTGGGCTGCCCGAAGCGCTCCCTGGAAATGTACTGGATCAGGGTTTCCTGCACCAGATTGCTGTCCTGGTACTCATCCACCAGGATCTCGTCAAACTGGCGGCTCAGCTCATCCGCCACCGGGCCCGGCGCGCGCGCCGGCCTGGCCTCCCCCGCACCGCGGTTTTCCTCCGGCCCGCGGCCTTCCTCCGGCTCTGTCAGCGCCTCAAGGGCAAAGTGCTCCAGATCATTGAAATCCAGCACGTTTTTTTCCTTCTTCTTTTCCTGGAACCGCCTGGAAAACTCCTCTGTCAGCTCCAGAAGCATCAGGAGCCCGTCACGGCTCTCCTCCAGATCGCGCAGAACCCGCTCCGGAGACTCGAACAGATATTCTTCTCTGAGCCGTTCCACCGCCTTCTTTACGCGCTTCCTGCAGTCCGCCACCCGCTCCTTTTTCTCCGGGTTCACAGAAAGCTTCTTTCCCCGTATGGCCGCCAGCCGGGAAAAGGAGACGCTCCCCACCGCGCGGCTGAAGGCCTCGTAGGAATCGGTACATGCCAGAATACGGCTTATCTGGCTCAGATCCTCCCGGATCGCCGGCAGATACGGCTGCGGCCCGTCCTCCTCTTCACAGAGCCGGGCCGCTTCTGAAAGCTCCCTCACCCACTCCTCAGCCTGCATGGCCGCGTCCTTTAACAGAAAACGCATCCACTCCGTCCCGTTCAGCTCCTCAAGCGAGGCGTCCGCCAGCTCCTCCCGGCAGCGCGCCAGCCATTCCCCGGGCCACGGATTGCTCTGTGAAAATGCATAGACCTGAAAAATGGCCTCATCGATCCCGGCGTCCGCCTTTCCCACCGCATAGGCGTCCACAAACGCCTCATACCGCTCTTTGCCGTTCTCATAGTAGTCCTCCAGCATATCGCGCATCACATCCGCGCGCATCAGGAGCATCTCCCCCTCATCCCCCACGCGGAAGGCCGGATCCAGGTGCAGACGGTCAAAATGCTCCTTTAAAATATACAGGCAGAAGCTGTCAATGGTCGTGATACGGGCGTACTGCGCCATCACCGCCTGCCGCTGCAGATGCCCGCTTTCCGGCTGTTCCTCCAGCTTCTTCTCGATCGCCTCCTGGATCCGCTCCCGCATCTCCGCCGCCGCTGCCCGGGTGAAGGTCATGACCAGAAGACGGTCAATCTCCAGCGGATGCTCCCCCTCTGTGACCATCCGTACAATCCGCTCCACCAAAACCGCCGTCTTCCCGCTTCCAGCCGCCGCCGAAACGAGAAGATTCCGGTTGCGGCTCTCAATGACCTGTCTCTGTTCCCTTGTCCAATTGACTGCCATTTTGTCTTATCCTCCCTGCTCCCTCCCATCCTTCTGTGCTTTAGAGCGTGTCTGAAACATCATGATTCGATTCCCCTGCCCAATTCATACGCCTGCCTCGGATAATCGGTATGTATGATATCATCCAGAACATAACAGCCCCTTGCGGATACGATTCCGGCGTCCTCCCATTCCAGGTATGTTACCATCCCCTTATAGGACGCAACCGCTCCCTCCGCCGATTCATCCGTTTCATCTCCGTATGTAAGCAGCAGAACCGCTTTTTTTCCAGCGCCCTTTAGCAACGAATTATTTGCATAGAAACGATCAATCACTGTTTTTATCTGTGCATTCATTCCGTAATAATAAATCGGTGAAGCAAATGCCACTGCGTCCGCGTCCAGAAGCAGCCGGTTCAATTCCTCCATGTCGTCTTTAAAGACACAGCCGCGGCCCGTCTCCCGGCAGGAATCGCATCCGGTACATGGATGTACCTTTTTCAGAGCCGCATCAAACCGGCTGACGCTGTGTCCCGCTTCCTTCGCCCCTTTCGTAAAATGATCCGCCAGGCAGAACGATGTTCCGTTCGTATGGGCGCTGCCTGTTATGACTAAAATATGCATCTGTATATCCTCCTGTCAGATATTATTTGTATTTAGGATTGTACCATAACTATCGCTTCATGGAAAGGGTTGTGCGCTTTTCTCACGGCTTAGTTTCCTTCACAATCCTCTCCCAGATCTCCTCCGCGCCCGGATGATCCAGCCGCCGGAACCCATACCCCTCTGTCTTCAAATCAAACCCGCACACGCTGTGGTACGGGCAGAAATCGCAGGCCGTCCGCGGCCCGTTTTTATACGGAGAGACAGAAACCCGGCCGTCCAGGATCTCGCGCCCCATACGCTTCATCTTCTGATTCACAAAGGCCCCCAGAGCCGCGAACCGCTCCTCTCCCGCCACAGCAGACCGCCGCATCACGATCGCATCGTCCTTAAGTGAAACCGGCACGACGCTCGAATCCACGCTCCCCGTTCCCCCGAAATCCAGCCGGTGATCCAGATGGCCGAGCGCCTCCGGATCCGCGTTCACCAGCCCGTTCATGCGCAGCTTCTTCAAGATCCCCGCCGGATCCGGCGATTCGTCCTCATCAAGCTGCGTTTCCCCGCGCTCCAGCATCGGGTCGTCGATATGGTAATAAAAGATCCCGGCCGGAATCACGCGTTTTTCCGGCCGCTCGCGCTGCACCTTCTCGACCGCTGCATCCATATAGACCACGAGCTGAAGCTGCAGGCCGTGGTACAGCTCCGTCAAGTCAAATTTCGTTTTCCCGGTCTTATAATCAATGATTTTCAGATACAGCAGATCCCCGTCCTCGCAGAGATCGATCCGGTCGATCCGCCCGCGCAGATGGATCGCCTCCTCTCTGGAAATGGGGATCTTCATGGCGCGCAGGTTATCAACCGGCGTAAACGTCACCTCAAAGCCCTCCGGCTCGAAATCGCCCTTTTTGAGCTGCTCGGTCAGCGCCCAGATCGTGCGGTCCATGATCCGGCGCACCTTGCGCTCCAGATACCGGTTCCTGGCCGAACTTTTCATAATGGTATTGCCGTACTCCGCCGCCACATCCGCCACACATTCGCCTACCAGGCGCGTGCGGTCCTCGTCTGAAATGGTCCGGAATGACCGGCCTTCCTCCCGCATGCGCTTAAAATACGCATCAATGCTCTGATGAAACAGATTTCCGATATCCGCCGGAGCCAGCTCATAGGACGGGCGCTCGGTAAGCTCCAGCCCGTAGGCCAGGAAATGGGCGTAGGCGCAGGAGGCGTAAAGCTCCATACGCGTCACGCTGCCGCGCAGGATCTGGCTGTAAAGCTCCTTTGCCGCCGTCCGCCCGATCCCGCGATCCGTGTATGAGTAAAATACAGCCTCCCCCAGGCGGCGAAGCTCTTCCCCATAGTCTTTAGACGAGCGGAAAAAGGAAAACAGCTCCAGAAACGCCTTGTCCTCCCGTTTTTCCTCATACTGCTTCATACCCTCTGTCACAGAGCGCAGCCCCAGCGGAAGCGACCAGACTGCCAGCTCCTTTATGTCCGGCGTCTCGATCCGTTTTCCGGGGAACAGCTTCAAAAGCTGGCCCACAAGGCTCGACGGCCGCAGGCTCTTTCCATCCGCCGAGGCCAGGGAAAAGGAGATATAGAGGGCTTTCGACGGCTTTGTGAGGGCAAGGTACAGATAAAAGCGCTGCAAAAAGCCCTCCTCCCTGGCCGTCGGGGCCAGCTCCACCCGGCGCTCCTTTAAGCGGTTTCTCTCCGCTTCGGAGAGGATCCCGCCCCGGCCCGAAACGCACGGAACCACCCCGTCGTTCACACCGACAAAAAACAGCGCTTTCACATGCGACAGCCGGCTCCTCGTAATATCGCCCACCGGGATCTGATCCACCACAGCGGGAATCAGCCCCACCTTGATCTCCGCAAACCCGGCGTCCAGGATATCGCAGTATTCTGCCCTGGAAATCCGTTCCCCGCCCAAAAGCGCTGTGATCCGGTCGAACAGCTCCATCACCAGGCCGTACACCTGCCCAAACTCTTTTTCCAGGCTGACCTCGCCCGACGCATGGAACTGCGCCTCCATGTCCCGCAGCTTTTCCTCCACGCCCAGCTCCTCCAGGAAATGCACCAGCCCCCCTGTCTTGGTCCGGACATCGGCGCTCTTATTGGAAAATACCTCCCGAAGCCCGGCAAGAGGCGCCAGGATCGCCTCCCGGAGCTCATTGAGCTCCAAAAGATTGATGTGCTTTGCCCCGCGGTACGTCTTCTCCCACGGCGCGTTCCATTTCGCAAAGCCCCGGATCCCGAGCGCCAGAACATAATTTTCCAGCACATGCAGCCGTTCGTCCACCGGCGCCGCCAGCCCTGTTTTCAGGTAGCGGAACATGCTCTCATAGGAGAAATTTTTCCGGACTGCGTCGAGCGCCGCCCGAATCAGCTCCACCATGGGATTCCCCATAATATTTTTCTTATAGTCAATAAAAAACGGGATTCCGTTTTCCGAAAACTGGCGGACAATTTCCCTGGAATAGGACGACAGATCGCCGGTCAGTACGGCAATATCGCGGTAACGGAGGCCATCCTCCCTGACCAGACGGCAGATCTCCCCGCAGACGAGCTCCACCTCCCGGCCCGGCGCCGCTGCCTGCCACAGAAACAGGCTGCTGCGCTCTGCCTCCTGCCTCCGCCCATCCCCCGGCTCCTCCGGCTCTCCCTGTGGCGGCGTCCCGGCCGCCTTCTCCCCGCCGGACTCCGGCTTATACTGCGCCGCGCGGTAGCGGAACAGCTCCCTCTCGATAAACTGGAGCTGCGGGCTCTCCTGGAACCTCCAGTACGGAACGCGGTCCAGAAAGACATCCTCCTCCCGTCCGCAGCCAACCCCGGCCGCCAGGTCAATCAGACGGCAGACTGTATGGCGGCTCATGTGGAACAGCTCCTGTATGGAGGCCTCCCGGTAGGGATGATCGCCGGGATCCATGGTCACTGTCACGCTCACACGCCTGCAATATGTCAAAAGCAGCTCCAGCACCTTATACTGCACCGGCGTAAAGCCCGTATAGCCGTCCAGCGTCACCACGCTGTTTTTGATAAGCTCCGAGCGCGGAAGCTCGCGCGCCAGGATCTCTAACAGCTCCTCCTTGGCGATCATCCGCTCTCTCGTATATTCCTTAAAAGCGCCGTACAGCGCATGCATATCCTCCAGCTTGCGCCTGAGAAGCGGGCTCGTCTCCTCCTGCGCCAGCTCCGCCAGCCGCTCTCCGGTGATCCCGTATTGGAAAAATTCCGACAGCATGGATTTCAGCTCCCCGATGAAGCCGATCTGATCCAGGTGGCCCCCAAAAAGCTTCAGATCATTCTTCACCCCCGCGGCCACCTTGCGCAGCACCATCGCCTTTCCCATATCGTCCAGAACCGCCAGCCGCTCCACTGCCAGCTCCTCAAAAATCCGCCACGCCAGCCGCTCAAAGCTTACAATATCAATGTTCATCACGCCATGGAAGGGATGCAGGGACACGATCTCCTTCTGCGTCTGCATCGTAAACTGCTCCGGGACAATGGCAAAAAAACGCCCCTCTGGCTCTTTTATGGACTCCTGTATGAGCTCCTCATAGAGATACCTCGTCTTACCCGAGCCCGAACCGCCGATCACAAACCGTAATGACATCCTTCACCCTCTCCTCCTATCTGTGTACCAGAGCGCCCATACGCCCCGCCCGGCTTTTTCCGCATTTTGGAATACACAAAAACCGGAATCCCGCCAGTCTGCGGGCCTTCCGGTTTCATATGTCATGCGTACACGCTTATAAGCATCCTGATTTCTGTCTATGCGAGCTTCGCCTTCGCCAGCTCCGCCAGCTTTGCAAAGCCGGCCGCATCGCTGATCGCCATGTCGGATAAAACCTTGCGGTTCATCTCCACGCCTGCCAGCTTTAAGCCGTGCATCATCTTGCTGTAGGATAAGCCGTTGATGCGGGCCGCCGCGTTGATACGCGCAATCCACAGACGGCGGAACTGCCTCTTTCTCTCCTTACGTCCCGCATAAGAGCTTGCCAGCGCTCTCATAACAGACTGCTTTGCCACCCTGTACTGCTTGGAACGCGCGCCTCTGTAGCCCTTTGCCAGTTTCAGCACCCGATTATGTTTCTTTCTGGCGTTTAAGCCGCCCTTTACTCTTGCCATCGCTTATTTCCTCCTTCTTCTCCAAATCCTATAAGTACGGTAAAATCTTCTTCATTACCTTGCTGTTCGTAGCGTCCGTAACAATGTCTTTCCTGAGATTTCTCTTTCTCTTCGAGGACTTCTTGGTTAAGATATGGGATTTGTAAGCTTTATTTCTTACTAATTTTCCGCTTCCTGTTTTCTTAAAGCGCTTAGCGGCCGCTCTGCTTGTTTTCATTTTAGGCATGTTGATGTTTCCTCCTTCATATTGGTCTGTTGCGCAGCCGTCCAGCCTTTGGACAGCCGCTCTATTATAGCGTTTGTCACACTAATCGAAAAGACAGGCTCTTTGCGAATAAACGGAGTTCCCCGTCCCTCGTTACCGTTTTGCGCTCAAGAAAAGCACAAGGGTTCTGCCCTCTACCTTTGCCGGCTTATCAACCGTGGCAATATCGGACAGCTTTTCCGCAAAATCGTCAAGGATGTATTTCGTCTTGGACATATGAGCCATCTCGCGGCCCCGGAAACGAAGCGTTACCTTTACCTTGTTCCCTTTGGTGAGAAACTTCCTGGCGTTATTCATCTTGGTGTTCAGATCGTTTTCATCAATATTGGGCGAGAGGCGAACCTCCTTCACCTCGATCACCTTCTGCTTTTTCTTCGCTTCCTTTTCTTTTCGGGCCAGCTCATACCGGTATTTACCATAATCAATGATCTTACATACCGGCGGCTTCGCAGTCGGGGCGATCTTTACCAGATCAAGCTCCGCCGCCCTCGCCTTCTCATATGCTTCCCTCGCGGACATGATTCCAAGCTGCTCTCCATTCTCTCCAATCAAACGAACCTCCCTGTCGCGGATCTGTTCGTTAATCATTAATTCGCTAATAGCCGTACACCCCCATAAATTTGATTAATCTGTATCATACTCCCTGAGATAAAACATGCTGCCGTCCCTGTGCAACAAAAATAAGCGGACAGACTATCCGCTTATCATAACCAAACGCCCGAAGCGAGCGTCTTTCTTACGATATAAACCCATGGTCACTGCCCCGTGCCAGGGTGAGGTGGATAACCTGCTTTCCTGATTTGCCGCGCCTCTTTG
>Ga0224483_100710_pt1 | contig 10802 bp, 7 predicted proteins | sample hydfratestSal1_FD_181453 | JGI IMG/M metagenome (GOLD analysis project Ga0224483, IMG submission 181453) | Metatranscriptome of mouse feces microbial communities from Columbus University, Ohio, United States - Sal1 (Metagenome Metatranscriptome) ... | reverse complement strand
GTGAGATTTCGGTTCAGATGCTGCTGGAACTGCTGTCCGGGGAACGGGCGGCGCTGAGGGAAGTGAAGCTGGGCTGCTATATCGCCAACATCCCGGAGGATATGCGGGACACGGATGAGGAGGTTACAGGCAGCGGGGCTTCTTAAGGGGTTGCAATCCATTAAAATTGTGTTATAATCTCGACAGGGCATATCGTGGCCATAAAAGAGCCGCGCCGCTGTGAATGAACGGTAATTTGAACGATATTTTTAAAGAAAGAGTGTGAAAAGGATGGAGCATCTTATGCTGCCGGACGGTTATGAGCCGGCGATTGATTTAAAGGAAACGCAGATTGCAATCAAGATTATCAAGGATTTTTTCCAGCGGGAGCTGGCAAAGCAGCTTCATTTGACGCGTGTTTCCGCGCCGCTGATCGTCCTTCCGGAGACGGGGCTGAATGATAATTTAAACGGTGTGGAGCGCCCGGTGAAGTTCGGCATCCGGGAGCAGGGGGATCGCGAGGCGGAGATCGTGCACTCCCTGGCAAAATGGAAGAGAAAGGCGCTCAAGGAGTACGGCTTTGCGCCCGGCGAAGGGCTCTATACGGATATGAGCGCGATCCGGAGGGATGAGGATACGGACAATATCCATTCTATCTATGTAGATCAGTGGGACTGGGAGAAGGTGATCACCAGAGAAGAGCGAAACCGCGGGACACTGGAGCTGATTGTGAAGGCCGTGTACAAGGCCCTTAAGGTGACAGAGGATTATATGGCGTATGAATATGAGTACATAGGGCGCTGCCTGCCGGATCACATTGAGTTTATCACCACGCAGGAGCTGGAGGACCGCTACCCGGACTGCACGCCAAAGGAGAGGGAGTACAGGGCGGCAAAGCTCCACGGGGCGGTGTTTATCGAGCAGATCGGCGATGTGCTTCAATCCGGGGAAAAGCACGACGGCCGCGCGCCGGATTACGATGACTGGAGCTTAAACGGCGATATCATCGTCTATTATCCCGTTCTGGACATTGCGCTGGAGCTCTCGTCCATGGGTATCCGCGTGGATGAGGAGTCGCTGAAAAGCCAGCTCAAAAAGGCCGGCTGTGAGGACAGGGCAGAGCTCCCGTTCCAGAAGGCGCTCTTAAACGGGGAGCTTCCCTGCACCGTGGGAGGCGGCATCGGGCAGTCCCGCATCTGTATGTTCTTTCTGCGCAAGGCGCACATCGGCGAGGTGCAGGCTTCGATCTGGCCGGACGGGATCCGCGCGCAGGCAGAGGCGCGCCATATCCATCTGCTGTAAGGGCGGCGAAAAGCAGCTCTCCCGGGTCAGATCCGGGGGATAGGAGGGGGACAAGGATGAGGGATCCATATGATTTAATTATAATCGGCGCCGGGCCGGGCGGGTATACGGCAGCGGCCCGGGCGGCGGGCTTTGGCATGAGGACCGCGCTGATCGAGAAGGGGGAGCTGGGCGGAGCGTGCGTCAATACAGGTTGCATCCCGGCAAAGGCCATGCTGCAGGCAACGGCTGTATATAAGGATTTAAAGCAGGCGGCCCGGTTCGGGATTACGGTGGATCGCGTGGGCTTTGACTTAAAGAGGATGCAGGAGTATAAGAACGCCTCGGTAAAGGAATTCCGCTCCATGATCCGGGATCTGATTGATTCGAGCCGGGTGGAGCTGATCCGGGGCGAGGCGAAGCTTCACAGGGGAAATGTGGTCGAGGTTTCCTGCGCGGACGGGACGCATTTCCTGAAGGGGACGAATGTGATTCTGGCTACGGGCGCGCAGCCGGTGATCCCGGACATTCCGGGGATTGACCTTCCCCAGGTCATGACGAGCCGGCAGCTTTTAAGGGAAAATGAGTGGAACTTTGACCGCCTGGTCGTGATCGGCGGCGGCGTGATCGGCGTGGAGGTGGCGACGATTTTTGCCGCCCTGGGCTCAAAGGTGACGCTGCTTGAGCGCGCCCCGAGGCTCCTGGAGACCATGGATCCCATGATTTCCGACGAGCTGGAGGAGAGCCTGCGGTGCAGAGAGATTGACGTCCGCTGCGGCGTGGATGTGATGGCAGTCAAGGAGCGGTCAGACCGCCGGGTATCCGTGACCTTCCGGGAGCACGGAAGCTGGCTGGAGACGCTGGCGGACCGCGTCCTCGTGGCGGTCGGCAGACGGCCGGATATGTCCGGTGTCCTGGCGGACGACTGCGAGGTGAAGCTTGAGAACGGAAGGCCGCTTGTCAAGGGTACATACCGCACCACGCAGGAAAATGTATTTGCGATCGGCGACACGGTGTCAAAGATGCGCCTGGCCCATGTGGCGGCCGCCCACGCGGCGTATGTGGTGGAGCGCCTGGCCGGCGCGGGCCATACGATGCAGCTCACCGTGGTGCCCAACGGGATGTATGTGGTGCTTCCCGTGGTGCCCACATGTATTTATACGGATCCCGAGATTGCGGCCGTGGGTTTTACCGAGGATGAGGCCCGCATTTACAATATGAAGGTCAAATGCGGCCACGCAGATATGAGCGTGAACGGCAAGGCGATCCTCACCAGAAAGCAGGAGGGCTTTATCCGCCTGATCTTCGAGGCGTATACGAATACCCTGGTGGGCGCCCAGATCATGTGCAACCGCGCGACGGATATGATTGGGGAGATGGCGACGGCGATCGCCAACAGCCTCACCGCACGCCAGCTTTCCATGGCCATGAGGGCTCACCCGACCTACAGCGAGGCGGTCACCAATGCGATAGAGGATGCACTGAAAGGGGAGGTTGTGTAAATGATGCAGGACAGGAGAGACAGCGGCTGCGTGAAGGAGCGCCTGGCGGCTCTGCGGGAGCGGATGCGCGCCTGCGGGATGGATGCTTATCTCGTGCCGTCCGGCGATTTTCACGGTTCTGAAAATGTGGGGGAATATTTTCAGTGCCGCGCTTACATAACCGGCTTTACGGGCTCTGCAGGGACAGCGGTTATCCTGCCTGAAAGCGCCGGCCTCTGGACGGACGGGCGGTATTTCGTCCAGGCAAAGGCGCAGCTTTTGGGAAGCGGGATTTCCCTGTTTAAGATGGGGCAGGAGGGCGTGCCGGATGTGGAGGACTACCTGGCTGAGACGCTTCCCGAGGGCGGCGTCCTCGGCGTGGACGGCCGTACGGTGGATATGCAGACCATGGAGGCGCTTGTGAAAAAGCTGGAGCCCCGGCGCATCGCAGTCTCGTTCCATACGGATCTGGCCGGGGATAGCTGGCCGGATCGCCCGCCGCTTTCGCATCAGCCGCTCTGGATCGTCCCGGAACGCCTGGCCGGAGAGGCGGCCGGGGAGAAGCTGGCGGCCCTTAAAGAAGCGATGAGGGAAAAAAAGGCCACGGCGCATGTGCTGACAGCCCTGGACGAGATTGCATGGCTTTTGAACATAAGGGGAGGCGATATGGACTGCACGCCGCTGTTCCTCGCTTATTTCCTGATGAACGGGGAGCGCATGCGCCTGTTTGTACAGGAGGAGTCCTTAAGCGATCCGGTGCGCGCGTATCTGAAGGGGCTGGGAGTGGAGATCGGCGCGTACGCCGCCTTTTACGAGGCGCTTTCCGGCCTTTCCGGCGAGTCGATCCTTCTCGAGAAGGCGCGGGTCAACGCCCGGATCGGAGAGATCCTGAAAGGCCGGAATACGATTCTGGACAGCATGAATCCCACAGCGCGCAGGAAAGCGGTCAAAAACCCGGTGGAAATGGATCACATGCGAACCGCCCATATCAAAGACGGCGTGGCAGTGACGCGGTTTTTGTACTGGTTAAAGCACGCCGCCGGCGCGCAGGAGATCGACGAATGCACAGCCGCCGCGCGCCTGTCTGCGTTTCGCGCCGAACAGGAGGGAAGCCTGGGGCCCAGCTTTGAGACGATTTCCGCGTACGGCCCCAATGCGGCCATGTGCCATTACAGGGCGTCCGAAGGGAGCGGGCGCAGGCTGGAGCCAAAGGGCCTTTATCTGGTGGATTCCGGCGGCCATTACGAGGAGGGGACCACGGATATCACCCGCACCGTTGCCCTTGGGCCTCTCACAGACGAGGAAAAGAAGTGCTTTACCCTGGTGGCGGCGAGCATGCTGCGCCTCCTGAATGTGAAATTTTTATCGGGCTGCTGCGGCGTCAATCTCGATTTTGCCGCCAGGGAGCTGCTTTGGAGGAACGGGCTTGACTATAACCACGGCACCGGGCACGGCGTGGCGTTTCTGGGGCCGGTCCACGAGCGGCCGAACGGGATACGCTGGCGCATGGCGCAGGGCCGGCCGGATGCGGCGGTATTTGAGGAGGGCATGGTAACATCCAATGAGCCGGGCCTTTACATGGAAGGGCGCTTCGGCGTGCGCACCGAAAATATGATGCTCTGCGTGAAGGCGGAGAAGAATGAATACGGGCAGTTCCTGTGCTTTGAAAACCTGACCTGGGCGCCCATTGATCTCGACGCTGTCGATGAGCGGTGGCTTGAGGAGCGCGACCGGAAGCTCTTAAATGAATACCACCGAAAGGTCCGCGAGATCATCGGCCCCCGGCTGCCGCAGGAGGAGGCGGAGTGGCTGAGGGAGGCCACGAGGGAGATTTAGAGCGTGTATCAGCCACGGCGGCTGTCAAAGAAAGATCCCCCGGACTGGCATATCAGGCGGCGCTGCTCTATATGATAAAGTAACCACCTGATTATGAGAGGTTACCGGAGGATGCCTGAATTAAAGACGCAGGGGCGCGGGCCGCGAAAGCTTCATGTCTGTGAAGCGGCGGCCGCAGAGCGCGGATTCCTGCAGATTAATGTGGTCAATATTGAAAACAACTTCCCGATTTCGGGCGCGGAGGTGGCGATCACCTACGAGAGCAATGAAAAGCCGGAGGAGATTGTGACGACGAACGAGTCAGGGCAGACGGATGTCCTGACCGTTTCGGCCCCGCCCGCGGCGCTCAGCCTTGAGAAGGAAAATGAGACGCGGCCGTATTCGGAGTACCGCGTGACCGTGACCGCGCCGGGATTTGAACCCGTGAATGTGGACGGGACAGAGGTTCTGGCAGGTGTCACGGCCATCCAGCCGATCCGGATGATTCCCCTTGCAGAGGCGCAGGGGACAGAGGACTCGATCTATATTCCGGATCACACGCTGTACGGATCCTACCCGCCCAAGATTGCGGAGGATGAGATTAAGCCCGTCACAGAGAGCGGGGAGATTGTACTGAGCCGCGTGGTGGTGCCGCAGACGATCGTGGTCCACGACGGCGTCCCCACAGACGCCTCGGCCAAAAATTATTACGTCCCCTACCGCGACTACATTAAAAATGTGGCCTCCAGCGAGATCTACGCCACCTGGCCCCAGGCCACGATCGTGGCAAACGTGCTGGCCATCATGTCCTTTACCTTAAACCGCGTTTACACGGAGTGGTACCGCAATCAGGGGTATGATTTTACGATCACCTCCTCTACGGCGTATGATCACAAGTGGATCTACGGCCGCGATATTTTTAATACCATTTCCAATGTGGTGGACGACATTTTCGACAGCTATCTGTCAAGGCCCGGGGTCAGGCAGCCGATTCTGACCCAATACTGCGACGGCCGGATGGTGAGCTGTCCGGGCTGGATGACGCAGTGGGGATCGTGTTCGCTGGGCGAGCAGGGCTACAGCCCGATTGAGATTATCCGGGAATTTTACGGAAACAACATGTATATCAATACCGCGGAAATGATATCCGGGATTCCGGCCTCGTTTCCGGGGACCAATCTGACGATCGGCGCGCGCGGGAGCAAGGTGCGCCAGCTCCAGGAGCAGCTTAACGCCATTGCCACTGTGTACACGGCGCTGCCGCAGATCGCGGCGGACGGAATCTACGGGCCTGCCACGGCGCGGGCGGTGCGGATGTTCCAGTCTGTCTTCGGGCTCCCGGAGACGGGGGTGGTCGATTTTGCCACCTGGTACCGGATCTCCCATATCTACGTGGGCATTACGCGGATTGCGGAGCTGAATGGCTGACAGATATTCAAGGAAACGATAACACACTTTGGAGCGTGTGTGAAACATGCTCTGGCGCAGGCCATACCAATCATAAACAAAGGAAAAGCGAGGAAAGGTTTCAATGAAGAGCCGGATTTCCTCTGAGAACGGGCAGGCGTCCGCAAAAGGGGCCGCCTCCATCACAGAGGGCGTGATATGGAAACAGCTTCTGCTGTTTTTCTTTCCCATTCTGTTTGGGACGTTTTTTCAGCAGCTTTACAATACGGCGGACGCCGTGATCGTTGGCCGCTATGTGGGCAAGGAGGCCCTGGCGGCCGTGGGTGGAAGCACTGCCATGATCATCAATCTGATGGTGGGCTTTTTTGTGGGGCTTTCCTCCGGCGCTACTGTGATTATTTCCCAGTTTTTCGGGGCTCAGAATGAAAAAAGAGTCAGCGAGGCCGTGCATACAGCCATGGCCTTTTCCCTCGTCTGCGGCCTGATTATGACCGCGGGCGGGGTGATCTTTGCGCGTCCCGTCCTGACCGCCATGGGGAATCCGGAGGATATCATGGAGGATTCCATGGCGTATATGCAGATATACTTTTTTGGCGTTATCACAAACCTCATCTACAACATGGGTTCCGGAATCCTCCGGGCGATCGGGGATTCCAGGCGGCCGCTCTACTACCTGATCGCGAGCTGCTTTACGAACATCATGCTCGATCTCGCCTTTGTGGTGGTCCTTAACATGGGCGTGCGCGGCGCGGCTATGGCCACGGTCTGTTCGCAGCTCGTGAGCGCCGTCCTGGTGAGTGCGGCGCTTATGAGAACGGACAAGTCCTACAAGCTGATTCTGAGGAACGTGCGTCTGAATTCCTTTATGGTCAGGCGTATCGTCCAGATCGGCTTTCCGGCCGGGCTGCAGTCCGTGATGTATTCCGTCTCCAATATCATTATTCAGAGAAGCGTCAACGCGCTGGGCACGGATACGATCGCCGCATGGAGCGCGTACAGCAAGATCGACAGCGTGTACTGGATGGTGCTGAGCGCCCTGGGTATTTCCATCACCACCTTTGTGGGCCAGAACTACGGCGCGGGGAGAATGGACCGCGTCCGCCGCGGCGTGCTGGAATGCCTGGGGCTGTCGGCTGTGATCACGATTGGGTTAAGCGCTGTCCTCTACAACTGGGGCGGCGGTATCTACCGGCTGTTTACGAACGATGCGGCGGTGCTTGCAAGGGGGATGGAGATCCTGCACTTCCTGGCGCCGGCCTTTATCCTCTATGTCTGTATTGAGATCTATTCCGGCGCGCTGCGCGGCGTGGGGGACTGCTGGATCCCCATGATTATAACCGCAATGGGCGTGTGCGTGCTGCGGATCCTGTGGGTGGTGATTGTGGTTCCGTTTAAGCCGGCGATGTCAACGATCATCATCAGCTATCCGATGTCGTGGGCTGCGACGACAGCGCTGTTTAATGTGTACTATTTCTGGTTCAGTTCCCTGAAACGCTTTTCGGTGACGCTTCCGTGGGGGCGGAGAAAGAGGAGGAAGAGGTGAGGCCCGGCCGATTGCGGGGTTCCGTTGGGGTTGGAATCGGACTCTGGCGGCCCTCTCACGACAAACAACGCCCCACGATCGTTCATTTCTCTTAACAAACTGACATTGCGTGTGAACAGTAACCGCGCTGCCACTCGAAAACAAAAGATTCAAAACAAAAGATTCAGCAAAAAGGATAGACATTTCCAGACGATTGTGGTAATCTGTTTAATGAAGTCATAACATAGTGTTACCGCTCAGCCTCACGGCTGGGCTGCAGCAATATTGCACATAATCTGAAGAAAGAGAGGTTGATTAGTATGGATTATGAGCCGATGAATCAGTCCTATGGGACTGGGGCGTACGGGCAGCAGACGCTGGGTTCCTATGTTGCCAAGACGTATCTGTGGATGTTTGCGGGGCTGATGCTGACGTTTGGGATCGCGATGGCCGGTTATGCGACAGGGGCGGTCTTCTATGTGTTTCAGATCCCCTACATGCTGTTTATCCTGACAGGGGTGGAGTTCCTGACCGTGGTTGTGATGTCCGCCAGGGCGAACAAGATCTCCGTGGGCGCGGCCAGGGGCATGTTCCTGTTCTATTCTGCGCTGAACGGCGTGGTATTTTCCGCCTATTTCCTGGTTTTCGGCGTGGTGGGCGTGGTGCTGGTATTTGCAGCCACAGCCGTATTCTTCGGAGTGATGGCAGCGGTCAGCATGATTTTTAAGCTGGATATCAGCGGGATCCGTCCTGTTTTGGTCGGCGGCCTGTTCCTCCTGATTCTCTTTTGGCTGGTTTCGATGTTTATGGATCTGAGTTTTATGGAAACGGCTGTCTGCTATCTGGGAATCGTCATTTTCTTAGGCTTTACTGCATATGATACATCTAAGATCCGCGAAAACTACATGACCTTTTCCGGGAATCCGGAGCTTCTTGAAAAAGCGGCGGTCTTCTCCGCGCTGGAGCTTTACCTGGATTTCATCAATCTGTTCCTTTACATCCTGCGCCTTCTGAACAGAAGCCGCAACTGATAAGATCCGGTCAGGGACAGCATTCACAGCGTGGCAGGGAAGCCTGCTGTGCAGAAGATATGGCAAATAAAAGGCAGCGTAAGGTAGGAACCTATGTTACGCTGCCTTTTTGACTCTCCTCATAACGGAGGAAAAAATCCCCATTTTCCCCTGAAATGTGTTATAATAACGTCATGGAAGCAAATCAGCCAGTATCAGTTGTCAGGCCGCAGTAAGGCGAAGGAATGCCGCCGCGGGCTGTGGGAGGGGGAAAATAATGAAGAGCATCAAAGCAAAAATACTGGTATCCATGATTCTGACGGTGGTGGTTTCACTGGCGCTGGTAGGCGGCGTTTCGTGTATATTGAGCTACAATGGCACGAAATCTACGCTGGAGAACAGTATGAAGCAGACAGCGCTTGTCGCTGCGGACCGTGTTTCCTATGAGCTGCAGGCTTACAGGAATATCGCGGGGGAGACGGGCAGCATTGCCCGCCTGTCAAGCCGGGATCTGTCGCTTAAGCAAAAGCAGGACCTGCTGCAGCAGAAGCTGGACACCTACGGCTTTATGAGGTACAATCTGCTCGACGCCAGCGGGGTAAGCCTGATAGACGGTGAGGATTACAGCGATCGCGCCTATTTTGCGGCGGCTATGAAGGGGGAGACGTTTGTGTCAGAGCCCCTGATTTCGTCAGTGACCGGAAAGGTGACGATTATCGTGTCAGCCCCTGTGTGGAAGGATGGAGAGGTGGGCAAAAGCATTGCGGGCGTGGTTTATTTTGTGCCGCATGAGACGTTCCTGAACGATATTATCAGCACGCTCCAGATCAGCAAGGGCGGATCGGCCTATATGGTGGATGCCAAGGGAACGACGATAGCGCACAGGAACCTGGATAATGTCCGCAATCAGGAGAATACGATCGAGGAGGCGAAGACAGACGCTTCCCTGGCTGAGCTGGCGGCGATTGAGTCGAAGATGATCTCCGGCGCGTCGGGATTCGGGCAGTATACATACGGCGGCGTGACGAAGTTTGTCGCTTATGCGCCGATTTCGCACACGAATGGCTGGAGCATTGCCATCAATGCGCCGATCTCGGATTTCACCGGCACGGCAGTTATGGGTATCATTGTCACGGTTGTGCTTCTTGTGATATCGGCGGCTGTCGCATCCGCGATCGCGGCGCGGCTGGCGGTGGGCATCGGAACGCCTGTCAGGGCGTGCGCAGACCGGCTGCGCCGGCTGTCCAAGGGTGATCTGGAGACGCCGGTGCCGTCGTTTACACGAAAGGACGAGGTGGGCGATCTGGTTGTGTCCACGGGCGTGATTGTGAATGCGCTGAACACGATTCTAAAGGATATTGACTATCTCCTGGACAACATGGGAAACGGCAACTTTGTGGTGGAGTCACAGGCGAGCGGGCTCTATGTGGGGAATTTCCAGCCGCTCCTGGCATCCATGTGCCGGATTAAGGAGCGTTTAAGCAGCGCGCTCCGCCAGATCCATATGAGTGCGGAACAGATCGCCTCCGGGGCCTCGCAGGTGTCGGACGGCGCGCAGGCTCTGGCGCAGGGCGCGACGGAGCAGGCCGGTTCCGTGGAGACGCTGACCGCAAATGTGATCCAGATTGCAGATGATTCCAGGCAGACGGCCTCCATCACGCAGGAGTCGAGGGATCACGCGGAGCAGGCCGGCGGGCAGGTAAACCGCAGCAATGAACAGATGGCTCAGATGCGGGATGCGATGCAGGAGATCACGGAATCCTCCCGGCGGATCGGACAGATCATTTCCGCCATTGAGGACATCGCGTTTCAGACCAATATTCTGGCGCTGAACGCTGCGGTGGAGGCGGCCCGGGCCGGCAGCGCCGGAAAGGGTTTTGCGGTTGTGGCTGACGAGGTGCGCAATCTGGCGGCCAAGTCGGACGGCGCGGCGAAGGCGACCAAGGAGCTGATTGAGGGCTCGATCAAGGCGGTTGAAAAGGGCAGCCGGATCGTGTCTGACGTCACGGATTCTCTCCATAAGACGACAGAGCTGGCCGTTTTGGCGGTTGGCGATATGGGGAAGGTGGCTGTGGCCGTGGATCGCCAGACCAGGGCGATCTCGGAGGTGACAAAGGGCCTGGATCAGATATCGAGCGTGGTGCAGACGAATTCCGCGACCAGCGAGCAGTCTGCCGCGGCCAGCGAGGAGCTGGCCTCCCAGGCGCATATGCTCAAAAATCTGGTCGGGCAGTTCCGGCTTCCGCAGGATTAGGCGCTTCGTAATTCGGGGGCAGATTTGATATCGCTTCATATGGACAGACGCAG
>Ga0224483_100700_pt1 | contig 10869 bp, 10 predicted proteins | sample hydfratestSal1_FD_181453 | JGI IMG/M metagenome (GOLD analysis project Ga0224483, IMG submission 181453) | Metatranscriptome of mouse feces microbial communities from Columbus University, Ohio, United States - Sal1 (Metagenome Metatranscriptome) ... | reverse complement strand
TTTACGACCAATTGATGATGATTTCATGCGTTGTCTTTTTAAAGACAATATTCCACTGGCTGAATTTGTGTTGCGCATTGTCACAGATAAACCCGATTTAATTATTACTGATTGTGAAACACAGAAGGATATGAAAAGATTGGCTGGGGCACGTTCTATCTGTTTGGACGCATATGGAACAGATTCAGTTGGGAAAAAATACGATTTGGAAGTCCAGAGGCAAGACAAGGGAGCAGACCCACACAGGGCAAGGTATCATTCAAGTGTAATGGATATAGAGAATCTCCATTCAGGTCAGGAATTTAAAGAATTGCCAGACACATATACAATCTTTATCATTGAAAAAGATTTTTATGGTCAGGGTAAAGCAGTTTATCCGATTGAGCGAATCAACCTTGCAACGGGTAAATCTTTTGAAGATGGGGAGCATATTCTTTATGTAAATGGTGAATATCGTGGAGAATCCGCTATAGGAAAACTCATGCACGATTTTAACTGTACCCAAGCGGCTGATATGAATTTTGAACTGATGGCAGAACGAACAAGATATTTGAAGGAAAACCCGAAAGGAGTTCAGGAAATGTGTAAAATGATGGAGGATATGAGAAAAGAATCTTTGAAAGAGGTTGCTAAAAGAATGTTGGCAGATGGAATGTTGACACTTGAAAAAATTGCGGAATATGCAGGACTTTCACTTGACGAAGTGAAAAAACTGAAAGCTGATAAAACATTCTGATTATTTTGAACAAATAGTAAAGCAAATATTGAACAATAGGCAGGTGGTTGGTTACTACCTGCCGTGTTTATGATAGAATTTTAGAAATCCCATATTTTTGATTGGAAAGTAGTTTCTGATGAAAACAAATCTTTTGTTTTCGGTGTGTTGAGCAATAAGAATAGTATATCAAGTATAAAAAAATAAAAAGTACATAAGGATAATAAAAGAATATGAAAGATGAAAGAAGTTTATTTAGAATGAATTTTATTATTCAAGATAATACAGCAATGACATTGGAAACTAATTTGGTAAAAATTATCGAAGAGATACTTTATGACGAAAAAGGTGGACGATTAACTATTGCTGAAATAGCAGAGTCAATCAAAAAGAGATTCGATTTGAGCTTCTCTGATGAAGAAATAAAAACAGCCATAAGAAAAAAAGGAAGGCATATCCAAAATATAGAGCACGGTTATATTTTGAAACCAGATTATAGAAAGACGTTATCGAACCAAGAAGATTTCAATTCAAAAATATCAAGGTTAACTCAGCAAGCAATAAAAGAACTTAATTTGAATGTGCCAAAAAACTATTTAATAGATTTACTAAAAGAATATTTGTATTTTTGTTTTATTAAAAATGCTAAACATTTCGCAAATGGGGATAATCCAGAACAAGTAAATTTTGAAATTCAACAATTTATTAGAACTATCAATGACAGTGAAAAGCAACCATAAACCATGCAACACCCCATGTGGGAGAAAGGGGGAATCATCTATGCCTTGCACAGAAGCATACAGAGAACACATCATGTATACTTTCAATGGCTATTGCAAGACCGTCATACGCTTTGTGGCTATCAACGCATGGCGTGACAGGAGCAGACGGCGGCAAAAAGAAATATCCCTTGAATACCTCACAGAAGAAAAATTTTATCCTTTAGGCACAACAGACGAATATTTTGAAGCACCCTATGAAGAAAACCCTGTTACGATATGCGGTCAGACAGTTATCCTCACCAATGGGAAACTTGCCGCCGCCCTGTTATCTCTGCCGGAGAAGAACTGGGAAATCATTTTCCTTTACTTTTTTGGGCACTACACACAGCAGGAAATTGGGAAAATGTACGGACGCTGCCGGAGTACGACCGGGTATCAAATCCGCAGGACTTTACAGCTTCTGCACAAAGAAATGGAGGTGCTTTCACATGGGGAATCCGAGCCTTTTGCCTTATGAAACGATTGTCCGGGTGACCAGCGGCGATCCGGAAGCCGTGGACGGGGTTTTACGGCATTACAGCAAACGAATCCGAATCGCTGCTATTGAAAACGGGCATATCGACAGGGATACGGAGGACAGCATAAAACAGCGGCTTGTCGCTACCCTGTTCAAATTCCGTTTTGATGAACAGGAAGTATAAGAAATTGCTTCCGTTTTTGGAAAAACGGATATATAATAAACCAACGACAAATTGAAGTTTATAGAGAATGTAAGTAAGGAGTTTGGCAATGAAAATTCTTTTGAAAAGTAACCGATTTGCAGTTTTCATAATCTTAACTTTTTTAATTTATGTAATGTCCAATGGAGAATGGTGTATCCCGATTTTTGCGTGGATTTATCCAATTTTGTTTCTATATATGATTTATCTTAATCGTACTCGAAAAGTCTACCTTATAATTAGTTCAATATATGCCATTGGTTTTATTGTCCAGTTTTGGAGAGCCATTGGAATGGATATAAAGATATGTATAATAGTAGCAATCCTGCTGTCTTTTCTGAAAGTTTTACCATATATCTACTGGTCGAAATCAAAAATGAGATTTCAAGATACTGTTATTTTTGCAAGTATAATGGTATCAATAGAGTATATCATTTATCTGATATACCCTGCATTGGGAGGGTTGTCTGACGCTTATACACAATACCAAAATCTATACCTGCTACAAATAGTAACGGTAACAGGGATTTACGGAATCATCTTTTTAATGTATTGGACGGCGGCAATGGTTATATGGATTTGGAACAATAAAAGCAAAAAAGAATACATCAGAAAATACATAATCGTATATGGTTCTGTAATTGGCTTGGTATTTGTCTATGGAGTTGTTATGTTTCATTTTGTAGGAAATTCAGATAAAAGTGTCAGGATCGCTGGAGTAACCGTTCCGATTTCAGAGCTGTTAAATAATGATAAAGATGTATATTCTACATTTTATACCAATACATTTACTGATGAAAACATTACCAATACAAGGAATAAACTATCATCAGTAGCTGATGAACTTTTCCTAAAAACAGAGTTGGAAGCACAAGCAGGTGCAAAGATTGTTTTTTGGTCTGAACTGAATGGAGCGGTTTTAAAACAAGATGAAGATATGCTTTTGCAACGGGCGTCGGATATGGCAAAACAGGAAGAAATTTATTTGATTGTTTCATTACTGGTGAAAACCCCTTACGAGGACTTAAAGGAAAATAAAACGGTAGCATTTAATCCACAAGGAGAACTAATATCAGAATATTTTAAGTATGGACGTTCAATCGGAGAATTGTGCCAAAAAGGAGATGGAATGCTAAAAAGTTTTGATACAGAATATGGTAGAATTGCGCCGTTTATATGTTCTGATATGGCATTTTTGTCTAAAATACAGCAGGCAGGTAGAAATAATGTAGATATACTAATTGTTCCGGCTTCGGATTGGAAAGAAATGACATTATTAGCTGCAAAGACAGCGATTGTGCGTGGGGTTGAAAATGGAAGTAATATAATCAGACATACAAATAGCGGAATGTCGATTGTTTCAAATGTTAAGGGCTGTGTGTTGGCACAGACCGATTACTTTCAGTCTGATACAAAGACATTATCAGCACAGGTTGCTATGAAAGGACGCTTTACTCTTTATTCGTATATTGGAAATCTATTTGTATATCTGTGTAATTTATATTTGTTAGGGAGTTTCATACTTCCCAAAATTAAACGTTTAATTAGTGTCTGCTCATTAAGTGGCATTTTAAGCACAAACGCTGAATATTAGTTCTTTCGGCAGATTTTTCTGCCATTTGTACCTTGAAAAAGCCGAGATCAAATAAGCGCAAAAATAAGCCGCCGCCAGATAGTTCACATTCATCGCGAGGATGGATAATGCAATGGAACTGCGGGTAGTTGTATCCAGCTTGGTTTTAATCAGTCCAAGACCATAGCACCTCTTCGCCAGACTGAATCCTCTTTCGACTTCAATGCGGTCGGTGTTATCCGCATATGCCTGTTTCTTTTCTTCGGCAGATAATGCACGCGGTCGTCCGAGCGCAGGCCCGGAAATACGGATGCCATGCTTTTTGCAATAAGCACGATTTGCCCGGTTACGATATATCTGATCAACCAGTATTCGCTCCGGATAATGTCCTGTCCGCTCGCGATACCTGTCGATGGCTCCTGTCAGCACATCGCATTCATTGTATGCATCAAAGCACAGATGCTCCAGTCGGGCTATTCCACTTTCATCGATGCTCATATCCAACTTGGCGCCAAACTCTACTGGAGATTTCGCCTTGCCACGGACGATTGGGCGGATGTATGGCTGGCTAATGCTGACAATACGGTTCTTAACACTGTGGACTTTGTTATCATACATGTACTTCTGCTGTTCGTACACTTTGCGGATTAACCTTATCCGTTTCAGCTGTTTTTCAGTGAATTCGATGTCATCCTGTTCCATGTAGAGATCAATATAGGGCAGATCCCGCTTAACGTATTGCAGCCGCTTTTTGACGGCGTGTCGGATTTTTTTACCGGTCCGTTTTTTGCATTTTGCCAGATTCAGATAATCCTGCCTTGCTTTTTGACGATACATTCTCGGCATGTAATAATTGTATTCGTAACAGATTTCATCAAGGATGGCTTCCAGATTTTCTCTGGCCTCATTTAAAAGATTTACATCCTGAGGATAGGAAATCTGTTGTGGCGCGCAGGTTGCATCCAGAATCAAAGTGCCCCGATTGTCAGTTTCGGAATCACCGCTGTCCGGATCATCACCCCCGCACGGCGGCGGATTCTGCGGAGAGTTGTATTCTGCTATCATTTCGTTAATTTCTGCCAGGATTTCATCTGTAAGCCGCTTGCGGAATTCTACCAGAAGTGATGGCACAAACGGTATTTTGTCCTGATAGCCGGGAAGTCCAATGAAATATTGATAATACGGATTCTCCCGGATCTGTTCTACCAGTTCCCTGCCGGAATAACCATACTGTTTTTGAATCAGTAAAGAACCCAGAGCTGTCTGCAATGGTTTTGCAGGCATTCCTGTTTCACTTGGAAACAAAGACGCATACTGTTCCTCAATTTCATTCCACGGTATGGTTTCTGCTTTTTTGGTCCATCGATTTTTTGGGTTCATTTTTAATCCGATTGGTTGATTAAAATCTGAAAGAGAGAACTGACGGTTTCGATTAAATTTGTACATTTGCGCCTCCAAAGTGCAAGGTTTTCTTTATAAAACTACGTTTTTCTTTGCACATCCAGTATAGCATAAATAGCCAAAAATGTCAGTAAAATCAATGGATTTCAGTCCTTTTTAGTAACCAAAAGCAGACACTAATTAAGAGGTAGTTAAATTCCAGTTTGTAAGCTTTTTCCATAAGTTTCCCCAGTTTTCAAGGCTTTGCGCTATGCCTGACCTCAAAATATGTATCCTTTTCCCTTGTTTTTGCCCTTATGGGTAGGTTACAAGGGAAAGTTTTTATTCAGTTTTCATTGATTAATTCATTCCCACAACCTTATCCAAGAGTTTAGCGGAATCCCGTTTTGCCTCCCTTGTAGCATGTGCATAGACATTCATGGTGGTGCTTACGTCTGAATGTCCTAAAAGTTCCTGCACATCTTTTGGCTGCGCCCCGTTTGATAACAGGTTTGTTGTGTATGTGTGGTGTAAATCATGGAAACGGATATGCGGCATTTCCAAATCTTCAAACAGCTTTCCAAACTGTGAAGATACTCATGAAGCGGCAATCAGCTCATCGTCGGCTTTCGCTACAACAAGGTCATTATCATAGTAAGACTTCCCGTTCTTTGCAGTCTGTTATTTCTGTGTTTCTTGCATGGCAAGCTGTTTGAGAAAGAAAGGGCGGGCATGCTCTGCTATAGGCAGCTTTCGCCCGTTGGATTTCGGCGGTGCCATTACTTCAAATAATTTCACAGCCAGAAGATGCTTCTTGTATTGACATTTCTCAGATCCAGTGCTATATTGTAAATAACCAATTAACTAAATGGTTAAATGCCATGAAGGGGGTGTTCTCTTTGTTAGAAGTGTCCGGTCTGTCTTTTCATTATCAACCTCATGTACCTGTGCTGACCGATCTTACTTTTTCCGTATTAGATGGAGAAATCGTTGGCCTGTTAGGGAAAAACGGAGTTGGTAAAACTACAGCCTTAAAGCTGATTTTGGGGTTGCTACCGCTTGAAAAAGGCTCTATCTGCCTTGGTAACTACTCGCTGTATCTACATCCCATACAATACAAGAAACAAATTAACTATGTTTCTGACAGCCACGACATATACAACAATCTTACGGGAAAGGAATATTTGAATTTTATAGCGGATATGTACGAAGTATCTTCTGAAATAAGAGGAAAAAATTATACTCCGCTGATAGAAGCGTTTCAGGTTGAAAAATATCTGAATAGCCCTATTAAAAAATTATCTCATGGGACAAAGCAAAAAATTGCTATTATAGCATCCCTGGTTAATGATCCTCTGCTTTGGGTGTTAGATGAGCCAATGATGGGACTGGATGTGGAAGCGGTTCAGGTCTTAAAGGAATTGATTAAATCCAGAGCGGCTTGCGGAAAATCCGTTCTATTTTCATCTCACATATTGGAAATTTGTGAGAATTTGTGTGATAAAATCGTCATCATGCAAGCTGGAACGATTAAGAAAACAATCGAGCTTCGAGGTAATTCTTCCTATATTTTGGAGGATATTTATTTGGAGGTGGTTAATGATGTACCGATGGAATAAGGTTTTTCAATTAAGCAAAACAATAAGTAAGATCAATTTCAGCTTTTTGAATTTTCGGTATAAGTTAAAAGAACGCCCTGATCCCTGCTTTATTGTGCTGACTTGCTTTGTTTTAAGTATTATCGGCGTATTCTATTACTACTATTTTCGATTGCTTGGTCAGCTTTATGATGGACTTTCCGAGCTGGGGTTGGGAGCTTTGTTTTGTCGGCTTGCACTGTTTGCAGTGGCGATGATACTCTCGATCGTGAGCGTCTTCCTGCTGATAAATATTTTTTGCTTTTCAAGGGATATAGAATACTTGCTGCTATTTCCAGTAAGGCCATGCGACATTTTTACAGGTAAGTACATTGCAGTAATCGTGTTTTGCTATGTGATTGAAATTCTACTGCTGCTTCCTGTGTGTATCATTCAAACACAATATATAGGAGACATTTCTGCGATAATTACATATATCTCTGCGGCAGCGATACTTCCTCATCTTGTTGTGTTCCCTTTGGCGGTTCTTGTGACAATATGCTTGAAATTTGCCATGCTTCTGAAACGCATGAGGACAGTGCTGGTGGTTGCAGGAATCATCGTGTATTTTGCAGGCGGCGTGATTTGCGGTCTATTATCAAATGGACAAATAGATGAAAAACAAGACTTATTGAACTGGGTTAATGATTTTATTATACCATTCCCATTCTATAATCAGTATATCGGTTTTCATCCCGTATTAAAGCTGCTCTGCATTATACTTGTCGCTGTATTTATCGGCGGATATTACTATTTGAGTTATCTTGTGATCGGAAAGAAATATGCCATCTATGATAAAGAGGGACGGATTCGCTTAACGGCGATGAAATACAACTTGTTGTCAAAGCTGAGAAGTTATTTTAAGAAAGAGTACCAAACTTTTTTCCGTAATCCAGTATATGTCATAAATGGATTGTTTGGGATTTTTATTACCCCCTTTTTACTGCCGCTGTCTTTCCGGATCAGCGCAACTGCAGAAAGTATAGAACAAATAAGACTTTTGGTATCTGCCCCGGAATTTTCCTTCTATGCGGTATTATTTGCGATTGCGGTCATAGTCCTTACATCCACAATCAATGTAGTGGCTTCCAGCAGTTTTTCCAGAGAGGGCGCAAGTTTCTGGATAGCGAAGATTATTCCGTATCCATTAAAGCAGCAAGCGTTTGTGAAAGCCCTGTTTTCTACAAGTATCTCGATGATGGGGATTATCATAAATTGCTTCATATTTAAGGCTTACTTTCACTATGGCCTTATCCAGATTGGAGTAATTGCTCTTGTTGGCATATCATTTGCAGCATTATGGAACTTGATCGGAGTATGGATCGACATGAAGCGGCCCAAATTGGAATGGACAAATGAAACAGAAGCGATTAAGCAGAATGTTAATGTGGTTTTATCCATTTTGCTTTGCATCGCAATTTCAATAGGATATATATTTGCGGTTGCAAAAATGCTTCAGAATGGATTCCCTGCCGGGGGCGTTATAACCTTTCTGTTGTGCAGTGTATGTATTCTAATTTTACTTGTGTGTAAAGGAATTGCTTCATATCAAGAGTAATTGCCTTTCAAAATATGTCAATCAATCAAAAGGAGGAAGAAGCTATGAGTAAGAAGAACTTGATCCCTGTGGTGCTATTGATCGGAGCCTTTGTCATTTTGTTTGTGGCAACATTTTTTCTTCCAGACAAGATACCTTTCCATTTTGATGCAAATGGTGAGGCAGGATGGTATGCAAGCAAGTATTTTATTCTGCTGCTTACGCCGGTTCCGTATTTGATTTACCATCAATTCACGCGCAAGAAAAAATGAATACAGTATTATTGAGAAAGGAGATTCATTTAGATGACTACTGTATTCAAAGCTCTATCTGATGATACCAGACGACAAATCCTAAAGTTGCTTGCGAATGGTGATATGACAGCGAAAGAAATTTCTGAAAACTTTACAATTTCAAAGCCTGCCATATCAAAGCATCTTGACATTTTGAAAGAAGCAAGGTTAGTGACAAGCGAACGGACGGGGATGTCCGTTACTTATTCCCTGAATGCTTCTGTATTGCAAACAACTTTAGGCGCATTTTTAGATTTTTTTGATACGAATAAATCGACAGGAAAAGAGGGAAATGACAATGAAACTATATAGAAGCCTGAATATGATATTCTTGATTATATTCATCATAGGGACGGTTCTGTGCTTTAAGTACCTTCCCAGTGAAATCCCTTTGTTCATGCAAAGCCCTTCCCGCTGGGTTTTTATCGGGATTTGTTTCGTTCTTTTGTTGGCGTTAGCTATTGTGGCATTTTTCCCTCATAAAATCTCCAAAAGCGATAACAAAGTGAGAAATGATGTTACTCTGACTGCGATTAACCTCTTGGGGCTTGGAATTTTTCTTTTCTATTTTGTCACGGTAGCTAAATACTGTGGTTTGCAGATGAATTACATGAAAGGCATAGTGCTTATCGTGGGAGGCTTAATGGTATTGGTCGGGAACTTGTTGCCACAAATGCCTTACCGCAGCCGCATTGGGTTCAAATTGCCTTGGATTCTAAAGGATAAACTATGCTGGCAAAAAACGCATCGGTTTGCCGGATACACAGCAATTCCTTTCGGGATTATTCAGTGTCTGCTTGCTTTATTTGTGTCAAACAACAGTCTTGCATTTTTGCTGGGAATTGGTTTTTGGATTATAGTTGTGTGTATTTTTTCATTGATTACTTTTTATCAGAACAAGGGAAATTTGGGTTAGTATAAGCCATTAGACAGTAGCGGTAAGTAATAATATACAGTTTGGCAAATCTTTTATTCTTGCTGTTCAATATATCGAAAGAGAAAAATAGAACAAAAGAAAATTTCTGTTACTATGTGATGCTCTGCTTTCCTCCAATCAGAAGAAAGAGCTGGCTCAGTTTGTTCGTGAATATTAGGCTGACGATATTCCGGCTGATGTCCCATATACAGCGCTCTTTCGAGGTCGTTACTATATTCCGCCTCAGACAGATCCGCTGTTGACGAAGATCCGGGAAGGTGATTTGTATTTCTGTGTGAAGCAGCGTCTTGTTACTGTGCGGAGCCAGGTAATTTCTCTGGCGGTCAAGGAATTTGAGATTTTTGCTTTGCTCATACTGAACCCAAAACATGTATTCAACTGTGAAATGCTGCTGGATCTGGTATGGCATGAGGACTATACCTTCTATTCCCGGAAGGCGATTTACAATCACATAAGCAACCTGAGAAAGAAGCTCAGGGTTGCCCCTGACTTGCCGGAATATGTGAAAAGCATCTATGGAGCGGGCTATAAATTTGAAATATAGGAAGGGTGCGGTATTGCTGCCGCACCTTCAGTTTTTCATGTTTTCATTGCAGTGTGAATAATACCTGATTTTGTCATACCTTGTTGATTAAATTCAGTAAAACTGTAATATTTCCCGGATGCTGACAGAAAGCAATGGGCCGACTGTGGAATTGGCTGATCTTCTGATTGACAATATTTATGTTTATCTTGATAAACGGGCAGATGTTGCGTTTAAGATAAAAGACAGCTTTACTTCTCACGAATGAGGAGAGGAATTAATTATATACGGATTGCATTTTATTACAGAAAAGGCAGCGCATTTTTTTGCTGTATGCTGCCGGAAGAAAAGGAGCGACTTCATGCCGTTTTTGCCGCTGAACGGAAACGGGAGGCGACAAAACTCCTATCACAAAAGCTGGATTATGGAGATAAGAAAAAATAATTATTTTTTGTCTTGTGCTTGACATAAGGGTGTCTTAGTGTGTGGAAATGGAACCCCTCTAACTCTGGCACTTTCCTCGCCGCTGTCCGGCAGGCTGTTTCTACGGTGGCAGGAAGTTCAAGACAGCCATCTTCCCTCAAACATACAAAGGAAATTTCCGTATAGTCCTTTGGCACATGTTCTGTCATTCCCAAGCTGTAATACTCATAATGAACCCTGTTCTTTTCCGTAACTTCTTTGTAGAAATTGCTATGATAGAGTTCGCCATACTGCATACGGTTTTTAAGCTGCTGTTTTCTTGCTTTCTTCAAGATGTCAGCGAGGGCATTGCCAAAATCAACTATCCGCACTTTCTTCCTCTTTGTCGAGCCGATTTCGTGCTTATGGGT
>Ga0224483_100699_pt1 | contig 10882 bp, 9 predicted proteins | sample hydfratestSal1_FD_181453 | JGI IMG/M metagenome (GOLD analysis project Ga0224483, IMG submission 181453) | Metatranscriptome of mouse feces microbial communities from Columbus University, Ohio, United States - Sal1 (Metagenome Metatranscriptome) ... | reverse complement strand
CATTGATTGCAAGGGGAATAGATGGATTTCCCTTTGTAGGTTGCTTTTTTGCCTGAGGGAAACTATAATAGAGAAAGAAAAAAGCACAAAAGACAGGAGGATTATGGAACAGAACATTAACAGCCAGGCCTGCCAGGGGCAGGGGACCGGGCTGGAACGTTATAGAAAAACGATAGATGGCAAGAAGCTTCGTTTTGGTTATACAACTGGAAGCTGTGCAGCGGCAGCGGCGAAAGCGGCGGCTTACATGCTTCTGGCCAGGGAGCGCGCAGAGTATGTGGACTTGGTGGCGCCAAAGGGTATTCGGCTGCATTTGGAAGTTTTGGATGTGTCCTGGGGCGCGGGGTTTGTCTCCTGCGCCATTGAGAAAGATGCAGGGGACGACCCGGATGTAACCAATGGCGCCTGGGTCTATGCCAAGGTTTCTAAAAAGGAAGAAGAAGGCATTGCCATTACCGGAGGCGCAGGCGTTGGGATTGTCACAAAGCCAGGGCTGGAGCAGCCTCCCGGCGCTTATGCCATTAATGCCACGCCAAGGAAGATGATAGAGCAGGAATTGCTGGAACTTTGCAAAAAGCATGGTTATGCAGGCGGGCTTACTGTGGAAGTGTCTGTGCCGCAAGGGGAGGAACTGGCAACGCGGACCTTTAACCCCAAACTTGGCATTACAGGGGGGATTTCTATTTTGGGGACCACTGGAATTGTTGAACCTATGAGCGAGGCAGCCCTGATTTCCAGCATCCGCCTGGAATTAAACCAGCAAATTAAGATGGGGCGCAAAAACCTTGTGGCAGTGCCTGGAAATTATGGGCAGGAATTCCTAAAACAGCGGGAAGGCCTGTCTCTGGACCAGGCAGTCAAATGCAGCAATTATATTGGGGAGGCCATTGACATGGCGGCAGAGCTTGGTGCAGAGCGGTTACTGTTTGTGTCCCATATTGGCAAATTTATCAAAGTGGCTGGGGGGATTTTCCAAACCCATTCCCGGAATGCGGACGCCAGGCTGGAAATTTTGACTGCAAATGCAGTGCTGGCAGGCGTTAGGCTGCCCTTGTTGTCAGAGCTGATGCAGGCGGTGACCACAGAAGAGGCAATACGCTTGCTGGAAGAAGAGGGAGCCTTGGAAAGGACTATGGCGCATGTGATGGAGCGTATACAGCTCCATCTGGACCGCAGGAGCCAGGGCAGGGTCCAAGTGGGCGCGATTGTGTTTTCCAGTGAGTATGGGCGCAGGAACCACTCTAATGGGGAGCTGGGCAACACAAAGAATGCGGAAGGCATAATAGAACAAATATGGAAAGAGCAAATGAGGAGGGACTTATGTCAGGAAAATTATATGGCGTAGGAGTAGGGCCGGGCGACCCGGAACTTCTAACGTTAAAGGCAGTGCGCGTCATTAAGGAATGCGAAGTGGTTGCGGTGCCAGGGCTTAAGAAAGAAGAAACGGTGTCTTATGCAATTGTATTGCAGGCTGTGCCGGAGCTTTCTGGGAAATTCTGCCTGGAATTGGATATGCCAATGACAAAAGATAAGGAGAAGCTGGAACAAAGCCATAAGGCTGCGTTTGAAAAGCTGGAAAAAGAGCTGGGGCAGGGGAAAAGCGTTGCATTCCTGACTTTGGGGGACCCTTGTATTTATTCTACCTACCTTTATATGCACCAAAGGGCAATCGAGGCAGGTTTTCAGACAGAGATTATCAATGGGATCCCGTCATTTTGCGCGGTTGCTGCCAAGCTGAACCAGGGGTTGGTGGAAAAATCCCAGATGCTGCATATTATCCCATCCACATATGGGATTGGAGAAGGCATTCAGATGCCAGGAACAAAGGTATTGATGAAGCCAGGGAAGAAGCTGAACGTAATTCGGGAAGGGCTTGCCGCGTTCCCTGCCGTCCAGGTGTCCATGGTGGAAAACTGCGGCATGGAAGGGGAGCGCGTGCATTGCGGGATAGATGAAATTCCGGACAAGGCAGGCTATTATTCCCTGATGGTGGTAAAGGAGAAAGAATTATGATTTATTTTGTAGGGGCAGGAAGCGGCGCGCCGGATTTGATTACCGTCCGTGGGCAGCGGCTTTTGCAGGAAGCAGACGTGATAATTTATGCCGGGTCTTTGGTGAACCCGGCGTTGTTGGAAGAAAAAAAGCAGGGCTGCCAGGTGCATAACAGCGCAAAGATGACATTGGAGGAAGTGTTCCAGGTGATGCAAGAGGCAGAGCAGGCAGGGAAAATGACCGTGCGGCTCCATACTGGGGACCCAAGTATTTTTGGAGCGGTGCGGGAGCAGATGGACCTTTTGGAGCAGGCGGGGATTGCCTATGAGAGCTGCCCAGGGGTCAGCTCTATGTGCGGCGCGGCTGCTGCCCTGAACCTGGAATATACCTTGCCGGATGTGTCCCAGAGCGTGATAATTACAAGGATGGCGGGAAGGACGCCAGTGCCGGAGCGAGAGGAAATTGCGTCTTTTGCAGCCCATCAGGCAACTATGGTGATATTCCTTAGCGCAGGGATGCTGGAGGAACTGGCAGCGCGCCTTTTGGCTGGAGGGTACCAGGAAAGCACGCCTGCGGCCCTTGTCTATAAGGCAACCTGGCCGGATGAGGAGTCTTATGCCTGTACAGTTGGGAGCCTTGCTGAGACTGGGCGCCTCCATGGAATTTCCAAAACGGCTCTGGTAATTGTGGGGGATGCGGTGGCGCACAGCCATTACCGCAGGAGCGATTTGTACCATCCTGAATTTGAGACAGAATTCCGCAGTAAGAAGTAGGTAGATGGAGGGCATATGGGACAAAAGCGTGCCGCTGTGATGTATTTTACGGAAAATGGAAGGAAGCTGGCAGTCCAGGTAAAAGGGCTGCTGGAATCTCCCGGGCAGGGGATGGCGGTCCAGATGGGCAAAGGCCCTGGGCAATCCTTGCAGGAATGGTGCCAGCAGGCTTTTCAGGACGCGCAGCTTTTAGTTTTTATTGGGGCGGCGGGGATTGCAGTACGTACCATCGCCCCCTTTGTAAAAGATAAATTTGCCGACCCTGCAGTGCTGGTTTTGGACGAGAAAGGCAGGTATGTGATGCCTATGTTATCCGGGCATGTGGGGGGAGGCAACCAATGGGCGGTATTTTTGGCGGATGGCCTTTCGGCCGACGCAGTCATCACTACCGCCACAGATTTGAATGGGAAGTTTGCGGTGGATGTGTTTGCCTCCAGGCAGAATTTAGCCCTCACGGACCGAAAGCTGGCAAAACAGATTTCCAGCCATGTGTTGGCAGGGGGGCAGGTCGGTTTTTATTGTGAAGGTGGCGTCTTGGGGAAAATCCCTGAGGAACTGGTTTGGCAGGATTGGGGCGCAGGTTTGCAAGGAAGCCTTGGGCGCTGCCCGCAGCCCAGTGGGGAAGGGAAAGAAGGCTGGAAATACCAGATTTATACAGGGGCCCATTTCTATGGGCAGCCAGAAAATACGTTATACCTGCACCCAAAATCAGTGGCGGTTGGCATTGGGTGCAAAGAGGGCAAGGGCGCCCAGGAGATTGAATCGTTTTTATGCAGGGTAATGGAGGAACGCCACATTGCGATGGAAAGCGTTTTCTGCCTTGCCTCAATTGACCGCAAGAAAGAGGAACAGGGGATATTGGAAGTCGCCGAAAAATACCAGCTTCCCTTTTATGTATTCTCTGCAGCACAGCTTGCAGGGGCGCCAGGGACCTTTACGGATTCAGAATTTGTAAAAAAGGTCACAGGCATTGGGAATGTCTGTGAGCGGGCGGCAATCCTTGCGGCAATGGGGTATGGCGCCGTGCAGGAACATGGGTTTCAGGAAAAAGGAACAAGGTTGATAATAGAGAAAACCGCGGAGCATGGCGTTACGCTGGCATTCGCAGAACAGGAATGGAGTGTTGTATTTGAGTAAGTTATATGTGGTCGGGATTGGGCCTGGGAATTATGAAGAAATGACGTTGCGGGCGGTGCGCACCTTAGAGCAGTGCCAGGTGATTGTGGGTTATACCGTGTATGTAGATTTGGTGAAGCGGCATTTTCCAGATAAGGAATTTTTGACAACGCCAATGCGCCAGGAAGTGGAGCGCTGCCGCCTTGCATTTAGCCAGGCTGCAGCAGGCAAGGATACCGCAATGATATGCAGCGGGGACGCCGGGGTCTATGGGATGGGCGGGGTCATCCTGGAAATTGGCGTGGATTATCCCCAGGTGCCAGTGGAAATCGTCCCAGGGGTCACAGCCGCATTGAGCGGCGGGGCAGTCCTGGGGGCGCCTTTGATGCATGATTTCGCAGTGATTAGCCTGAGTGACTTGATGACCCCATGGGCGCAGATTGAAGCAAGGCTGGAAGCGGCGGCTAAGGCAGATTTTTCCATTTGCCTGTATAACCCTTCCAGCAAAAAAAGAGGGGACTACTTGCAAAAAGCATGTGAAGCCCTTCTGAAATACAGAAGCGAAGATACCGTATGCGGCACAGTGTCTAATATTGGCCGCGAGGGGGAATGCCGTAAATTGTATACGCTTAAGGAGCTTAAGCAGGTGCAGACGGATATGTTCACCACTGTATTTGTAGGGAATTCAGAGACGAAAATTATAAATGGGGACATGGTAACGCCCAGGGGATACCAGATAGAAGGAAAGAAATAAATGCAGGAAGTATTGATATTTTCAGGGACAAGTGAGGGAAGGGAATTGGCGGAGGCATTAGCCCGCCATAACATAGGGGCTACCGTCTGCGTCGCTACTGAGTATGGGCAGGAAGTGATGGGGCAGCCCAAAAGCGGCTTGCTGACCGTGCGGGCAGGGCGCATGGACGAAAAAGAGATGGAAAAGCTGATTGGTGGAAAGGAGTGGCGTGCCGTGGTGGACGCCACCCATCCTTTTGCAACGGAAGTGACAAAAAATATCGCGGCTGCATGCCGCAGCCAGGGGAGGGAAGCCTTGCGGCTGCTTAGGGAGCAGGGCAGCCAAACGTTCCCAGGGCAAAAAGTTGTGTTTGTGGATACAGTAAAAGAAGCGGTGGATTACCTGAACCAGTCTGCCGGGAATATTTTTTTGGCCACTGGAAGCAAGTCTTTGCCAGAATATGTCGGCGGCATTCAGGATACCAGCCGGATTTACGCCAGGATATTGCCTGTTGGGGAAGAGGTGGAGAGGTGCCGCGGCCTTGGGCTTTCAGGGAACCAGATTATTTGTATGCAGGGGCCTTTCAGTGAAGGGCTGAACCTGGCTATGATGGAGGCGGTGCAGGCGTCTATCCTGGTCACCAAGGAAACGTCAAAGGCCGGAGGGTTCCCAGAAAAACTTGCGGCGGCAAAGCGCATTGGCGCAGAAACCATAGTTTTGCGGCGTTCCCAGGAGCAGGGGCATTCGCTGGAAGAAATTTTACAAAAAATAGGAGTGGAATCTGGGCAAGGGGCGTCCGATATAAAAGAATATCAGATTACAATTGCAGGGATGGGCATGGGAAGCATTTCCAATATGACGGGAGAGGTTTTGGACGCCTGCCAGGATGCAGACATTATCCTGGGGGCGAAACGGATGGTAAGCGCTGTTTTGCATATGGATAAACCTTCCAAGTGCCTGTACATCGGGTCGGAAATCGCAGACTTTATCCTTACGAATCCCCAATACCGGAAGGTTACGGTATTGCTGTCTGGGGATGTGGGCTTTTACAGCGGCGCAAAAACAATCCTTCAGGCGTTTGAGGCCGCGGGGATTACCGAAAAGAACCACTACCAGGTTCGGCAGCTATGCGGGGTCTCTTCCCCGGCATATTTTGCGTCCAGGCTGCAGGTTCCATGGGAAGGGGCTGCGTTGATGAGCCTCCATGGCAGGAAGCAGAACATTATCGGCGCGCTGGAACATTGTGGGAAAGTTTTTGTGCTGCTGGACAATGCCGAAGGGCTTCGCCGGTTATCCAGGGAGCTTTTGGACTATGGGTTTGGCGGCGCGGCAATGCATGTGGGATGCCAGTTAAGCTACCCAGAGGAAAAAATTATTTCAGGCACGCCAGGGCAGTTTTTGGATTTTGAGGAAAAAGGCGTGTTGGTGGCGCTGCTGGTGCAGGAAAATGGCGCAAAGCCCTTGGCAACCCACGGGATTGCGGATGGGTCGTTTATCCGGGGGAAGGCGCCAATGACAAAAGAGGAAGTGCGCAGCATTTCCCTGTCAAAGCTTGCCCTGCAGACAGGCTCCATAGTCTATGACATTGGGGCGGGGACTGGGAGCGTTTCTGTGGAATGCGCCAGGGCGGCCAGGGACGGGAAGGTATATGCCATTGAGAAAAACCCGGAGGCCCTGGGGCTGATTGAGGAGAACAAACGCCGCCACAGGGCATGGAATATCAAGGCTATCGCAGGGGAAGCCCCCAAGGCCTTAGAAGGGTTAGAGCCGCCGACCCATGCATTTATTGGGGGAAGCGGCGGGAATTTAAAAGAGATTTTAGGGCTTTTGTGGCAGAAATCCCCCAAGACGCGGGTAGTTATAAATGCAATCTCCCTGGAAACAATAAAGGAAGTGGCGGAACTATTGGAAGAGCATGAATTCCAGCATCAGGAAATTGTGCAGGTATCGGTGGCGAAGGCGAAAAAGCTGGGCAGGCACCATCTTATGGCAGGGCAGAATCCCGTTTATGTAGTAACTCTGCAGAAATGAGGTCAGTATGGTAGATAAGGTAAGCAACCTGAAATATTATGATTACAACAAGGTAAGCCAGCAGAAACGTGAAAGCACAGGGGCTTCGGAATTTAACCTGAATCTGGGCAAAGAAGGGGTCATTTACGAAAAAGGCCAGCAAAAGCCAGAGAAAGCAAAAGAGCCTTCCCTGGAGCAGGAAGGGCAGGGCATTGGCGCGTCTGGCGGCGCAGGGGTAAAATTGGAAATATCCAGCCGGGGCTATGAGAAATCCGCCCGGCACAAGCAGGGCATTTCCCTGATTGATGAAGTGCGTAAGTATGCAGCCCTTGCTGTGGATTTCTTAAAATCTATCTGGGATAAGGTATGGAATGAAAACCCAAAAGCAAAAGAGGCAGAATTCCCCGAGGTCTTGGAAGAGAAGATGTCGGGGCAGGAAGGGTTCGTGGAAGAAACAGGGCTGTCCCTTTGGGACGGAGGGAAGGAGCCGGATGGGCTGCAGGAGGGCCTGTTCCAGCGCAAGCTGTCAAATGAGATTGCAGAATCTATCTATACCCAGGAAGAAATCCGGCAGATATTCCGCCGGGGGGACCAAAAAGAGATTGAAGATTTCCTCTCAAACCACGGAAAACGGCACCTTGCCAGGAATACCGGGCTGTTGACCCAGTATGACCGTAAAGGCGTGATTGTTGGCATTAACAGCTCTGACCAGGATTTGATTTTGCATGGGAACAAGAACCAGATAAAACTTTAAAGGCATAATTTTCCATACCCCACGATATAATAGATTGTATGTATCAATCAGGAGCGTGGGCTATGTGTGGAATTGCAGGATTTTACCATAAAGGGAAAGACTATGGGGCAGAGGAAGCGTACCGTTGCTCCCTGCTTGTGAAAATGCACCAGGAATTGTGGCGCAGGGGGCCGGACGATGCAGGGGTATATTTGGCACAGCATTGCGGGCTTTCCCACAGCCGCCTTGCAATAATTGACATTTCCGGCGGACATCAGCCTATGGTGCGCACAGCCAAAGGGAAAACCTGCGCGATTGCCTACAATGGGGAATTGTATAATGGGAAGGAATTGCGGGAGATGCTTATGGGGCGCGGGTGGAATTTTGCCACTACTTGCGATACAGAGGTAATTTTGCTGGGGTTTATGGAATTTGGCCCGGAATTTGTAAAACGGCTGAACGGTATCTTTGCAGTTGCAATTTATGATTCCAGGGAGGATTCCCTGTATTTGTTCCGGGACCCTATGGGCGTGAAGCCTTTGTTTTATACAGAGTGTGGAGGGGAACTCATTTTCGCTTCAGAACTGAAAGGAATTTTGGCGCACCCGTCCGTAAAAGCAGAAATTGACCGGGAAGGGCTGAATGAAATTTTTGGCATTGGGCCGGCAAGGAGCGTAGGCTGCGGCGTTTTCAAAGGGATAAAGGAAGTGCGGCCCGGGGAATTTCTTGCCTGCAGCAGGGAAGGGCTGCAAAAAAAGACTTACTGGAAGTTAGAAAGCCATCCCCACAGTGACGGCTATGGGGAGACGGTGGAGAAAGTTTCTTTTCTGGTCCAGGATTCTATCCGGCGGCAGATGGTGTCGGATGTGCCGATTTGCACCTTTTTGTCTGGCGGGGTGGACAGCAGCCTGGTGTCGGCGATTTGCGCTGCAGAATTAAAAAAGCAGGGCAGGAAGCTTGCCACATTTTCCTTTGATTTTGTGGATAACCAGAAAAATTTTAAGGCAAATGCTTTCCAGCCTTCCCAGGATAGGCCTTATGTGGAACAGATGGTGGAATATATTGGCTCAAGCCATACGTTTCTGGAGTGTGATAACAAGAACCAGATAGCGATGCTGTATGATTCGGTAAAAGCCCATGACCTGCCTGCGATGGCGGATGTGGATTCCTCCATGCTGTATTTCTGTTCCCAGGTAAGCAAGAAGTACAAGGTCACATTGACCGGGGAGTGCGCGGATGAGATTTTTGGCGGCTATCCCTGGTTCCATAAAGAGGAGTGCATGAGGGCGGGGATGTTTCCATGGACGATGGATTTATCCCCCAGGAAGGAACTGCTGTCCGAGGAGTTTCTAGAGGCTCTGGATATGGACGCGTATGTAAAAAGGCGTTATGACGAATCTGTTGCGGAAACGCCAAGATGTGCAGAAGACAGCCCAGAGGAAGCCAGGCGCCGTGAGATTTCATATCTAAACTTGAAATGGTTTATGCAGACCTTGTTAAACCGGATGGACCGGACCAGCATGTATAGCGGGTTGGAAGCCCGCGTCCCTTTTGCGGATACCAGGATTGTCCAGTATGTATGGAATGTGCCTTGGGAAATGAAGGCGAAGGACGGGGTGGTGAAGCATCTGCTGAGGGAGTCAGGGAAAGGTCTTTTGCCAGAAGAGGTGCTGTTTCGGAGGAAATCCCCTTACCCCAAAACATACGACCCCCAATATGAGGGCTTGTTAAAGGGCATGGTGCGCGAAATGCTTTTGGATGGGAGTTCCCCTGTGTTGCAGTTCTTAAGCCAGAAGAAGCTTCAGGCTTTTTTGGAACGTGAGTCTGATTATGGGAAGCCTTGGTATGGGCAATTGATGGCAGGCCCGCAAATGCTTGCTTATTTACTTCAGGTGGATGAATGGATGAGGAGGTACCGCATTAAGGTTGTGGGCCTATAAAAGAAAGGGCAAAAGAAATGGAGTTTAAAGTACAGGATTTTACATCGCTGGGGCATGCCCTTACATCACTGTTTGGCGCGGGAATCCAGGCAGCGGGCATGGAACGCATTGCAGGAGGGGACATTAACGAGCCATATAAGCTGGCGCTGACAGACGGCTCGTATGTATTTTTGAAAATGAATAAAGAAAAAAATGCGCCGTTTTTTGCGGCCGAGGCATTGGGGCTTTGGGCTATCCAAGAGACGGGGGCTATAGGCACGCCCCAGGTGTTTGGCATTGGGAAGGACAGCATAGGAGGGCAGAGGCGGTCTTTTTTGTTGATGGAATACATGGAAGGGAAAAAGCCTGTCAGGGATTCCTGGGAAATATTTGGCCGCCAGCTTGCCGCCATGCACCGGGCTAAGACGGGTCGTTTTGCCCCTGGGGGGACGTTTGGGTTTGTCCAGGATAATTATATTGGGGCTGGCAGCCAGAAAAATGACGCTAGGGACAGTTGGGTGGAGTTTTTCCGTGACTGCCGCCTGGAACCGCAGTTTCGGCGCGCATTTCCATATTTTGACGCGGGGGAGCGGAAAAAAGCTGGAAAATTATTGGAGAAAATGGGGGATATCCTGGCAGAGCCAGATTATCCCTCTCTTTTGCATGGTGATTTGTGGGCAGGGAATGTTATAACAGGCAACGATGGGAAGGTGTGGCTGGTTGACCCGGCAGCCTATGTGGGGCATGCGGAAGCTGACCTTGCCATGACAGAACTTTTCGGCGGCTTTCCCCAGGCTTTTTATAAGGCATACCAGGAAGCAGCCCCTTTGCAGCCGGGGTATCAGCAGAGGCGTGATGTGTACAACCTGTACCACCTATTAAACCACTTGAACCTATTTGGGCAAGCGTATTTTTCTTCGGTGAAGCGTATTTTAGAGCGGTATGCCCCATAAGGGATTGAGCTGCTATGGAGGTCTATGATGGAATGTATTCAATTAACGCAAACAGACCGGCAACTGCTGCTGTACGATATTTTCTATGGCAGCCAGGAGGTGTCATATGAGGATATCGCGGCAAGGCTTCCTATTGGCAAAAAAATGGTGCAGCGAGATATAAAGGCGTTGACGGATGCCGGGCTAATCTGCATCCGGTATTCAAGAAAAGACAAAGCGTACATACATACTGCGCCTGGCCCAGCGTTTGACGAAAGCGCGAAAGGAAAGCGCTATGCGCATTTGGCAAAATTAAAGCGGATTGGGACATTGATGACGGAGCTTTATATGGAACGCTCCTATTATGAGGTGAGTGGGGATGATTATTTTTCCTGTAAAAAATGTTATTACCTGTTGTTTCCCAATGCCAATGAGAAGATGCGGCAGAGGGATTTTCAGCAGCTAAACCGGATTGGGTATCCCATAAGCTACGACAATATGGAAAGGCGTTACCATATGTGGGACGGCTATGTGATACGGGAAGATTTTGGCGTGTATCTGGAAAATGGCAAGCTGATGCGCTATGTGGGCGGCATATATGATTTGCTATAAAAGAGAAAGAGAGGAACGATGGACGGGGCATATTATAATTTTTACCATATGGTAAAGGCGTG
>Ga0224483_100696_pt1 | contig 10910 bp, 7 predicted proteins | sample hydfratestSal1_FD_181453 | JGI IMG/M metagenome (GOLD analysis project Ga0224483, IMG submission 181453) | Metatranscriptome of mouse feces microbial communities from Columbus University, Ohio, United States - Sal1 (Metagenome Metatranscriptome) ... | reverse complement strand
TGCTGATACAGACCAGGCGCCATGCAAGGATTTGCTCGTTAATGGGCATCCGCCATTTTGTGTTCGCCATCAATAAGATGGATTTGGTCCACTATGACCAGATTAGGTTTAAAAAGATTGAAAAAGAGATTAAGGTGTTAATGGCGGAATTTGAATATGGGACGTTGAAAATTATCCCGGTATCCGCCACAGAAGGGGACAATATTACCCAGGAATCGAAAATGATGCCCTGGTATTCCGGTGAGATACTGCTGGCATATTTGGAAAATGTGGATGTAGACGAAGGCAGCCGGCAGAAAGGGTTTTCCATGCCAGTCCAGAGGGTATGCCGCCCGAACCATAATTTCCGCGGGTTCCAGGGGCAGATTTCCTCTGGGCAGGTCTCAGTGGGCGATATTTTGACCGTTATGCCAAGCAAGGAAAGCGCGAAGGTAACGCAGATTTTCCAGGGAGACGCCCAGGTTGAGCAAAGCGGCAGGGGACAGGCAGTGACAATCCAGCTTGACACAGAGATTGATATTTCCAGAGGATGCGTCTTAGAAAAAGATTATGACCTAAACGTTGGGAATATGCTGGTAGTCTCTATTTTGTGGATGGATGACAACAGCCTGGTTTCAGGGAGGAATTTCTGGCTGAAAATTGGAACCCAGATGATATCTGCAACGGTTATGAGCATTAAATATAAAATTGACGTCAATACCGGGGCGGAAGTATATGCAGACGCTATCTATAAAAATGAAATCGCTTTCTGTGAAGTGTCTGTGGGAAGCAATATTGTGTTTGACCGTTTTGAGAACAACAATGAGTTGGGTTCCTTGATTTTAATTGACAGGATAACAAATATGACCTCTGCCTGCGGCGTGGTGATGTACCCGTTGACTAGGGGCGGGAACCTTACGTGGCAGGATATGGACATTACCCGGGAAATGAGGGAAGGGCGGCTGGAACAGAAAGCCCTTACGATTTGGATGACAGGCCTATCTGGCGCAGGGAAGTCCACATTGGCCAATGAACTGGAGAAACGCCTGTTTGCAATGGGTAAGCTTACGATGCTGCTGGATGGGGATAATGTACGCATGGGGCTAAATAAAAACCTTGGCTTTGCAGAAAACGACAGGATTGAAAATATACGAAGGATTGCGGAAGTAAGCAAGTTAATGAATGACGCGGGGTTAATTGTATTGACATCCTTTATCTCACCGTTTAAAATAGATCGGAGGAATGCCAAAGAGATTGTTGGGGACAGCTTTGTGGAAGTTTACGTAAGCACGCCGTTGGAGGAATGTGAGAAACGGGACGTGAAGGGGCTGTACCAAAAGGCAAGGATGGGCAAAATTGCTAACTTTACAGGGATTTCCAGTAAATATGAAGTACCAGAGCATCCAGATATTGTAGTGGATACCAGCCAAAACACCATAGAGGAATGCGTGGAGATTATTTTGGATGGGTTAAAAAAATATTTTTAAACACGTTGGCTGTCCAGGGCTTTTCAGGCAGAAGGCATATCTGCCAGGAAAGGTTCTGGACAGTTAAAAATGTACTGCAGGAGGAAAGCAATGAAGGTATTATATATTCATATTGGGACACCAAAGACGGCAACTACGGCAATCCAGGAATTTTGCTTGGATAATCAGGAAGCTTTAAACCAAAAGGGGTATTGTTACCCTGTATTCCCTTTTGAGTACCCAGACGCGCCACAAACACGCAATGGGCATTTCCTTGTGGGCGTTGCCCATGATTTTGGTTTAGAGGGGATAGAAGAGAAGGAACAAAAAGAGTTCCGGGAAGGGCTGGATACAGTTAACAGCCTGTTTGAGAATTATGATAATGTTATCTTGTCGGATGAGATTATATGGCGTTCCACTTTTTCCAAGCGGAAAAGCTTGTGGGAAGAATTAAAGAAGGAGAGTGAAGCGGGTGGTTTCCAGGTTAAGGTGATTGTATACCTTAGGCGGCAGGATACCTTTTGCGTTTCATGGTGGAACCAGCTTGTAAAAATGGGGACCCGGGATGTGGCAAGGGAGGGCTTGAAGGTTTATATGGAGAATGTCCCCCCAGCGATGCAATTGGATTATTATAAGAAGCTGGAAAAAATTTCTATAATTCTTGGCAGAGATAATGTTTTGGTACGGAGGTTTGGGAAAGAATATTTTGAAGGCGGTTCTATTTACACAGATTTTTTGCAGACGGTTGGTCTGAAATTAGAAGATGGCTTTACGGTAGCTAAGGATATACGCAATTATAGTTTGGAAGGCAATAACCATGAGATCAAACGGATCTTGAATTCATTGCAGATGAATCCAGTGCAGAATAAGTTTATCCTGCAAGTGCTTACAGACTGTTCCCAGGTTTCTGAGAAAATGCATTCTTTTGCAATGCTTTCCAAAGAGGAGATCCAGGAATTTATGGAACGGTATGAGGAAGGCAACAGGCGTATTGTGCAGGACTACCTTAAGGGTGAGGGTGAGCTTTTCCATATAGGGGAGATAAAGAAGCCCGTATGGAAACAGGAAAACCCCTATATGCAGGAGGATATCCTACGGTTTATTGGCAAGGGCTTTATTTATTTACTGGAAGAGAACCATAAATTAAAGGCGGAGCTCAAGCTAGTGAAGGCAGATATTGACCGTTTGAAAAGGGATACCAGTAGGCATAAACAGCTCTTTAAAAAGCTAAGGCATCCGTTCCGTGCTGTAGCGCATCGTGTAAAGGGAAGAATTTCGGCCTTATGGAGGAACAAATGAGGAAAAAAATATTGTTAGGCATAGGGGTTATGGCAGCAATAATGCTGGCAGGCTGTGGAAAAGGCTCTGGTTCAGGGGATGGCGCCCTGGAATTGCTGAACGTCTCCTATGACCCTACCAGGGAGTTTTATGCAGAATATAATGAGATGTTTGAGGAATACTGGAAAGGGAAGGGCGGCGAAGAACTGAAAATCACCCAATCCCATGGAGGCTCTGGTTCACAAGCGCGTTCAGTCATTGAAGGGAATGAAGGGGATGTGGTAACATTAGCCCTTGCCCATGATATTACCGCCATAGAACGGTCAGGGCTGATTGAGGGCGGTTGGATTGACGAATTTGAAGGCAGCAGTGCCCCGTATACCTCTACCATTGTGTTTCTGGTAAGGAAAGGGAATGAAAAAGGGATAGAGGATTGGGATGATTTGGTGAAGGACGGGGTGGAAGTCATTACCCCCAACCCCAAAACATCCGGCGGCGCATGCTGGAATTTTTTGGCCGCATGGGCTTATGAACAGCAGCAGAATGGAAATGATGAAGCGGCCACCAAAGAATTTATGAAAAAGCTGTTTCAGAATGTGCTGGTATTAGATTCTGGCGCCAGGGGGTCTACAAATACTTTTGTGGAGAATAAACAGGGCGACGTGCTGATTGCATGGGAAAATGAGGCTTATTTGTCCATGCAGGAATACCCAGGGGAATATGAGATGGTCACGCCCAGCGTCAGCATCCTTGCCCAGCCTTCTGTTGCAGTGGTAGATAAAAATGCCAAAAAGCATGGGACCGAGGAAGCTGCAGCGGCATACCTGGAATATTTGTACAGTGAGGAAGCCCAGAGGCTTGCAGGAGAACATTATTACCGCCCATCAGACGAAGGGGTCTTGCAGGAATTTTCCAGCCAGTTCGACCTGGATATGAATTTAGTTACCATAGACGATTTTGGCGGATGGGACGAAGCATATGAAACTTACTTTGAAGACGGCGCAATTTTTGATGAAATATATGCAGAATAATTAGTGGGGCTGTCAGTATTAAAAAGGATGGGTGGTTGAATGGAGCAGCAAATTGTAAAAGTTAAAAATAAAAAAGGGGTTCGCGTAATCCCAGGCTTTGGGATTACGATGGGCGTAACGCTGGCCATGCTGTCCTGCCTTGTATTGATCCCTCTGGCTTCGATCATTATTAGCGCCAGTAAGTTGGATTTTCGGGAATTTGTGGAAGTAGTCACATCACGCCAGATTTTGTCAGGGTATGCTGTCAGCCTTTCCTGCGCGTTTTTTGCCGCAGTGGTCAATGGGATTTTCGGCATGGTCATTGCTTGGGTTTTGGTGCGTTATGACTTTCCAGGCAAACGGATTTTGGATGGGATGATTGAGCTGCCTTTTGCCCTTCCCACTGCGGTTGCAGGCATATCCCTTACGTTCCTGTATTCAGACCAGGGATGGATTGGGTCTTTGTTTGGGAAGGTGGGGATAAAAATTGCTTATACCCGTATCGGAATCACAATTGCGATGATATTTGTAGGGATCCCATTTGTGGTAAGGGCGGTGCAGCCTGTGTTGGAAAAGCTGGACAGGCAGTATGAGGAAGCGGCGATGATGCTTGGCGCCGGAGGGGCTTACACATTTTTCCGTGTAATTCTGCCGGAATTGCTGCCATCTCTGCTGGCGGGGTTTGGCCTCGCTTTTGCCCGGGGCATTGGAGAATATGGGAGTGTTGTTTTTATTGCAGGCAATATCCCTTATAAGACACAGATTGCCCCGCTGCTGATTATGTCGAAGCTGGAACAGTATAAATATTCAGATGCCACGGCAATTGCATTGGTGCTGTTGCTGTTGTCGTTTGTATTGATGTTTGTGATTAATTCTTTGCAGATTTATATGCAGAGGTTTACCAAAGCCTGATATAGCGTACCGGGCAGAATAAGGTTAGGAGAAACAAGATGTCTAAGAAAAAGCAGAGAGGGTATAGCCAGGATGTGGTGGGGGACGGCATTAATTCCATACAGAAGGTAATGGAGCCGCCTAAGGGGCGTTCAAACCGGGGCGTGAAATACTTCCTGATTGGCGTCAGCGTGTTATTTCTATTTATAATGCTTGTCCTTCCGCTAGTTGTTGTGGTTACAAATGCGCTTAGGGATGGATGGGACGCATATACGGAGGCTGTATTTGACGAATATACCGTCCATGCATTGCAGCTTACGTTATTTGCCACTGTGGCTGCAGTGGCTGTCAATACGGTGTTCGGCGTATTTGCGGCTGTCCTTTTGTCTAAATTTTATTTCCCTGGGAGGCAGGTTCTTGCTACCCTGATTGATATACCATTTTCCATTTCCCCAGTAATTGCAGGGCTTGTGTTTATCCTGACGTTTGGGAATATTGGATGGATGGGGGATTTTTTGTACCAATATGACATTAAAATCGTATTTGCAGTGCCAGGCGTGGTCCTTGCCACAATATTCGTTACATTTCCATTTGTGTTTCGGGAGCTGTTCCCTGTGCTGAACGCCCAGGGAAAGGATGAGGAGGAAGCGGCAGCTTTGATGGGGGCTGACGCGTTCACTATTTTCCGGCGGATTACTTTTCCCCATATCAGATGGACCTTACTGTACGGGGTGGTTTTATGCACTGCCCGCGCTATGGGCGAATTTGGGGCGGTGTCTGTTATTTCCGGGCATTTGCGGGGCAAGACAAATACCCTGCCGCTCCATGTGGAAATTCTATATAATGAATTTAATACAACGGCGGCTTTTGCAGTGTCATCCATCCTTGTCCTTTTGGCGGTGGTGATATTGATTGTGAGGAACCTTGTGGAATGGAAGAAAAAATAACCGGGAGGACAGAAAAATGTATGTGGAGATGAAGCATATCAATAAGACCTTTGACGGGTTTCAGGCATCCGATGATGTGGGCTTTGGGATAGAAAAAGGGCAGCTTGCAGCCTTGTTGGGGCCTAGTGGGAGCGGGAAAACCACCATTTTACGGATGATAGCCGGGCTGGATATGCCAGATTCCGGTGATATTTTAATCAATGGCATCCGCGTCAACGACCTGCCTGGAAGCAAGAGGGGCATTGGGTTTGTCTTTCAGAATTACGCCTTGTTCCGCTATATGACTGTGGCAGACAATATCGCTTTTGGGCTTCAGGTGAAGAAAAAGCCAAAGGCAGAGATAAAGGAACGGGTGGAAGAGCTTCTTGAACTGATTTCTATGGAAGGGCTGGGGAAACGTTATCCCCACCAACTGTCTGGAGGGCAGCGGCAGCGTGTGGCGTTTGCCAGGGCATTGGCGCCCAACCCCCAGCTATTGCTGTTGGACGAGCCATTTGCGGCAATTGACGCAAAAGTCCGAAGGGAACTTCGTACCTGGCTTCGCGATATGATTGAACGGGTTGGCATCACCAGTATCTTTGTGACCCACGACCAGGAAGAAGCCATGGAGGTGGCAAATACTGTGATTATCACAAACCATGGCAGGGTGGAGCAAATTGGCACCCCGGAAGAAATATGCTTCCATCCACAGACAGAATTTGTGGAGGAATTTATTGATGCCAAATATTTTGAAGCATGGAAAAATGCAACATAATGATAGAAGCCGAATACCCCGCAGCAAAGCTGGCGGGGCATGGAATTTGTAACGGTATCTTTGCATCAGCTCATAGACGGCTCTGCTGTTAGGGGAAGCGTAAAGATGAATTCTGTGCCAACCCCTTCCGTGCTGATGACATTGATATTTTCATTATGTGCAGAAATAATGTCTTTCACTATTGCAAGCCCAAGCCCGGTGCCGCGCTTGTCTTTTCCACGGGATAAGTCCGTCTTGTAGAAACGTTCCCAGATCTTTTTTATACAGTCTTTCGGGATCCCGATACCAGTATCTTTTACAGAAATAAATACCTTCTCATTCTTTTCCGTTGTCTCAACGGTAATCGTTGAATCTGGATGGCTGAACTTGATGGCGTTGTCGATTAAGTTGTACAGCACTTGCTGGATTTTGCTTATATCGGCAGAGACAAAGGAAGTCTGGCCGGTCAATATCAGCTCAAAGGAGATTTTCTTCTCCTGGCAGATGCCTTCAAAAGATTGGGCTACCAGCTTAATTGTGTTGTTAATGTCAAAGCTGCTGATATCTAACATGGAGCCTCTGGCTCCATATTTGTTCAGTTCCAGCATGCTTTGGGTCAGCTTGTTTAAGCGTTCCGTCTCAAAAAGGATGATATTCAGGTATTTATCCTGCATTTCATGGGGGATTGTGCCATCCATAATGGCCTCAATATACCCTTTGATAGAGGTCAGTGGGGAGCGGAAATCGTGGGACACATTTGCAATAAATTTCCGTTGGTCTTCTTCTAAGGTGGAAAGCTCGGTGGCCATATAGTTCAGCGATGCGGCCAAATACCCAATTTCGTCATTGGTTTGGATATTGATTTGCGTTTCAAAATTCCCTTCTGAATAATCTTTGGCAGCCCGGGTGATTTTCCGGATGGGGAGGAAAACAGTGTAAGTGAAAAGCCCAAGCACAATAAAGGCGCACAGGAAAATAATGGCAAGGGTCATATAGGAAATATTGATAAAGCCATCTTTCAGCGCCACCAGGTCTTTGACGGGCTGATGGACCATCACATAACCCCGCACTTTGTAATTGATGGTAATTGGGGAGAATACAGATAGTGTCTCTTCCTCGAAGGCGCCAAAGAAGCTGCCCGTCTGGTAGTAGCTGGTCCCAAAGGCTGTGATATCGAAATTTTCTACCATGCTGGTTGAAGCTTCCTGCCCAGAACTGATTAAAATCTGCCCGTTTTTGCTAAGGACCTGGATAGTGGCGTCCAGATAGGTGGATACTGCATTAAAGTGGGATGTGACATCTTCTAAGGTTATGTTCCCACGGTAGTAGTTTGCCGCATAATTTGCAGCCAGCAGGTTTGCTTCCCGGTACAGGGAGGAGGCAGTGTCCCGTTCTATAAAATTTAAAGTCAGCCGGGAGGTAAATGTGGCAATAGTCAAAAAACCAAGGATGCCGAACGCCACATACCCAATTAAAAATTTTAGGTAAAGTGTCCGTTTCACTGTTTCACCTCAAATTTATACCCAATGCCCCAGACGGTTGCAAGGCGCCAGGAAATGTGGTCTTTGATTTTTTCCCGCAGCCGTTTGACATGGACGTCTACTGTGCGTGTGTCGCCAATATATTCATACCCCCAGATATGGTCTAAAAGCTGTTCCCTGGTGAATACCTGGTTGGGGGAGGAGGCTAGGAAATATAGCAGCTCCAATTCCTTAGGCGGCATTTCCACAGGCTTTCCGCGGTAAAGCACGGAATAGTTGGTCTGGTTGATAGTAAGGTCTGGGTATTCCACACATTTGATGTTGGGGGCGGAGGCCTCTGGCTTGGCAGGCTGGTACCTGCGCAGCACTGCCTTTACCCGGGCAACCAGTTCTTTGGAGTCGAAGGGCTTCATGATATAGTCGTCCGCGCCAAGCTCCAGCCCAAGCACTTTGTCAAAAATTTCCCCTTTGGCAGATAACATAATGATAGGGAGGTTGGACTTAGAACGGATTTCCCGGCATACCTGGTAGCCGTCAATGCCAGGCAGCATCAGGTCTAACAGAATCAGGTTTGGCTGGTACTGCTCATATACAGAAAGGGCTTCTTCCCCATCATGTACCATGCGGGTGTCGTAACATTCTTTGGTAAGGTAGAGGGAAATCAATTCTGCAATATTCACATCGTCGTCCACAATAAGGATTTTTTGTTTTGTAACCATAAGTCCTCCTTTAAAACTAGGGTTGGCATGTTATTTAAAGTCGGCGATTGTAACGCCGGAATCTCCTTCGCCAAATTCACCCAAGCGGTAAGATTTCACATACTTCAGCCGTTTTAAATGCCCATGGACGGCTTTGCGCAGCGCGCCAGTGCCTTTCCCATGCACGATGCGGACAGAGGGCATATGGGCAAGGTAGGCGTCGTCCAGGTATTTGTCCAACAGAGGGATGGCTTCATCTATGGTTTTCCCAATCAGGTTAATTTCTGTGGAAACACTGGCGGACTTGGACATTTTTAATTTTCCCGCCCCTGTGGATTTCTTTTGGTTGCCAAGTGCCGGCGGCTCTTCTAACAATACCAGGTCTTTGATATTCACTAGGGAACGCAAAATCCCCATCTGCACATACAAGTCGCCTTTATCGTTTGGCAAGGTGTGGACAGTGCCTTTTAAATTCATGCTTAAGACTTTTACAGAATCTCCAATGCGAAGTTTCTTAGGGACTTTATGGTTTGCAGGCCCTTGCTGCTTTAAAGACATATTTTTCTCTAACCCTGCCATTTTGCCCCGCAGCTTGCCCCGCTCCTGTTCCATCTCTTTTGCAGAAACATTGCCCCGGCCAAATTTGTGGAAATTCTTAATTGTCTGGTCAGCCACTTCTTTGGCTTCCCGCAGGATGGCATGGGCTTGTTCGTTTGCCTGGCGGATAATTTTGTCCCGCTGGCTGTCCAGCCGCTCCTGTTTTTCTTCTAATTTGCGTTTTATGGCTTCTGTCTCTTGACGGTATTGTTCCGCTTCCAGCCGTTCTTTTTCCATTGCCACACGGCTGGTCTCCAAGTCAGAAATCAGGTCTTCAAAGTTTTCTTCCTGTTCTGTCATACGGCTTTTGGCGTCTTCAATAATGCTAGATGGAAGCCCAAGCTTGCCAGAGATTGCAAAGGCGTTGCTTTTTCCAGGGATGCCGATTAAAAGGCGGTAGGTAGGGCTTAATGTCTCTACGGAAAATTCGCAGCAGGCATTTTCCACGCCAGGGGTAGATAGGGCAAAAACCTTAAGCTCGCTGTAATGGGTGGTTGCCATGGTGCGTGTTCCATAATTATGGAGCTGCGACAAGATTGAGATTGCCAGTGCGGCCCCTTCTGTAGGGTCAGTCCCGGCGCAAAGCTCGTCAAACAGCACCAGGCAGTTTTCATTTACATGTTTCAAAATAGAGATGATATTTGTCATATGGGATGAGAAAGTGCTAAGGTTCTGCTCAATGCTCTGTTCATCGCCAATATCTGCAAAGACTTCCTCGAAAATCGAAAGTTCGGAACGGTCGTTTGCAGGGATATGGAGCCCTGCCTGGCCCATTAAGGTGAACAGCCCGACGGTTTTTAAAGAAACTGTTTTTCCGCCAGTGTTTGGCCCTGTCACAATCAGTAAGTCAAAGCCGTCTCCCAAACGGATGTCAATTGGCACCACTCTGCGGCTGTCCAGCAGCGGGTGGCGCCCGCTTCGGATACGGATGCAGCGGTTTGTATTAAACACAGGCGCGGTTCCATTATACTGTTTTGCAAGGGAGCCTTTGGCAAAAATAAAATCTAATTTCGTTAAAATCTCAAAGTTGTCTTTTAGGTACGGGATGTACTCGCTGGCAAGGCTGCTTAAGTTGGCGAGGATGATTTCAATCTCTTCCCGTTCTTTTAGGAAAAGTTCTTTTAAGTCGTTGTTCAGCTTTACAATTGCCATTGGCTCAATAAAAAGGGTGGAGCCTGTGGCGGACTGGTCGTGTACCATGCCTGGCACCTGCCCTTTGGCTTCCGCTTTTACCGGCAGGCAATAGCGCCCGTTGCGCATGGTGATAACGGCATCCTGCAGGTTGTTGCGGTTGCTGTTGAGTAAGTCGTTCATTTGGCTTCGGATCTTTTCATTGGCGTTTTTGATGGAACGGCGGATGCTTTTTAAAGTGGCAGAGGCGTCATCTGCAATTTCATCCTCTGACAAGATGCAATGCCGTATTTCCTCCAGCAATGGGGTTAATGGCTCTAACTGGTCAAAAAAGCCGTTTAAGGAATCCGCTTTATCATCCTCCCTTTCTTTGCGGGCATAAGCTTTGGCGCGTTTTGCCACCTCTAGCAGGGAGGCTATCTTGAGAAGCTCCTCTATGCCCAAGGTTCCGCCTACTTCCAGGCGTTTCAGGGAGGCGCCTATATTGTGGGCGCCAGAAAAGGAGAGGGAGCCTTTTTGGTAAATCCTTGTCAATGCGTCGGAAGTCTGCTGCTGGGCAAGCTGGATTTCGGCTAGGTCTGTGGAGGGCTTTAAGGCTCTGCATAGCTCCCTGCCAGAAGCAGTGGTCGCACATTCAGACAGCATATCTATAATTTTGTGATATTCTAATGTGTGGAGGGCTTTTTCATTCATAATCCG
>Ga0224483_100695_pt1 | contig 10912 bp, 10 predicted proteins | sample hydfratestSal1_FD_181453 | JGI IMG/M metagenome (GOLD analysis project Ga0224483, IMG submission 181453) | Metatranscriptome of mouse feces microbial communities from Columbus University, Ohio, United States - Sal1 (Metagenome Metatranscriptome) ... | reverse complement strand
TAAGAACTTCACAACCACATGGGAACATTATGCACACGGTTCGGCAGAATTGGCAAAAGAAGAATACAGATTACTGGGAATCTGAAATTTATACTACTTTTTGTACTACGTTAGAACAGTATTTTTTGAGTTGGTTTGAGCCGATTTAAGAAATTGGAATACATAGAAAAAGCTCCATAGTCCGCATAGAATAAGGATTTGTGGACTTATGGAACTTTTTAAAAATATTCATAAAAACTTATTCGTGGTTTATTATAAATCCATACAGGGAGGGAATTATTTCAATGAGTTCTGGAAAGAAAGAGTACAACAGGGAAAAATCGGCCAACCAGTTTGTCCTTATGATTATGACGGTTATCGACACTTTTTTGTTTGCAGGGTACATTAATGATTACCGGCAGGGGAATATCGGGTTTCAGTTTATGCTTTCGGTAGTCCTGACGGTAGTGGTTACCCTTGGGACATCTTATGCTGTATTTTTCAGGAAAAAGGATACCGAAAAGTTTAAATACGTTTCCGTGGCGGGCTATATGGCGGTGTATGCCCTTGCAGTTTTTGGCGCTAAGAATGACCTGGTATTCGTTATGGTGTTCCCGCTGACTGTGATTTATATTTTATACTACAATTATAAAGTAATTCTGGGGATTGCCCTGGCTTTTGGCGCCATCAACATGGCTGACCTGGTGTACGCCGTTGCCATCTTAAAGCATATGCATTCCGGGAAAGAGTGGGACACCGCGTCCATGCTGCTGCAGGGCGCGTCCGTGCTGGTGTACTTGGCTGTGCTCTGCGGTACCACAAAGCTGTCCAACAAGAATAATGATTTGCGGATTGCAAGCCTGAACGAAGAAAAGGAAAAGAGCGCAGGGCTCCTTAGGGATGTGCTGGAGGTGGTTTCCGTTGTCCGCCAGAATTCTGCACAGGCGGAAGAATACATCCAGATTTTGGGGCAGAATATAGCTTCCGCTTCATCTGCCTTGGGGGATATCTCCGAGGGGAACAGCCATAATACAGAAAATATCGGGAAACAGACGGTAATGACTGGAAATATCCAGAATATGATTTTGGAAACCAAACAAATGTCAGATGAAATGCTGGAATTGTCCAAACAGTCTGCAAATGCAGTCCGGGAAGGGCAGAATTTTGCCGAAAATTTGCAGAGGCAGTCGGAAAAGACAAGGGAAGCCAACGGGCAGGTGGCGGATTCTGTTACCAGCCTGATACAAAATGCAAAAGCCGTGGAGGAGATCACAGAGCAGATTTTTTCCATTTCCAGCCAGACAAACCTGCTGGCCTTAAATGCATCCATAGAAAGCGCACGGGCAGGGGAAGCAGGCAGGGGCTTTGCTGTGGTAGCTGACGAAATACGGACGCTGGCTGATGAAACCCGGAAACTGACGGAAATGATACAGAACATTGTAACGGAGCTAAGGCAGAATGCAGGGACAGCCAAGGCCACGGTGGACAACGTGCTGGATGTCACCCATGAGGAGCGCAAGTTAATCCGCAGCACCATGCAGCAGTTCACCAGCATTGGGGAGAAAATGGACGGGCTGAATGGGGATGTGCAGGAAATCTATGGGAAGATTGAGGAAATCCTTACTTCAAACCAGGCCATTGTGGACAGCATTAACCAGATTTCTGCCGTCAGCCAGGAAGTATTTGCCAGCACCCAGCAGGCGGTGGAGCTTGGGGAGGATACGAACCAGCAGGCGCAGCAGGTGCGGGAGTGCATGGAGGAACTGAAACGGACCGTGGATTCTGTCGACCGCTACGCGGCAGAGTGAGGATGTGCGGAGCCTGTTTTTACATTTTCCTTACATTTCCCTGAACATTTTCCTAAAAGTTTCTGGTATAATAGATTCTGGCAGGGTATGGGCTGCAGCGCTGACAGGCGCAGATTCCATAACGGGTGGAAGGACAAAAGAAAAGGATAAGACAGGCCATGATAAAAATTTTAATTGTAGAAGATGATGCCAATATCGCAAAGCTGGTAGAAGCCACCGTAGCCATTGGCGGCTATGAAGGGGTAGTCTGCACCAATGGCGCCGAAGCCTTTGAGAAGATAGAGCATGAGAATTTTGATTTGATTTTATTAGACGTGATGCTGCCGGATATGAGCGGCTTTGAAATTATGCAAAAGCGCACCAACACGGATTCTCCGGTTATTTTCATTACCGCCAAGCAGGAGCTGACGGACAAGGTGCGGGGGCTGCGGCTGGGGGCGGAAGATTATATTGTAAAGCCTTTTGAAGCCATGGAGCTGCTGGCGCGGATTGAGGTTATCCTGCGCCGGGTGAAGCGGACGGAGAATAAGTATTCTTATGGGAACATTTCCGTCAATGTGGAAGAACACACCTGCAAATGCAATGGGGAGGAGGTTTACCTGACCCCCAAGGAATTTGAGGTGCTTGTATTTTTCATCCAGCACAAGGATGTGGCAATTTCCCGGGACCGTCTGCTGGCGGCAGTCTGGGGATTTGAGTATGAAGGGGAAACAAGGACCATTGACATCCATATCCAGCAGCTTAGGAAGAAGCTGAACTTAAAAGAAAAGCTGGTGACAATCCCCAAGCTGGGATACCGGCTGGAAAGCGCAAAAGAATAAGGGTTTCCCGACCGCCTGGAAGCGAAATGAAAGGAATGGACCATTGCTATGAAATTATGGCAGAAAATTTTCCTGTATACTTTGATACTGGTGATGCTTGCAGTAAGCATGACCAGTATTTTGTTGCTGAAAAACAGTTTTTCCTTTGCACTAAACCAGAAAAAACAGAGCGTATACAGCGAGCACGAATTTTTAGTAACCAGCTTTAAGAGCATGATGGTAACGGAGCGGCTGAAAGAAAACGCCATTGTGCTGGAGGAAAAAACGCTGAAAAAATTTATGGAGGACACCTTTGGGAAAAATGCCGAGGGCAATGGGATTCTCTTTTGCAATACCAAAAACGAGCAGGTCTACAGCAACCGGGAAATATTTGTGCCCACCGGGCTTTTGGAGGCGGTAAAGGAAACCGGGAAAAGCTATATGCAGGTGGACGGCTACCAGCTTTACATGGCGTCTGCAGAGAGCATGGAAGGCAAGACGTACTATGTGGTGACGGAAAATGACATTTCCGATGTAATGGAAATCCATGAAAACATGCTGTGGCAGATTCAGGTTATCAGCATGGCATGCGCTGTTTTGATTGCGCTGATTTTGCTTGTGGTGGTAAAAATGCTGCTGCACCCCCTGAAAAAAATCAACGAAGGGACAAGGAGCATTGCCCAGGGCAATTACCAGGAACGGATCCCGGAACGGGGGCATGACGAGTTTACCGAGCTTGCCCGGAATATGAACCGGATGGCGGAATCGGTGGAAACAAATGTGCGGGCCTTGGAGCATGTGGCAGAGGACCGGAAACATTTCATTGACAACCTTTCCCATGAAATGAAAACGCCCCTTACCTCTATTTTAGGGTTTTCCGATTTGCTGCAGATCCAAAAGGACATTACGGAGGAAAGCAGGATTGAGTATGCTGGGATTATCAAGTCCGAGGCCACCCGCATGAGGACCCTTTCCGGGAAGCTGATGGAACTGATTACCGTTGGGGAAACCAACCTGGACTGGAAAGAGGAAGATATGCAGGTGCTGTTTGGGGAGATCGGGGTTTCCCTGCAGGTAGTTACGGCAAAAAAAGGCATAGCCCTGTCCTGCAGCTCCCAGAAGGGGAGCCTGTGGGTGGACCGGGAACTGTTCAAGTCTTTGCTCTACAATTTAGTGGACAATGCAATCAAGGCGTCCAGGACAGGCAGCAGGATCCAGGTAGAGGGGCGTTTTGGGGAAGGGCAGTTCCTGGTTGAAGTATTGGACCAGGGGGTAGGCATCCCTGTGGAAGAAATTGATAAAATCACCCAGGCATTTTATATGGTAGATAAAGCAAGGAGCCGTGCCGACGGGGGCGCAGGCCTCGGGCTTGCCCTGTGCAAGGAGATTGTATCCCTCCACCAGGGGACGATGAAATTTGAAAGCCGGCAGGGGGAAGGGACGCGGGTATTGATTTCCATGAAAGGGGGACGCAGGGATGCATAGGGAACAGCAAATTGGACGGAATACAGAGAGGAACGCAGACAGGCTGAAATCCATGCTTTTAACGCTGCTGTGCGCCATAGTGATCTTAGGGGCTGGCTATGGGGTGATTGTGGAAAGCGGGAAGAAGGTCTTAGAAAAAGAGCGGTCGCTGGAGGAAACTGTGTATGAAAATACCAGCTCCAATATTTTTTATGGGAAAATTGACGAGGATATTGAACTGTTCCCATGGAATTATTTCCCGGAAGGGCAGGAGGCGGGGAATTCGGAGGAAATTCCCCGGTTTTTAATCATGATGGAAATGAGCTGGGACACGGATGCGGAAATGAGCCGGGCGCAGGACCAATACCTGTATGGGATGATTGGCTGGCAGGCTGGCGTTTCTGCGGAAAAAGTTGCTGCCTGGTATGGCAGGAACCAGAAGAATATTATGGGAAATATGGTCCGGGTGGAAAATTCCCCGGTAGGTTCCATGTTTTTTTACCAGGACAATCTCAGGTTGGGGAAGAAGCAGTACCAGGTACGGATAGCCAGCGGCTATTGGAATATTGTCAGCTTTACCTGCATGGAGGACCGGGAAGGGCAGGAGCGCGACCGAAAGGCGTGGGAAGCAGGGAAGGAGAAGCTGGTAGGGATGCTGGAAACCTCCGAGGACAGGCTGGAGGAATATTTTTCTTATATGATGCGTCTGAGCAGCTATGAAACAGTGTTCCTTTATGACCAGAAAAGTGGGGAATATATCAGTACTTACCTGACTGGCCTGCGCTGGCTGGAAGGGATCCTGCAAAAGAAGAAGCATGTGTTTTATTATGTCCCGGAGAATGACAAGCGGGCAGTCCTGCGCTGGCTGGAAGTATTGGAAAATGAGGAAACGGAATACAGCAGCCAGAAGCTGGCAGGGGAGGGCAATGCTGCTGCGGATTATATCCTGGAGAGCCTAGAACAGGCGCAGCCAAGTTTTTCCTACCAGATTGTGGAATTAAAGGATGTGATTTTACTGCTGATGCAGGGGGAACAGACCCTTGGGCTGTATTACGACCCCATTGGGCAGAAATTTTGCGGTTTTAATTATTTTTATGAATATTAAATTTTTCGAAAGCATGGGAAAAACAGTTGTGCTATTGGGTGCGCTGGCTTATAATAATACCATGTTCCAGATGATAAATTTCGGAAGGGAAGAGGAGATTTCAAAATGGATGATACAGAAAAGTTTGATGATAAAAAGTTCACGGAAGCCCTGCAGGGAGAGGATGCTGCTTCTGCAGGCAGTTTTCAGGCGGTCCTGCAGGGGGGGAATGGTTCCTCAGGCAGCGGCAAAGGGGCGGCTGAAGGAAGCGGCCCTTCCGGCGGGGACGGGGAAAGCGAATATGAGGATATCTGCTATATCTGCCACCGGCCGGAAAGCAAGGCTGGCAAGATGATTAAGATACCGAATGAAATCTGCATCTGCTCAGACTGTATGCAAAAGACCTTTGACAGCATGAACCATATCGGGTTTCCGGTAGGGGATATGAGCAGCTTTGGGAATATGCCCAATATCAGCATGATTAACCTGTCGGACCTGCAGAATATGGGCATGAACATGATGCCTAAGAGCCAGAAGCTGAAAAAGAAAAAGGCGAAGGAAGAAAAGAAGGAAAAGCCGGTCCTGAATGTGAAAGCTATCCCAGCCCCCCACCAGATCAAGGCCAGCCTTGACGAATATGTGGTGGGGCAGGAGCATGCCAAGAAAGTCATGTCCGTGGCTGTTTACAACCACTATAAGCGGGTGGGCTGCAGCATGGAGGACGGGGTGGAAATTGAAAAATCCAACATGCTGATGGTAGGCCCTACCGGGAGCGGCAAGACATATATGGTAAAGACACTTGCAAAGCTTCTGGATGTGCCCCTCGCCATTGCCGACGCCACCTCCCTGACAGAAGCAGGGTACATAGGGGACGACATTGAGAGCGTGGTTTCCAAGCTGCTGGCGGCAGCGGACAACGACGTGGAGAAGGCGGAGCATGGGATTATTTTTATTGACGAGATAGACAAGATTGCCAAGAAGAAAAATACCCACCAGAGGGACGTCAGCGGTGAAAGCGTCCAGCAGGGGATGCTGAAATTACTGGAAGGGGCGGAAATTGAAGTTCCGGTAGGGGCCAACAGCAAGAATGCCATGGTGCCCCTTGCCACAGTAAATACAAGGAACATCCTCTTTATCTGCGGCGGCGCATTTCCCGATCTGGCAGATATTATCAAGGAACGCCTGAATAAGAAATCCTCCATGGGCTTCCATGCAGACTTAAAAGACAAATATGACAAGGAGGAGAACCTCCTGCACCGGGTGGAGGTGGAGGATATCCGCAAATATGGGATGATACCGGAATTTTTAGGCCGCCTTCCGGTGATTTTTGCCCTGGATGCCCTGTCCGAAGATATGCTGGTGCGCATCCTGACAGAGCCGAAAAACGCCATTCTCAAGCAGTACAAAAAGCTCCTTGCCATGGACGAGGTGAAGCTTGAGCTGGACGAGGGGGCGCTGCGCGCCATTGCAAGGAAGGCGAAGAAAAAGGATGTGGGGGCAAGGGCGCTGCGGGCCATTATAGAGGAATTTATGCTGGATATCATGTATGAGATCCCCAAGGATGACAATATCGGGATGGTTACGATTACGGAAGATTACATTGAGAACAGGGGCGGCCCGCTTATCAGCATGAGGGGATGCCCTGCGCTGGAAGAACAGGCAGGCATGGCAGGGGCATGATTCTTTCCTTACGGCTGAATATTTGCCTGTTTCCCTGCATAATGTAGTAAGGAAAAGAACAGCCTATGGAATGGAGCTGCCAATGGAATGTGAAGAAGCCGTATACTCAAACGATTACCTTGATATCATTATGGAATATACCCTGCGCAAGCGGGGCGCCCTCCTCCATGAATGCGTCCAGAAAGTAAGTGAAATATTTGATGTTGCCTATCTGCCCAAAACGGAGAACCTGGCACTGAATATCCAGAATTATGAATATACTTCGATTCCAAAATGTTATACCCTGATGGATGAGAGCGCGTTGGAGGCGAGTGGGATTCTGAAAATACAGAACCAGCCAGCCCTGTCCTTAAAGGGGCAGGGCGTTTTAATTGGCTTTTTGGATACGGGCATTGACTATGAAAACCCAGTATTTAAAAACAGTGATGGCAGTACCCGGATTACAGCAGTCTGGGACCAGACGGACAGGAGCGGGACGCCGCCGGAAGGCTTTATTTATGGGAGCGAATATCAGGATGCGCAGATTAATGAGGCGCTGCAGTCCATGAACCCCAAAGGGGTAGTCCCTGTCACCGACCCGGAAGGCCATGGGACCTTTATGGCAAGCGTGGCGGCAGGGAGCCGTATCCCAGAGCAGGGATTTATCGGCGCAGCCCCGTACTGTAAGATTGCAATGGTAAAGCTGAAGCCTGCCAAGCCTTACCTGCGGGAATTTTTCTTTATCCCGGAAGATGCGGAGGCTTATCAGGAAAACGACATTATGGCGGGGCTGGCGTATCTGGAACAGCTTGCCGTAAGGCGCCACATGCCCCTGGTGGTCTGTTTTGGGCTGGGTTCCAATATGGGGAGCCATACCGGGGTCAGCCATTTAAGCACCATGCTGAACGACATGGGGGTGCGCAATGGGCGGGTGGCTGTGGTAGCCAGCGGAAACGAAGGGAATGAACGCCACCATTATTTTGGGCAGATGGAGGAAGGGCAGGCCTACCAGAATGTGGAAATCAGCGTTGGGGAAGGGGTAACGGGCTTTTCCGTGGAATTGTGGGCCCGTGCGCCCCAGCGGTTTGTGGTGGAAATCATTTCCCCGACAGGGGAGCGGATGCCCAGCGAATATATCCTTTCCGGCGGCAGGGAATACCGGTTTTTGTTCGAGGACACAAGGGTGACGGTGGATTACCGGATTACCGGGATTTTAAATGGGGCGCAGGTGATTTACATGCGTTTTGAGAAGCCCTCCCAGGGGCTGTGGAATGTCCGGGTGTTCCCGGAAGCGGACATGGCAAGCATTTTTGACATGTGGCTGCCTGCGGAGGAGCTTTCCAGCGGGGAGGTATTTTTTGTCCGCTCCAATCCTGATACAACCCTTACGGTCCCTTCCACGGCCATTGTCCCCATCAGCGTGGGGGCGTATGATGTGCGGGACAACAGCATTTACCTGCGTTCCGGCCGGGGCTATACCTCCAACGGCTGGATTAAGCCGGATTTGGTGGCCCCAGGGGTAGGCGTGTTCGGGGCAGGGCCCAGGAACCAGTTTACGACCAGGGATGGGACCAGCGTGGCGGCAGCCATTACGGCGGGGGCGGTGGCCCTGATGCTGGAATGGGGGATTGTCCGGGGCAATTATACGGACATTACAAGTGCAGAAGTGAAAAATGTGTTAATCCGCGGGGCGTCCAGGGACAGCAAGCGGACGTACCCAGATAAGGCGTTTGGCTGGGGCAGGCTGAACCTGTATCAGGCCTTTGAGGATTTCCGCATCCGGTAAAGAGGAGGGAAAAGATGAAATATGCATTCGTTGCGGCAGCGGTGTTTGCCGGGGATTTTTTCCTGAAAAAGCATATGGAAGAACGGGAATTTCAGGAAGGGAAAGAATTATTATGGGGCAGGGTTGTGCTGAAAAAATACCACAACAAAGGGGCGGCAATGAATTTCTTAGAGAAGAAGCCAGCCACGGTAAAGAGGGCCTGCGGGGCATTGCTGCTGGCCCTGGGCATATTCTGGTGGATTTTGCTGCGCAGGAAAGCCAACCCATGCATCCTCCTTGGATTAAGCCTGGTCCTTGGGGGTGGGGCAAACAATTTTTACGACCGGGTGAAACGGGGATATGTGGTAGATTATTTCAGCTTCCGCACGCCAATTAAAAGACTCAACCGGATTATCTTTAATATTTCCGACCTGTGCATTTTTTCAGGGGCGCTGCTGTTTGCGGCTTTTGGGAAGGAGCTGTAGCAGATCCGGCAGATCTGGGGCTGCTTTGGCGTTAAAGGCAGGGCAGCGCAGCTCCCGGGCTTGTTTTTGCGCAAAAAGAAGGGGCTATTGCAAACAAGGATTTCCCATCGCATATGGCATACCATATAAGGTTTGCCATTGCTGCGGACTCCCTGTATGTTGCAACAGTCCCTTCTTTTCTAATCAATTGTAATTCCTCTATATCTTATATCAAAATAAAAACCGAAATTTCTATATTATTGACAAAGGTACATGGTATCAAACTGATTAAATTAGTGAACCACAGTCACGTTTACAGCCTGAGGGCCTTTAGAACCTTCTGTAACGTCGAATTCTACAGACGCACCCTCTTCTAAAGATTTGAAGCCTTCCATATTCAGCCCGGAATAATGAACGAATACGTCGTTCCCAGCTTCGTCAGAGATAAATCCATATCCCTTTTGGTTGTTGAACCACTTTACTGTACCTTGCATGTCAAGTACCTCCAAAAAAATAATATATGCCTTAGCCCATCTAAAGCATGGGACTATGGTAACATATATTGTAGAAAAAGTAAAGGAATATTCCCGGAAAATTAAAAAAAATGTAAGAAAAAACGAAAAAGCAAATGTAGATTCGGTTTTGTGAAGGGGGTCTTTCTAAAAAGAGCCCCTTTTTGGATAGCCCTGCCATAATAAAATAAACATTTCAGGACAGGGTTTCAAAGGCAATCTGGTGTTTCCGGAAAAAAAGCTTTACCATATCGTCCCAGGCCTGCCCCAGGGATTTGTCCATGGAAAAAATGTGGCAGGAAATCCCGGTAGTGCATACAAGCTGCTGGTTCTGGTATTTCAGGTTCAGGTACATGCCGGAAACCTCCTCCGGCGAAAAACTGCTGCTTATGGAGGAAACGGTGCGTTTCTGGTTCTCACTGGAGAGCTGGAACACAAAATGGAAGGAGGAGGGCGTCCGTTTTCCCTTGATAATGTCAAAGCAGATAGGGCGCACAAGGGAGAAAGGCACATAGCTTTCCGGGGAGATTAAGGCGTATGCCTCATCCTCCGGGCTGAAAAAACTGGCCTTTGCGCGCCCGTCCAACTGGAAGGACATGCAGGTGGTGACAGACCCCTCCCGCAGCAGGAAGCTGTCAAAGGTATCTGTGCGCAGCAGGATATTCATAAATTCTTTCACGTCCAAAATGGATAATGCTGTCATAATGTGCCTCCTTATGGTTCTTTTTTATTCAGGTAACGGTAAACCGTTGGGACTGATACGGAAAGCTGCGCGGCAATCTCAGCCACAGCTCCTTTTACCTTGAGGATGCCCTCGCTGTGCATCTGGTGGACAATATGCACTTTTTCCGGGATGGACATCCGTGCCGGGGGAATCCCGCTCTCTGCGATAATTTCCTTGATTTTTTCCCTCATCAGGCTTGGCATAGGCTTGTCCAAGCTTTCTGAATATTCTGTTTCCCCGCATTTGGACAGGTTGAACCACTCCAAAAGGCTGGAAACGGCGTGGTTTAAATTCTGTACGGCGTTCATGTCCTTGTTGATGCAGAGAAGGCCAATCAGGCGTTTTTCATTTTTAATAAAATAGGTGGAGGATAAAAATTCCCCATTTTTGTTCCGCCCAGTGTAATTGGCCAAATAGTCGGCGTTTAAATAGGAACCTTTTTCAATTATGTCTTTGGCAAGGTCTGTCAGGGGGTTGCCAATTTCCCTGTCAGACACGTTGTTTTGGATGGCGACCAGCGAATGTTCCGGGTCTGCTACGTCATGGAGGGCTATCTCGCTGCCGGGCCCGCAGACCGCTGCCAAAAATGGCACAATGTTGATATATGCCTGTAAAACTTCTTTATCTGTCATATGTATACACCTGCCTTGCTT
>Ga0224483_100694_pt1 | contig 10933 bp, 7 predicted proteins | sample hydfratestSal1_FD_181453 | JGI IMG/M metagenome (GOLD analysis project Ga0224483, IMG submission 181453) | Metatranscriptome of mouse feces microbial communities from Columbus University, Ohio, United States - Sal1 (Metagenome Metatranscriptome) ... | reverse complement strand
GAAAGTTTTTCTTTTTCTATTCTGTCAAATATTCAATATCCGCCCTGTCGGGCTGCTTTCTTATCTGCTTTGCAATTATCCTATTTCAGATATTTTTTTAATTCCTCAACCCGATCAAGTTTCTCCCAGGGCAGATCCAAATCGTTTCTTCCAAAATGTCCGTAAGCCGCCGTCTGCTGATAAATCGGTCGGCGCAGATTAAGCATCTTAATAATTCCCGCCGGACGCAGGTCAAAGTTTTCACGGATAAGCCCAACCAGCGTTTCATCCGAAACCTTTCCTGTCCCAAAGGTCTCTACCATAACCGAAGTCGGATAAGCCACGCCAATCGCGTAAGAAAGCTGAATTTCACATTTATCGGCAAGTCCGGCTGCCACAATATTCTTTGCCACATAGCGGGCTGCGTAAGCGGCAGAACGATCTACCTTAGTGCAGTCTTTTCCAGAAAAGGCCCCGCCGCCATGACGGGCATAGCCGCCGTAAGTATCTACAATAATCTTCCTGCCGGTAACACCGCTGTCTCCATGCGGTCCACCGATAACAAAACGTCCGGTCGGGTTAATAAAGAACTTGGTATCCTTATCGATTAATTCCTTGGGAAGGATTTCATCGAATACGTACTTCTGGATATCCTGATGAATCTGCTCCTGGCTTACATCGGCATCGTGCTGGGTAGAGAGAACCACGGCCTCTAAACGCACCGGCTTGCCGGCTTCATCGTATTCTACAGTCACCTGGGTCTTGCCGTCGGGCCTGAGGTAAGGTAAAACCTTATCCTTTCGAACCTGGGTAAGCTTTCTCGCCAGCTTATGGGCCAGGGCAATCGGGTAGGGCAGGTATTCTTCCGTCTCATTGGATGCAAAACCAAACATCATGCCCTGATCGCCTGCACCGATAGCATCCAGTTCTTCCTCCGACATCCGGTTTTCCTTTGCCTCCAGCGCCTTATTTACGCCCATGGCAATATCCGTAGACTGCTCGTCCAGCGCCACAATAACCCCGCAGGTAGCACAGTCAAAACCATAATCTGCACAGTCATAACCAATCTCCCGCACCGTTTCCCTGACCGTCTTTTGAATATCTACGTAGGCGCTTGTAGTAATCTCACCCATAACCAGGACAAGTCCCGTCGTAATCGCAGTCTCACAGGCTACCCGGCTCATCGGGTCCTTAGCCATTAATGCGTCCAAAATAGCATCTGAAATCTGATCACACATCTTATCTGGATGCCCTTCCGTTACCGACTCTGAAGTAAATAACCGTTTTTCCATCTTTTCCTCCATTCTGTGCACGTTTCACCGCATATCCTGCCCTTTGGACCAAACAGGCAGGAGGGAAGTATTTTTCTCTCACTCTTTTTCCTCCACGTACGCTTAACGCACACCCTAACTTCTTAGTGTGTACACAGGAAAACCTGTCTGCAAATGCAGACGTTTCCCATGTGCTGACACGTTTACATTAGTTAACCAGAAAAAAAGAAAAGCCCGCATACGAGCGGACTTGAAGGAGCTTAACATTCAAATCCTCTTATTGCTCGACGCGCAGGGCTGCCTCTTGACAAGCAGCCTTCTGCCCTTTCGCTCAGGTTGGCACCTTCCGGCTCCTGACCACAGAATCTTTCTTCCTGTACTGGTCTTACCGGGGTTGCCGTGACTTCACAGATCCTTTGTATCTCCATCACTCTGAATAAGGGAATTAACGAACTTTTCAATTTTCTATCAACTTAATCCTAAAACATTTTGCCTGAAATGTCAAGTCTTTTATCCTGCCTCATTCTGCATCACCATCATCCGGCCTGCAGGCGGAATTTCTGGGCACCTTTCTCGGAATCCACCTTTTTAATTACTGCCCCCAAAGCGCGCAGCTTTTCATCAAAGCACTCATAACCCCGCTGGATATAGCCAATCTCCTCCACCACGGTATAGCCGTCTGCTGCCAGTCCGGCAATCACTAAGGCGGCTCCGGCGCGGAGATCCGGCGCATTGACGGAAGCCCCGGAAAAACCCCTGACACCGTCGATAATAGCGACATTTCCCTCTACCTTAATATTTCCGCCCATCCGGGTCAGCTCGTCCACATATTTAAACCGGTTTTCAAAAATACTCTCCGTCACAATGCTTGTCCCCTTCGCCAGCGCCAGGGTCACGGCAATCTGCGGCTGCATATCCGTGGGAAAACCGGGATAGGGAAGGGTATTAATATTCGTATGATGCTGTACGGGTTTGCCCACCACGCGGACAGCATCGTCAAATTCTGTCACCTCACAGCCAATTTCATTTAATTTCGCTGTAATCGCCTCAAGATGCTTGGGAATAACATTCTTCACCATCACATCGCCGCGGGTAATCGCCGCAGCACACATAAAGGTTCCCGCCTCGATCTGATCGGGAATAATGGAGTACTCCGCCCGGTGCAGCTTTTTTACGCCCCGGATTCGGATAATATCTGTACCTGCCCCTTTAATATTTGCTCCCATACTGTTTAAAAAGTTTGCCACATCCACCACATGGGGTTCCTTAGCTGAGTTTTCAATAATCGTCTGTCCCTCTGCCAGGGCTGCCGCCATCATAATATTAATCGTCGCTCCTACAGAAACCTTATCCAGATAGATATGAGCGCCGTGCAGATAATCGGTCTGTGCAATCACTGCTCCCCGCTCAACCGTAATCTCCGCCCCCAGGGCACGGAACCCCTTTAAGTGCAGATCAATCGGTCGGCTGCCGATATTACAGCCACCGGGCAGAGGCACCTGCGCCCGCTTATACTTACCCAACAGCGCCCCGATAAAATAATAAGACGCCCGAATCCTTCGAATATACTCATCCTCCACTGACACTTCGCCAATCCCGGAGGCATTAATCTTGACCGTATGCCGATCTGACCGCTCCACACATCCGCCAATCTCCTCTATCGCTTCCAGCATGACATTAATATCCCATACATCGGGAAGGTTATCAATTATCACATCATCATCCGTCATAATCGCCGCAGCCAAAATTCCCAGGGCAGCATTTTTCGCGCCGCTCACTGCAACTTCGCCCACCAACGGATTTCCGCCCTTCATGATATACTGTTCCATCTTACACCTCTATAATCATCGTTCCCATCCAAAACTCTATCGATAAACGTTAAAATGCGTTATTTTGCAAAAGCCTTCAAGCCATTATATACCAAACAACCACATTTTGTAAAGGTTACAAAGCGAATCCGTTAATTTTTCTGCTGATATTTCCTGTTTTTCGTTAATTTCCCTGCCCGATCAAGGGAAAATTCCGCACACAAAGTCATTGCCCAGCTGTTCAAAATACAAATTGGCGTCATTTAAGCCCATTTTCTGGCTTTCCCCGCTGGATGGCTGGTAAATAGTCACATTATACTGGTCGTAGCCCATCAGGTAACAGGGAGCTCCCCCCTCTCCATAGGCCAGCACAGGATAACCCTGCCCCAGAAAGTACAGGATTTGGCTTAAGCTGCAGCCTCTGGCATCCAGCAAAAGAACTCCGTCGGCAAACAGGCGGTTTCCGGTAAACTCTCCCATATAGTTGGTAAAGCGGCTCACTGCCTCCACCTGGTTTTGCACTTTGCTTGTCCCAGGCTTATCCACCCGGCTCCAGTACACCTCCTGCGTGCTTCCCACAACAATACCCATCTTTTCATAGGCCAGCCCCACTGCCTCAGTAAAACTCTGGGTAATTCCCAGAAGATGCCCGCCGCCATAAGCATAAAAATTCATACCCGGCGCAGTGATTGCCGTTCCCAAATTTAAAATCTCCGAGGAATCATAGGTGATTTTTTCAGGTGCTGAACGATGCACCTGCTTCCCACGACCGATATCTGCACTTAACTGGACAAAATACAGCTTCTGCCTCACCCCGTCGGGATACCAGCCTATTCCATCCAGCTTATCATCCACAATTTCCTCATTGCAGACAATGGTATCTTCATCCACCACCTGATAGCTGTCCCCGGATAAAAAGACAATTCTCTGTAAATGAATCCGGCTGTCTTCCACCGAAACCCCGGAGATAAAATAGCCCGGTTTCTCATAACGGGTCTGCACCTCCATATCTTCACCCAGAATTTCCATCGCATACATGGGAAGCTCTTCTAGGCGCCCGTTAATCACCCACTGGCTGTTTTCCTTTGCCAGACCATAGATAAAGTCATTGCCCACAAAACCAAGTACCCGCAGGCTGTCCCCGCTTTCGGTTGTTATATCATTTTTTTCCCCTGTTTCCAGATTCATCAGATGAATCTGCCGGGACTGAAAAAGCTGCGGACCTTCCTGCCAGGCCAGGCGCTGCCCGTTCTGGCTGATCGCGTAACCGCCCTCCGGCAGACCCTCAGCAACGACCATGGATTCATTGCTGGTTAAATCTATGGCATAAATCCCCGCATTTACCTTAAGATAAAGGATTCCGCCGGAACTTAAGTAGGAAAGCTCCTCCATATCCAGCTTTAATTTCTCATAGGCATCCGAAGCAGGCACAAAAAAACGTTCCTCCAGCGCATCCTCCCCGGCATCATAGCGATACAGGGTCACACCCACACAGCCTTCATGGCGACCGCGGTTCATATAGCCATAGACCAGAAAGTCAATATTACCCTCATTGGAAACACGAAGCACCTTAATCGCATGTTCTCTAAAGGAAGGGCGGCTCCCCTCCTCGCTGCTGCTGCGGAAGGAAAAGACCCGGACCGCACGTTTATCTTCCTGCTCCTCATCAAAACTCCATAAATCCCGGTTGCTTACAAATGCATGTATCTTTCCGGTTTCGCTGGTTTTGCAGTGTACCTGGCTGTCATTTGTAACCCCAAGCATAATCCTGTTTCCATTAAACTGCTCCGGTGTTCCCGAAAAAACCTGATTGGTCTGCCGCTCAAAATCCATCATAAAAATACGCTGCTCGCCCATACGCATGGTGAAATTATCTTCCACCTCATACATTTCCTTCTGGCTTTCTTCCCCCTCGCGCAATGCCAGATATTCGACCGTAACCTGTGCCACACTTCCCCGCAGCTCCTTTAAGGTGACAAACACCTCCCCTGCCGGCTCCATCGTAAGCCCCGCCCAGGTTATTTGTGAAAAACTGGAATGAATATTTACACTGCCCAGGTTCGTATTATCCCCGGTCGCATTGCTTTCCAGGTAAGTAACCAGATCAGTTGCCTGATCGTAGGAAAAGGTTTTCGCAGAAAAAGAAGCTGCCAAATCCACCATCTGCTTTACCGCCTCATTCTCCCCCCATACAATCCGGGTATAATAGCGGACAGCGCCGTGATCTGCCGTGTCCACGGTCAGCGTAAGCACATACTCCTGGTTTTGCGTAAGAAGATTCTGCACAGGAAGGACAGCTTTTGTCCCGTCCTCTGTTGTCTCCCAATTCTCCACACTGGTTCGCTCGATCAGGCTGACAAAATCCAGGGAACGAATTTCATAGTAAATGCCCGTAACCTGGCCCTGGCAGCGGCTGATATAAATGGGTAAGGCCCGATCCTCTGGAAGCGGTACCAGACTATCCCGCAGAACAGAACTGCCCATCTCCTGCACATAGCCGTGCAGGCAGTTCATCTTCCTTCCCAGGGATTCCAGGTATACCACAGGAAGCTCTGCCTCTTCCATGGAAATATACACGGACTCCCTGCCCATCGCCTGATTTCTCATCCAGAAAAAATACCCGATTCCTGCTGCAATAAAAATCACCAGCAGGATACCAAACCGCTGCAGTACCCGCTTCATTCATCCACCTGCCTTTATCTGTTCCGGTATGCATCCAGGCAGCGGTTGATCCGCTTTGTCGGATTCAGCAAATCGCTCAGGGATGCATCATGGTTTAAATTATCAATAATCAATGCAATATACTTGCTCATATCTACGTCAATATAATAGGGACGTGAAAGAAGCTCCGGTGTCTGGTAGACCAAATTCGTTGTCAATATCCGGTCAATCAATCCCCGATCATAATATTCGTCAAATTTATCCAGTCCATTCGTAAATAAACCAAAGGTCGCGCAAATAAAGACCTTTCTCGCCTTTCTCTCCTTCAGCTCCCTTGCCACATCCAGCATACTTTCGCCGGAGGAAATCATATCGTCGATAATCAATACATCCTTGCCCGCCACATCGGACCCCAAAAACTCATGCGCCACGATGGGATTGCGCCCATGAACAATCCTGGTATAATCCCGACGCTTATAAAACATTCCCATATCCAGCCCAAGAACATTGGCAAAGTAAACGGCCCGTCCCATGCCGCCCTCATCCGGGCTGATCACCATCATATGGTTACTGTCGATCTCAAGATCTTTCTCGTTCTTTAACAAATACTTAATAAACTGATAAATGGGCTGTACGGTCTCAAAACCCTTTAAGGGAATTGCATTCTGCACCCGCGGATCATGGGCGTCAAAGGTAATAATATTCTCCACCCCCATGCGCACCAGCTCTTCCAGCGCTAAACCACAGTCTAATGATTCCCTTCCCGAACGCTTATGCTGTCGGCTTTCATAGAGGAAGGGCATAATCACATTAATCCTTCTGGCTTTTCCTGCTGCCGCGGCAATCAGCCGCTTTAAATCCTGAAAATGGTCGTCGGGTGACATATGATTTACCATGCCGCACAGATGGTAAGTTAAACTGTAATTGCAGACATCAACCATAAAATATAAGTCATCCCCGCGCACCGATTCTTCCAGTGTCCCCTTTCCTTCGCCGGACCCAAAACGGGGAGTTTTTGCACCAATAATATAACTGTCTCTCTGATAACCGGCAAAGGCAATCGTTGACTTATGCTCGCTCTCCCTCTCTTTTCTCCAGGCAACCAGGTACTTGTCCACTTTCCGCCCAAGAGCAGCGCAGCTTTGTAAGGGAATCAGTCCAAGAGGTCCTACGGGAATAGTTTCAATGATCTTTTCTTCGTACAGCATACGTTCCTCCATGAATTTAATTTTTTCATTTGCTATTGAACTTTCTTACCTTTTCTTTTATAACATTATGTACCCTAATCCGTCAAGCCAGTACATGATTTCAAAAATATCGTCTGCATTCCCATCCAGGGTTCACTACAACTTCAGCCGGATATCCTCTCCATATAAAGGAATTACTGTGTAATTACTCATCATCCGTGAAACCACGCGATCGGTGTACTCATCCCTAAGCTGGTTTAAGGATAGATTCGTGGAAATAATGGTCGATTTTTGATTTAACAGCCGCTGATTAATACAGAAAAATAACTGCGAAGAAGTAAAGCTATTATTCAGCTCTGCACCCAAATCATCGATAATCAGCAAATCGCATTCCAGGATAAAATGATGCATATCCCGCATCTCTTCCTCTGTCTGCGCCTCAAAGCGGTACTTGGAAAACACTTCAAACAAATCATGGGCAGAAAGATAAATCACCGAATGGCAGCGGTCAATCAGCTCCTTGGCAATGCAATTCGTCAAAAAGGTCTTTCCCCTCCCCGTTGTTCCGGTAAACAAGAGATTCCCGCCTTTTTGATCAAACTCTTCCACAAACTCCATGCATTGCTGGCGAACCTGTCTCATATACTGGGAAACCGTCATCCCTATCGCCGGTTCTACCGCCGTATCGTCAAAATAGTGCTCATTAAAGGCAGTAAAATTTTCCTTCTCCAGCACCCGTTCCATATTGGACTGTGCATACAAAAGACGAATCTGGCGCCGCAAAAAGCAGTGGCACTTCTTTCCCTCTTTGGTATAGCCCGTATCCCGGCAGTCCACACACCGGTACTGCATCTCCATATAATCGGCTGCATATCCCTTTAATGCCAGAAGAAAGGCTTTCTGCTCCTGCAAATCCGCAATTTCCCCCCGCAGACGATCCAGTGCAGCCTTATCTCCATTTAACAGCTCTCTGCCCCGCATCAGCGCCCTGGTACTCACTTCCTGGTCAAGTTCCTTAACTGCCGGAATCTTTTGATAAACCTCCTCCACCCGGTCATCCTGAGCATGCTTATTTCTCAGCTGCTGTGCCTGATACTCCCGCATAATTTCCTGGTACTGGGAATTACTTAATGCCATCGCCGCCCTCCTTACTGCTTTACCTGCTTATGCTGTATTCCTTTGCCATCCCTCTTACTTTTCCATCCTGGCCCGTACCTTCTCCATCATCAGCGAATCATAATTCGTGCTGCTCTGCTCAAAATTATGGAAGTGGTTGACGGCCCTTCCCTTTTTCTTCTTTGTCTCGCCCTTATCCTTTTCCTTCAGCTGGCGTATCTTGTCCAAATCTTCCACATCCGACAACGTCTTTACCCCGGCCTTCTTCCACTCCGTTAAAATCTTATTTGCATAGGCAAAGCTTGGCGTATGTATGGCTTCTATCGTCCGGTTGCAGGCTTCCAAAACAATTTCCCGGCTAAATCCGTAGGCCCCGAACCAGGTATCAATAAAGCGCTTTTCTGTATCTGCTGGTCGGCGGTCATTCAGTCCAAATGCTTTCATCACCGAAAAAGAATCTTTGCTGAAGCTCGCACTGTAGGACTTAGCCTCCTCCACCGTAACCAGACCTTTCTGGTGCCAGTTTAAAGCCACGGTTTCCATGTAACTAATACTGGTATGCCCATTTTGGACACAGTACTCCACCAAATACTCTAAAAGTTCCGACGGCAGCCTCAGTTCCCCATACAGATAGGCAAAAATCTGACACTCCCGCTGGGTAAAGACTTTATTCATATACTTCTGGGCAATGTAAAGCAGCTGGGTAAAATCCTCATCCCCGGAAAGGCGTCTCACCAGTTCCTTAGAATACACCGGTTTAGCCGGTGCGGGCGCCACCACAGACAAGTTCTCCTCAAAAGCCAAATCCTCCTCTTTGCCGCCGTCGTTTTTGCTTACCTCATCCTTTCCTTTTCGTTCACCCTTACCTGCCAGCACCCCTGCCTTTTCCCAGTAGGCAATCGCCCGCTTTACATCGCCCTCAGTATAGTGAAGCGCATCGGCAATCTCCCCCAAGGAAAGCATTTCGCCTGCATGGCGAAGCAGGTATAAATACACTTTAACATATTCCCCATTTGCTCCCGCCATATACTGATCGATAAACAGGTTTGATACTAAAGTGGCGCTCACCTGAAAGCCTTCGCTAACATCCCATGTCATCCTTATTCATCTCCATCTGCTTCTTTTCCGTTTTCCTGTTCCTTAAACCATGCGGTCATTGTCTCACCCTTAACCGACACTCTTTTTTCATTGAATCGCCCATTCGACAATGCATGGGGATACTTTTCGAAAAAGTATACTAAATGCATCTTACCACAACGTCGAAAAAAAGAAAATAGCCCGGTTATCCACAGCAGATTCTGTGGAATATTGTGGATAATGTGGATAATTTGGTGGATTTCTTTCCTTTTTCCCTGTCGAAACCTGTCGAAATCAAGGGAATTTAAGGCTTTTTTAAATTGTCAGCTTATTTTTTATGTAAATAGAAACATCCACATAGCTTATTTACATAAAATGTTGAAAACTATGTGGATAATGTGGATAACTTACTTTCCTAACAGCTTTTCCCCCACTTTTACAATATCTCCAGCCCCCATAGTTATCAACAAATCTCCAGGAACACAATTTTCTAAAATAAATGTTTCAATTTCATCAAAAGAAGGTAAATAATACGCGTTTTTTCCATACTCTCCCATTTTTCGTACAATATCATTTGCACTTACCCCAAGTTTATTCACTTCCCGCGCCGCATAAATATCCGCCAGAATAACCTCGTCCGCCTCCGTCAGCACACGGGCAAAATCCTCCAAAAGGGCCGCTGTCCGGGTATAGGTATGCGGCTGAAACACGCACCAGAGCTTCTTATGCGGGTAATTCTTAGCTGTCGCCAGCGTCGCCGCAATCTCCTGGGGATGATGGGCATAATCATCAATAATGGTCACTCCTCCAACCTCCCCTTTATATTCAAACCTCCGGTTCGTTCCCTGAAAATGCTGCAGCCCTTCCTTAATCGCCTCCATGGAAATCCCCAGCGCTCTTGCCGCCGCAATCGCAGACAGGGAGTTATACACATTATGTTCCCCTGCAGCCCCAAGCGAAATACGTTCCGCCGGCTTCCCGTCCACTAAAAGCGTGTACGAATACCTGGCCCAGGCGTCGCAGACTAAATCTCCTGCACTGTACTGGCTTTTTTCGGCCTGCCTTCCAAACGTAATCACCTTGCAGCAAAGCCCCTCTAAAAATTCTTCCAAATCTTCAATATCACTGTTGATTATCAATATCCCCTCTTTATTAAGCTTTTCAGCAAAACGCCGGAAAGAGCAGCGAATATCTTCAAGATCCTTAAAAAAGTCCAGATGATCCGCCTCAATATTTAAGATAATCTCCATCGTGGGAAAGAACGATAAAAAGCTGTTCGTATATTCGCAGGCCTCAGTCACAAACAGTTCCGGCCCGCCCACACGGATGTTTCCGCCAATCACAGGAAGAATCCCCCCCACGGTAACGGTAGGATCAGCCTTAGCTGCCAGTAAAATCTCCGTCAGCATCGAGGTTGTCGTCGTTTTCCCATGCGTTCCCGATACATTCACGGCATGCCGGTAATTCTGCATCATCTCCCCTAAAAGCTCCGCCCGCGTCAGCATGGGAATCCCCTTATCCCTAGCCGCTGATAATTCCGGGTTATCCGGGTGAATCGCCGCCGTATAGACAACAACATCAATTCCATCGCGGATATTTGAGGCTCTCTGCCCATAATCAATATGCGCCCCCTTCGCCTCCAACCTTTCCGTCAATTCTGTCTTATGGGCATCCGACCCGGAAACCCTGAACCCTTCCTGAAGCAGAATTTCTGCCAACCCACTCATACTAATACCGCCGATTCCGATAAAGTGGATGGATTCGGGACGCTTAAAATCTATCTGATACATAATTTCCTCCAGTTTATTTTCCTATACCATGATATATGTTTTTT
>Ga0224483_100689_pt1 | contig 11006 bp, 6 predicted proteins | sample hydfratestSal1_FD_181453 | JGI IMG/M metagenome (GOLD analysis project Ga0224483, IMG submission 181453) | Metatranscriptome of mouse feces microbial communities from Columbus University, Ohio, United States - Sal1 (Metagenome Metatranscriptome) ... | reverse complement strand
CCAGCATCATTATTTTCATCCTCTATTAACTGAATAAAAATGGAATCTTTTTTTCCTGTTATTTGTATTCCATATTCCGTAAAAAGAATTTCCTGTCCCCCCGGTGATTTCCAATTCATTAAACGCTCATTTGCCAATGGTGATGCAATTTCAGAGGCAAATGCAATACCATTATCTTCCTTCTCATTCGGAAAAAAAACTCTTACCCTGTCCCCAACTTCCGGCATGAAATAGACGCCACTCCCATATTCCCCGCCATTACTTGCATATGCAGTCGTATACTCAAACCACTTGTTTGTTTCAGCATCATAACTTTCATCAATCTGGTCAAAAAAAACTTTAACCATGTTTCTATCAACTTCTTCAACAAGCCCCGTAAGAATCAACCCTGAAATCTGACTGTTATACGTTTTTTCCTGCATGTAGTCTGAATCCTTAAGTTGATACCTCGTAGTTGTAAGAACGCCTTCTTTCATTTCTATTGTACCATACCAGCTATTAAACGCTTCTACTTCCCACGGACTTACTTCAAATGGTCTTATCAATGATTCATCAAATTTCATTTGTGGTGTATTCTTCGGCAGAAACAATTCAAATGGCTTTTCATCCTCCTCCTGGTTTTTACCTATATCAATAACTGGAATTCGTGTAGTAATATTTGCAATAACTTTCGCGTTACAATGCGATGCCAGCCTTTTAACGCACTCCCATGCAGTCTCTTCATGCTGGACAAACAATCCTCCTACAGGTTTATCAGTCATGTTAAAATTTATGACTGCCTTGCCCTTCACAACTGCACTCATAATATCCGAAATATATTGCTGAGAGTTTTGAAATGTTTTATTTTCTTTCTTTTTGTCCAAAAGGATACTTGTAGAACCAAGTATTATATTTAATCTATAATACTCACCTGTACATTTAAGTTCCTTATTTTGACAGACTCCATAAAATAAAACTCCCGAGCTCGCATCAGAACTATATGAAACCATAACATAATCATCTGTCTTCAGCGCAAAAAGTGCTTTTAGCCCCTGTTGCTGGGTTACCTCGCACAATATCTCAGCATATGAATGTGTATTAATATTATGCTCTACGCTTAAATCTATAATTCGCTCATACTCTATGCCTGATATGCTGATATGTTCATAAGTTACTACACCCATTTCATTCTCCTTATATAATCTCTATGTTCCCATCTTGCATTGTTACATCCTCATTACAAATACCAAAATGGTTATTCCATAAAATTCTAATTTTTTTTCCTAGTGGCAGAAGCATCTCAACCGTAAGTCCTATTAACCTTTTGTCCCTTTGATTCTCTTCTCTTCCTGCATAATAGATATAATAATCCATGTCATCTTTATCCTGATATAGTACGCCTGTCCCCATCAGTTCCATTAACGCCCTGGAAAACAGCATCATTGAGGCTTCTGTTTCTTCCGCTGTCACAAAATAATGTGCGAGAATGTACTGTTTCCCGCTGACGATATGCCCAAACGTCTCTGCCACATCACGCCCATATTCCCCAGACAGTGCCTTGTCGATAAAGTCATTTCTCCTGCATTCCCCATATGACAATCCGGACTTTAAATCGACCTGCACCAGATAGTGTGAAAAAATATCCAGATACCAGCTTTCCATTTCCTTACTTTCTTCCATTTCCAAAAGCAGCGGAAAAAATATACTGGCATAACGGTACATCGGGTTATATGCAACTTCATCCGGAAGATTCTCCTGTTCGGGAGGCATTTCATAATAGGGGCTTATGATTTCAGCCTGCTGTATATGTACATCCACATTATTTATACCGCAAAAATATTCCCATATGTATTCCATACATTCCCCCTCATTCATCCGTTAAAAATTCCCACACATCTATACTCTCGGAACTCCCTTTGCAATGAAGCAGTCAGGTAGCTCATTATGTCGCTATTTAAAAAACAATCTGCATTCTTACATTCAAATTCCAGCAGCATCACTTCATTGGACTGTGGTAAGCTTATCTCATTATCAATGTAATCCTCCGTTGGATATGTTGCCCCGTTTCCGTCAAATGTGCCCGGAAACGATATTTTTTTGATTTCCACATACTCCCTGTATCCCAGCATGTTCAAAAATTTTATGATTCCCATATGGGTTTTTATGGGTCTTCCATTGTCCGCATTCCTTTCATTTGACATAAGCGGGTAATCATATTTCCTTTGTCCTACGTTTACTATCCTACAAAGCTTCCACCTTTTGGCATCCCTGCATTGTGTTGTGATGTAGAAATCTTTCAGATGCGAAACTTCCAGTATTGTCTCCCCAGAATCTGCCACCAGATATCTGCTGTTATCCCTCAGCCGTTTGCCATATATCGTATGCACATAATGAACCTTGTCTGCACATGCCCTTGGCTGCACATCCGCTGTCATAAATTCTGTTGTGACATTCCAGATGGGAACCATATGGTATCGCACATATGGCGTATATTCCTTAAAGTCGATGCTGATATCAACAATCTGCTCGTCCTCCGGAATATCGGCAGACTCAATATGCACATCAAATATTTTATGCAAATATGGAGCGCACACAGTTTTCCACGGAACCGCATTCCTCTGCATCATATCATAGAGTTCCTTCAGTCTTTCGTCATACCGTGTCTGTCTGCAAACGGATACCGTTCCATTGTATTCCCCATCCATGCTCCTGATTCTGCATGGGAAGCGTTCCTCTTTGCATGCCAGTCTTTTCACGACGCTTTCCCCTGCCTCAATAAACACGGAATAAACAGGATAGTGTTTCCCCTCACGCATGCAAAGGAATAAATCGCTTATATCCAGATGCCTTTCTTCCAGGTCATCCGGAATCATTGGAAACAACTCATCATTTGTGGCATCATACTGCTCCCTGCCTATCATTCCTGTCACAATGGTATATTCATTTTTTGTCTGCATCTGGTGTTCAATCCTGCTCTGCAGTCCATTGTACTCCTCCTGCGTATATCGGTATATCTGCCGGAAAACATCTTCCATCAGCAGCCTTGCAAACTTCCTGTCATCAAGATTGTCTATTTCCAGCAGCCGCTTTTCAATAAAGCTTTCCATGTCAAACCCTTTTTCAAACAGTCCAGTCGTCATCTTCCCCACCTCAATCCACGATAATCCTTCGTTCCTTCATGTCACGTGCCGCCATTCCCTTTTTTCCGGTTTTCGCCATCTTTAGAACCTGTAGTAAATCCTCGTACATCTCATCAACTTTTCTTTCCTCATAAGGTCTGTTCAATCTGCCTGCCGTATAGCTGTTGATACATTCCGGAGCAAGCGATTCCCCATTGGCTGCAAATATCTGCCCTATAAACTGCCTGTCCTCCTGTGTTGCTCCATTTGTCTTGAGCATATCCGCAGCAAACTGGTGTAAAACATAATAAGATAAGCTGTTTCCGCCAAAAGCTGCCCATTGTGAGTGTACAAGACAAATGGTGTCAAACTCCGTACTCATGTCTTCCAGATCCCTGTACTGGTACCTTAGCTTTGCACCCTGCTGTAGACGAAACCTGCATATTTCAACATCCGTATGACTTATGTCTTCCAGATCAGCCATCAAAAGTTCTACGCCCTTCGTTTCATAGCATCTTTCATACTCCACTTCGCCTGCCCTCATTATTATCGCCTTGACTGTATTTGTGGGTTTTGACAGTATCGAGAAAGTATCTTTTATATAAAATGGCATTCCTCCGAGTATGAATATGCCACTATGTAAAGTAACCCTGTTATCTGTCACTGTCAAATTGCAGCCCCTGAGGATGCCATCAGAATATCCGCTATATCTCAATATGGTATAGTCGACCATATACTGTTTCAACGATTCCATCATTTCCTGTTTTAAAATATTTCCGCTTTTAAAAACCGGCAGTCTCTGTATGTTCATTGTCAACCTCCGTATACACTCAGTATTTACTGGTTTAGTTTCACGACCTGTTGTTTCTTATCTTCTTCAAAAGAAACCTCAAAAATACATTTTCCATTCTTTTCATCCATAAAATAGGATAACCGTTCTCCTTTTTTCAGTACGCCATTAATCATGTCCGTATTGTCTGTCCAGCTCTGTCTTATGCTTCCTGGTCGGTTCTGGAAAAACTGTCTGATAAGCTCGCTTTTGAAGTCCTGTGTCTCGTATCGTATTTTTCTTTCCATATATGTCAGTGTCTGTATATCTGAAAAAGTATCCTTTTGCCCATATAACCACGATGCGGCATAATCTGACAATACTGTTGAACCATCCTTATATGGCATAAATATGATACCCGACTTTCTCCTTTCCAAAGTCTCCATCACCTCTGCCCCATACCGTAAAATATCCATTTTCAGGGACGCATATGTCTTTTGCCCATGACCGGCAGATAATATTTTATATCCCACTCCTGGCAGCTTATCATTTACATTCCGTTTATGATGCGTTTTTAAGTATCCCGGGCATTGGCACGCCGCAAACAGTCCTGCCGCCACATATGCTGCACCAATTCCAATTGTCTTTAACCATACTTTTGTCTTTGCCTCACTCACACTGGCTTTGCCCCATTCAGAAACGGAAATCTTTTTTGCAATATCAATTGCAGTATGCTCCGCAGGAATCAGTGTAAAATTCGGGATACATGGGTATATATATTTCGCATGCTCCCTGTCTGCAAAATCTGCCTGATAAGAAAACCATTCATCTATCCCTTTTGCCGCCATATAACGGTTTGTTGCCTTATCCGTTATTACCGGACAAATAAAGGACTGTATCTGATACTCTGCAAGGATATTTGCCAGGACATGCACACATTGCACACTATTGCTGTCTTTTTCCACCTGTTTTTCGTTTCCGGCAAAACGTTCCCTAATGTTCCCAGAATCATTTCCGTCACCCCATTTCAGCCTTGGAATCACTGCATACCAAATAACCGTTTCATGATAGCTTTTCTGGTTCGTGCTTGTCAGATAGGTAAACAGCTTCCTGCGGTTTCGAATATCAATAACTGACTCGGGCAATAAGTTGGCGACCACCAGCTTAGGAGGCATTATTTTTTCCTGTGCATCATACTGGTCAAAAAACGCGTATATTCCCAGAAGTGTTTCCAGCAAATCTGAGCATTTACTCCAAAATTTTGTAATGATTTCTTTATAGAACGCGGCATACTCCTCATATAATTTCAGCAGATACTGTTCTGCATCATCTTCAAACACACAAAACAGTGCCTTCCATATTTCAGGATTATATACTGTCCCAGCCGTTATGTTTTTTTCAATAAACTGGTTTACTTTCCTTTTGTCTTCCTCGCCCAGCTTCATGCTGCAAAGATAAAAGTACTCCGAACACTGAAATACACGAACCTGCATTTCCTCCTTGTCCTCCAATACAATTACCCTGTCATCATTTTTTATATTGTCATTTCCATACAGCTTCTGCATTTCCGCCATGAACACCTGAATTAAAAAAATACTGTTATCATAAACGCTTAGCATGCGTCGCAGTTCCTTTTCCGCATCATCATCTTTCCCACTGATGATGAACCGGATTACTTTATTTGCGTTCTTCTTAAATTTCCTGGAATCCGGCAGGGAAAACATAGTATGTGCTATATTTTTGGCAGAGCACATCGTGCCTTTGCCTTTTTGTTTTGACAATGTACGTGTAAATAATTGCAGTAATTTATTTGTCCTGTCAAACCTTACAGGGATTATTTCCCTGAAGTCTTTAACCAACGCCATTCTTTTTGTGCACAATACCTTCCTTTGTTCCGCATCCATCGCAATATACAACACCGGCTGAAACTTTTCCATGGCGTCTTCAAAGGAACTTACTTCAAGGATGCCGTGCATCTCCGCCAGTTCATCGTCACTGACACTCTCTACAGTATCATTTGTAATAAAACTCAATAAATTTATTTTTTCCGGATTCAGCTCTTCAAATAAAATCGTCCTGTTCGTCTGTTCCATCTCTACACCCCTTGCGTGCCCTGCACGCATACCAATCAATCGTTTGAAAGCGATTTTCTTTCAAACTTATCCTTTCCCTTCCTTGCCGCCCCTGCTACTTCGTCCCATCAAAAAAGCTCATCTCCCATTTCTCGTTCTCGAACGCGAAGAACTGGTCGCAGCCGAGGTACAGCTTGGAGTCGCTCCGCATGACGGGCACGAGGAAGAAGCCCCACTGGTCCTTCGCCGCAAACACGAAGAACTTGACCTCGTCGTCCTCTATGATGTCCATCTCGTCCTGCGGCAGGCACTCGGTGTACTTTTCATACTTTTCCACGATTTCCTCGTATGTCTTCTCCCTGTACTGCTCCTTCCTGTTGTGGTAGGAATAGCGGTACTTGAGGATGCCGTCCCCGTCCTTGAGCATCAGCTCGAGGTGCGCGATGTTCCTGTTCCTGGACAGGTGCCCGCAGGTCTGCTCGCGGTCGAGGCTGTAGATGAGCATCACCTCGCGGCTGTCGTGGGTCATGCCGCTGATGGAGTAGGGTATGGCGGGCATGGTGTAGCGCAGGTTCACGTCGGCAAAGCCGAGCTTCTTGGCATTGACATACTGGATGGCGCCCCTGACGCAGGCAAGCTTGAGCTCCGTGATGCTGCCTTTGCTGTTGTCCCGGGTCTGCTGCTTAAACTCGATGCTCTTTCCGGGCACGAACTCCTTGAGCGCCTCGCGGAAGATGTCAATGCGGCAGGACTGCCCCGTAAGCTTTATCATGGAATAGGCGTCGAGCGTCCTGTTGGTATAAAATTCCAGCAGGAACTTGTTGATGATGCTGTAGATGTCCGCCTTCAGCAAGAGCTCGATTTCCTTGATGTTGAACACCACGTCGGGAAAGGTGTGGTTGTATACCAGCTCCCCGTTCTCCCGCACCACGAGGTTCCAGCGGTCTATGCGCGTGATGCGCAGGTCCTCGTCCTCCTTGTCGTAATTCGACTGGAAGCGGTTCCTGACAATCCCCTCGCTCGCATAGAATTTCTTCTTCATCTTGTCCGCTATCTCGAACAGGAAATAGAAGTTGTTCTTGACCATGTAGTAGTCGTCCCGCGTGTGGTTTTCGTACTGCTTGAAGCGCGTGGGGATGATTTCCTCCGCCGCGTCGTATGCCTTGTTGAGCCTGTCATAGACCTCGTCCTTCCCGAACTCGTCCACATAGCGGAAGATGTCCTCGCTCGCGACGGTGATGAGGTCGTCGATGTGCACCATTTCCTTCCTGCTGTAGTAGTTGGCAAACATGATCTTGATGTACTGCATGATACGGTACGTGATGTTGTCGCCGCCGAAGTTGGTGTCGCCGTTCTCGTAGGTTGTCTCGATGTCGACGCGGTATGCGACGCTGTCATTGCTGATGGTGAACTGGCTCGAGCACAGGTCGGTCGTGCCGCCGCCGCAGTCGATAATCAGCGCGGAATAGAGTGCGCCGTCCTCGTAGCGCTGCTTTTCTATCAGGCTGTTGATGGAGTTGTAGATTACCGCCGTCCCCTCGTCAAGCATGTGCACCGCGTCAATCTCATACTCGGGCAGCAGATCCGTGAACATCCGGTTAAACTGCTGCTTGAGCTTCACGGGGCTTGTGAGGTGGAGCTTCCTGAAACGGCACTTGAACCGCTGCTCGGCACACCGGATGACGTACAGGAGGTACTCCCGGATGACGGTTCCCCTGACGACCTTGGCGATATGCCCCTCCTTGTCCGTGACCTCCTGCACCTGTTCGTAGCTCCCCACCCACCGTTTCATCTCGTAAAAGATGCTGAACGACTCGTCGTAGTATTTCACGCGGGTATCCTTTTTCGCCTCGTAGCCGAAGTGGTATATGATGTTGTCCCTGTCGCTGCAGTCTGCCACGCACGCGACGGTCGGGAGCATCGGCACCCATTTTTTCTCGCTTTTCTCATTATTCAAAAAATAGACCTCATTGACGGCGTCGAGCTTCACGCGGTGGTTTAAGAGGTCATTGTTGTCATGGTTCTGTATGTAGCCGTAGTCGAGGTATGTGCCTGCGGTGGTGTTGGTGGTGCCAAAGTCAATGGACAGGATGGCGTCCGTGTCCTCGACCTCGCGGATTTCAAGGTCAACAAGCGGTATGCGGTAGTAGTTGAGACTGACAAGGGGCTTCTGTTCGATGTCGTAGTAGACACGGTAGAGGATGTCCGATTCCTTTTTTTCAAAAAACATCAGATAGTATGCCTTGTGGTCGCTCAGCCTGACCGGCTGTGAGCCGTCCCGCTCGAGGAAAAAGCCCTCCGGATCCGCGCCGTCGCTCACGAGGTTCAGTATGGTACAGATTCCGTTGTCCTCGCCGACGAGCAGCACATTGGACTCCACGAGGTGGTTTATCACGACCTTGCTGATGTCGTTGCGCTTGCTCCTGTCGATGCCTACCTGGTACCTGTCATACAGCGAGAGGTCCAGCCCGTTGTAGAGGACGAGCCTTGCCGGGTTGTGGATGGTGCCCTCGTCCCGCAGGCATGTCCCCATCTTCCGGAACAGCAGGTTGGACAGCCTGTCCATGCCGCCCTCCGCCTCGCGCCGGATGAGCAGCGCCTCGCGCTCGCCCCTGTAGCGGAGTATGGTCTCAATCAGTTCGTACCGGTTGAGCGGGTCGGTGATGCCCTTGATGATCTTTTCCTTGGTGCAGATGTCGCGCAGCTGGTAGGTCGTCATCTCCTCAAGGTTTTTTCTCCTGTAGGTGTTGCTGTAGGTCTTTACCGGACTGCTGTCCAGATGTAATGTGTATGACGGTTTGTTTGGCATGAATTCTCCCCTTTTCTGTTTGTATATCGCTGGTTAATTGGTCACATCTACAGGGTCAGGCACTGCGTTGTCCTCGCTGTACAGCGCTTTCTGAAGCTGCTGCAGGGAAGTGATTGTGTTCCCCACTGCCGTGGCGCTGGACGTGTCGCCCAGGTTATTGTAGGCATCCCTTGCATTGCCCAGCTCGTCAATTGCGGACTCGTAATCCCCGCACGCCATGTAGGACATCCCGTCAAGGACGCTCTGGAGCGCCTGCTGCTGGTCGGGTCCGTACTGGGCGCCCTCCTGCTTGGAGCCTGCGTTCATCGCCTGGCTCACATTTCCTGTCTGCGCGTAGATTTCCTTTGCCGTGGCGAAGTACTCCGCCGCCTCGTCGTAATTGCCGCTGTGCTGCGCCTCGTTGCCCTTCTGGATATAGCTGTCCGCCTCGGCTTCAAGCTCCTGCGTGGTCTGTTTCTTGATGTTTTCCTCGATGTTGTCGAGCTTGATATTGACCAGCGAAATCCTGCTGTCCGCGTTTGCCACGTTGTAATCTTCCTTGGCAAGCTGGTACAGCTCCAGTGCGGTCTGGTACTGTGTCTTTGCCTGTACATAGAGCTTCTGGTCCATGAGCGCCTGTCCGGAGCTTTCAAATGATGCCGCGTCAAGCATTGCCTTTTCCCCATTGACCGTCCTCAGGTTGTCATTTGCCACATCCCGCTTTGCCGTGTCGTCAATGCTGTCTGCCGCCTTGGCTGCGGCTTCAAACGTCTCGGAGGCGGCATCGTAATTATATGCCGACAAAGCCTCCGTCCCGTCCCGCATGTTCTCCGCGTATGTTTTATATGTCCCTATCGCCTTATCATAATCGGTATTTTCACCGTACTCGTTCTTTAATTCCTCCGATTTCCCGAGCGCGGCGCCGTACTTGTTCGCCGCCTTTTTGTACTCTCCCTCGGCGACCGCCTGCTCTGCCTCGGTCAGGTAGCCCGACACGGCATCATACACAAGCACGGTCTGTTTTGCGGTGTTCATCTTGGAATTCTTGCCAGCCTTTATCTTGTCCGCAAGTTCCACTGCCTCGTCAAACTGACCGTCAGCCGCGGCGTAATTGAGTTCATTCAGGTATGTAATCCCCCGCTCCTTCAGGGTAAGCATCTGTTCCGCATTCTTTTTATTCGAGCGGTATTTCATGAAAAAAATGGTCAGGCAGACCATAAGCACGGTTACCAGTACCGTGGAGACAATCTTCACAACCTTCTTGATTTTGCCCGCCTTGGGATTGTTGTAGACCTTGTCCACGAACACGGTGGCTATGGTGTAATTTTCCAGCAGGGTGCGCTGGTGGCTCAGCACGATGTCCTCCATGTTGGTGCACACGGTCTCCGGCTCGGACGCGCCGTCTATGGAGTCAAGTATCTCCGCGTCCCCGACCGACTCCCAGATTCCCCTGGTCAGCAGGCAGATAATGTCGCCGTCCTCGAGCTTTCTCTTCTTGGAAAATACCGGGGAAAACCTTCCGGGCTGTCCCAGGTAGCTGTACAGGTTGTGGCGCTCTTCATGGCCTGCAACCTGGTCAATGGGGATTTCCTCATTGTCCGCCATCCGCTGGCTGAGCGACGTGTCCTTGGTGCGGAACTTGATGTTGCCGTTCCTGATGGTGATAAGTCTGGCATTCCCGGCATGGGCATAGCGGAACTTTTTGTAATCGGTCAGCACGACCACCATGCTCACCTCGAGCCGGATTTCCTTTGACTCCTTGAGCAGTACCCTGTGGGCAATATTCAGATATTTCTTACACTTTCCCTTGGACATGCCGGGATTTTCCGTGAAGGCTGTAATCAGCTCCGTGACCGCCATCTTGGCACTTTCCGCATGTTGGTCGTTGTCTATGCCGTCCGCGATACAGTAGCACGCATAATCCTTCAGCTCCACGAACGCAAAATAATCCGAGTTAATCAGATAGCTTCCGGATTCTGATATGAACTTTGTCTTAAATGTTGCATTTTCCTTGCGCATACAAACCTTATCCTCTCTATCTTACTTTTATAAAGCTTTTGTATGGATTGAACTTATTCCACATACCAAAGCACTACCACATGGAACACAATTCCCATATATACAATTGTGTCGTATATAATTATCCGAAAAAAACTTGCTATTCTTGTCCTTGTCTCCCCGACATTATGTAATACTAAACCAAAACATATTACTGATGGGATAATGCTGATTAAAAGGAAACAAATTAAATAAGATAATTTTATTGACCCCAAATAGCT
>Ga0224483_100688_pt1 | contig 11009 bp, 10 predicted proteins | sample hydfratestSal1_FD_181453 | JGI IMG/M metagenome (GOLD analysis project Ga0224483, IMG submission 181453) | Metatranscriptome of mouse feces microbial communities from Columbus University, Ohio, United States - Sal1 (Metagenome Metatranscriptome) ... | reverse complement strand
CTGTTTTGAAAAATTATTTTACAAAATCTTTTACTTTTCTGTAGATGCTCTCTGCATCCAGTCCATACTTCTTAATCAGCTCTGCTGCCGGCCCTGACTCGCCGTACACATCATTCACGCCAATCTTTAACACTTTCGCCGGAGCTTTCTGTGCCACCACGTCGCAAACCGCGCTGCCAAGCCCTCCGATCACGGAATGTTCTTCCACGGTCACAATCTTCCCTGTCTTAGAAGCCGCCTCAACTACTGCCGCCTCATCTAACGGCTTAATCGTGTGCATGTTAATCACTGCTGCGCTGATTCCGTCTGCCGCAAGCTTTTCTGCCGCCGCAAGGGACTCAGATACCGGAAGTCCGGATGCGATGATAGTCACATCAGTTCCTTCCTTAAGTGTAACCGCTTTGCCAAGCTCGAACTTGTACTCCGGATTGTCGTTAATTACCGGAACTGCCGCTCTGCCAAACCTTAAGTAAACCGGGCCTGCATGCTCGTAAGCTGCCTGCACCGCCGCTTTCGCCTCGACATCATCCGCCGGGTTAATCACAACCATACCCGGAATCGTGCGCATCAGCGCAATATCCTCATTACACTGGTGGGTTGCACCATCCTCACCTACGGAAATACTTGCATGGGTCGCGCCGATCTTAACATTAAGCTTCGGATATCCCACAGAGTTACGAATCTGCTCAAAAGCACGTCCTGCCGCAAACATAGCAAAGGAACTCGCAAACGGAACTTTTCCTGTAGCTGCGATTCCGGCAGCGACGCCAACCATGTTGCACTCTGCGATACCACAGTCGATGTGGCGCTCCGGGAATGCTTTCTTAAAAGTCCCGGTTTTTGTCGCAGCGGCAAGGTCTGCGTCAAGCACTACTACATCATCATATTTCTTTCCCAATTCTACTAAAGCATTACCGTAACTTTCTCTTGTTGCAATCTTCTTTACTTCTGACATAATGCTTCACCTGCTTTCTCTAAATCTGCCATTGCCGTAGCGTACTGCTCGTCGTTCGGAGCTGCTCCATGCCAGGACGCCTGGTTCTCCATAAAGGATACATCCTTACCCTTTACCGTCTTCGCGATAATTGCCGTCGGCTGTCCCTTCGTCTCTCTCGCCTCTTTGAATGCCGCGTCTATCTCGTCAAAGTTATGTCCATCGATGTTGATCACATGGAAATTGAACGCCTCGAACTTCTTATCGATTGGGTACGGGGAGTTGACGTCTGTAACCGCACCGTCAATCTGAAGGTTGTTGTTATCTACGATTACCACCAGGTTATCAAGATTCCTGTGCGCGGCAAGCATTGCTGCCTCCCATACCTGGCCTTCCTGAATCTCGCCGTCTCCAAGCAGCGTGTACACGCGGTAATCATCCCCGGATAATTTCGCGGAAATCGCCATACCTACAGCCGCAGAGATTCCCTGGCCCAAAGAGCCGCTTGACATATCCACACCCGGGATATGCTTCATATCCGGATGCCCCTGAAGGTAAGAACCCGTCTTACGAAGTGTCTTAAGATCCTCTACCGGGAAAAATCCTCTGTTTGCAAGGGTAGAGTAATATCCCGGCGCAGTGTGCCCTTTAGACAATACAAAACGGTCGCGGTCAGCTTTCTTCGGATCTTTCGGGTCCACATTCATCTCCTCAAAAAACAGATATGTATAAATATCTGCCGCGGAAAGAGAACCGCCCGGATGCCCGGATTTTGCACTGTGAACAGCTGTTACAATGCCTTTGCGAATATCATTCGCAGTCTTCATTAACTCTGATTTGTTCATGATGTTCCTCCTGAAATATTGTTATACGTACAGCAAATCTTACTCTCCGAATACTTTCTTGTAGTCAGCCTGGAATTTTTCAATCCCGGCATCCGTCAGCGGGTGCTTTGTCATCTGCTCAATCACTGCGTACGGTACTGTCGCAATATGCGCACCTGCAAGCGCGCAGTCTGTCACATGCATAGTGTGACGTACACTTGCCGCGATAATCTCTGTCTTGATATCTGCCACTCTGAAAATCTCCGCAATCTCTGCAATCAAATCTGTTCCCCTTACAGATATGTCGTCTAAACGGCCGAGGAACGGTGATACGTAAGTAGCTCCGGCTCTTGCTGCAAGAAGCGCCTGATTAGCTGTGAAAATCAAAGTAACGTTCGTCTTGATCCCCTCTGCCGTCAGCGCCTTACAAGCCTTAAGGCCTTCAACGGTCATCGGGAGCTTAACTACCATGTTCGGATGAATCGCTGCAATCTTACGCCCTTCTTCAATCATGCCCTCTGCATCAACTGTCGTAGCCTTTACCTCTCCGCTAATCGGCCCGTCCACGATAGAAGCAATCTCAGCGATAACCTCCTCAAATACACGTCCCTCTTTTGCAATCAGTGACGGGTTTGTAGTAACTCCGCAGATCACGCCCATATCGTTGGCTTTTTTGATGTCCTCAACCTTCGCTGTGTCGATAAAAAATTTCATTTCTGGTTCCTCCTTTTATGTTGTGAATCCTCTCACAATCCTCGACTTGTTTCTATAATGAAATTATATCCCAAACAGGGAGTTTTGGTCAATACATGTATATTTTTATTAATAATTTTATCAACTAATATTTTCAATTTATTAATTTCATTTTTTTCAGTTTTTTCTGATTTTACCGATTCTTCCTATTTAAATGAATTTATTGCGCCAAATTATTATTAATAATTTTTTCAAATACATTAATTTTATTTTTTTCTGCTCTTTGCGTAAGAGGTCGTCCCTCTCACGATCAGCTTTGGTTCATACTCCACATGGTAGGTGCTGATTGGCTCTATATCCGAGTATTTTTCTGCATCTGAAGCTATTTTTTTCATAATGATATCGCAGGCGTCTCTTCCTTTGAACACGACAAAATGTTCTATCGTGGTCAACGATACTTTATGAAGTCTTGCAAATAATGTATTATCGCAGCCCATTACCGACACATCCCCCGGCACTCTGAGCTTCGCCTCGTGAAGCGCGTCCATAATCCCGAAAGCAATCATATCATTCAGCCCCACGATCGCTGTAATATCACTTCTTTCGCCTAAAAGTTCCTTCGTCAGCTCATAACCGATCTTATATTCTGAATCGATATGCGCCACATAAAGGTCAAGCTCCTCTTTCGCCGCCTTAATCACGACATTATCCTTAATTCCCGCCTTCTCATACTCCTTCAGGAAGCCTTCCACACGCTTAGAGCGCTGCTTTTGCCTCACAGTAAGGGGCGGCGCGATATACGCCACATGGCGGTGCCCAAGCTCAAGAAGATGCCTTGCCATCATCCGGCCGAGTTTGGAATTATCAAGCTCCACCGCGTCTACATTCTGCTTCTCATTCTGGTTATTCACGATAACCACCGGGATATGACCCGCAAGCTCCTCTACGAGCCCCATAAAGCAATGGCTCGGATTGCAGGTGTAGATAATCCCAAGAGGACGTATCTGCCACATCATCTTCAGATACCGTTCCTCCATCTTAAGCGCCCGCTGTGTATTGCACACAAAGAGGCCAAAGCCCTGCTCCTTCGCCCGAAGCTCTATCCCCTGCAAAAGCATAACATAATAAGGATTCGTAAGGTTCGGGCAAAATACGACTAAGAGCTTTTCTTTTTTGACTCCCTTCTGCCCCTTGCGCTTTTGGCGCACATAGCCGAGAGCTGCCGCCGTCTGCTCCACTTTCTCTACAGTCTCCTTTGAAAACGAGACATTATATTTTTTATTCAATATCATCGACACCGTAGATTGCGAGACTCCTGCCGCTTTTGCGATGTCCGTAGACGTAACCTTCTTCCTGCCCATATGCACCGCCTTTTTGCCTTAAAGCTCCGTTCTTCCGTCAAGCGCCCGAAGAAGCGTGACCTCGTCGATATACTCCAAATCTCCGCCTACCGGAACCCCGCTGGCAATCCTTGTCACCTTAACTCCCACCGGCTTGATGAGCTTACTAATATACATAGCCGTCGTCTCTCCCTCAAGACTTGAATTGGTAGCGATAATCACTTCCTCCACATCGCCTTCAAGCCTTGTGATGAGTTCCTTGAGCCGGATGTCCTCCGGGCCGATTCCGAGCATCGGAGAAATCGCTCCGTGGAGCACATGGTAGACGCCGCTGTACTTCCCGGTCTTTTCATACGCCGCCAAATCTCTTGTATTCTCCACCACCATGATTGTCTTGTGGTTCCGCTCCATGCTGCTGCAAATAGGGCAAAGCTCATTGTCCGTCAGCGTACAGCACTCTTTGCAGTAGCGTATGTTCCTCCTGGCCTCCACCATCGTATCCGCAAGGCGCACTACATCCCCCTCCGGCATATGTATCAAGTGAAAAGCCAGCCTTGCCGCTGACTTTGCACCTATGCCCGGTAGGCATGAGAACTCTTCAATTAATCTGCTGATCTGGTTACTGTAGTAATCCATATATAGACTCCTTCTAAAAGCTTCCTTAGAACAGTCCCGGCATACCGCCGCCCATTCCTCCGGTAAACTTCGACATCGCAGAAGATGTCTCCTCTTCTACCTTATCAAGCGCCTCATTGATTGCCGCAACGATCAGGTCCTCTAACATCTCTACATCCTCCGGGTCTACGACTTCCTCGTTAAGCTTCACCTTCAAAAGCTTCTTCGTACCGGAGACGGTCGCTTCTACTGCCCCGCCGCCTGCGGTCGCCGTAAATTCTTTTGTCTCAAGCTCCTTCGCCTGCTCCTCCATCTGGCGCTGCATCTTCTGCGCCTGCTTCATCAGATTCGCCATATTCCCGGGCATACCTCCGCCGCCGGGGAACCCTCCTCTTTTTGCCATAATAAAAATCCTCCTATATTCTATACATTATTCTGTAAACTTCTGATTACTGTCATTGCTGCCGACGCATCACTCATCTTCTACAGTAATCTCCATATTGATGAGATTCTCTATATCTACAAAATTCTCCTCAAACCTTCTGCCATCCTCCATGCGCCGGATATCAAGGTCAATCTCTTTCCCAGTCCGGTCCGCGATAAGCTGTTTAATCTCCTGCATATGCTCCTGAGTCTTTACTACGCTTTCGCTGACCTCATCCGGAAGGACAATCTGAAGTATACTGCCCTCTCCCGCACTCAGCCTTGATTTTTTAAGGTACGTCCCAAGCAGCGGGGATAACTCCTTAAGCATACTGCGAAAGTCCTTTGCTACAGCCTTTACATCCTCGTTCAGCGCCCGCGGCAGAACCGGCGGCTTTGGCGCTTCTTTTTCCTCTTCGTCAGCATTCACATAGACAATCCGCTCGCCTTGTCCCCCGCTTCCCGCCTTTCGCTCAAGCTCCTCCATCTGTTTTTCCACCAAGCGGAGCCGCTCGAAAAGAGCATCGTTTGTATCCTCCATCTGGGGCCTGCACAACTTAATCAGCGCCACCTCAAGAAGCACTCTTTTTTGCGCCGCGTATTTTAACTGTCCGGAAAGCTCGGAAAAGATACGGATATAATGCATCAGCGTATCGCCGTCTATCATACCCGCCTCTTCTTTTAACCGGGCAAGATTCTCCGCAGACATATCCAAAGTATCTTCCATCCCGTCTGAACTTCCAACCAGAAGAAGATTCCGCAGATACCAGGTAAAATCTGCGGCAAACTGAGACAGTTCCCGCCCCTGCATCACAATCTCCTCCACGGCCCCGATGACTGCCCGGGCGTCCATAGAAAGCAGCTCTCTTAACAGCCTGCTGAAAACTTCCGTATCTACAGCGCCCAAAACCTCTAATACATGCTCATAAGTAAGCCGCTCACCGATATAGAACGCTGTACACTGATCAAGGAGACTTAACGCGTCACGCATAGAACCGTCCGCCATCCTGGCAATATAGCGCACCGCCTTCTCCTCAACATCAAGGCCTTCCTTTCCAATCAGCTCTGAGAGCCTTTCCGCTATGGTATCGATACTTATACGTTTAAAATCATAGCGCTGGCAGCGGCTTAAGATCGTAATCGGTATCTTATGTGCCTCTGTCGTCGCCAGGATAAAGATTACGTACTCCGGCGGCTCCTCCAGCGTCTTTAACAGCGCATTAAACGCACCAATTGAAAGCATGTGCACCTCATCGATGATATATACTTTGTACCGCCCCTGCGTTGGCCGGTAGGCGACCTCTTCCCTGATCTCGCGGATATTATCCACGCCATTGTTGGACGCCGCGTCAATCTCGATTACATTCATAGAAGCTCCGGAAGCGATTGCCCGGCACGCCGCACATTCCCCGCAGGGGCTCCCCTCTGCGGGATGCTCACAGTTCACCGCTTTGGCAAATATCTTCGCCACACTTGTCTTGCCCGTTCCGCGAGTCCCGCAGAACAGGTACGCGTGACCGATGCGCTCCGCTTTAAGCTGATTCCTCAGCGTCTTTACAATCGCATCCTGCCCTTTCACATCTTCAAAGCCATCTGGCCGGAACTTCCGGTATAGCGCCATATAAGAAGACATCTATTTACACTCCATTTCCCGCTCTGTTACACACCGAAGCTGATTCCGGTAAGCTCTGCTTCCTTGATAATCGGCGCCTTCGGGTCAACGTATTTTAATTTGCCTGCAACCTCGGAAAGAGGCACACGCACCATCTCATTCTTCTTCACACCAATCATGCAGCCGAATTCCCCGTCCAGAATCGCCTCTGCTGCCGCGGCGCCAAGCCTCGTAGACAGTACCCGGTCATACGGACACGGGGAGCCGCCCCTCTGGGTGTGTCCCGGCACAGTGATACGCACCTCCTGGTCCGTCTTCTTCTGTACCTTTTCCGCCAGCTCATATGCTACGGAAGGATATTTTTCCTTTTCTTTCTTCTTTTTCAAATCCTTCTTTGAAAGCTTCGCATCCTGCTTAGAAATCGCACCTTCCGCCACCGCGATAATCGTAAATTTCTTTCCCGCCGCTTTTCTTCTGTTAATCGCATCTGCAATCACATCAATATCGTAGGGTATCTCCGGAAGCAGCACAATATCCGCGCCCCCTGCTACCCCCGCATGAAGCGTTACCCAGCCTACCTTGTGCCCCATAACCTCCACGATAAATACCCGGCTGTGCGAGGTCGCCGTCGTATGGATACGGTCAATCGTGTCTGTGGCAATATCAACTGCGCTCTGGAAGCCGAAGGTCATCTCCGTTCCCCACAGATCATTGTCAATGGTCTTTGGGAGCGTAATCACATTCAAGCCTTCCTCGCTCAACATATGGGCGCTCTTATGGGTGCCGTTCCCGCCAAGCACGACCAGACAATCCAGATTCAGCTTGTGGTAAGTGTGTTTCATCGCCTCAACCTTATCAAGCCCATGCTCATCCGGAATGCGCATCATCTTAAATGGCTGCCTGGATGTGCCGAGAATCGTACCGCCAACAGTCAGGATACCCGAAAAATCTCTGGACGTCAACATCTTAAAATTAGAATAAATCAGACCTTTATATCCTTCCTGGAATCCGTAAATCTCCACGTCATCACGCTTTGAACAGATTCCCTTCACCACTCCGCGCATCGCTGCATTAAGCGCCTGGCAGTCGCCGCCGCTGGTAAGCATTCCTATCCTTAACATACGTCTACCTCTCCTTCTATATATAAATATACTGTTTTAATAGTATACCTTATTTTCACCTGCGAAACAAGATTGTTTCAAAATTTGAGAGGCGGAGCAACTAAATCCCCGCCTCTCAAAGACTACTTCACTCTTGGAAATTCAATGGTTACTTTGAACAAATCCCCATCTAAATAAAGCTCAAACGTCCCGCGCTGCATCTGCGTCAAAGTCTTTGCGATCGAAAGTCCGAGTCCGCTTCCTTCTGTGCTTCTTGAGATATCCCCCCGAATGAAGCGCTCAGTCAGCTCATCCGCAGATATATTGAGCGCCTGCTCGGATATGTTTTTCAGACTGAAACGCACCACTCTCTCCTCCACGAAAAGTTCCGCGTAGATTCTCGTACCTTCCATCGCGTATTTCGCCGCATTATTGTAAATATTTTCAAAGACACGCCACATCCGTCTTCCGTCCGCCTGTATGACGGCTTCCTCGTCCGGGAGCAGCAGCACTTCTTTTAGATTCCTCACCCGGAAACGCTCCTCGAACTCACCGCTGACCTGCTGAATCATCTCTGCCAGATTCAGGTTCATATATTCAAGAGTGATATTCCCGGAACTTACTTTGGACGCCTCGACTACGTCCTCCGTCAAGGTTTTAAGACGCTGAGACTTCTGCTCTAACACTTCGATATATCTTCTGACTTTCGCGTCCTCAAAATTCTCCTGCTTTAAAAGCTCTACGTAATTGATAATCGAGGTGAGCGGCGTCTTTATGTCATGGGATACATTTGTGATGAGATCCGTCTTGAGCCGTTCGCTCTTGACGCTCTCTGCCACCGCCGCTTCCATACCTTCGCCAATAGAATTAATATCCAGCGCAATCTCTCTTTGATCCCCGGTAAGCTTATCTAATGCAATCTCGTATCCCAACTCCCCGCACGAAATCTTTTTCACGCCGTTCTTCAGCTTATTTCTTCCAATCGACTTATGCACAAGATAGACAAACGCCGCCACGTCAGCCGCAAGCAGAACCATCCCCATCCTGGGATTTGTGCTTATTTCACTCATGAATACGCCCCAGTGGACGATTGAATAGACGCCAAACAACAAAACCGTCTTCCAGATACAGTTAAGGTTCAGGAAAATATCTTTAAACAACACTCCGATACATCTTAACAGACTGTTTTTCCATACAGTCCTGGCTTTTATCCTCCGCACCAGACTCAAAAAACCAATCAGGAACATCGCACAGGTAAATACTGACATCAGGCACACTAATATAATGAAGAAAACGGAATCATTCACATACGGCATCTGCCAGTCCAGCCAGGTATCGCCGGCGTTCAAAAACATATCCCATTTCACTGTATATATCCCGATTAATGTAGGCGCGAACCAAATACCAATTACAATTGCCGCTGCAATCTCTGTCTTCCATCGGTCAAACGCATTCAGGTGCAGCTCATCGTCTTTATCGCTGCGTCCTGCCACAGCCGTAAGCCAAAGGATACATCCAAGCGACAATACTGCTGCCAGACATCCGAACACCGCAATCCGTCTCGCACTGCCGCCGTATTTCTCATACAGTGCATTTTCCGCATAAAATGAATCCTGCACCGGATACGATGTATCCACTGAGGCCGCAAATAAAAACTCCTCCTGGTCAAGTCCCGAATATTTCACAGTGTCCCTCCACAGCGAAGCATCGACGTTTTCCATATCTGTCTCAAAATCTGCCAGCTTTGGATTGATAATCACGTATTTTCCGGAAGCCTTCATCTGCGCCAGACTTTTTTCCAGCGTATCAAAAGTTCGGTACTCTGTTTTATTCGTATATATACACCGATTCTTTGTATCCGCATAGATGAAAGAGAAGTTCGTATCCCCCTCCTTCACACTCTCGCTGGCCTTGTGGTAAGCTGTGTACTGATCATTCAATGCATAAAGGACATCCCCCAACATACTGTATGCCTCGTCGAGACGTCCGTTCCACTGAGGATCGTTATTCACAATCGACAGGATATCTTCGGCTCCAATCGGCGCGAATTGTTCCGCCTGCACTGCACCGTCATAAACCCAGCAGTCTTTGTAGACCACCGCGCCTTTTTCGTCCTGAACAGCACGAAACTCTCCTTCTGCGAATGTATACTCTGCCTGTCCGTCGTCAACCATAACGCTCTCTTCGTCTAAAGCTTCATCCTCATCACTGGACACGATAAACCGAAGGCCGCCGCCTGTTATCATCTCATAGAAATCAGACATCCGGTAGTATTCAAACATATCATCTGCCCTTTTACAGACAATAATCCCTTCTGTATTCTCATCGAGCCGTACGCTTTCCTCTGAATTCCTGTTCACGCCGGAAAATGCTGTGCCGTATTTAAGTCCCGCCCACTCAAGCAAATCTCCCAGGCGATAGGAAAGACCGCTTTTATTCTTGCCGTTGATGATATTTTTTTTATGGTAGGTTTCCAGGTCTACAATCTTGTCCGGATTATATTTTCCTTCTGTTTCAAACAAATCCGCGCTTTTAATCCCCGTGACTGCCTGCTGGCTGTACCCTAACATCTTCTCGACAAAATTCCTGGAATCTTTATATTCCTTCGCAGGTTTCCCCGCAAATATCTCCGCCCGCAATACAGGATAAGAAAACAGCCAGATAAAACACGCTGTCATTACAACTACAAGGACATGGGCAACGACTACTAAAACGGCCTTGGTAATATTACATTTATACCATTTCTCTCTCATGGTAATTCCCCTTTATGACTTTTCAATCTTATATCCCACACCCCACACTACCTTCAGATAGCGCGGTTCTTTCGGATTAATCTCTATCTTTTCCCGAATATGCCGGATGTGAACTGCCACTGTATTGTCCACCCCAATAGCATCTTCATTCCAGATATCCTCATAAATCTGGCTGATAGAAAACACCTTCCCCTGATTCTTTACGAGAAGCAAAAGAATACTGTATTCTAACGGCGTCAGCTTCACCGGCTCGCCGTCCACAGTCACCTCTTTCAGATCATCATTTACCGACAGTCCTCCGACCGTATATACTGATTCCTGAGCCGTATCCACCGTACTTCCAAGCTTCGTGTACCTGCGGATCTGGGATTTCACACGGGCGATAAGTTCCAGCGGATTAAAAGGCTTCGTCACATAATCGTCTGCCCCGATATTTAACCCCAGAATCTTATCGGCATCCTCAGACTTTGCCGACAGAATAATAATCGGCATATTGTTCTCTTCTCTGATCTTAAGCGTCGCGCGTATACCGTCAAGCTTCGGCATCATCACATCAATTACAAGAAGATCCACATGCTCTGATTCTAATACCTTAAGGGCCTCCATACCATCGTACGCTTTCAGCACCTCATAGCCTTCCTGTGTCAGATAGATCTCTATCGCCTCTACAATCTCCTTGTCATCGTCACAAACTAATATCTTTGCCATCTTTCAT
>Ga0224483_100687_pt1 | contig 11034 bp, 5 predicted proteins | sample hydfratestSal1_FD_181453 | JGI IMG/M metagenome (GOLD analysis project Ga0224483, IMG submission 181453) | Metatranscriptome of mouse feces microbial communities from Columbus University, Ohio, United States - Sal1 (Metagenome Metatranscriptome) ... | reverse complement strand
TCAGAGGCATTTTGGGGAAGGAACCAAGGCTATAATATGAAAGCATTTGAGTATAAAGAGAACAAAGAAGGGAAGGTAGTCATTGTCAAACGGGAGTATTAACAAAAGAGGGGGTAACAATGAGAGGATTTATTTTTGAGTACTATAAATATGCCCGGTATCCGAAAGAAACTATGGAGGATATCCGGGCATGTTTGCCTTACCCAGAAGCAGAGCAAAGCATTTTGACTTATGGAGAATATGACAGGCTTAAAATTAACAATGTTGAAAAGTTTGATCGATTCCGAGATTTGTCTTCCTTGGCAAAGGCATGGGTGGGGAACCGGCAGTCCATTTTGCTATATGCCTTCAACAATGAGCCAGAGTATGTGTATTCAGAAGAGGGATTAACCTTTAAAGATGTTAAGGCAGATGAGGATGATAGGCATTTGTTCTGGGCTTTGACAGAATTTCCGTTTTGTAGCGAGATTAGGGAGAGAATGGAAAGCTATGATGAGCTTTTGAAGGAGGCGCGGGAGTCCTTGGGTCAGGTTATATATGAAGGGTGCGCTGGCTCTTCAGCAGACTGCAGGCATATGGCATTAGGAGTTTTGGGGACATTCGGAATTGCTGTATTATGGTTTAGCAATCAGTTTACAGATATCTTGGAAAGGGTAAACAAAATTAAAGCTAATAGCAAATATAAGGGGGGAAGAATGTATCTGGCCGCCCATACTATGCTTTCCAGGAACCCTATGTATAATAATGGTGATGATGGCAGTGGATTGATTGAGAAGCTCAAAGGCTATGCATATGTACAGCTTACATTAAAAAAATGGATTAGCAGCCAATTGGATGCAATGAGGCAGGAAGGAAAAATCAAACATATTCGGCATACTTCTGGGGAACATGACATTGCATTTGAAATGTTGGCAAAGGATGCATATTTGGATTTTGAAACAAAAGATAGGCTGAACCATGATAAGGATGTGTATCAGAGCCATATCCTGCAGACAAGGGTCACCTTTATGAGGGAGATAGAAGCATATGAGTGGAATGTCAGGCTTAACAAAGATGGGGGCAATTATAGTTCAGCAGAAAATCTAAAAGCCGTGGAAGAGAAATACATAGTTGTAAGGAAATTGCTAAGGGAGAAGCTGAGTAAAGCTTCAGGCGTGGTAGATACTCTGGACTCACTGCATTGTGATTACCGGTATAATGTGGCCTCTGCGGTCAACCAGAGTTGGGAAGGGGATTTTTCTTATATTTTCCTTAAAAATTTAGAATGCATCGAAGACATGATTCAGTCGGGGAGTTACAGAAAGGTAGATTTTTTGGCAATATTCCGAATTATTTTAAACAACCTAAAGCAACAGGTTTTTCATATTTCAGAGGCAAATGGCCTGAATTTTGAACTTCCCAAGTGCCACTTGAGGTATACCGGGCAGGAAGATTGTATTCTTTATGGCTATATGGGAATTATCAAAGAGATTTTACATGTGGCGTATCAGCTAGAGAGCTGTAATATACAATCTGAAATTATTCCCATTGTGACGGTTGATGTGGTTCCTATCATTGAAAGCGACCTGTATCCAGATATGTCCAGATATGTAAAAGAAACTAAGAAAGACCAAGATATCAAATTATTATCCCTGAACCTGCCACATGTGACGTTTTATGATCTGCCAATGTATATCCCATTCTTGTACCATGAGGTGTACCACTACATTGTCCCAAAGGACAGGGAGCAGCGCGATTATGTTATGGGGATATTTTTGTCTATCATATTATTCAGGGATATTTTATATGATAACCTCGAAAAATTGTTTGATGATGAAACAGGAGTGATCCAAACTATCCTTGGATATCTGGAGCCATTGATATGCGAATTGGTAATTCGGAACTATTCAGAGGTACATAAGTTGGTTACTGCTCCTGTCAAACACAAGTACAAAAGTGAATCAGATAAAGTTCTGCTGATTGGGCAGGTTTATAAAGATAAGGTGATAAAGCATTTTTTGGATTCAGAGGATTTCTTGCGGGGATGGATTAGCGAGGTAAATGGCAGGCTATGCGATGGGGATTTCCATGGGTTGTCTTTTAATGGATTGCAGGCGCTGCTTGAGAAAAGTGTTGGGACAATGGACATTTCTGCTTTGAAGGAATGGTTCTCTATGGGTGGGAAGAAGATTTTTGATAAGACGAATAAATCTATGTGCCTGGATGTGCTGGACAAGCTGATGGATGGGTTAGAGGAGGTATCGGCAGATATCCCAATGATAGAACTGACCGAGATGCCTTTGAGGGAATTTTTGATTTTATATGCCTATTCTTTGAAAAATGAACTGCAGGATCCAGGAAAGATTGATAATAGCGATAATTTGAAAGAATTAATAAGGATTGGCGTTGTCTTGGATTACTATGGGCAGAAAGGCAAAGGAGGGCTGGAAGAGGAAAAAGAAAATTTTGTCTATGGATATATGGCAAGATACATTAATTTCAGTGGTGAGGCGTTTAGCGGTGTCAGAAATAAGATCCGCAGGAGGAGGCAGGAAGCAGAGGAATGGTTTGGGTATTTTCAGAAATGCAAGAACTTTTATCAAGACCAGTTTGGGCTATATAATAAACTTTTCCGGGAGATAACAGAGCTTTCAGGTGTGGAAGGCCGTATCGGCCACCACGAAATTAAGGAAAATAGCGCTAATTACTTTCAGAAATACAGAGAGGCATACCACAATTTTGCACAGGCGCTTAGGGAAATTGAAAGGCTATGTGGGCAAGGAAAAGAAACGGAAGCATTGCAGCTTTGCGCTGATGCAGAAGACGTGCTGCATGAAATTCTCTTTAAGGAAAATATCAGGCTGATTAATCATTTTCAGAAGCAGGATACCCTGACAGAACTTCATGGCATCAATCAGAGGCATAACAAGGAAAAAGAAGAGTCTAATATAGAGTATACATATCCTGAATTCCCAAGTATATTCAAAGAGGGGTATGAAGGTAAAAAAATTATTTCCCAAATTGTAAGGGTGCCGGCTGTTTACAGGTTAAAGGAATTTTTAGAGGTGATAAACAGTGTGTCACAGAAGCTAGAACAGGGCTGTCAGCAATTGCTCGGCAAGGAAGGCGGTGTGCTTTGGTATCGGGGCCAGAGGGACAGCAATTTTAATTTACTGCCTGGAATAATGAGGAAGAACAACCTTGGCAGAAAAGATTTTAATTACCTTTCCCAATACCAAAGATATTTGTTTGAAGAGTTTAAATATAGGGCTGATGGCGCTCCAGAGGTGATGGATCGGTCCTATTATAGCATTTCTGATTATTTAGGGTTAATGCAGCATTACCAGGTAAGCACAAATTTAATGGATTGGTCTGAAGATGCATTTACGGGTTTGTATTTTGCGCTGGAACAACTGATTACGAATGAAAAGGATACGGCAGATGCAGATGCGGCAATTTATGTGTTCAGCCCATATTTGTATAATGATGCAAGAAGGTATATGATAGAAATGGCGGCAAAGTCTACGCCTTGTACGGAACCGGTTTATAAGGCTTCGGTAAAGACAGCGGAGGGCATGGATGGGTTGATCCCTAATATTGCTGCCAGTTACAACAATAAAGTATATGATATGTTCCTAATGGGGAATTTGGATTATGAGTCAGATAATTGCTATGGATATTCCAGAGAGCTGGCATTAGATGGAAAAGAGGAAATGGCATACCTTCCGCTTGCGGTGCATACCTCCAGGCTGAATCCAAGAATTAGGTCCCAGAGCGGTATCTTTGTAGCATATAATTTGTATGTGGAGCCTTCAAGCATTATTGATGCATATTCCTATATGGACCTTGAAAATGTGCAGGAGTATTATTTTGAGAAATGCGAAAGGGAGGATAAAGAGCAATTCTTATATAAAGTGATTATTGAAAAAAAGGCGGCGAAAGAGATCGCGGAATGTTTGGTGCGGATGGGAATATCGAAAGAGAGGATTTATCCAGAACTGTCAAATATTGGCCAAAGGATTCGATAATTCAATAAAAATTTTCCAGGCAGGGATTAGCAGGGAAGCTTGCCGCCCACTAACACCCTGCCGAGGAGTTACAAGGAATCCTTTCAATGGAGGTTACTCTATTTCTTCCAGGCGCTCCCACAGCCCTTCTACCGTATCGGCAATTCTGTTAGCGCCATGTTCTAACAGGAATTCCCGGCTTCGGAACCCCCAGCTTACGCTGACGCAGGGAATCCCAGCGTTTTTTGCAGTGGATATGTCCACGTCGGAATCCCCCACATACACGCAGCTTTCCGGTGGGGACTGCAATTCTTTCATAGCTTCAAATACAGTGTCCGGAGCCGGTTTGCGGGCAACCTGTGGGGATTCCCCAATGGCGGTGGCAATGTAAGGGGAGAAAAAATCTTCACACAGCCCTTTTACAGCCAGGTCGAATTTATTGGAAACCACGGCAAGCTTATAGCCTTTTTCCACCGCGGATTTCAGGAAGCCCATAATGCCGGGGAAGGGCTTGGTATAGTCTTTTTTGTGGAGCGCATAATGTTCCTGGAACTCCTTTAAGCAGCTTTCAAATTGGGGGAAATCACGCCCCCCTGGAATGGCGCGTTCCATTAGGACGGTAACCCCGTTGCCCACCATGCTGCATACCGCCTCCTTAGAGTGGGCAGGGAAGTGGAAACGCCCTAACGCATAGTTCACACTGTTTGTCAGGTCAGTTAAGGTATCTAGTAAGGTTCCGTCTAAATCAAAGATAATCGTATCAATATTCTTCGGCATAATATTGCTCCCTTTCGTAATTAGTCCAAAATTTAGTAAAATGCTATTGTTCAATTCTATACCTGTGGAAGGAATTCTGCAAGAAAAATCTTTGTGCGTTTACATAGGAATTCTGGTGTGATAAAATGTATTCAGGCATAGGATTAAAATAACAAGGAGAGTGGATGGCTATGTGGGAAAAAGTATGGAAACAGGATAAAATTGCCTATGGCGGGGATTATAACCCTGAGCAATGGCCGCAAGATTCCTGGGAAGAGGATATGCGTTTCATAAAGCTGGCGCATATAGACACCCTGACATTAAATGTTTTTTCCTGGGCGTCTTTGCAGCCGTCAGAGGAAGAATATTGTTTTGATAAATTGGATAAAATAATGGACTTGGCGCGGGGGAATGGCATGAAGGTTTGCCTTGCCACCAGCACAGGGGCGCATCCGGCATGGATGGCGCGGAAATACCCGGAAATCCTGCGGACAGATTTTGGCGGGGTGAAACGGAAGTTTGGCGGAAGGCATAATTCCTGCCCAAACAGCATGGTATACCGCAACTATTCTGTAAAGCTTGCAGGGGAGTTGGCAAAACGGTATCAGGATTATGATAATATTGTTGCATGGCATATTTCCAATGAATATGGCGGGGAATGCTATTGTGAGAACTGTGAAAAGGCATTCCGGGTATGGCTGAAAAAGCGATATGGGACATTGGAAAAGCTGAACCGTGCATGGAACACCTCCTTTTGGGGGCATACGTTTTATGATTGGGAAGAGATTGTGCTGCCGGATACCCGCAGTGAGCATATAGAACTGGAACGGACAATGGCCCAGGGCATTAGCATAGACTACCGCAGGTTTAATTCTGACAGCATTATGGAATGCTTCCAGCTGGAATATGAGGCAGTGAAGCAATATACGCCGGATATCCCGGTAACCACGAACCTTATGGGGGCTTACAAGCCATTGGATTACCAGAAGTGGGGAAAATATATGGATTTTATTTCCTGGGACAATTACCCTTCCAATGAGGATTCTGTCAGCAAAACGGCGTTTAACCATGACTTGATGCGCGGCGTTGGCGGGGGTAAGCCATTTATTTTAATGGAACAGACCCCAAGCCTGCAGAATTGGCAGCCGTTTAACGCATTAAAACGCCCAGGCGTTATGCGGCTCTGGAGTTACCAGGCGGTTGCCCATGGCTCTGATGCAGTGCTGTTTTTTCAGATTAAGCGCAGTATTGGCGGCTGTGAGAAATACCATGGGGCAGTTATTGACCATGCAGGGCATGAGAATACCAGGGTATTCCGGGAAGTGGCGGAGCTTGGATTGGAATTGGAACGTCTTGGCAGCGAGGTCCTGGGGTCTGTTGGCACAGCCCAGACGGCAATTATGTTTGACTGGGAGAATTGGTGGGCTGTGGAATACTCTTCCGGCCCCAGCGTGAACCTGAAATATTATGAGGAAGTGTTAGAATATTACACAGCGCTCCACAGCCAGAATATACCTGTGGATATAATAGGGGAAGACAGCGACTTATCCCGTTATAAGCTGGTGGTGGCTCCAATCTTATATATGGCAAAGCCTGGCGTGGATGGGCGTATCCGGGAATTTGTAAGGAACGGCGGGACATTCCTGACCACTTATTTCAGCGGGTATGTGGATGAAAATGACCTGGTTGTCACTGGGGGCTATCCAGGAAAGCTGCGTGATATCCTGGGCGTTTGGGTAGAAGAAAGCGACGCGCTCCCGGAATATAAGGCAAACAGGTTTGTGTACCAGGGGCAGGAATATCCGGCAAAGCTCCTGTGCGACATTATGCATTTAGAAGGCGCCGAAGCCTTGGCAGAGTACCAGGAAGATTTCTATGCAGGAAGCCCTGTGGTGGCCAGGAATTCTTTTGGGCAGGGGCAGGCATATTATATAGGGACCCATTCCAACGCACAATTCTACCGGGCTTTGCTTCGCGCTGCCTGCCAGGAACAGCAGATTTGCCCAGCGGCGCAAACGCCAGAGGGCGTGGAGGCAGTTAAGAGGGTCCGTGGGGCAGAGCAATACCTGTTTTTGCTCAACCACAATGAGGCGGCGGTGGAAGTTGCCTTGACAGAACCAGCGCTGGAACTGATTACCCAAAGAGAGTGCCAGGAAGGGGAAGTTTTGGAGCTTCCGGCAAAAGGCGTCGGCATTTTAAAGAGGCGAGGTGTAGCAAATGATCCTGCTAAAAGCAAATGATGAATTGAAAAATATATTTGGGAGAATGCTGAAAACCATGGATGCCAATGTGGCATGGAACGGGAATTTTGTGGTGTTGAATAATTTCCTGATTTTATCGGGGAATGTCAGGTCGTTGATTTTAAGTTTTGACAACCGCAAAGTGACCACAAATGTGATTGAGCTGCCAGATAAAGAAGAAGATATGGACCCGGTGGGGGATAACCAGATATTGGCAAACGTGTTGAACATGACCTTGTATGCGTTTGGAAAATGGGGCGTAATTAAAGGGCTGAAAGTGGACAAGGATTACAGCCAGTTAAACACGTTGTTCTATGCCATCCTTAAGGATATGAAAATTATTCCAGGATTTCGGGATGACAATTTCCGCTTCTATAAAGATAACATCCAAATGACTTATGAGGAGGTTGTCCAGGCGGCAATCGAAGAGGGGAAGCGCGCGCCTGAGGAAGTGAAGGAAGAGAAAGAGGAAAAGGAGCCTGAGGAAAAAGGGCTTGGGCTATGGCACAATATACGTTGGGGCATGGAGCGCGCATCTTTTTCCAAAGGGGAAATCCAGGCTTATGAACGGAAAGCTTCCCGGCTTGGGAATAATTTTTACATAAGCGCCTATAAATGCCCTGGATGTGGAAGGAAGCTGTATATGGCGGTCTACCCTGAGGGGCGGGAATTTTTGATAGATACTGAGGAAGGGAAGGTATATTTGGCAAGGAGCTATACTTGCGATAACTGTAACCTGTTTTATACGCCAACCCCGGGAAAGCTGCTGCGGGAAGGTGAAAGCTATGTTATGAAATTTGGCGGGGACCGGGACGCTTATGAAGACTACCAAGAGCTGCTGGGCAGGACGGCGGAGCGCACGTCCAATTGCAATTTTAATGAATTTGAGTCAGAGCGCGGCAAGCATCCCCTGCCTTCTGTAGAGGAAGCCTGTGATAATCTGGAGGAGAAATCAGAAGAAGAATTGCATGGCTTAGAAGAGCAAATAGAAGACGGGTTTTTCCCATTAATGAAGGCAGAGCCATACCTTGAGAGAATTAAGGGACTGCTCCAGGCAAAAGAAGAAGAGAAGAATAAGAAGAAACCGAAAAAGAAAGCCGAAGGGCTCGATAAGAGGGCGGAGGAGCCTGAGGGGCTTACGCAGGATACGCCTGCAGCTGAACCATCCAGCCCGCACCAGGAGGGCAGGAAAAAAGGCGTTTTTGGCAAAATACATGCAAAAGGCAAAAATAATGGCAGCCTTGCAGAAGATGGCAAAGATATTTCTGGAGCTGGGAAAGCCATAAAACTTCCAGAAAAAGAGAAGGAATTGCCAGGGAAAAAGGTAAAAGACATTGGGCAAGAAGGTGCAAAAGCCATAGAAGAGATGGAAGAGGATCTGGATGCAGAGGTTCCAGAGTCTGGCGGCAGCATGTCCATTAAGGAAAAATATGACGCGCGCATGAGGAAATTAAACCGGATGTCCCTCTGGCAATTGCGCAGGCTGCGGGAGCAGATTCAGTCAGACGACAGGATTGACTGGGTGGATAAAGAAAAATACGAAAAGCTGATGCGGCAGGCCGTGTACCAAAAAGGGGAACAGGAAGTCCGGCAGAAGGCAGAATATTGCATGAATAAGCCTTATGGGGCGGTGAAACGCGTAATGGAGGAAATCTCCCAGATAGAATGCCCGGAATTGGTGAAAAAAGGCGTATTGGAAACTTTACAGGAAGTAAAAAGGAAACGGGGGCAGGAAGAGGCGTCCCAATTGATTGCCCAGATGCCAGAAAATATGTCAAGGAACCAATACCAGACATTCCGTGAACGGCTGAACCAATATGATGGGGAGGACATTTCCGTCTATAATGAAGTGCTAGAAGGCAAGCGGAGGCTGGCGGAAAGACGGGAGATTACCGGGATGCTCAAACGCGCGGAAAGAAGCGACCGCAAAGGCCTGATGCGCATTTTACAGCAATTGAGGGAAGATGGGTTTTCCGCGGAGCAGGCAGAGCCAGCCATCAGGCAGGTGGAAGGTAAAGTGAGGGCAATTGATGAAAAGGTAATTGAGAAAATCTGCCCAAACATTGCCCTCATGACGTTTGACGAGGCGGCGCAGGCCTATGAGAAAATTGAAGGGGGCGCGTTCCTCCCAGAGATTAAGACCAACACCTTGGAAATGATTGACAAGCGGCTGACCAAATTAAAAATGGATGAATGCGGCTTGCTGGTGGAAAAACTAAGGGAATCCTTAAGCGGGAAAATCAATGAGCCAGAAAGGGTCCATTATTATGAAGTGCGCAGGATTATGCGCGGGGATTGGCTGCCTAGGGAGGCAGAATTGGTGGCAAGGGCGTTGAACACCTATGCCACAGACAGGGAACGCTATGAATTCCCAATTATTGTATGTGATTCTTCTGGAAGGAAAAATGGCAAGGAAGGGTTTATCCTTACGCCAGACCATATTTTTTATAATACGCTGTTCAGCAGTGAGAAAATACCAGTCAGGTCAGTGGAAGGCCTGGAAGGGAATACGGGCCTTTTGTCGAAGGGGATTTATATTAAGCATAGGAATGGGAAAAGGACAAAGATCCCAGGAGTGGTTCCAACCAAGGAACTGAAAGTATTTGCAGAAATTTTGGAAGAATTTATCGCCTACCTTCAAGAGAAGCCGGAGTCCAGAAGCATTGCATACTTGTCAAAGGAAAAACATGAAGTAAAATGCTGTTACCGCTGCGGATTCACATACCGGGAGGGGAATGTTTGCCCGAAATGCGGGAACCAGGCGAACCACTAAGGAATAACGAAGATACGAATCAGAAAAATCAAAGAGTTTTGTAAATGGAAAAAGCCGGTGCAGCACCACCATATGCACCGGCTTTTGGGTTCCTGCACCCTTTCAGGAACCCGCTTTATAAAAACTACTCTCCTCTACGCTAATATAGACACGCCATAATAGCCAGCCATGACGTTTTTAGGGGAATTCCCGGAAACCAGGAAATTACAATTCAAACCGTCGCGGATAGAGGAAAATATTTTTTGGAAAAGCAGCAGATAGAGATAGTGAGGGGGCAGAAGGTCGCATGGGTTTATCAGATGCTTTGAGATGGTGCATGGTAATAGAAAAGAATTGTAACGGCAGAAGCGGGATCTATGGATTTACACAAAGGGCGCTGGCGTATAAATCAAAAATATAAGGAACGCTGCGAATATTTTTCTGTGGAAGAAAGATATTCAGAATCAAACGGCGCTTAAATGAAATTCTTGAAATCCAGGAAATCATTTCCTGAAATTGCCAACATTGGGATTGAAAACAGAAGGAACAATGTGTAAAATTTAAGGGATAGAAGCGAAACGGTTTTACAAAAGAGAAAAGGAAGGGTTTGGAGGGGGAAACATGCTGCAATATCTTCTTCTGTTGGATACAGAAAAGGAACGGGAGTTTTTTACGTCAATTTATAAGGAGTACCGCAAGGATATGTTTTTTGTCGCATATAGTATCCTGCACAACCACCATGATGCAGAAGACATAGTGCATGAGTCGTTTTTGACGCTGGTCGCCCATTTGGATAAGCTGATAGGAAATGAGCAATATAAAATATGGGCATATATCAAGACTACCGTCAGGCATAAGTCCTATAACCTGCGCCATCGCAAACAGTTGTTGGAAGAAGTGGAGATGGATGAGGAGTGGGTGCAGGAGGAAGTCATGGAGAAAGGGCCGGACCTGTTGATGGAGGACGCGGAGCTGAAAGAAATTATGGGGGGCTTGCTTAAGCAATTGAAAACGCCTTATAAGGAGGTGCTTGCCCTGCAGTATTACCATGAACTGAGCGTGGCGGAGATCGCTGAGGAGTTAGGCAAGACCCAGGATAATATCAGGCATATTTCCATGAGGGCCAAAAAGAAGCTTCAGTCCATCTTAGAGGAGCATGGGCTATGGGATGAAGGGAGGGCGAAGAAAAGTAAAGCAAAGAAGGGCAAAGGGAAGAAGGCATCATGCTCGGCATAAGAGGCCAGTTTCCATAAAAACAGAAAAACCGGTGCAGGCTGCCTTCCCCTGCACCGGTTTTTCC
>Ga0224483_100683_pt1 | contig 11082 bp, 8 predicted proteins | sample hydfratestSal1_FD_181453 | JGI IMG/M metagenome (GOLD analysis project Ga0224483, IMG submission 181453) | Metatranscriptome of mouse feces microbial communities from Columbus University, Ohio, United States - Sal1 (Metagenome Metatranscriptome) ... | reverse complement strand
GTTTTTATTAACTTCTATTCCACCCTAATCGTCCAATTCATCTTCACTGATCCATTCATCATATTCTGCAGAATCCAGCATTTCATCAAAAGCATCGGACACAAGATCAAATTCGTCATCGTCTTCAATATTTTCCAAATCCGGCTCTCCATTCTCATCCTCGCTGTAACGGTAGAGATAAACCTCCCCCTCCTCAGCCGCAGGGCCTTCCATGGGAAGCAGGGCAATATATTCCCGGTCGCCGGCTTTAAAAATATTAATTACCACACATTTGAGCGTCGTATCATCATCCAGCGTCAGCGTAACCGTCATTTCCTCGGTCTCTTCTCCATTCTCACCCAGATTACAGTTGAACTTTTCATCATCCTTCATTATGTTGTTCCTCCTAAGAACATTTTTCTCTGCTTCCTCTACACTTTATCAAAATTTAGGTAAAAATGCAAGTTTTTTTCCCACTTTTTCTGTATATTTCCGGGATAAAATGACTTTTTTTGGTCATGGCCCTCCACTTTTCTGGAATTATACCTGCTAAAGCCCATCGCCTTAACCGAATAATTCTTAATATTCAATCCCCCGGCGGGCCAAAGTTTTACAGGCATACGGGTGCTTAACCGCTTTCATTTCCGTAACATAATCTGCCATATCCAAAATCTCTCTCCAGGCCTTTCTTCCCGTCAGCACGACCTCCAACCCCGGCGAATGCTCCTTAAGAAAATCCTCCACCTCTTGTTTTCCCACCAGCCCCGCCTGACAGGCAGGCAGAATTTCATCCAAAATCAGCAAATCCGCCTCCCTTTCCACCGCCTGAGCAAAAAGACTCTGATAATACTTTCCCGCCTCTTTTTTCTCTTCCTCCCCCATGGAAAAGGTAAACCCAAAGCTTTTTTCACAGGGAAAAAGATAAACCCCCGGCAGGCAGCGCAGCATTTCCACCTCCCCGGAATCCTCGGTTTTTAAAAAACGGGCAATCACCACCTTCATCCCCCGCCCGGCGGCCCGCAGGGTCAGTCCCAGCGCTGCCGTCGTTTTTCCCTTCCCATCCCCACAATAAATATGAATAAGACCCTTTCTCTGTTTATCTTCCCTGTTTTCCTTCCAGATATTCCCTGACAAAACGCGAAACCTCCTGCTGCTTATGGTATCGTTCTTTTACATAATACACATGCAGCCTTTCCTTAGCTCTGGTCATGGCTACATAAAACATCCTCCGCTCCTCTTCCATATCGGCATCCAAAAATGCCTTATGGTGCGGGGTTACTCCCTCATTGGCATCCAACAGATAAACAATGCGAAATTCCAGTCCCTTTGAACTGTGCATGGTCATCAGCGAGATACCTTCTTTTTTTTGATTTCTCTCCCTCGCCTGTTCGATCAGCTGTTCTTTATACTCTACAATATGCTTAAACCAGGCCTCGCAGTTCTTATATCCCGCTGCACTTTCCTGAACCTGGTCAGCAATTTCTAAGTACTCCTCCGGCTTTAATTTTTTCTCTTTGGCATAAGCTGCCAGAAATTCATCATACCCCACCGCTTTACGAATATAGTTTACCGCAGCGACAGGAGCCAGGCCGCGGATAACACGAAGGTGATCTTCCAGTTCTTCTATGCGGTCAACCATCCAGTCCTTATCCTGATACCAGGACTTTACCTGCTCCCAGTTAATCATCTCGCCCTCTAAAGCATCCCGCGCAATGTAGCGCTTAGGCCGGTTAATCACCGAAAGCACCCGGCTCCGCTCCAGATGACCACGGGCAAGAAGGATGTAATCCAGAAGATTTCGGGCAATCCAGTGTTCATAAAGATTGGGAAGGTTATCGCGAATTTGAAAAGGAACCGCATATTCCATCAGCTTTTCCACCAAAAGTCTCGCCCCCTGGTTTGTCCGAAAAAGAACAGCAATCTCCTCATAGGCCGCCCCCGCCTTAAGATAATCCCGGATTTCCTGACAGACCGCTTCCACCTCCTGACGGCCATCCAGCCAAACCCGTGTAATCACCGGACGCCCGTTCTTTTTGTTTGCGCGGATTTCCTTGGGAAAGCGGGTTTTATTCTGTTCAATCAGCCGCCGGGCCGTGTCAACGATCTGCGGCGTCGAACGGTAATTTACATCCAAAAGAATCTGCTTTGTCTGGGGATAATCCCTGGGAAATCCCAGCATTAACTCCGGCCTTGCCCCGCGGAAACGATAAATCGACTGGTCGTCGTCCCCTACAATAAAAAGATTATTATGAGGAAGGGCCATCATTTTCACGACTTCATACTGAATCCGGTTAATATCCTGAAATTCATCGATAAGGATATAGGGATACTTCCTCTGCCATGCTGCTAAGATATCCTTTCTTTCCCGGAATAATTCATAGCACATCACCAGCATATCGTCAAAATCCAAAAGATTTAACTGCCGCAGCGCGCGCTCATACGCCTGAAAAAGCTGCTTAAATACTTCGCCGGAACAGCTTTTTGCATAATAATGCTCCAGAGAAATCATTTCTCCCTTAACTTCGCTGATCTCCCCAAGAACTGTTCGGATAAATTCCCCTTCATCTTCCACTTCCAGCGAAAGTCTGGCAATTTCCCGGCGCAAAAACTCTGCCTGCTGCTCCTCCCGCACTATGTTTTCCCCGCTGTATTGGTAAGCCAGCTTTAAGATACGGAAAAATACAGAGTGGAAGGTGCCAAAACTGACCCTTCCACCACATTGTTTCTTGTTCAGCGCAAGATACCGCTCTTCCATCTCCTTTGCTGCTGACCGGGTAAAGGTAATCACCAGAATCGATGAAGGGGGCACGCCCAAATTCTCCACCAGATTCCTTACCCGTCCGACAATTACCGTCGTCTTTCCCGAACCGGGACCAGCTAAAACCATCATAGGACCATGTCCGTGCTCCACGGCCTGAGACTGTGATTCATTGAATGGCATCCTGACTCCTTTTCATCATCAACGATACTTCATAAAACATCTTACTCTACTCTTCCAGCTTCTTTATCCCTTCGCGAATCCGGCAAAGCGATTCTTCTTTTCCCAGCACCTCCATAATCTCGGTCGCCCCGGCTGGAGTCATCTGTTTTCCTGATACGGCTACCCGGATCGGCCACATCACATAACCTGTCTTACAGCCTGTCTGATTGACATATTCCATCAATGCCTGGTATAATCCATCATTGCTGTAATCCTCCTGTTTCTCCAGTATCGGCAAAATATCGCACAAAACCGTCAGAGAACTCTCCCTGGTGGTTTTCATCTTTTTATGCTGATACATTTCTGTATGGTAATCCGGCAATGCTTCAAAAAAGTCAATCTGCTCTGCAATATCCGGGAAAATCTCAATTCTGGTCTTTACCATCGCGGCAATTTTCTTCAAATCCAGATCGCGGTGAATCACTTCCTTCATATAGGGCAGGGCCATGGCATAAAATTTATCCCCATCCATCGCCTTCATATATTCCCCGTTCATCCATTTCAGCTTTGTCATATCAAAAACGGCGGGAGATTTGCTCATTCTGCGGAAATCAAATTCCTTTACCATATCATCGAGCGAAAACAGCTCCCTTGTTCCCTCCGGCGACCAGCCTAACAGAGCCACATAATTTACCACCGCTTCGGTTAAAAAACCCTGGGCAATTAAATCCTCATACGAGGAATGACCACTGCGCTTGCTTAACTTCTGGTGATCCTCGTTGGTAATCAGCGGACAATGCACATAAACCGGAACCTCCCAGCCAAAGGCCTCATAAAGGCGATTATACTTCGGTGAAGAGGATAAATACTCATTTCCCCGGACAACATGAGTGATGCCCATTAAATGGTCATCCACAACATTGGCAAAGTTATAGGTAGGATAGCCGTCCGATTTAATTAAGACCATATCGTCCAGCTCAGCATTATCCACGGAAATATCCCCATAAATTTCATCATGGAAGGTGGTTTTACCATCTGACGGATTATTCTGACGGATAACGTAAGGGATTCCCGCCGCCAGATTTGCCTCTATCTCTTCCTGGGAAAGGTGAAGGCAATGCTTGTCATAGGTCATAATCATTTCCCCATTAACCTCATGCTTTAAACTGTCCAGACGTTCCTGGGTACAGAAGCAGTAATAAGCCTCTCCTTTTTCAATCAGCTTTTTCGCATATTCCAGGTAAAGCCCTGCCTTGTGGCGCTCGCTCTGCACATAAGGGCCGCAGCCCTTGTCCTTATCTGGGCCTTCATCGTGAATCAGCCCTGTTTCCTGAAGGGTGTGATAAATAATCTCTGTCGCACCCTCCACATAGCGCTCCTGATCGGTATCCTCAATCCTGAGGAGGAAATCTCCTCCCTCATGCTTGGCAATTAAGTACGCATACAATGCTGTCCGCAAATTTCCCACATGCATCCGCCCGGTGGGGCTTGGCGCATATCTGGTTCTAACCTTCATCATCGATTCTCCTGATTCATTCTATTTTTCATTTAATTTTCTTTATTCTTCCCTTACCTCGTTCCCGGATTCCACCTGGGAAAGCACGGTAGAATAGGAAATATTTTTCATTTGACTCTCGTTATAGAACACATACTGGCTCTTGCCCTGGTTTTTCGCCATATAAAGGGCCTTATCCGCCTTATCTAAAAGAAGTTTATAATCCCTTCCATTCTTCGGATAGCGGGAAATCCCTATGCTGCAGGAAATATTATCCCCATACTTTTTCAGCTTTTCCCCGACAAAATACTGACAGATATCCTGCGCCTTGCGCTTAATGGATTCCACATCCTCCATTCCTTCAAGAAGAATGGCAAATTCATCGCCGCCTAAGCGGGCAACCATATCGGTACTTCGCAGCATCTTCTGCAACTGCACGGAAATATCCTTTAACAACAAATCGCCCATCAGATGACCCTTGGTATCATTAACCAGCTTAAAGTTATCGACATCAATAAAAAATAAGGTAAAACTTTCCGTCTCAGGAAGAATCAGCATCTCATGCACCTTAGCTTCCAAGGCCTGACGATTAAACAGTCCGGTAAGGTAATCGTGCATTGCCCTCTTCTGCCACTGAACAGCCTCCTCCTTTAAATCATGGATACTGGTCATCTTGCCAATATAGCCGGCACATTCATCCTCTGCGGTTCCCCACAGCCCATGGAAAATCAGTTTAAACCACTCCTTTTCCCCATGCCGGTTCTTCATTAAAAATTCGACCTCATACCGGGAATTTTCCCTGGTCATTTTCGACAAATCCTCTAACAGGCGCTTCTTATCCTCTTCATCCATTAAATCACAATGACGGAAGAAGTCCGCCGCATGGATAACCTGAAGGTTGCCGCCAAATACATTAACGAAACGCTCGTTTAAGTCCACCACATCGGTCTGACGGCGGTAATCAAATAAAAGCTCGCCGCTCATTTCGGAAAGAATCTGATATTTCTTCCTCTCCATCTCCAGAAGCTGAATCGTTCTCTCAGAAAGCTTGGATTCATTATTCTCCTCCGGTGCCTTGCGCATCCATTCAATGCGTTCATCTTTTTCGTTAACCTTTTCGCTTTCCTTATACATGGTTTCGTAAAGTTCCGGCTCTATCTTTAAAAATTCCTGAATCAGAAGAGGATTAAAACAACCACACTCACCATTGGCAATCATAGAACAGGCCTTTTCCCGTGGAAATGCCTTCTTATACACGCGTTCACTGACCAGCGCATCATACACATCAGCAATGGAAACCACCTGTGCGCCAATAGAGATTTCATCGCCCTGAAGGCCGTCCGGGTATCCGCGGCCATCCCAGCGTTCATGGTGATGACGGCAGATATCATAGCTGTAGCGGAAAATTGCCTCACCCTTAAAGAAAGAAATCATCTCCAAAATGCCGCAGCCGTAGATGGTGTGCTTCTTCATCTGTTCAAATTCTTCCCTTGTCAGTCGTCCGGGCTTATTTAAAATATAGTCGGGAACAGAAATCTTACCAATATCGTGCATGGCTGCCGCGTTAGAAATAAACTCAATCTCATCATCGGTAATCTGGTACTGTGGCACGCTTTTTTGCATCCTGGTCAATAAAATCTGTGTCGCGTGACGTATCCGCCGCACATGCTGCCCGGATTCACCACTTCTGAACTCAATAACCGAGCTTAACATATCGATAATAGAAACATTCGTCCGCTTTAACTGCTCCGACTGATCCTTGATCGTCTTTACATGCTTTTCCACCAGGGCAGAAAGATTGCGCCGGCTGCGGTAGAGTTCAATGGCATTATTTACTCTCTTTCTGACCAGCATAGGAGACACAATCGGCTTGGTAATCACATCCACCACACCGCCCTCATATCCCTGCATGGCAATCTCCGATGAGGTTTCCGCAGTAATCAAAAATACCGGAATTTCCTGAATTAAATGCTTCTCGGATAAATACTTCAATACGCCAAAGCCGTCCATCTCCGGCATAATAATATCTAAAAGCAGAGCAGCCAGATCGCCATTCACCGCTTCAATCTGCTTAATCGCCTCCAGGCCGTTTTCTGCCTCCAAAATATCATATTCACGACAAAACAACTCATCCAAAATCGCACGGTTAATCTCCGCATCATCCACAACCAGAATCTTTTCTCTTGCACCATCGTTCATGTGTTCTTCCACTCCATCTTCCCAAATCAGCATTAAGCTACATAACCAAAATCTTACCTTTTCATCTTAGCGATTTTTCCCCTTTTTGTCAATAGAGTGTTCGTATCCTGCAACATCGAATATTCATCATTTAACCATAAACATCAGCGCGTAGCCACCCATTCCATCGCATAGGCCCAGGTCAGGAAATTCTGGCTCCAAATTCCCCCGTAATAGGCTACAGGAATCGGACAGGAAACACTTCCGGTCTCCAGTGTAACACTAGGTACAGGGCGAAGGCTTAACTGAATCCAGTCCTTAAATCCACCGCCCCCGGACGACGGAAGAATCCTGTAGCCGCCGGTTACCTTCGACATCAGCTGGGCAAATTCCAGAGATTCCTCCCTCACCTTATTTCCACGAATATCCCAGTAAATCACATTGCCCATTGAATGATAATGAATAACCGCTGACCAGGGGTAATCCGGGTTATTATACAGATTAATCATCGCCTGGGTTTCCGGCTCAGAGGCCGGCATCAGTCCGCGGAAGCCGCTGGAAGAAGGAATCCCGGCGCCAATCTCTTCCCAGAGCGCGTCAAAATTCAAATTCAAATCCACGCCGCGGGCATTCGCCTTCCAGTGACTATAATAAGAGGCCGTATCCAGCCCGGCCTTTCCCCTGGCTAAATCGGAAAGGTAACACTGATTAATCTCTTCCTTAAGCTGAGGCGAACGAATAGCGTCCGGTCCAAACTGGCTGATGGAAATGCCGTCAGGATTAGTCATCGGCACAAAATGTACAGCAACATAATTAAACATTTCACTTAACGGCATATTATGAAATGATCCCGTATCGTAATTTGCCAAAATTAATTCCATCTGCTGCATCATCATTAACGGATTCATATATTCCCTGGCATGAATCCCGCCCTGAATTAAAATATGTTTGGGTGCCTGCACATTGCCGATAATACAGTCATAAATTTTCCGGTTATCTAACGATTCTCCCATCTCCCGGATATGTAACTTATCCCCATAGCGCACTTTTAACAGACTTATATCCAAAACCATCTGATCATAACAGTACTTATCCGTCACCTGGACAATGGAATTTGACACATCCGCAAGTGCAACTGACCCATCCGCTGCCATCATCCCGCGAATCGGCTGCGACGGCAAAACCTGCACCGGATTGGGAATCGGAAGAATATCATCCGTCTGCACCACAGGAACCTGTGTCTCCGGTTCCGGTTCCGGCTCCGGCTCCTCATAAGAAAAACCCGGACCGCGGGAAAAATCCTTTGTCGTTTCTGCCGTACCTGTCGTCTGTGTCACACCCGAAGGTTTCTCTGTGCCTGTCCCCTGCGCCGCACCCGGAATTTCCGTCGTACCTGTTCCCTGCGCCGCACCTGAAACTTCTGTCGTACCTGTCCCCTGCGTCATACCCGAAGTTCCTGTACCTGATGATTCTGCAGCAGGTACACTTCCCACTGAAACCGTTCCATTCCCTCCGTCTGCAGTTTCCTGACCGGTAAATCCAACTGGCGAAACAGTAATACTTCCGCTGCCGCTCTCTGCCAAACCCTCTGCAACTGAACCGCCTCCTGCATTCTCTCCGGGAACAGTTGTCACTTTTGTCTCCTCATCCAGCGGCGCGGAAGGAACCACAACTGCCGTATCTATCGTCGAACCACCCTGATCGGCTATGTCTGCCAAAACCTGTACAGGGCTGGATAAAGTTAAAACTGCCGCACTGACCAATGCTGTCCATCGATAATAGTTTCTCATCTTTTTCTCCTCCTGAGCAATATCGTATATCAAGTGTCCCTATTATAGCACAATTCTTTTTCGATAGCCTTTACAACTTTCTTACAACATTTGCACGATACGAAAAGCACAGCTGCATTCATTTGCCATAAGCAAAGCTCCGCCGGAAAAACCAGCGAAGCTTCCTTAAATATCTCCTATTTCCCAGCCTTCTCTATATCTGCAGGTTTCATACTTAAATTAATTCTTCCCATCTTATCCACTTCGATAACCTTCACCGTAACTTCATCGCCGATGTTCACCACATCTTCAACCTTAGCCACGCGCTTATCCGAAAGCTTGGAAATATGAATCATTCCATCCTTATTGGGCGCCAGCTGCACAAAGGCCCCAAAATTCATCAGGCGGACAACCGTACCTGTAAGCACCATTCCCGTCTCAATCTCAGTTACAATGCTCTCGATAATCTTAATTGCCTTTTTGATCATCTCGCTGTCCGTGCCGCACACCGATACCACGCCATCATCACTGATATCAATCTTAACGCCGGTTTCCTCGATAATCTTATTGATCACCTTACCCTGCTTACCCACAACATCGCCAATCTTCATCGGGTCAATGGTAATGGTATCAATCTTAGGCGCATACTTGCTCAGTTCCATCCTTGGCTTGTCAATCACCGGGGCCATGATCTGATCCATAATATACATCCTGGCTTCCTTCGTTCGGGCAATGGCCTCCTCCACGATCGGTCGCGTAAGTCCATGAATCTTAATATCCATCTGGATAGCCGTAATTCCCTTATGGGTTCCTGCCACCTTAAAATCCATATCGCCAAAGAAGTCCTCAAGACCCTGGATATCCGTCAATACCAGATAATCGTCGTCGGATTCTCCTGTTACCAGCCCACAGGAAATTCCTGCCACCATATCCTTAATCGGAACTCCAGCCGCCATCAGCGAGAGTGAAGAAGCGCAGACGGAAGCCTGGGAAGTTGAACCATTGGATTCCATCGTTTCCGAGACGGTGCGGATCGCATAGGGGAAGTCCTCCACGGAAGGAAGCACCGGTAAAAGCGCTCTCTCCGCCAACGCCCCATGACCGATTTCCCGTCGTCCCGGTCCCCGGCTTGCTCTGGCCTCGCCCACGGAATAGCCAGGGAAATTATAATGATGCATATAGCGCTTTTCTGTAATATAATCATTCAGCCCGTCCACCTTCTGCACCTCAGATAACGGCGCCAGGGTACAGATATTTAAAATCTGGGTCTGTCCACGGGTAAACATACCTGAACCGTGAACCCTGGGCAGAATATCCACTTCTGCAGCCAAGGGGCGGATTTGATGAATCTGACGCCCGTCGGGACGCTTATGATCTTTTAAGATCATCTTGCGCACCGTTTTCTTTTCATACTGGTAAATCGCATCACCCAACATCGCCAGGGCTTCCTCATCTTCCGCAAACGCCTCTTCTAATCGTTCAGTAATCCGGGCAATATTCTCCTCGCGCTTTTGCTTTTCATCGGTAAATACAGCGTCCTCCATCTCCTCCTGGGGAACCAGCTCTTTAATTCGGGCAAATAATTCCTCAGGCACGGCATAGGAATCATACTGGTGCTTTTCCTTCCCGCACTCTGCAACAATGGAATCAAAAAACGCTATAATCGTCTGATTAATCTCATGTGCCTGATAAATAGCCTCAATCATCACATCCTCAGCCACTTCATTCGCCCCGGCTTCAATCATAATCACCTTTTCCCGCGTGGAAGCCACGGTAAGGGCTAAATCCGAAACCTGCTTCTGTGCATTTGTCGGATTGACAATTAACTTTCCATCAATCAATCCCATCTGCGTGGCAGCGCAAGGACCATCAAACGGAATATCGGAAACTGAGGTTGCCAGGGAAGATCCTAACATCGCCAAAAGTTCCGGGGATGCATCCTGATCCACACAGAGCACCAGATTATCCAGCAAGACATCATTGCGGTAATCCTTAGGAAACAGCGGGCGCATCGGACGGTCAATCACACGGCAGGTCAATACAGCATTTTCTGCTGCCTTTCCCTCTCTTTTATTAAAACCGCCCGGTATCTTTCCAACCGAATACATCTTTTCTTCATATTCTACTGATAAGGGGAAGAAATCAATACCATCCCTTGGCTTTTCTGAAGCGGTAGCCGTAGCCAAAAGAACGGTTTCCCCATAATGCATTAACACTGCCCCATTCGCCTGAGCAGCTACCCGGCCGATATCCACGCGCAGGGTGCGCCCGGCCAGTTCCATTTGATAAGTTTTATACTCTTTTGCCATTCTTTTTCTCCTTTAAAACATCACAAGAGGGTGGAGAAACCTCCACCCTTTTAGTAAATTACTTTCTGATACCTAAACGCTCAATCAAAGCACGATAGCCTTCCAAATCTGTCTTTTTTAAATAATTCAGCAAACCTCGTCTCTGACCTACCATCATCAGCAGCCCCCGGCGGGAATGATGATCCTTGTCATTCTTCTTTAAATGCTCGGTCAATTCGGCAATCCTTGCCGTTAAAATGGCGATCTGAACTTCTGGAGAACCCGTATCTCCTGGCTTTCTGCCGTACTCAGCGATAATTGCTGCCTTCTTTTCCTTTGAAATCATGATGATTTCCTCCTTAATTTAATCTTCATCAGCAGAATACTTGCTTCTGCCTTAACTATCTGCCAAAACCAGGCCGGGGCTGGAGAAGCCGCCAACGGAGCCTTGGC
>Ga0224483_100682_pt1 | contig 11087 bp, 8 predicted proteins | sample hydfratestSal1_FD_181453 | JGI IMG/M metagenome (GOLD analysis project Ga0224483, IMG submission 181453) | Metatranscriptome of mouse feces microbial communities from Columbus University, Ohio, United States - Sal1 (Metagenome Metatranscriptome) ... | reverse complement strand
TAATCACCCATTTCCATATAATCATACACATGGTTAGCACTGACTTTGATTGCAATTCGTTTGGCAATATCCCGGTCAGGATAAACTACTTCATCTGCACCGTTGCGCAGCAAAAATTTCGCCTGAATGTCTCTGGTTGCCTTACTGATGACATAGGGTGCACCTAATTCTTTCAACTGGCTGGTAATTTCCAGGCTGCTCTGGAAATTTGTTCCTATACACACAAAACAAATATCAAAATTTCTTACACCAAAACTGCGCAATACCTCTTCTCTGGTGCAATCCGCAATCTTGGCGCTGGTGACCAGAGAAAGAATATCTTCCAGATTCTCTTCTTTCTCGTCCACTGCCATAACATCATTGCCATTCTGAACCAGATCCATGCACAAATGCTTTCCAAATCTTCCAATTCCTATTACTAATATTGATTTCATTCCTATATTTCTCCTAACCGATTGTAATTCGTTCTATGGGAAGCTTTACTGGGGCATTTTGCTTTTTCTCTGTAAAAAACAGAGCAAAAGACATACTCCCGATTCTTCCGCAATACATCAGAAAAATCAACATGTATTTAGACACTATGGTAACATCTCTTGTAATGCCGGTAGATATCCCTACCGTTCCGATTGCCGAAAATATTTCCATAAAAATATCAGACAGAGGAAGCGGTTCTATACCTGCCATGATCAATACGCAGCCTGCAGCCAGCATCAGATTGATGAAAAACACAGTTGCTGCTTTCTTGATCGAATCCTCATCCATCCTTCTGCCATAAATATTTAATCCACTCTTGTTGCGCAGCGTAGACCAGATATACAAAATAATCACCATCATCGTAGTAGTCTTAATTCCTCCGGCTGTAGAACCGGGGCTGCCCCCGATAAACATCAGTATTACCGTCAGCATTCTGGTCCCTTCTGTATACGCTCCTGTATCAACGGTATTAAAGCCTGCCGTACGGGGCGTCACCGCTCCAAAAACAGACGCTAAAATCTGCCCCTTTGTATCCATTCCCATAAAATTTTCCTGTTCAAACAGATAGAAGCAGATACTGCCTCCCACAATCAGAATCACAGTCATCGTAAGGACAATTTTCGTGTGCAGCAGATAATTCTTTATCTTCCATTTATGAACAGAGATATCATCCCAGACAATAAAACCGATTCCTCCAATGATAATCAATGCCATAATCACTAAATTTACCAGCAGATCATCATAATATAAGCTCAAAGAACTATACGGTTCGAAATGTCCCATCAAATCAAAGCCTGCATTACAGAATGCTGAAATGGAATGGAAAATGCCATACCAAATTCCCTCTGCCACTCCAAACTGAGGAATAAAACGGATCATCAGCAGTAATGCGCCAACACCTTCGAAAATTAATGCGTAGCTGACAATCTTGCGCACAAGGCGGACCGTTCCGCCAATCTGTAATGTATTGACGCTCTCCTGAATAAGATTTCGCTCTTTCAGCCCAATACGGCGTTTCATAAATATGGAAAAAAATACTCCGATTGTAATAAATCCCAGACCGCCAATCTGAATGAGTACAAGAATCACTGCCTGACCGAATACAGTCCAGTTGGTGTATGTATCTACCACAACCAGCCCTGTCACGCAGGTACTGCTGGTAGAAGTAAACAATGCATTCAGAAAGCCAGCGCTTTCACCGCTCTTAGATGCAATTGGAAGCATCAGAAGAAGCGTTCCTGCCGCAATTATTAATAAGAAACCAATAGCAATGGTCTGTACTCTGCTTAATCTCTGCATTTTGCTCTCTCTTCTTTCTAAAAATAACTAATCACCCACGCCGCAACGCACCTCTGGCTCCGCCATTCATGGAAGGAATTTATACTAACAACATTATCTTTCTCCATTTACAGATATATCATACCTGAACTTGTACATATAGGAAAAGGAGTATTTTATGACCTTTTGGGCAAGATCATAAAACACTCCTTTCAGATTTTGCTCTTAATATTTTCCAAATTCGCCATCCAGGGAAATGATCTTTTCATTTTCTTCTGATCTGTCACTCATCATCATATCCTGAGATGCCGCATTGTAACTGTCGGAAACCTTAAGCTTATACTGACCAATCATAGTACGCAGGGACATTGCCTGGTTTGATAACTCTTCACTGGCTGCAGCACACTGCTCGCTGGTTGCAGAGTTTGTCTGAACAACCTGAGAAACCTGTGTAATTGCCTGGTCAATCTGGCTAACTGCTGTGGCCTGGTCGTTAGACGCCACTGCAATACTGTTAATTAAGGCTACAATATTATCTACTTCACTGATAATTTCTGTCAAGGAAGAAGCTGTCTGTTCTGCAAGTTTGGAACCATGTTCCACTTTCTTAATAGAGTCCTCTATCATATCTGCCGTCTCACTGGCTGCAGACGCACTCTTTCCAGCCAGATTTCGTACTTCTTCTGCCACAACGGCAAATCCTTTTCCATGTACGCCGGCTCTTGCAGCCTCCACAGCTGCGTTCAATGCAAGAATATTGGTCTGAAATGCAATATCATCAATTACTTTGATAATTTTGGAAATATTTTCAGAAGCCTCGTTGATTTCCATCATAGCTCCAATCATTTCCTTCATATGACCGTCGCTCTCCATAGCCTCTTCCTTCATGCTATGTACCGATGCATTTGCCTGATTTGCCTCCTCTGCATTGCGTTTTGTACGCTCTGCAATCTCAGTAATGGAAGCTGTTACCTGCTGAATCGCACTTGCCTGCTGAGTAGAACCCTGTGCCAAAGACTGACTGGCGTCTGATACCTGTTCAGCGCCCATAGATAACTGGATAGAAGATTCTCTGATACCGGAAAGCATATGATTGTTTTCTGTGATGATGCTGTGGAACGCATTTCCTAAAACGTCTCCGCTGTTATTGACTTTAACGTCTACGTCAAGATTTCCTTCTGTAATATTTCCTGCAATTTCTGCCTGATACTTGACATTTTCCACAATTTTCTGGAAATCATCCACCAATTCGCCAAATTCATCGTTACGAATCTTTTTCAGAACTACGTCTGTGCGTCCTTCTGCAATCTGAGATGCCGCCACGCGCAGCATATCCATAGAATTACGGATATCTCTCAGAATCCCAAATGCCATGATCGCTGTAATTACAATGGCGACAAATGTTATGGCTGCTACTGCAATCTCTGCTAAATGCAGCGACTCAACAGAAAGCGCGCCTTTTCTTGTGGAACTCAAAGTGCCCATGCCTGCATATGCAACCACAAGAGTCATCAAAATTATAACTCCAAAACAAATCAATAACCGTGTTCTTATTTTTGCATTTTTCATTTCCTCTTCTTCTCCTTCTCTTTAAGCTTCTGCAGATACTTCTGTACCAGAGACAACTTCTCCGAATGCTGCAATATCCTCATCCTGAATCAGTCTCTCCGGATCCAGAAGTAATTTCACTTCATCGTCCACTTTTGCCAGGCCAAATACATACTTGCTGCTTACAGACCCGGACTGAGATAAAGACGGCGGGAGAATAATTTCTCTTTCATCTACTGTAATAACCCCTGCAATCTTATCCACAATCAATCCTACAATTGTTGATTTTACATTAATAACTATGATGCAAGTACGGTCTGTATACTCAAAAGGTTCCTGTTTGAATCTCACCCTGACATCAATCACCGGAATAATCTTTCCGCGGATATTGATAAGTCCCTTGATATAATCCTCTATCTCCGGAACTGCTGTAATAGGCTGAATTCCCACAATTTCCTGTACAAATGTAATGGCAATGCCATAACATTCCCCTCCCATCTGGAAGGTCATAAACATTCCTTTCTGAGCGTCCTGTTCGTCTTCAAATTCTTCCAACAATTCTTCCGACATATCCTACTTTCTCTCCTCTCCGGCAATCAGGCCAGCAATATCGAGAATCAGCGCAATACTTCCGTCTCCAAGCTGTGTACATCCAGACAATCCCTGGACTTTTCGGATATAGGACGGAATTGGTTTTACCACAATTTCCTGTTCCGCAATCAGCTCATCGATAAATACACAGATAAATTTGCTCTCATGCTCTAATACCACCACGATGCCATCTTCAATATCTGTTTTGGACTCTTCCAGATGATAACGCTGGTTCAGGCGGATGAATGGATAGCACTCATTCCGGAGCATAATATACTCTTCTCCATCCGGTTCTTTCACAAGCATATCCCTGCTGATTCTCACAAATTCCTTAACGGCATTTGTCTCAATCACAAAAGTTGAGTTTCCAACCTGCATAACAATTCCATTGATAATTGCCAGCGTCAGGGGTATCTTCAGAGTCATTTCACTTCCGGCGCCTTCCATACTGTCAATCTCCAGATTACCTCCTACTGACTGTATGTTTTTTACAACCACGTCCATACCTACGCCTCTGCCGGAATATTCTGTCACCTGCTCTTTGGTGGAGAAACCTGCATAGGTAATAAACTGATAAATTTCTTTCTCTGTAAACTCTGACATTGCCCGGTTGCCGATAAGCCCATTGTTCTTAGCCTTATCATACAATGCCTGCTTGTTCAGTCCCTTACCGTCGTCACGTACAATAATATATACCTTTCCGCCTTCATTCTTAGCTTCCAGAGTAATCTTTCCTTTGGGATTTTTCCCTGCCGCAATACGGTCTTCTTTGGACTCAATTCCATGATCCACAGAATTACGGATCAAATGCATCAGCGGATCTGAAATATGCTCAATAATATTTTTATCCACTTCTGTATTCTCGCCGATCACTTCCAGCTCAATATCCTTGCCAAGCTTCCTTGACACGTCAAATACAATACGGTTCATCTTCTGGAAGGTATTGGTCAATGACATCATACGCATGGACATGATCACATCCTGCAGCTCTGTGGTAATTTTAGAGAGCTGGCCTGCTGCTTTCTGGAAATTGGTAAGATCCAGCCCCGGCACCTTAAGGTCAGGATTCTGAAGAACCACTGCTTCGGAGATAACCAGCTCACCGATCATATCCATAAGAGCGTCCAGTTTTTCAACATTTACGCTGATATAAGTCTGCTTCGGCTGTTGTTTCGGCTGATTTTTCGCCAGCTTCTTACTCTTTCCTGATTCCTTATTCTTGATAACATAATCACCAGGCGTAGGTTCTTTCTTTTCTTTCTTTTCTTCAGAGTCTTTTTCCTTATCATCCAGGTTTATGATAATATTATCTTCATCCTGATGATGGAATCCCATTTCAAATTCCTGTTGTGTACAATCATGAATCTCCACATGGTCCATACCGGAAGTCTCACCGATCGTACTTATAAGCTCTTCATCAGTTGCCTGACACTTCACCAGCATATGGAAGCCGTCTGCCAGAATAACCTCGCTGCTCGCCTCGTTTGTAATAATGTCTTCCGGAATATACTGCATATCCTCTACAATTTCCTTTAAGGAATATACTGCTGTATATGCACGGATATTGCACATTTGGGTATCGCCCCGCCAGTAAATAGACACCTTATAATACTTACTGCTCTCGCTGCCTGTAGGAGCAATATAAAATTGTTCCGGCTCAACGTAAGTATTTTCCGGCGGCAGTTCATCGCCCTTCTTCTCAATTCCGGTTTTTATTCTTGTCAGGAATTTATCAATCTCATCTACAATTTTACTTTCGTCACCATCCGGTGTTTCACCTTCGCGGATCTTATCCAACTCACCGTTGATAAAATCCGATACTTCCAGCACATGATCTACTAATTCTAAATGCGGAACATTTTCTGGATGAGATTCTCTCAAATAATAAAATACATCTTCCAGCTTATGGGATACCTTCGTGATATTTTCGTACATCATAATACCCGAAGAACCTTTGATGGTATGCATTGCGCGGAAAATCTCATTGATGGACGCTTCATCAAAACAATCTTCATCCTTCTTCTCCAGCACAACATTTTCCAATGTCTCCAAAAGCTGTTCGCTCTCGTAAAGAAACATATCCAGCATACTATCTGTGTTAAAGTCTTCTCCCATTTTCCCGCCCCCTTTCTTTCTGTGTATCGCAGTCTTTTTCTCAATCTATCAGTTCCAGTTTCTTGAGGATCAGTTCAAATTTCTTCAAATCAATTGGCTTGCCAGAATAGACAGTACATCCCATCTCAAAAGCCTTTTTTACATTGCGTTCTTCATTTAACGCAGTAGTCATAATAATTTTCACTCCGTCATTTCCCTGAATGCCACGCTCTTTTTCAATGTCACGGATCGCTTTCAAAGCCTGATATCCATCCAGCACGGGCATCATCACATCGAGGCAGATCAAATCATATGGTTCTCCATCCTCCAATGCCATCAGGAACGCATCTACCGCCTCTTCACCATCTACGGTAATATCACAATCTCCATATTTCCCCAGATAGTTTGACATGAATTTGCGGCTTGCAAAATCATCTTCCGCCAATAAAATTTTCATAAAATTCTGTCTCCTTCCTAATTGGTCTTCAAAACACTGTATATTTTATTTGCTATATTAGAAAGCTCCATCTGATGTTGGACCGCTCCAATATCATAGGCTACTTTAGGCATTCCATATACTACGCAGCTTGCCTCATTCTGTCCAATGGTAATTGCGCCCGCCTGCCGCATCTCCAGAAGCCCCTTGGCGCCATCCCCGCCCATTCCTGTAAGGATTACGCCCACCGCATCTTTCTTCGCTGTCTTTGCCACCGAAGAAAACAATACATCCACTGAAGGACAATGACCGCTGACTTTTTCTCCGGCCTTACATTCCACCTGGTAAACTCCATTCACCTTCACCAGTCTCAGATGCTTATCTCCCGGTGCAATCAGTACCCGGCCCGGATAAACCCGGTCTCCCGTGGCTGCTTCCTTAACCGCCACCTGACATTGGTTATTCAAACGATTCGCATACATTTCCGTAAATCCCGGCGGCATATGCTGTACCACCACCACTCCCGGAATATCTTTGCGGAACTGGCTTACTACGTCAAAAATTGCCTCGGTGCCCCCTGTAGAAGCGCCGATGGCTACCACCATATCTTTCTTAATTCCCGTCCTACTGGTGACAGGATTTGCCTCCACACGCTTTAACTTTCCAACCTTTACTGTAGAAGCTATCTTAATTTTGGTTCCAAGCTCTTTCCTGAGAAATTCATCCATCTTCGATGGATTTACCCCCGTAGGTTTGCATACGAAATCAACAGCTCCTGCCTCAATAGCGTCAAAAACCCTGGCATCCAATGCACTGATTACCACGACCGGCAATGGATATTGAGGCATCAGTTTTCTTAAAAACTGTATCCCGTCCATTCTGGGCATCTCCACATCCAGCGTCATTACATCCGGGCGATACTCTATAATGGCATCCCGTGCCGCATAGGCATCTCCTGCCTGTGCCACCACTTCAATCAGGGGATCAGCCCTCAGGCTCTGTACCAGCAGACTGCGGAACATTGCGGAATCATCTACAACTAATACTTTAATCTTACGCATTCCTTTTTCCTGCTTTCTTTCCTAAATCTCTATTTCCGATATATTGACGGCATTACATACTTAAAATTTGTCCCCTTCCGGTCAACTGCTTCTGTGGTCCCCACAAACAAATAGCCTCCAGGTTCCAGATAGTCATATACTTTATGGAGAAGCTGCCGCTTTGTATCATCATCAAAATATATCATTACATTCCTCAGAAAGACTACATGAAACGGTCTTTTAAACGGAAACGGATTCATCAGATTAAATTGTCTGAAAATCACTTCATTTCTTAATTCCTGTGTTGCCTGGTATTCTTCTTCATTCACTTTTTTAAAATATTTTCTGCGCCATCTTTCCGGCAGCGGTTCAATCTGCTCGTGCAGGTATTTCCCCTTGCTGGCACGCTGCAGAACTTTGGTTGAGATATCCGTAGCAAGTATTTTTGTATCCCATCTGGGCTGCTCCATTCCAAAAAAATCCTGTAAAACCATGGCTATGGTATAAGGCTCTTCTCCTGTAGAAGAAGCCGCAGACCATATCCTCAGATCTCTCCTGCCCGCCTCTTTTACTTTCAAGTCCGGAAGAATCTCCCTTTGCAGAAACTCCAAATGTTCAAACTCTCTCATGAAATATGTATGGTTAGTAGTCAGGGCATTGATCAGATTCCGAGCCTCGTTACCACTGGGATTTTTTTCTACTTTCTCCATATACTCATCATAGCCGCTGTAACCATTCCTCAGAAGATAATTTTCCAATCTCCCATTTATCAATACCTGTTTCTCACTGAGATCAATCCCACTTGTTTTCTTTACATAAGCTACAACGCGGCGAAATTCACTATCCGTAATCATACTGTTACTCCTATATAAAAACCTTTGCTGATTACTTGCCACATCTTCATTATGATACTATATTTCTCATAAGTTGTCAATTATCGCGCTTGTCTCAGCTATGGCGGAGCTGCCTCTTTATTTTCAGAAAAACCTTCACAATCTCCGGATCAAAAAAGACATTGCTTTTCTCTTCAATAATTCTCAGGCTTTCCTGTTCATCACAGCCATTTTCTCTTCCTCCGTCTCCAATCAAGGTATCGTACAAATCTGCCACCATGGTAATTCTTGCCGAAAGAGGAATATCCTTGCCCGATACTCCCTGGGGATATCCGCTGCCATCCCAGCGTGCATGATGAAACCGGGCGATCTCAATTGCCATAGGCAGAAAACTGTTATTAGGAGTATTCTGGTATACACGTTCTAAAATCTGCGCCCCCTGGAGGGCATGATTTCTGGAATTCAAAAGATCCTCAATCCGAAAAGCCAACGGCTTCATAAGAGGATCATCCGGAACCTGGATTTTCCCGATGTCATGAAGCCTGGACGCCACCTCTATGTTATCAATAAAACTCTCAGATATTTCTTCGTCAAATTCCGGGCTGAACTGAAGACCCTGCGCCAGCGTCCGGCAATTATACGCCACATTTTCCATATGGTTATCTGTCTCTGCATCTTTCTCTTCCGTCAGCGCTGCAAGGGCATACAGAATATTCTTCTGTTCATCTTCAATTCTTCTTGCCTGGCTGCTGATAACGCTGTGCAGCCTCCGGTTGCTCATTTCCAGCTCCTGCTGCATCTCATAAATTTTAAGGTGGTTCCTGACACGCATGGTCACTTCTGTCACCTCAAAAGGCTTGCCGATATAATCCACTGCCCCCAGTTTAAAACCACGCACTTTGTCTTCACTTGAATCTGCCGCTGAAATAAAGATAACAGGAATATCCCTTGTCACTGGACTATCCTTCAAGCGTTCACAAAATTCATATCCATCCATTTCCGGCATAAAAACATCCAGAAGGATCAATTGGGGACGGCTCTCTGCAATCAGCGCTGCCGCCTCCGCTGCACTGGAGGCACACCTTGGAGTATACCCTATCCCTTCTATAATATTTTCCAGAATCATCAGATTGGCATCCACATCATCAACGATCACAATCTGCGCTCCACTGCCGGATTCTCTAGCATTTTCCATCTTATTTTCCTCCGATGTTCTCCATTAAGGCTGATTTCAAATTATTGTACTGCTCCATGCTCTTTTCATAATTTGCCTTTCTCACATTCATTTCCATACGGAACGCTGATTTCTTGACTTCCCTCGGCGCCTGCTCTACCAGCTCCTTAATGTTATGCGCAAAGGCCTCTGCCTTATCCCATGCTTCCACTTCCATGCATATAATCAGTTTTTCCATTTTATTTGCAATTTCCTGCTGGTTCTCTGGAGTTCCATACTGGAAAATCTTCTCCAGGTCATCATATTGCGACACATCCTGATTCTGGTTGATAAACTCAAACCGTTCGCCGGCTTTGCCCGCCTCTGTTCTGTTCTGGGACAAGTGCAGGCGGACAGAGAACGAAAAACTGCTTCCTTTTCCTTTTTCGCTGTCCAGATGTATGGTGCCATGCATCAGCTCAATCAATTGTTTGGTGATCGACAGCCCCAGTCCCGTTCCTCCGTACTTTCTGGTAATGGAAGCGTCTACCTGCGAAAAACTTTTAAAGAGTTTATCTTTCTCTTCCGGTGAAATCCCAATACCCGTGTCCGAAACCACAAAGAACAGCTCAATCTCATCGTCAAACTGTACAGTTTTGGTCACCTCGATGTTGATATAACCCACACTGGTAAATTTTACTGCATTAGACAGCAAATTATTCAAAATCTGTGTCAAACGCAGTTCATCTCCCACCAGATACTCTGGAATATTCTGGTCAATATTCACCATAATACGCAGTCCTTTGGCATTTATCGCCGTAATATTGGTTTCCACTGCATGATTTACCATCTGATAAAAATTAAATTCTTTCTGCTCAATTACAAACTTTCCAGCTTCCAGTTTGGAAAAATCCAGAATATTGTTGATAATCGCAGACATGTTTTCACAGCAGCGCAGAATAATATCCATCGTATTTTTTACATCTCCAGATACCCCTGCATCCAGAAGGTTGGTAACGTGTCCGCGAATTCCATTTACCGGTGTCCGAAGTTCATGTGTCACATTGGCCACAAATTCATTTCGTACCTTGATGGTCTCTTCCATCTCTTCTTTCATCCGCACAAGCTTACGCTCTGTCTCAATCCGCTTGGCAACATTGATCGCAAACAAAAGATAGCATTCCTCGTCTATCACTGTGGCCATCCGCACCGGAAAACAGGTTCCATTCTTCCGATACATCATTCCATCTTTCATCTTTTCCAGTATTTCCATAGAAAAACCTTCATTTTCCTGATGCAGCTCCCCAGGAAACAGCGCATCCATCTTTATATGCGTCAGCTTCTCTCCATATCCCAGTTCTTTTTCTGCCAGTGCGTTTCCATACAAAATTCTGCCCTGACTGTCAAATTTCAAAATAATCTCCAGGGATGCTTCCATAAACCGGTTAATATCTTCCCCCTGTAACACGTCCTGTTCCATCTTTCCACCTCTTTTTATCTGCCATATTCCAGTCCGTCTTTGGCTTTTCGACTTTAATTTTACTATTTTTAGTATAAGGTCTGACAAATAAGGTGTCAAGACTAAAGTACCGTGGTAAATAAAGGAATACAAGAATAAAAAAAATCCTGCTGCGCAGGAT
>Ga0224483_100681_pt1 | contig 11099 bp, 8 predicted proteins | sample hydfratestSal1_FD_181453 | JGI IMG/M metagenome (GOLD analysis project Ga0224483, IMG submission 181453) | Metatranscriptome of mouse feces microbial communities from Columbus University, Ohio, United States - Sal1 (Metagenome Metatranscriptome) ... | reverse complement strand
GTGATTAATGAGGTGTTTTCTTATGGAAGGTTTAAAAATTTTAGTGGTAGATGACGAAGCCAGAATGCGCAAGCTGGTCCGCGATTTTCTCTCCATCAAGGGCTTTTCCGTGGTGGAGGCCGCAGATGGCGAGGAAGCGCTTGATTTGTTTTTTGAGCAGAAGGATATCGCGCTGGTTCTCCTGGATGTGATGATGCCGAAGCTCGACGGCTGGGAGGTTTTAAAAACGATCCGCAGGTATTCACAGATCCCGGTCCTTATGCTGACGGCCAGGGGAGAGGAAAGCGACGAGCTGCAGGGCTTCCGGCTGGGCGTGGACGAATATATTTCCAAGCCCTTCAGCCCCAAGATCCTGGTGGCGCGGGTGGAAGCGATCCTGCGCAGGAGCAGCGCGGTTTCGCAGGATATCCTGCGGACAGGGGGGATCGAGATTGACAAGACAGCCCATCAGGTCCGGGTGGACGGCGCTCCTGTGGATTTGAGCTACAAGGAATTTGAGCTCATGACTTATTTTGCAGAGAACCAGGGGATCGCTTTATCCAGAGAGAAGATTCTGAATAATGTCTGGAACTACGATTATTTTGGCGATGCCAGGACCATTGACACCCATGTCAAGAAGCTGCGCAGCAAGCTGGGTGCCAGGGGGGAGTATATCAAGACGATCTGGGGCATGGGCTACAAGTTCGAGGTAACGCAATGAAGACCTCGATCCGCTCCCGGTTTACCGTCATTTTTGTCAGTCTCATGGCGCTGTCGGTCGGCGCTGTCTGGTGCATCAACAACTGGTTTTTGGAGGCTTATTATCAGAATTATAAGATCCGTATCCTGGAGAACGGCTACCACGCGATCGACTCCATTTTAAGAGAACAGCAGTCGGAGTGGGAGGAAGCCTTAAACGAGGCGGAAGGGGAGCTCAACGGCAGCGGCCCGCTTTCCGGGGAGCAGGAGGCGAAACGCCTGTCTGATACAATCCTGCAGATGCGCGAGAGATCCAATATCACGCTGCTCATCTATGACAGCATGCAGGATAAGGCTATGGTCTCCTCCTCGCGTGATATTGACATGCTGCGCGAGCGCGTGCGCCAGTATATCGTGGGCTATGATGCGTACCTGCGGGAAGTCCTGCGGGAGCACGACAATTATATGATTCAAAAGACCTATGACCCGCGCATCAAGACCTTTTACCTCGAGAGCTGGGGCTTTTTTTCCGACAACCGGACGATTTTTATTATGAGAACCCCGTTGGAGAGCATTCGCGAGAGCGCTTCGATCTCCAACCGCTTTCTGATGTGGGTGGGGCTTTTTGTCATTCTCAGCGGCAGCCTGATCCTCTATTTTATTACCAGGCCGATCACAGCGCCCATCCACCGCCTGTCCCAGCTCTCGGAAAAGATGTCGCACCTTGATTTTGAAGCTAAATATGTGCCGTCCAGGCATTCGACAGAGGAAATTGACATTCTCGGAAACAGCATGAATGTCCTGTCCGATACGTTAAAGGAAACGATCCGGAAGCTGAAATCGGCAAATAACGAGCTTCAGCTTGACATCGAAAAAAAGACGCAGATCGATGAGATGAGAAAGGATTTCATCGCCAATGTCTCCCATGAGCTGAAAACTCCTATCGCCCTGATCCAGGGCTATGCGGAAGGCCTGGTCGAGGGCATGGGCGAGGATAAGGACAGCCGCGACTATTACTGCGGGGTCATCGTGGACGAGGCGGGCAAGATGAACCAGATGGTCCGGCAGCTTCTCACGCTCACGGCTCTGGAATTCGGAAATGAACAGGCCTCCATGGAGCGCTTTGATTTGACGGAGCTGATAAACGGCATCCTTACATCGTCGGGCCTGCTCTTAAAGCAGAAGGACATTGACATCTTCTTCCCCTGCTCCGGGCCGCTTTATGTCTGGGGGGACGAGTTTAAGATCGAGGAAGTGGTTACGAATTATGTCACGAATGCCATCCATCACGCGGACGGCGAAAAGCGGATTGAAATCCGGACCGAGCCGCGGGAGGAGGACGGAAAACGCGAAGTCCGCGTATCCGTCTTTAATACAGGCCAGCCGATCCCGGAAGAGGAGCTTCCCAGAATCTGGACCAAGTTTTACAAGGTGGACAAGGCCCGGACAAGGCAGTACGGCGGAAGCGGAATCGGGCTCTCGATTGTCAAGGCAATTATGGAGTCGCATCACAAGGCCTATGGCGTGAGAAACCGGGAGAATGGGGTGGAATTCTGGTTCACGCTTGACAGTTAATTGCCGGCGCAGCCTTTCGTGAGCTGCGCCGGCGCAAAAGCCGTGGAGGAAGGTTTGACAGGGTATGAATTTGCAGGAAAAAGGAACACGGATCGGCTGGCTCGACCGGGTCAAGGGAACCGGCATTTTATTTGTTATTTTCGCGCACGCGTACACAGGGGAAGATTTCTTTTTCCCGCGCATGGCCCGCAGCCTGTGTATGCCTTTGTTTTTTATTGCATCGGGCTTTTTAATCGGAATGAAGCGTGAATGGGAGCAGGGCAGCAAAGAACTCATCAGGAAAAAGCTTTCTTCCATTCTGCGCCCTTATTTTATATACAGCGGCGTGATCATGGCGTGGCTACCGATCCGGCTTTTTCTCTTCGGGCACGGAAGCCTGTATGAAATCTTCCACTGCCTGGCTGATGTGTTCTTCCTGGAGGGGATCGGCGTCCTCTGGTTTTTATCCGCTCTTTTTATCGGGGAACTCCTGCTTCTGTTTTCCATGAAATGGGCGGGGATAAGCGGCCGGGCTTCTTCCGCTCAAAATCAGGCCAAAAGGCTGGCCCTGCTCCTGATTCTATTCTTTCTCTGCGCATGCCTGATGATACGTTTTACGCAGCAGACGGCAGGCGCCAGCGCGCTTTTAAAGCTGATCCTGAAACTATCCAGGATCCTGGCCAGAGGGACTATGGCGGCAGGCATGATGGCGGCAGGGGCGCTCATAAACCGCTGTCTTCAAGGCTTCCCGTCCGCGGCGCTGTCCCGGTTCAGCCTCCTTGCCTGCCTTCCTCTGGCCGCCGGACTGTGGCATAACGGCCCCTGTGATTTCCACTACCTAAGCTTCGGCTGTTTTCCTCTTTATATCCTGAACGGCATTCTGGGGTTTACAGTCATTGCCGCTGTTTCCCGCCTGCCGGCAAAGGACCGGATCCTTACCTTTTTGGGGAGAAACAGCCTGATCCTGATGGGAACCCATCTTGTTTTTCTGGATTTTATCAGCATCATGGCGCTCCGTCTGTCGGTCCGCACCGGGATATACCTGGGGGACAGCCTTTGGGGAAAACTGGCGGCGCTTCTGGCCATGGAGCTGCTTTTATTCCGGATCCGCGGCAGATTTCATACGCCCATTGCTCCGGCAGGAAAATAACAAGCTCCGGACAAAGGGACATTCTTTAAAGCGTGTCCCCTTGTCCGGAGCTTGGTTATTTTATTCCTTCTCTTCCTCCCCGGAAACCTCAATTCCCAGATCGGCAAGCTGCTTTTCCTCCACCGGCGCCGGAGCTTCCATCATCAGGCAGGAGGCGTCCTTTACCTTGGGGAAGGCGATCACATCGCGGATGCTGTCCGCGCCCACCATGAGCATCACCATGCGGTCCAGGCCGTAAGCCAGGCCTGCATGGGGCGGAACGCCGTATTTAAAGGCTTCCAGCAAAAAGCCGAACTGTTCCATGGCCGCTTCTTTTGTAAAGCCAAGAACCTCAAACATCCTGGACTGGATGTCCGCCTGATGGATACGGACAGAACCGCCGCCCATCTCTGTGCCGTTCAGAACGATATCGTACGCTTTCGCGCGCACCGCGCCCGGATCGCTTTCTAACAGCGGCAGATCCTCCTCCATGGGCATGGTAAACGGGTGGTGCATGGCCACGTAGCGGCTGTCCTCCTCGGAATACTCCAGAAGCGGGAATTCCGTCACCCACAGGAAGCGGTAATCGTCCTTTTTCAAAAGGCCGAGCTGCCTCGCCAGCTCCAGGCGCAGGTTTCCGAGCACGTCGAACACCACCTTGTCCCTATCGGCCGCAAACAAAAGCAGATCGCCCGCCTGTCCGTCCATGGCGGACACAAGCGCGGAAAGCTCGTCTTCAGTCATGAATTTTGCAAAGGATGATTTATAGCTTCCGTCCTCCTGCACGCAAAGGTACGCAAGCCCTTTGGCCCCAAAGCCCTTCGCGTACTCGACCAGGGCGTCGATCTTCTTTCTGGGCATGCCGCCCTGTCCCTTTGCATTGATGCCCCGGACAGAACCGCCGCTTTCCAGCGCGCCCTTAAATACAGCGAACTGACAGCCCTTTACGGTGTCTGACACGTTGTGCAGCTCCATGCCAAAGCGCAGATCCGGCTTGTCTGAGCCAAAGCGGTCCATGGCTTCGCGCCAGGTCATCCTCGGGATCGGAAGCTTCAGATCATAGCCGCAGATCTCCTGAAACAGCTTTTTTAACAGCCGCTCATTTACATCCAGCACGTCCTCCACATCCACAAAGGACAGCTCCATGTCGATCTGCGTGAATTCCGGCTGGCGGTCTGCGCGCAGATCCTCGTCCCTGTAGCAGCGGGCGATCTGGAAATACCGGTCATAGCCGGAGCACATCAGAAGCTGCTTTAAAAGCTGCGGCGACTGCGGAAGCGCATAGAAGCTTCCGGGATGGACGCGGCTGGGCACCAGATAGTCCCTGGCTCCCTCCGGCGTGCTCTTAATCAGGGTCGGCGTCTCAATCTCCAAAAATCCTTCATCTGCCAGGAAAGCGCGCGTCAGAATCGCCACACGGCTCCGCGTCATTAAGTTCCGCTGCAGATCCGGCCTTCTCAGATCCAGATAGCGGTATTTTAAGCGCAGCTCTTCCTTTGTCTTTGAGTTCTCCTCGATCGGGAAAGGCGGCGTCTCGGACTCGGAGAGGATGCGCAGGGAAGCGGCGCGCACCTCAATCGCTCCTGTCTTCAGGTTCTCATTTACCGCGCCGGAGCGGGCCTCCACGCGGCCGGTCACGGCCACGACAAATTCGCTCCTGAGCCGTTCTGCCTTTTTAAAGCTCTCTGCCCCGCAGTCAGCCTCCTCGAATATTACCTGCAGGATGCCGGAGCGATCCCTGACATCGACAAAAATAATTCCGCCCTTGTTCCTGCTCTTCTGCACCCAGCCCATCACGGCCGCCGTCTCGCCGATATTGGCCGCGGACAGCTCCGCGCAGCGATGGGAGCGCTTAAGGCCTGCCATTGATTCTGCCATTTCTATGTCCCTCCTGATTTCGATTCCTGATCTCACTCTTTCAATGCCTCGCGGTAAAATTCCACGAATTCCTCATATCCCTCTTTTAATAGCTGTTCCTTCTGGAATTTCTTGTTCTTGTTCATCTGCGCCACCAGCACGCGGACTCCGGCCGCCCGCTCCTTCTGGGCCGCCTTTAATACCTCCTTAAAGCGCGCGCTGCCGATCCCCTTTTCATAGAGAAATACCTTTTTCCCCACAGAGCCGGGAATCTGAAAGCCGCTGTCCATGAGGATGGTTATGATCCGCTCAAATCCGATGGAAAAGCCGCACGCCGGCGTATCCACGCCGGTAAATTTGCCGATCAGCCGGTCATAACGGCCGCCGCCCGCCACAGAGCCGCCGAAGCCCTCCATGGACACCTCAAAGATCGTTCCGGTATAATAGCCCATGCCGCGCACCAGGGTCGGATCAAATGCCAGATCAAAGCGGATGTCCGACACATCCCGCACGGTATCCATGATATACGCGAGGTTCTCCGCCCTTTCCGGATCCATGACGCCGGAAAGGGTCTGGCCCAGGGCCCGGACCGCATCCGCCCCGTTTCCCAGAGAGGACAAAAGCTTTGTGTACGTCTCCACGGACTCCGGCGCGTAGCCGAGCTCTAAAAGCTCCTCTCTGACGCCCTCCAGGCCAATCTTATCCATCTTGTCAAGGGTAATAAACACCTTATCCGTATCGCTCTCCGAAAAGCCGCTGTAATCCGCCATTCCCTTTAAGATCGCCCGGTCATTGACGCGGACCGTGTACGCCCTGTCGGGGCAGATGCGCGTGAGCGCTGTCGTGATGGCCAGAATGGCCTCAATCTCCACCTGATTACCCGCGTCGCCCAGCACGTCGATATCGCACTGCACAAACTGCCTGAACCTTCCCTTCTGCGGGCGGTCGGCGCGCCACACGCTGCCGATCTGCAGCGCCTTGAAGGGCGACGGCAGATTGGCAGCGTTATTGGCGAAATAACGGCACAGCGGCACGGTCAGATCATAGCGCAGCCCCTCGTCCACCAAATCCGCCTCGTCCTTCGCCGTATCGAGCTTTAGCTTCTCCCCCCGCTTTAAGATCCGGAAAATCAGCTTTTCATTATCCCCGCCCTGCTTGCTTGTCAGATTCGCAATGTGCTCCACGCAGGGCGTCTCAATCAGGGAAAAGCCAAAGCTTTTGTACGTCTCCCTGATGATATTCAGCACATAGTCTCTCAGCTCCATCTCCGCGGGCAGGATATCCTTCATTCCTGTCACCGGTTTTTTCTTCAATGCCATAGCCTGCTCCTTATCCACAGCAGCCGCCCGGCCAGGCTGAAACGGTTACAGTTCACATCCCTGTATCCGCTTAGCCTGACCGGATGGCTGCGATTCACATCATTACCAGATGCGGCCCTTATCTGAACAGCCGCTCCTTGCGCTCAATCATCTCGTCGATCCGCTCTATGTACTGACCGACCTCCTTCACGTTCTCCGCCCGCTCTATCCGATCCTTATCGGGATAAACCATCTTTGTCGTCGTGCCGGCGCCGCAGCCCATGATCGTCTGCTTTTCCTCCATGATCAGGATATTGTACAGGCATTCCTTTCCCGGCGCCGCGTAGCCGACATTCTCGAAATTACCGGCCATATTCTTCTGGCGGTACAGATAATAGGGCGACATCCCCATCTCTGCCGCGCAGCGGGCCGTTATCTCTATCATCTCCTGCGTATTTTCCGGCTTAAAGCCGCTGTAGCGCTCCTTTTCGATATTCAGCCTGGCCGCGCGCTTGATGGCCAGGGAATGAACCGTCAGGCTGTCCGGACCCAATGCCCGGATTTCCTCCATGGTGTTTCGGACATCCTCCGGCGTCTCGCCCGGCAGGCCCACGATCACATCCATATTGATATTGTCAAAGCCCATCTCCCGCGCCAGATGGAACGTATCCTTAACCTCCTGCACGCTGTGGCGGCGTCCGATGAGATCAAGCGTCTCCTGCTTCATGGTCTGGGGATTGATGGAGATACGCGTGATACCGTGATTCTTTAACACCTTAAGCTTTTCCCGGGTGATGCTGTCCGGCCGGCCGGCCTCAACGGTAAATTCCTGCGCCTCTTTCACCGGAAAAACTGACTCCGTCCTGCAGAGAATGGCGTCCATATCCTCAGCGCTTAAGGAAGTCGGCGTCCCGCCCCCAAAATAGATGGAATCCAGCGTCCTTCCCTTCATCCGGCCGGCTGCATAATCCATCTCATGAAACAGCGCCTTTAAATAGAGATGCGTCTTTCCCTTCCATTTTTCAATCGGAAACGAGGTAAAGGAGCAGTAGAGGCATGTGGCCGGGCAAAACGGAATGCCCACATAGAGGCTGTAGCCGTTCTGATAATCCACACGCTTTAGAATCTCCCGCTCCCGCTCTGCCACATCGATGCACAGTTTAATCTTCTCATCGCTTGCAAAATACGTTTCTTTCATATAGTCCCGGATGAACGCTGCATCGCGCCCCTCGGCCAGTTTTGATGTGGCAATCTTCGCCGGGCGGATCCCGGTCAGCGACCCCCAGGGCAGCTCTTTTTCGGTCAGGCCGCAGAGGAGCCTGTACAGGGAACGCTTGATCGCATTTTTCGCCTGCGTGCGATCCGAAAAATCAGGGCGGATGGATGCAGAATGCCCGCCGCCAAGCGCCATTTCAAAGCATTCGCCCCTCTCCCCTGTCCTGCGCCCCGTAAAGCACAGGCGCGCCTGCCCGGCCTCCTCTTCCCTGTGGGTAAACGTCTCCCCCGGAAAAAAAGCCATCAAAAGCTCGCGGATGTCCTGTTCAAAGGAATCATCGTTCAGAAGAATTGCGATCATCAGAGCCTCCCTATATACGAGGCCAGCGGATTATAGAGCTTCTCATCCCCAATCGTCGTGTCCCCCATATGCCCCGGATACACAGCCGTGTCGTCCGGAAGGGCAAAAAGGACTTTTACGATCGACTCTGCTATCTGGCGCCCGCTCCCTGTTGGGAAATCGATCCGGCCATACGATTCCTGGAACAGCGTGTCGCCGGAAAATAAAACCTTTTCTGATTCCACATAGTAGCAGCAGGAACCTCCTGTGTGCCCCGGCGTATGCAGAAGCCTGAAATCATAGCCGGCCAGGCTGGCTGTCTCCTGATCGCTCAGCAGTACATCAGCTTTGAGCGCGCTGCCTCCTCCAAGGAACTGGCCCGTTAAATTTTTACCGGGATCTGCCAGAACCTCTGCTTCCTTCTCACACGCATAGATGGGAACGCCCCACCCGTCCCTCAGCTCCTCCATGGCCATCACATGATCAAAATGGCCGTGCGTCAGCAGGATAGCCTGCGCCTTCACGCCGAGCCTTTCAACCTCAGAGCGGATCCGGCCCGCCTCGTCGCCGGGATCCACCACAACAGCCTCCTTTGTCCCGGGATTTATGGCAATGTAGCAGTTCGTCTGCACCATCCCGACAATCAGCTTTTTTATCTCCAATTTTTATCTCCTCCTTCGCCGGGCTGACGGCCCTTAACCGCCCTGTTCCCGCGATTCCGGTCCGTCATCCGGTCGTTCTCTCAATATCCCGCACTCCCTCAATCTGCCTCAGCTTATCGGACAGCTTATTCAGCTCCTCGATCCCATGGATATCAAAGGTCATGGTAATCGTAGCCTTGCCCTGCTTGCTGGTGCGGACATTCATGGACGTAATGTCAATCTGGCGCTCCGTAAATACCTTGGATATATCCACAAACATGCCGATGCGGTTATTGGCAAATATCTTGATCTCCGTGGAATATTTCTCCCGCCCGGTCGGCGTCTCAGGCTGCTGCCATTCCGCGTCCAGGATGCGCCCCCTCTCCTCCTCCGGAAGGTTGATCACATTGATACAGTCCGTGCGGTGGAGCGAAATCCCGCGGCCGCGCGTGACAAATCCCACGATCTCATCGCCCGGCACCGGGCTGCAGCACCTCGAAAAACGGACCGCCAGATCATGGATACCCTTTACCACAATACCGCTCTTCGACTTTCCGGCCGCCAGAACCGGCATCTTGCTCCCCTCGCTGGCAATATTGTCCAGGATGGTTGCGTCTGTCTCCTCCTTCTTGAGCTTCTTGGTCCGCTCCTCCATCATCTTATTGATGACCTGGCCTTCCTTTAAGCCGCCATGGCCGATGGAGGCAAGCACCGAATCCCAGTCCTTATAGGTATACCGCTTCATGACCTTTTCCATGAATTCCGGCTTGTTCAGGTCTGAGAAATTGATGCCCTTTGCACGGCAGTATTTATCGATCATGTCGCGCCCGCGCATGATATTGTCTTCTTTTAATTCCGTCTTAAACCACTGATTGATCTTATTCTTCGCCTGCGTGCTCTTCACAAGCTTCAGCCAGTCGCGGCTCGGGCCTCTCGAATTCTGGGAGGTGATAATCTCAATCCGGTCCCCGTTCTGAATCACATAGTCAATATTGACCAGTTTTCCGTTGACGCGCGCGCCCACCATCTTATTGCCCACCGCGCTGTGGATGGAGTACGCAAAGTCAATCGGCGTGGACCCGCTCGGCAGGTTCTTCACATCCCCAGTCGGCGTAAAGCAGTATACATTGTCCGTAAACAGATCAAGGTCGCTCTTTAAAAGGCTTAAAAACTCCTTGTTATCCGACATGTCGCGCTGCCACTCCAGAATCTGGCGCAGCCAGGAAAGCTTGGCCTCCGCGCTGTCCGTGGAAGCCTTGCTGCTCCCGCTCTCCTTATATTTCCAGTGGGCCGCAATCCCGTACTCGGCCGTCCGGTGCATCTCATACGTGCGAATCTGAATCTCAAAGGGCTGCCCGCTGTTTCCAATCAGAGTCGTATGTAAGGACTGGTACATATTCGGCTTCGGCATGGCAATATAATCCTTAAAACGGCCCGGAATCGGCTTATACAGCTCGTGTATCACGCCCAGAGCCGCATAGCAGTCCTTGATGGAATTCACCAGGATGCGGACCGCGAACAGATCGTAAATCTGATCCAGGGTCTTATCCTGATTCACCATCTTTTTATATATACTGAAAAAATGCTTCACACGGCCGTCCACGCTGGCCTCAATGCCGGAATCGACCATATGCTTTTTCACGCCTTCCACGATGTCCTGCACAAACGCCTCCCTGGCCCCCTTGCGCAGGGTAATCTTCTCCGCCAGGTCATAGTAAACCTGGGGCTCCAGATATTTCAAGGACAAGTCGTCCAGCTCGGTCTTAATCCGTGAGATGCCGAGACGATCCGCAATCGGGGCGTATATATCCATCGTCTCCCTGGCCTTCTCCTTCTGCTTCTCCGGCTTCATATACTGCAGGGTGCGCATATTGTGGAGACGGTCCGCCAGCTTAATCAGAATCACGCGGATATCCTTTGCCATGGCGAGAAACATCTTCCGCAGGTTCTCTGCCTGGATCTCCACCTTATCCATGGACCAGGAGAGCTGCGTCAGCTTTGTAACGCCGTCAACCAGAAGAGCGACCTCCCCCCCGAACATCGCCGTCAGCTCCGCCTCGGTCAGAACCGTGTCCTCCACCACGTCATGCAGGATCCCTGCTACAATTGTCTCTTTGTCAAGCTCTAAATTGGCCAGAATGATGGCCACGCAAAGCGGATGGATAATATAAGGCTCCCCTGACTTGCGTCTCTGCTCCTTATGCGCATTATACGCAATGTCGTATGCTTTTTCCACCATAGAAATGTCGTCAGACGGATGATACTTGCGAATCGCTGCGATCAGCTCCTGATAAAGCTTCTCCGGACTGGTAAAATCAGCGGGAGCCATGAGCTCCTGATCCAGTTTTTTAATTGTTTCCGAATTTCCCATACTCAATGCCTCCCGG
>Ga0224483_100679_pt1 | contig 11106 bp, 9 predicted proteins | sample hydfratestSal1_FD_181453 | JGI IMG/M metagenome (GOLD analysis project Ga0224483, IMG submission 181453) | Metatranscriptome of mouse feces microbial communities from Columbus University, Ohio, United States - Sal1 (Metagenome Metatranscriptome) ... | reverse complement strand
GTCTCTGCACATCCGATTCACTTGGTATTAAAATACACGAAATAAAACGAAAATGCAATAGCCTTTTTGTACTTTTTCTGTTTTATACAACTTTTGTATTGTTCAAAAAAAATTTTTAGTTATATTTACAACTTATGCTTTGCCTACGGAACCAAATAATTCCATTTTCTCTTTTACGGTTGCTTTGATTGCTTCTGCGCCTGGAGCCAAAAGCTTACGCGGGTCAAAGCCTTTACCCTGCTGATCCTTACCTGCTTCGATGTATTCGCGTGTCGCTGCTGCGAAGGAGAGCTGGCATTCGGTATTTACGTTGATCTTGGCTACGCCAAGGGAGATAGCTTTCTTAATCATATCTTCCGGAATCCCGGTACCGCCGTGAAGTACTAACGGCATGTCCCCTGTGAGCTGCTGGATCGCGTCTAATGTCTCAAAGCTTAAGCCTTCCCAGTTGTCCGGATATTTGCCGTGAATATTGCCGATACCTGCTGCAAGCATATCAATGCCAAGGTCAGCGATAGATTTGCATTCCTGCGGATCCGCGCATTCGCCCTTGCCGATTACGCCGTCTTCTTCGCCGCCGATTGCGCCGACTTCCGCTTCAATGGACATGTTGTTGTCATGTGCGATCTTTACCAGCTCGGTTGTCTTTGCAACGTTTTCGTCAATCGGATAATGGGATCCATCGAACATGATGGATGAGAATCCCGCCTCGATACATTTCATACATCCGTCATAGGAGCCGTGGTCCAAATGCAGCGCAACCGGAACGGTAATGTTCATTTCTTCAATCATGCCCTTCACCATGCCGACAACTGTCTTATAGCCTGTCATATACTTGCCTGCCCCCTCGGATACGCCTAAGATAACCGGGGAATTTAACTCCTGTGCAGTTGCAAGGATGGACTTTGTCCACTCTAAGTTGTTGATGTTGAACTGGCCTACTGCATAGTGGCCTGCTTTTGCTTTGTCAAGCATTTCTTTTGCTGATACTAACATAATGTATTCTCTCCTTTTTTGTTTTTGGTTGTTTATAGTATAGCCTAAATTCTGGGAAAAAGGAAGGGGGTTTGTAAAGTTTTTACCTCTTTTTCACCATAATCTCAAGCGCCTTATGCTGGTTTTTTATATCCACCTCCCGCACTTTCCCGCCGAACTCCCCGTCTAATGTCCATGGTATCTCCTCTTCCGAAAGTATCGCAACATGATCGCTTTTCCCGGAATAAATCAAATCCGTATCGTCAATCAAATTCGTTAATGAAGCCAGTATTTCATTCAGCTCTGCAAAATTTTTGGGGCAGCGTATCAGCGTCACTTCAAATTTGCCGTCATCCAGCAGTATATTCTTACCTGTCATATTTTTAAAACCGCCCACGGAATTAGAATTTGTCACCATCCCGTAAATAAATTCGTCCTCAATGACAATATCATTATATTCAACCCGCATATAATACGACGTAATCTCTGGCAGGCTCTTGACCCCTTCCAGAAAATAAGCCGCATGCCCCAGTATGTTTTTCCATTCCTGCCTTGTCTGGTAAGAAACGGATGTAAATATCCCAAACGCCGCGACATAAATAAACGATTTATCATTAAACGCCCCCACATCGCACGCAAACTTACGGCCCGAAACGGCAATCTGCGCCGCTTTGATCATATCCCGTGGGATTTTTAATGAATTCGCAAAATCGTTTGTGCTCCCAGCCGGGATATATCCCAGCGGAACCCTCTGTCCGCAGCGCATTAAGCCGCCCACCGTTTCGTCAAGCGTACCGTCGCCTCCGCTGCACACAATCAAATCAAAATCTGCGGCGCGCCCTTCTGCCAGCCTCCGTGCATCTTCCTTGCCTTGCGTAGGATAAATAGTGACCTCATAGGATTCCTTTACCATAATATCTAAAATCTGCATCAGCTTTGTTTTAATCTGGCCTTTCCCTGCCTGGGGGTTAAATATAAATAACAGTTTCTTCATGATATCTTCTCACCTCTGCCCTTTGCCCCAAGTTCCGCTGCTATTTCCGAAATACGCCGCAGCCTGTGGTTAACGCCGGATTTGCCAACCGGAGGGCTTAAATATGTACCAAGCTCCTTAAGGGGGGCATCCGGATACTCAAGGCGTAAGACTGCTATTTCTTTTAAATTGTCTGGAAGGCTCTCTAGCCCTTTTTTGTTTTTGATAAAGTGGATATCCTCTATCTGCCTGACGGCTGCGCCTACGGTTTTGCTGATGTTGGCAGTTTCACAGTTTACCTTGCGGTTGACGGCATTCCTCATTTCCTTGACAATCCTGACATTCTCCAGCTCCAGCAGCGCCCCATGCGCTTCCATGATGTTTAGCAAATCAACAATATTGGCCCCTTCCTTGACATAGACCACCTGGTTTTTCTTGCGGGCAACAGTTTTCGCATCCATTCCAAAGCTATTTATGGTATTTTTTAGCTGCAGCGCCTGTGCCGCGGTGTGGCAGACAATTTCAAAGTGGTATGCTTTTCTTGGATCGCTTAAAGAACCGGAAGCCAAAAACGCACCGCGGATAAACGCCCTCTTGCAGCAAGGCTGCTGTATCAAAAGCCCGTCTACCGTTTCTGTATTGCAAAAGCACATATCCTTTTTATCCCACATTTTTATGCTTTCCAAAACCTTTAGAGCCGTATCCCCCATAAGCCCCCCTTCGGGCTCCTGAAGGCCAAACAGCAAAGAAAGCAGCAGGCGGTACTTATGCCCCAGCAGGGCATGCTCCGTGCCAGCCCGAAGCCGTACACCGCCTTCCACTAAGCTGATATTTCCCGCAAAACTGATAATGGCGGAAAGCTCCGCAAGCCGGCAATGCCTGCCTGCGCCTGCCCGTTCCGCCAGCTCTTTTTTGATCTCACCTGAAAATGACATTTTAATTCCTCAACACATCTTTCTCAATATCCCTGTGTTCTATTTTAAGCCCATATTCCTTACAGTTGGCAAGCTGTTTGTACAGCTCGTTCGCCAGCGTAACAGAACGGTGCTTGCCGCCAGTACACCCAATGCTGATCACAAGCTGGTTTTTACCCTCTATGATATAATTTGGAATTAGAAAATTCACCATATCTGCCAGTTTTATAAGGAACATATGGGCTTCTTTAAACTGCAGCACATAATCCTGGATTTCCTTGTCATTGCCGCTTTTTTGGCGCAGCCCTTCAACGTAAAACGGGTTAGGCAGAAAACGCACGTCAAAGACCAGATCCGAATCCGCCGGAATCCCGTATTTAAACCCAAACGACAATATGGTTATAAACAAATTTTTATAATCCTGCTGTTTTACAAAAATCTTATCCAGCTCCGCCCACAGCTCACGCGTAAGCATCCTGCTGGTATCTATAATATAATCCGCCCTCTGGCGCAAAAAATGTAACCTGCTGCGCTCTTTTTGCAGCCCCACCCCAACACGCTCCCCGCCGGAAAGCGGATGGCTGCGCCTGGTTTCCTTGTAGCGTTTGACCAGTACCGCATCCTCTGCATCCAAAAATAAAATCTCCGGTAATTTGCCCCCCTCAGTCAGGCGGTTTAATACGGCGTGCAGCTCGGATAGGGAGTTGCCGCTGCGTATATCGACGCCTATCGCAAACTTCTGCAGCTCATCCTGGCTGGATTCCGAAAGCTCCACAAACTTTTCAATCAGAGGTATCGGAAGGTTATCTACACAATAAAACCCAATATCCTCCATCATTTTAAGCGCCGTACTCTTTCCCGCCCCGGACATCCCGGTCAGTATCACTAGCTTCAATCCTAATCCCCCTGTTTTATTCCACTGTTAAAACCAATCTGCTAAAATTCACCCAGCAGCTTCACTTCTGTTTCTAGTTCCACACCAAAACGCTCTTGTACCGTCCTTTGCACATGCCTAATCAGGGCTAAAATATCAGCCGCGGCAGCGCCGCCCCGGTTAATTACAAATCCGCAGTGCTTCGGCGATACTTGCGCGCCGCCGATTGAAAACCCGGCAAGCCCCGCATCCATAATCAGCTTTCCGGCAAACTGCCCGGGCGGGCGCTTAAACGTGCTGCCCGCGCTCGGGTAGTTTAGCGGCTGCTTACTGATACGCTTCGCCTTCAGCTCTTCCATCTGTTCTAAAATACCTGCCGGATCCGCGCTTTGCAGTGCAAACGTCACCGCAAGTACCAGATACCCGTTCTCAGGCACGCAGCTGTGGCGGTAGGAAAACGCCATCTGCCCCGCCGGAAGCTTTAAAATGCGCCCGTCCTTTGTAAGCACCGTCACGGCGGCGGCAATATCCTTAACCTCACCGCCGTACGCCCCGGCATTCATCACTACCGCGCCTCCTACGCTGCCCGGAATCCCGGCGGCAAATTCCATGCCTGAAAGCCCATGGCGGTATGCTTCGTATGCCGTTTTGGACAGCAGCGCCCCCGCCTGTGCCGTAACGTGCTCCCCGTCCACCGAAACTTTTGCCATACGGCTTCCTATCTCAATCACTGCCCCCCGGATCCCTTTATCGCCCACCAGAAGGTTACTCCCGTTGCCGATTACCGTCACCGGAATCCCATACGCTGCTATCCGTTCCATTACTATAGGAAGCCCGGCGGCATCCGGCATAAGATACAAATCTGCCGGGCCGCCCGCGCGAAACGTCGTATGGCGGGCTAACGGCTCATCCCTTAGGACCCGCCCTTCCCCTAATACCGATTCCAATTCCTTTTGTAACTGTTCTACGCCCATCTTACCCCTTTCGCAAGCCAGCCTTGTACACCGCCTATGCCAAACTGGTTACATATCCTCCAAAAACGCCACATACCCTAACAGCGCTTCGTACAAATCCACCTTGCTGATAATCTCCCACGGAGCATGCATATTTAACACTGCCACGCCGCTGTCAATCACCTGCATCCCGTAATTTGCCAGAATATAAGCAATCGTGCCGCCGCCGCCCTGGTCAACCTTTCCAAGCTCCGCAGTCTGGTAAGCGATATTGCGTTCATCCAGTATATGGCGGATCCTTGCCATATATTCCGCATTTGCGTCATTGGAACCGCTCTTGCCTCTGGATCCGGTATATTTGTTAAACACAAGCCCCTTTCCGAAATAAGCTGCATTGCGTTTTTCCATAACCTCCGGATAATTCGGATCATACGCGGCGCTGACATCTGAAGAAAGCACCTTAGAACTGCGCATTGCACGGCGGACCGCAAGATCTGAATCACGCCCCATCAGATTTAAAATCTCTGCTACGGCATCCTCAAAAAACCGGGAATGCATACCGGTCGCCCCGACGCTTCCGATCTCTTCCTTGTCCACCAGCAGGCATACGCAGGTCTTTTCCGGATCCGATACCCTTAACATCGCTTCAAACGACGGATAAGCGCAGACCCGGTCGTCATGCCCGTAGCCCATCACCATGCTGCGGTCAAAGCCGTAATCCCTCGCTTCGCCTGCCGGGACCACCTCAATCTCTGCCGAAAGGAAATCCTCTTCCGCCACGCCATAGGTTTCTTTTAAGATCCGCAGAATATTTTTCTTTACCGCTTCTTTTGCGGCTTCTCCCTCTTCCTTTGCCAGAGACGGAATGCTGCCGATCAAAACGTCCAGCTTCTCCCCTTCAATCATCTTAGCGGCTTTTTTCTCCATCTGATCGCCGGAAAGGTGGATCAGAAGATCACTGACGCCAAAAACCGGATCGCCCGGCTTATCTCCGATGTTTACCGGCACTACCGTGCCGTCCGTCTTTGCAAACACGCCGTGTAAAGCAAGCGGAAGCGCTACCCACTGGTATTTCTTCACGCCGCCGTAATAATGGGTGTCAAGCATCGCCATCTGGGTATCCTCGTACAGCGGCACCTGCTTAATATCCAGGCGCGGCGAATCAATGTGCGCGCCAAGAATATTCATCCCGGATTCCAACTCCTGCTTTCCGATGATAAAAAGCGCCATTGCTTTGCCCATATTATTCACATAGACCTTATCGCCCGCTTTTAGGCCCTCTCCTCGTCCGATCAGCCCGGACAGCTCCATAAAACCTGCTTCAATTGCCCGTTTTTCAAATTCCTGTACGCATTCGCGTTCTGTCTTGCAGTCGGAAAGGAACCTGCGGTATTCTTTGGCAAATTCGTTTACCGGCTGCCTGCTTTCCCCTTCGGGGTATTTTTCCCATGCATTTTTGTTTTCCATTTTTTGTGCTCTTCTTTCTATTATTATTTGCCCGTTTTTATTCCTCTTCGCTGCCCTTTGTGAGGTTGGCCTGTACGCGGCGGTACAGCTCCTGTGCGGCATTGTAGCCCATTTTCTTCTGGCGGTGGTTGACCGCGGCCGCTTCACAGATTACTGCCAGGTTGCGCCCCGGGCGGATGGGCAGTGAATGGCACACTACCTGGTTGCCTAAGATTTCCGTGTATTCCTCTTTTAATCCAAGGCGGTCGTAATCGTTTTCTTTTTTCCAGTCCTCCAGCTTGATGACCAGATCGATATTCTGTTTTTGCTTAACGCATTCCACACCAAACAGCGTCTTAACATCGATGATGCCGATCCCCCTTAACTCAATAAAATACCGGGTAATGTCCGGCGATGTCCCGATTAGTGTGTGGCCGTTGATTTTTCGGATCTCAACTACATCGTCCGTCACCAGGCGATGGCCCCTTTTAACCAGCTCAAGCGCCGCTTCGCTCTTTCCGATACCGCTTTCCCCCATAATCAAAAGCCCTTCGCCGTATACGTCTACCAATACCCCATGGATCGTTACGCAGGGCGCCAGCTCCTCGGTTAGGATATTAATAATCCCCGCCATAAATTCGGAAGTGGGCTGGGCGGTGCCAAGCACTGGTACGCCGTTTTTCTTAGCCGTTTCCAAAAACATGGCGTCCGGTTCAAATTCACGGCAGAAAATCACACAGGGGATGTCATACGCAAGAAATTCGTCATAAATCTTTTTACGCTCCTCTTCTGTTTTTTTCTGCAGGTAAGCATACTCCACCATGCCGATAATCTCAACGCGGGACGGGTCAAAATATTCAAAATAGCCGCTTAACTGCAGCGCCGGGCGGTTCACATCGGAGAGAAGGATGTGTTTTTCCTTTAATTCAATCTCTTCGGTAAAATTTTTCAGTTCCATTTTTTTCGCGATTTTTGCTACGCTTACACCATCCATAACTGTTCTTCTCCTTTTCTATTTTATACCAGTCAGTATATCACAGATTGGCCTCTTCTTCAACCGAATGAAAGTACTCAAAGACCGCCTTTGCCGCCTGTAAATTCATAGAAGGCGTCTCGGCAAGCTCCTTAATGCCTGCCGCGCGGATTTCGTCTAACGAAGCGTAGCGTACCATCAGCGCTTTCCGCCGCGACGGGCCGATGCCGGGGATATCGTCCAGTACGGAATGCACCTGCCCTTTGCCGCGCAGCGACCTGTGGTATTCAATTGCAAAGCGGTGCGCCTCGTCCTGGATACGTGTAATCAGCTGAAATCCTGCGCTGTCTCTACGGATCGGGATCTCCGTATTTTGATAGTATAACCCGCGCGTCCGGTGATTATCATCTTTTACCATACCGCAGACCGGAATATTTAACCCAAGCTCCTCTAAAACCTGAAGCGCAATATTAACCTGGCCCTTTCCGCCGTCCATCATAATCAAATCCGGAAATTTAGAAAAGCTGCCGTAGGTATCCTCAATCCCCTTTTCCTTCAGCTCTTCCTTCTCCTCCTGCCCGTGTAAAAACCGCCGGGAAAGCACCTCCCGCATGGAAGCATAATCATCGGGCCCTAAGACGGTTTTTAACCGGAACTTCCGGTAATCGCTGCGGCAGGGCTTTCCCTTTTCATAGACGACCATGGAACCGACCGACTGATAGCCGCTGATATTGGAAATATCAAACGCTTCCACCCGCACAATCCCGCTAAGCCCAAGCAGCGCCCCGATTTCCTTCATCGCGCCAATGGTGCGCCCTTCCTCACGCTTTAGCTTTTCCTTATCCTGCGAAAGCACCAGCCTGGCATTTTTGCAGGCCAGCTCCACAAGCTTTTCCTTCATCCCTTTTTGCGGGATCTTTATGTATGCCCTCTGCCCGCGCCTGCCGCTCAGCCACTCCTCCATCACGTCTTTTTCTTCCACCGGGCAGGGCAGCATAATCCGTTTGGGGATAAACGGCGTCCCGGCATAGTACTGCTTGACAAATGCCGTTAAAATCTGGGCGTTTGTGTCCTCCGATGCAATACTCATATAAAAATGCTCCCGCCCAATCAGCTTTCCGCCCCGGATAAAAAAGACCTGTGCCACCGCGTCTTCCCCGTCCTTTGCAATTCCGATGACATCCCGGTCTTCGTCGTTTGCGTCCGTTATTTTCTGCTTTTGCGCAATCTGGTTCACGCTGTTTAGCAGGTCCCGGTACTCCGCCGCCTTTTCAAACTGCAGCTTCGCGGAAGCCGCCGCCATTTTCTCCTCTAACTCCCTTCGTATCCCGGCGTAATCCCCGTTTAAAAACCGCACGGCGCGTTCAATGCGCCCCGCATACTCCTCCTCAGAAATAAAACCCTGGCAGGGGGCATAACACTGCTTGATATGGTAATTCAGACACGGGCGCTCCTTCCCCGTATCCCGGGGCAGAATACGGCTGCAGGTACGCAGCCCGTATAATTTATTGAGCAGGTCAATAATATCCTTCACCGCCCCCGCGCTGGTATAAGGCCCGAAATAACGGGACTTGTCTTTTTTTAGCCGGCGTGCAAAAAGGACCCTTGGAAAAGCTTCCCCCAGAGTCACTTTAATATACGGGTAGGTCTTGTCATCCCGCAGCATGGTATTGTATTTGGGCCTGTGTTCCTTGATCAGATTGCACTCCAGTACCAAAGCTTCCAGCTCCGTATCGGTCACAATATATTCAAACCGGGCAATCTGGCGCACCATCTGCGCCTTTTTTAGCCCTTCGTTGTGGCTCGCCTGAAAATACTGGTGTACCCGTTTGGTCAAAGACACGGCTTTTCCAATGTAAATAATAGCATCCTTTTTATCATGCATAATATAAACTCCCGGCTGATCCGGGAGTTTTTTCAATTCCTCTTCCAAGTTAAACATTACGACTGCCCATCCTTCACCGTTCCTTTTTCCTTTGGCTTAGTTTCCTCTTCCTCCGGCTCCGGCAGGCCCTTAAGCTTACGGAAAATTTTCATAAACTCTTTTCCGGTTATCGTTTCGTGCTTGTAAAGATATTCGGAAATATGATCCAGCACGTCGCGGTTGTCGTTTAACAGCTTAACTGCCTTTGCGTAACAGGAATTGATCAGTTTTAAAACCTCTTTATCGACCTGCGCCGCCGTCTTTTCGGCACAGTTCATGGATGCCCGGCCGTCCAGATACTGGCTTTCCACCGTTACCAGGCTCATCATGCCGAATTTGCCCGACATACCGAACCGGGTAATCATCGACCTTGCAATGTTGGTTGCCTGTTCGATGTCATTGGCTGCGCCGCTGGTTATGGAATTGAATACAATCTCCTCCGCCGCGCGCCCTGCCATAAAGGTAGTGATTTTTGCCAGAAGCTCTTCTTTCGTATCCAGAAACTTCTCTTCCTCCGGCGTCTGCAGGGTATAGCCGAGCGCGCCCATGGTACGCGGCACAATCGTAATCTTCTGCACCGGCTCGGTGTCCTTCTGCAAGGCAGTCACTATGGCATGCCCGACCTCGTGGTACGAGACAATCCGCTTTTCCTTGTCGCTCATTACGCGATCCTTTTTCTCTTTCCCGCCGACTGCCACCAGCTCGAATGCTTCAAACAAATCGGCCTGGTTGACAAACTTGCGCCCGCCCTTAACGGCAATAATGGCCGCTTCGTTGATCATATTCGCCAAATCCGACCCCACCAGCCCTGCGGTTGCAAGCGCAAGCGCTTCCAGATCGACCGTTTCGTCCATCATAACGTCTTTGGCGTGAACCTTTAACGTCTCCAGACGCCCCTTTTGATCCGGGCGGTCTACGATAATCCGCCGGTCAAAACGCCCCGGGCGAAGCAGCGCTTTGTCCAAAACCTCCGGACGGTTGGTTGCGGCAAGGATCAAAAGCCCCTTGGACGTGTCAAATCCGTCCATTTCCGCAAGGAGCTGGTTTAACGTCTGCTCACGCTCGTCGTTGCCGCCGCCGTACCTGGAATCACGGCTTTTACCGATGGCGTCAATTTCGTCAATAAAAATGATACAAGGCGCCTGCTTCTGCGCTTCCTTAAACAGATCGCGCACCCTCGATGCGCCGACCCCGACAAACATCTCTACGAAATCCGAACCCGCCAGGGAGAAAAACGGCACCTTCGCTTCCCCGGCGACTGCTTTTGCAAGCAGCGTCTTACCGGTTCCGGGAGGGCCGACCAGCAGCGCCCCTTTGGGCAGCTTTGCCCCGATGTCCAGGTATTTCTTCGGGCTGTGCAGAAAATCCACAACCTCCTGTAAGGATTCCTTTGCTTCATCCTGCCCGGCAACGTCTTTGAAGGTTACGCCGGTAGATTTTTCCACATATACTTTTGCATTGCTTTTGCCGACGCCCATCATGCCGCCGCCACCGCCCATGCGGCGCATTAAGAAAGCAAGCAGCACCCAGACAAGCGCCAGAGGAACGACAAAGCTTAAGATATTGTAGATCCAGGTCGAGGTGTTGTCCGGGATATAGCCGAATATTTCCACGTTGTGCGCTTTTAACAGCGGAATCAGATCTGCGTCGTTTACCATGCCGGTATAGTAGGTCTGCTTGTACGATGAGCCCTTTTTAGGTTTTAGTACAATATTGATCTGTGTGCCCGTGTATTTGATATTGTCCACTGCACCAGCTTCTACTTTTTCTAAGAATTCCGTGTAGGAAATCTCCTGGTTGAACTGTTCTCCAACCTTATTGGATACGATGCTCATAATAAACAGCGCAAACAGCGATACCATGATAAAGGACATGATAACCTGGCCGTTTTTATTGTTGCGGTTATTATTATTCTGGTTATTTGGTTCGTGGTTGTCCATAATCTCCTCCGTGTGGCAGCAGGCAGGTATGGGAAAATGCCTTGCTGCGTTTTCAAAGCGGCTCTTATATCTGTCGGGACGGCCGCTACTGTATATTATATGTGTTAGATGGGGTAAAAGCAATATGGAGATCG
>Ga0224483_100678_pt1 | contig 11128 bp, 11 predicted proteins | sample hydfratestSal1_FD_181453 | JGI IMG/M metagenome (GOLD analysis project Ga0224483, IMG submission 181453) | Metatranscriptome of mouse feces microbial communities from Columbus University, Ohio, United States - Sal1 (Metagenome Metatranscriptome) ... | reverse complement strand
GTCAACTTCTTCCCATTTATGTTCCATAACGGATTTAAAATATATCCTATTATGCTGTTCCGCCTTCTCGTACTTCTCCTGCAGTCCGGTCAGCTCCTCATAATAGTCTGCCAATTCCCGAATCTTGCGGTTACCGGGCACCAATTTTTCATTTGGAAGGGGAGCAGGGTTTAAATACTGTTTATTAAACTTATAGTAGCCGCCCCGCAGCGCAATCGCCCCGCTTTTTGCCAAAACAGAAAATACCGTAGAATTAAATATCATAGTTAAAGCCTTAAATACCATGTCATCTCCGGAATCTAAATTAATAAACCATACATTAGAATTATCCATATAGAATCCGTGATCTGCCTCGTAAGCGGCAGTAACATCCTTTGCCGTCATGGGAATTATGATTTTCTTACTTTCAAACCATTCATGATTATGTTCCCTGGTAAATGTATGCCAATATTCGCCCTTATTACACCTTACGCTTTCTTTTATTCTCGACTCTTAATTGAATAACCCCCACGTTTGCAGGCATGTCTTTCTTTGGAGGTTCTTTGCAGTCATAAATTGCAAATTGCTCAAAATTCGATAAAAACGCGCAGGGAACCCCTGCCGACCAGCCATATGACCGAATCTGAAACGCTGCCTCTCTGTTGGTAAATAGATCAACCGATATATTTTTCGCGTCCAGATAGCTTTTTACTATATTCCCATTTACAAGTGTATAGTCTGGCTTTATGTGGGTGGAACTGATTTCTTCAAGTTTATTCTTTTGTGTATCTTTTATTCGTTTCTCCTGTATGATCTGGGAAGTGCTGCGCACATCCCATCCGAAAATAAACAGCATCTCATTAAGCCAGACACGGATTGCCTCCTCGCTTATGTCTGACCGTTTTGAGGTTTTCTTATTTTGGTGATACTGCTCTATAAGCTGCTTTAACTTTTCATATCTTTCCGGCATCGCTCACTCTCCTCTCCGCGATTTGAAATCACCCGGACTTCTTCCTCTCCCCGGCCAGCCTCTTCATCTCCCTGGCATTGTCGTACACTGCTTCCGTGATCTCGGCGCCGCCCAGAAGCCTGGCCAGCTCCGCCACCATCTCTTCATCTTCCAGCTGCCTGATGGAAGTGGTGGTGGCTCCTTTCCGGGCCTGTTTCTCTATCTCGAAATGCGTATCCGCCATGGCCGCGATCTGGGGCAGGTGGGTGATGCAGATGACCTGATGGGTTTTTGCGATGTAACACAGCTTTTCCGACACCTTCTGGGCCGTGCGGCCGCTGATACCTGTGTCGATCTCGTCGAAGATCAGAGTGGGGATGTCGTCCGTGTCCGCCAGAACCGCTTTGATGGCCAGCATGATCCTGGACAGCTCGCCGCCGGAGGCCACCATGCCAAGGGGGCGCATGGGCATTCCCGGGTTGGTGGAAATGAGAAATTCGGCTTCATCATAGCCTCCTGGACCGTACTGCTCCAGACGCCGAAATTCCATGGAAAATTCCACATCAATGAAATTCAGGTCGTTAAGCCCCTGGCTGATGCGTTTGACCAGCTTCTTTCCTTCTTTCTGCCGCAGGTCGGACAGTTTTTTGCACAGGGCGTCCAGATGCTTTTCGCATTCCTCCTGCTGCTCCCTGGTTTCCTCCTTCACCTGGTCGTAGTTTTCCAGCTCTTCCAGCCGCTTCCGCTTCTCCTCCAGCTTCTCCAGGATCTGGGCTGCTGTTCCGCCGTATTTTGCCTGAAGGCTGCGGATCAGGTCCAGCCGCTGTTCGATGCGGGCAAATTCTTCTTCGTCAAAGGAGAACTGGTCTATATACTCTCTCACATCCCGGACCACGTCGCTGACAATGGCGTCCACGTCATAGAGCTGCTCCCGGATCCCGCCTAATGCTTCGTCGTACTCAGCAGCCTGGGACACAGCTTTTAAGGCTTGGCCTACCTGGGCGTTTTGCATGACTTCGTAGGCCTCCGACAGGTTCTCCATGATCTTTTGGGAATTGACAAGGCGGCGGTACTGGGATGCCAGCTCTTCTTCCTCCCCCTCTTTTAGGTCCGCGTTTTCCAGTTCCTCGATCTCATACCGGCAGAAATCCGCCTCCCGCAGCCTTCCCTCCTGGTCCAGGCTCATTTCCTCCAGCTTTTTTGACAGCTTCTGGTACTGGTGGTAAACGCCGGCGATCTCTTCTTTTAGGGGGGTGGTTCGGGATTTTGCGTAATCGTCAAGAATCTGCAGATGCTTGGATTTATACAGCAAAGACTGGTGTTCGTGCTGACCGTGAATGTCGATCAGCAGACTTGTGATCTCTTTTAATCTTCCGGCAGTTACGGTCTCGTCGTTGACCTTGCTGGTGCTTCTGGCTGCCATGATCTTCTTGGAGATGATCAGGGTTCCATCTTCCGGAAGGTCCACCTCCATCTCTTTTAAGCGCTTTCTCTTCTCCTCATCGTCCACGGAAAAGATCAGCTCCACATAGGCGTAGTCAGCCCCCTGGCGGATCATGTCTCTGGAGGCTTTTCCTCCAAGGGCCATATTGACAGACCCGATGATGATTGATTTTCCCGCACCAGTCTCACCGGTCAGGATGTTTAAGCCCTCCCCAAACGCCACCTCCGCCTTCTCGATCAGCGCCAGGTTCTTCACTCGCAATTCCAGTAACATGTTCTTCCTCCTAGCCTTCAATCAGCTTTCGAATCTTATCCATAACCAAAATCGTGTCGTCCACGCTTCTGACAGCGCACATGATGGTATCGTCCCCGGCAATGCAGCCTACGATCTCATGGAAGTGAATGGCGTCCAACGCGGCTGCCACAGCCATGGCCATGCCGGACACGGTCTTAATCACCAGAATGTTCTGGGCCATGTCCATGGACAGAAAACCGTCCCTTAAGATCCGGATGTACTTGTCGCTGAAGGACCCCTGGTTCTGCAGCACTACATAGTGCTGTCTGCCGTTTTCCGACTGGACTTTAGACAATTTCAGCTCCCGGATATCTCTGGACACCGTGGCCTGGGTCACCCGGTAGCCTGCGTTGTTCAGCCGCTCCGCCAGCTCCTCCTGGGTCTCGATCTCATATTTTCCGATCAGTTCCACAATCTTGCTGTGCCTCTCTACCTTCATGTTACCTCCCTATATGCCTGCCAGCTTGCTCCGCAAATTATCTAAGAATGAAATGTTTTTCAATTTCACAAGGATTGTCTCAATGTCTGACCTGGCGATGCGGATCCTGTCCCCCACCTTCATGTACACGGCCTGGTCCCCGTCAAAGACCGCCACCTGCCCGGCGTCGTCATTGCCCAGCACCTCGATCTCCACCACGTCCTGGGCGGACAGCACGATGCTCCTGCCGTTTAGGTCGTGGGGGCAGATGGGCGTCAATATGACCATGCGGGCGTTGGGCTCCACAATGGGGCCTCCTGCCGACAGGTTGTAGGCCGTGGAGCCTGTGGGCGTGGCGGCGATCATCCCGTCGGCCCGGTACTGACTTAAGTATTCTCCGTTGACGTAGATACGGAATTTCAGCACCCGCAGTGTCTCCCGCCTGGTGATGACCACTTCGTTGAGGGCCAGGTCCTCTTTCACCAGGATTTCTTTTCGGAAAATGCTTCCTTTCAGCATCATCCGCCGCTCCAGCTGGTACTGGCCGTCAAGGAGAGCGTCCAGAAGCCCCTCCACGTCCTCCTGCCGCCCGATCTGGGTCAGGTAGCCCAGATTGCCCAGGTTTACGCCCACCATGGGAATCTGCCGCCCAGCCAGATCTCTGGCCGCCTGGATCATGGTGCCGTCCCCTCCAAGGGTAATGACGCACTCCGTATCCAGGGGAACGCGGTGGGCGTCGGTGTACTGGAAATGGGGGTGGGGGGTGCAGATGGAGAGGTGATCTGACATTGGGGCTGTTTCTGATGTCTGACTCGTCTCCCACATCCCGGCCTGCTCTGACTCCCGACTTGTTTCCCACATCCCGGCCGACTCCGATGCCTGACCTGTCTCCCACATCCCGGCCCTTTCCGACGCCTGACTCGTCTCCTCCGCGCCGTCCTTCTCCCGCACCATGCAGGTTCCGCCCCGGCTTTCTATGTAGCGGCAGATCTCCCGGGCCACACGGTCCGCCCCCGCCTTTTCCGGGTTCTTTATCAAATAAAAATTCCTCATCATTCAAGCTCCTAAAGACTTTTATGGGCTGCATCCACCACGGCTCTGGCGTCCACCGGACATCGGGGACTCTGAAGCTGCGGCTGTCCCGTCTCTGTGCGCCTCTTGGCCTCTCCGGACTCCTCCGCCTTCTCCTGCTGCCCCGTCTCCCGGTTTTCTCCTGCTGCCTCCAACATTTCCTCCACTTTTCCGTCCCCTGACGGACAGTTCTGCAGATACAGCAGGTACTCAATGTTTCCCTCCGGCCCCTTGATGGGGGAATATTCCAGGTTCAATATCTCAAACCCTATGGACCGGGCAAATACCATCACCGCCTCTATCACTTCCAGGTGTGTGCTTTTCTCCCGCACCACGCCCTTTCTCCCAACCTTGTCCCGGCCGGCCTCAAACTGAGGCTTGATCAGGCACACCACCTGACCGTCGTCGGTGAGAAGGGCCTTCACAGGCCCCAGCACCTTGGTCAGGGAGATAAATGACACGTCAATGGACGCGAACTGAATCCTGTCCGGCACATGCTCCCCGGTCACATAGCGGATGTTGGTCTTTTCCATGCAGACTACCCGTTCATCATTGCGCAGCTTCCAGTCCAGCTGTCCGTGGCCCACGTCTACGGCGTAGACTTTCACCGCCCCGTTCTGCAGCATGCAGTCTGTAAAACCGCCGGTGGAGGCCCCCACATCCATGCAGATCTTATCTTGCAGCTCAACGCCGAAATGAGTCATGGCTTTCTCCAGTTTCAGCCCGCCCCGGCTCACATATTTTAAGGTACTGCCCCGCACCTCAATAACCGCCGTGTCCTCAAAGGTGGTTCCGGCCTTGTCCTCCTTCTGCCCGTCCACAAAGACGATGCCGGACATGATGATGGCTTTGGCCTTCTCCCTGGACCGGGCCAGGTTCCGGTTCACCAGAAGTACATCCAAACGCTCCTTCATTCTGCTCCTTTTCCATAAAATCGGTTTTCTTCAGAACCTAAATTGCCTTGGGTGGCAAAAGCGCCTGTTCCCCTTTGCCGCATGGCTCTTTGTAGAAAAACCGGTTCTTAATCTTCCTTATAATAGAGTCACTGTCAATCCCCAGCCCTTCCCGAAGGAGGGACACATTTCCATGCTCCACATAGGCGTCGGGCAACGCCACGTTCAACACCTTTACCTGGGGATAGTGCTCATGGATATAGGCCGTTACTTCCAGCCCAAATCCCCCCTGAAGTACATTCTCCTCCAGAGTCACCACAAATTCGTGGTTCTCGGCCAGCCTGTCCACCAGTTCAAAGTCCACAGGCTTGATAAATCTTCCGTTGGCCAGGGTCACATGGTATCCCTCTGCCTTCATCTTCTCCCGGATGTGCTCCGCCGTGCTGACCATGCTGCCTACCGCCAGGAGGGCAAGACCGTCCTCCTCAAAGATCATCTCTCCTCTGCCGTACACAATGGGCTCACAGAATTCTTTCAGTCCCCTGTAGGCCTCCCCTCTAGGATAGCGTATGGCCACAGGCCCGCAGTAGTCCATGGCAAATTCCATCTCCCGCCGCAGCTCCCACAGATTCTTGGGCGCCAGGACGCTCATGTTGGGGATGGACGTCATAAAGGACAGATCAAAGATCCCCTGGTGGGTCTCCCCGTCGCTGCCCACCAGCCCGGCCCGGTCAATGGCAAAGACCACGGGAAGGTTCTGGATGCACACGTCATGGAGAATCTGGTCGTACCCTCTCTGCAAAAAGGAGGAGTACACCGCCACCACCGGTTTCAGCCCTGCGGCCGCCATGCCCGCCGCGCTGGTGACCGCGTGCTGCTCCGCAATACCCACGTCAAAGAAACGCTCCGGGTACAAACTGGCAAATTTCTTAAGCCCTGTGCCGTCGGGCATGGCCGCGGTCACTGCCACGATATCGGTCCGCTCCTGGGCCAGCTGGCACAGTTTCCTGGAAAATATATCGGTGTATGAGGGATTTTCCTTCTTTACTTTTGGCTTTCCCGTCTCTATGTCAAAGGCCTCCACCCCGTGGAATCTGGCGGGATTGCGCTCCGCCGGGGCATACCCTTTTCCTTTCTGGGTAATTACATGGACAAGCACCGCCTGGTCTAGCCGCTTGGCCTCCTGCAGCACCCGCCGAAGCTTTTTTAAGTCGTGGCCGTCCACAGGCCCCAGATAAATAATGCCCATGTCCTCAAACAGCATCCCGGGAATAAGAAGCTGCTTGATCCCCTGCTTTGTCCGGCTGATCTTGTCTATGAGCCTGGGGCCTGCCACCGGAATCTTTTCCAGCAGGCTGGTCACACTTTTCTTCAGATCATTGTACCCGCTGCCTGTGCGGATGCCTCCCAAGTATTGGGAAATGCCTCCCACATTTTCGGAAATGGACATGTTGTTGTCGTTTAACACGATGATAAAGTTTTTCTTGATCTGGGCCGCGTTGTTCAAGGCCTCATAGGCCATGCCCCCGGTCAGGGCCCCGTCGCCGATGATGGACACCACCGAATAGTCCTCCCCCAGAATATCTCTTGCCTGGGCCATGCCAAGGCCTGCGGATATGGAGGTGGAGCTGTGTCCCGTGTCAAAGCAGTCGCAGGGGCTTTCCTTTGTCTTGGGAAATCCGCTTAAGCCCCCGTACTGGCGCAGATCGTCAAAATAGTCTTTCCGCCCGCTGAGTATTTTGTGGGTGTAGGCCTGATGGCCCACGTCCCAGATGATCTTGTCCTTTGGAAGGTCAAAGGTCAGATACATGGCCATAGTCAGCTCCACAACCCCCAGATTGGAGGCCAGATGCCCGCCTGTGGCGCTGATCTTTTCAATCAGGAATCGCCTGATCTCCGATGCCAGAATTTCCAGTTCCTCCCGGTTAAGCTCCTTAATGTCCTGAGGCCCATTTATTCTTTCTAACATAGACATCGTCCTTTTTATTTTACTCTGGTTATCAAAATGTCAATCAGGCAGGACAAAAATTCATGGTCGCCGGGCAGGCTCTCAAGAATCTCCTCCGCCTCTTTTGACAATTCCATGACAGCCTTCCTGGCCGCCTCCATACCATACAGTGTCACATAGGTTGTCTTCTCATTTTTCTCATCGCTCAGCACCGGTTTGCCGATGACCCGGGCGTCGCCCACCACATCCAGGATATCGTCCTGAATCTGAAATGCCGTCCCCACGCAGGAGGCCATCTTCTCCACAGCCTTTACCTGCTCTCTGTCAGCGCCTCCCAGGATGGCCCCGATCATCATGGACACCTCCAGAAGGGCCCCGGTCTTCAGCCGGTAGATAAAGTCCAGTTTCTCCGGGCTCACCTCTTTCCCAGTCAGCTCCACGTCCGCCGTCTGCCCGCCGATCATGCCGCTGATGCCGGATTTCTCCGCCAAAAGCCCCATGCACTGGCCCACCAGGTCAGGCCTGTCACTGACAGAAAATGCCTTTGCCGCCGTCTCAAAGGCGTAGATAGCCAGAGCGTCCCCGGCCAGCACCGCCATATCGTACCCGTACTTTACCCAGGTGGTATCCATGCCCCGCCTTAAGGTGTCGTTGTCCATACAGGGCAGGTCGTCATGGACCAGGGAAAAAGTGTGGATCATCTCAATAGCCGCCATAAACGGCTCCACTGCGGCTTCCCCGCCGCCCTCCGGCCCGCCTGCAAACAATCGGTACACTTCTCTCATAAACAGAGGCCGCAGCCGTTTCCCTCCGGCCTTCATGCTGTAATTCATCGCTTCCAAGACAGTCCTCTGATATCCTGCCTTCCTGGGCAGGTATCTCTCAATGACCGCCTCCACCTCTCCGGTATACTGTTCCAACTGCTCCCTAGAACTCATAAGTTTCCCCGCTCTCCTCACTAAGGACCATGATCTGTTTCTCCACCTTGTCGATCCGCTGGCTGCACTCCTTTACCAGCTTCATGCCTCTCTCAAAGCAGGCAAAGGAATCCTCCAAAGTACTCTCCCTGTCCTCCATCTTCTCAATAATGGATTCCAATTCTTCCATGGTCTCTTCAATGGATCTTGTCCCTGTTTTCTCTTCCATTTTAACTTCGATTCCTTCCAAAATATACTCAAAGAGGCCAAACCCCTTCCACTTTCGTCTTCACTGTCCCGTCCGCCAGTCGCACGGACAACTCCTGTCCCGCTTCCACCTTGCTCACGGACTCCACACGTTTCCCGTCGGCTCCTGTCACAAACCCAAATCCCTTGCTGAGCCGTGTCAGCGGCGACAGATCTTTAAGCCTCCCGCTGATCAGGGCCAGTCTGTGTTTCCTGTCCACCAACCTCTGTTCCATCAGGCTCCCCATTCGCTCCTCCATATCCGCAAGCTGCTGCCGCTTCTCATTGAGCTGCCTCTGGGGATGGTGCATCATAAGCCGCAGCCTGCTCTGCTCTGCCTGATGCTTTCTCAATTCCACCTGCCCAAGCATCCCCCTTGTAAGGATATCCTGGTATCTCTGCATTTGTTCCTCAAACTGCCTGTAATCAAACACTGCCAGCTCCGCCGCCGCCGAAGGCGTGGGGGCCCGCATATCCGCCACATAGTCCGCGATGGTCACATCCGTCTCATGCCCCACCGCGGAGATCACCGGCGTCTCACACTCAAAAATGGCTCTTGCCACCATCTCTTCATTAAATGCCCACAGATCTTCTATGGAGCCGCCGCCTCTTCCCACGATGATCACGTCCAGTCCCATCAGATCCAGGGTCCTGATCCCCTCCACGATACTGTACTTTGCCTGCTCCCCCTGGACCAGGGCCGGATACAGCACCAGCTGCACATAGGGGTTTCTCCTGGCCGAAATATTCATGATATCCCGGATAGCCGCCCCCGTGCTGGCCGTCACCACCCCCACGGTCCTGGCGTATCTGGGAATGGGCTGCTTGTACTCCGGGGCAAACATCCCCATCTCTTCCAGCTCATCCCGCAGCTTCTGAAACCGCTCAAACAGGTCGCCAACGCCTTCACGCTTAATCTCCCTGGCATAAAGCTGGTATCTCCCGTCCCGCTCATACACGTCCACAGAGCCTGTGACAATGATCTGCTGCCCTTCCTGCAACTGAAAATTGAGACCTTTCCTCTGCCCCGCAAACATTACCGCAGATAAGGTCCCTGATTTGTCCTTCAATGTAAAATAAATATGTCCGGAAGTGTGATACTTGCAGTTGGAAATCTCCCCCCGCACGCTGATGCGGTTTAGAAGATAATCCTGAACGAACATATTTTTAATATAAGAGTTAACCTGTGTTACCGAATAGATGCTTGCCATAGATTTTACTTCCGTCTCCACGCCTGACACCGCCGACGCCCTTTGCTGACCAGCTTTTCGTCCTGTCGGCCCGGTCCCTGCCGCCGCTGGTCCCTTCACTTCCTCCGCCGGCCCGGTTCCTGCCGCCGCTAGTCCCTTCACTTTCTCCGCCGACAGCCGTTACTGCCCTGCGGCCCCTGTCTTGTCTCCTGAATCGCTTCTTTCCTTCACCAGCTTTGCCAGAACCCCGTTGATAAAGGAGGGAGCGTCCTCCCCGCCGAACTTCTTGGCCAGCTCCACCGCCTCATTGATGGCCACCTTCTCCGGGATCTCATCGTCATACACCATCTCATAGAGGGCCAGCCTCAAAATGGTCAGTTCCGCCTTTCCCATGCGGCTGGTCTTCCAGCCCTGGGCCACCTCATTGATCCTGGCGTCCAGCCCTGTCACATGCTCGGCCATTGCCTTTGTCTTTTTCAGCAGATAGGCCTGGTCCTTTTCATCCATATCCACCTGATGAAGAATCTGGGATACCCCCTCCGGCGTAGTCTCATCTTCCTCAGGCGTCTCAAAATATCGCTCCAGCTGCTCGCCAGCCTCCTCTGCCGGATAAAAGTTTGTGCAGAACAGCATCTTAAAACAGTGCTCCCGCAGCTCCCGTCTGGTCATCTCCAAATCCTCCTGTAAGGTACGCCTCTTTTGAACAGGAAAATGCGACGACGACGCATTTTCCCACAATTTCTAATGTCCTTCTTCCATGTTGACGCCGGCTATCTTGATGTTCACGTCCAGGACATTGAGTCCGGTCATGTTCTCAATCGCGCTCTTCACCTTATCCTGCACCTTCTCCGAAACCGCCGGGATGTTGTACCCGTACTTCATATTCAGAGACAGATCCACGGACACGTGCTCCTCTGTCACATCCACCTTCACGCCCTTAGAAAGGTTCCTCATGCCAAGCTTGCCCACCAGCTCATTGGTGATATTGCCTGCCATGGAGTCCACGCCCTCCACCTCTGTGGCCGCCAGCCCCGCGATAATGGCCACCACTTCATCTGCAATCTGTACTTCCCCGATTTTATCCTTCTCATATACCTTGTGAGTATTTCTGTTCTCCGCTTCTGCCACAATCATTACCTCCTGTGTTCCTATAATAGCCCTATTATAGCAAAAATACTCCTGTTTGCAAAGGAAAATAGATTTTTTTGCATTGGGATTTTTGCGACGGCGGTGGCAGGTATTGTGGGCAGGGAAGAGTCCGGCTCTTTTATGAGGTAGGTTCGGCTATTATTGAATCATACACATTCTGTAAATTCAGCCAATACGCAACGCTTGTTCCCAACATTCTGGAAAGCCTCACAGCTATATCAATGGAAAGTCTTTGTTCTCCTCTGACCAGCAGACTCAGATTCTCAGGAGTCGTGTCAAGGCGCTTTGCAAAGTCTTCCTGGGTAAAGCCGCTAGAGCGTGTTTGAAAATTGCTTTCTGACAGATGTGCGTCACAATTTGTGGGAGATTTGAGCCAAATGAAGGGCGCATAGCGGGCTATGTAACCTGAATTTGGCTCAAATAGCATCTGGCGGGAATGAATTTTCAAACACGCTCTAGTACAGCATTGCCTATCAAGCAATTTATTCACTGAAATTTAAGCAATACTGTACTAGTACATCATTGCATTAATTCCTAAGCAATAGTACTCGCTCTCTACGCCAGGAGCACGTCTGCGAAGCTAGATGTAGGGTCCACTACACCGTCGCTTCGCAGACGCACACCTGACGC
>Ga0224483_100677_pt1 | contig 11141 bp, 11 predicted proteins | sample hydfratestSal1_FD_181453 | JGI IMG/M metagenome (GOLD analysis project Ga0224483, IMG submission 181453) | Metatranscriptome of mouse feces microbial communities from Columbus University, Ohio, United States - Sal1 (Metagenome Metatranscriptome) ... | reverse complement strand
GAACGCTTCCCCTTATGTTCAATTATGGAAAAGAGGAATTCTATGGCATATCAGATAGTCACAGACGGCTCGTGCGACCTGGGCTTGGAAGAAGCTAGGCAGGCAGGGGTGAAAGTAGTTCCATTTTATGTAACATTTGATGGGCAGGTTTACAAAAAAGAGATGGAAGAAATCAGCGTGAGGACGTTTTATCAGGAAATGGTGGATAACCCCGATAAGTTTCCAAAATCGTCCCTCCCTTCGGTGCAGGATTATGTGGACGCATTCACGCCTTTTGCAAAAGAGGGCAAAGATATTATCTGCCTGTGCATCACTACAAAATTTAGCGGCTCCTATAATTCAGCGCAGACGGCGGCAGATTTATTGAAGGAAGATTTTCCAAATGTCAGGATACAAGTGGTGGACACTACAGTAAATACAGTGCTGCAAGGGCTTTTGGTATTAGAAACAGTGCGTATGCAGCGGGCAGGGCTGCCCTTTGAGGAGGCGGTGGGGAAAATTGAGCAGATAAAGCCTACAGGAAGAATAATCTTTACCGTAGGGAATTATGAATATTTAATCCATGGCGGAAGGATTGGGAAGGTGATGGGAACAGCCGCTTCCACCCTTGGCATTAAGCCGTTGATTATGCTGAAAGAAGGGGAGATTTTCCCCACGGGCATAGTAAGGAACCGCAAAAAAGGGCTGAAACGCTTAATTGACCAGACAAAGGCGCATTTTGAAAAAATTGGGGAATCTCCGGATGATTACCAGATTGTGGTGGGGTATGGGTATAGCCACGAAGAGGCCGTGGAGTTCCGTGACCAGCTGCTTGCCTCGTTAAAGGGCTATTCCAATTATAAAGAAATTGGGATTTTCCAGATTGGGGCTACCATCGGGGTCCATACTGGGCCGCATCCGCTTGGGATTGGGTTATTAAAAAAGTACGATAGATAATATAAATTAAAAAAGGAGAAAGACGACAGATATCTGCCGTAGGTGGAGGAGACATGCAGATTATCATTGTGGGTTGTGGGAATGTAGGGACAACTTTGACAGAACAGTTAAGTAAAGAAGGGCATAATATTACAGTTGTGGACATGGACGCCAAAAAAGCTGAGTCGGTGGCGAACCGGTTTGACGTTATGGGCATTGTGGGGAATGGCGCAAGCTTTACCGTGCAGAACGAGGCTGGGATAGAAGCGGCTGACTTGATGATAGCGGTAACTACTTCGGATGAGCTGAACTTGCTTTGCTGCCTGATTGCCAGGAAGGCGGGGGGCTGCAATACTATTGCAAGGGTGCGTAACCCGATTTATAATAAGGAAATCACTTATATTAAAGAAGAACTGGGGCTGTCTATGGTGATTAACCCAGAATATGCAGCCGCCAGCGAAATTGCCCGGCTGCTGAAATTCCCATCTGCCATTAAGGTGGACAGCTTCGCAAAGGGAAGGGTGGAGCTTCTAAAATGCAAACTCGGGGAAGGGTCGGTGTTAGACGGCAAGCCTCTGACGTATATTTCCGGGGGGCTGCACTGCGATGTGCTAATTTGCGCAGTAGAGCGCGGGGAGGAAGTGTTTATCCCTTCTGGTAATTTTATATTGCGGGAAAAAGATATTATTTCAATTGTAGCCTCTTCTAAAAAGGCGAATGAGTTTTTCCGTAAAATAGGCATGGCAACCAACCGGATTAAAAACTGCATGATTATTGGCGGCGGGGAGACTACATATTATCTGGCAAAGCAGCTTTTGCCGATGGGCATCGAAATTAAGATTATTGAGCAGGACAAGGGACGGTGCAATGAGCTGAGCGAGCTGCTTCCTCAGGCAATGGTAATTCAAGGGGACGGGACGGAACGCAACCTGCTATACGAAGAGGGGATGCCAAAAGCCCATTCTTTTGTGGCATGGACCAACTTAGATGAAGAAAATATTATGCTGAGCCTTTTTGCAAAAAAGGTGTCAAAGGCAAAGACCATAACAAAAGTGCATCGGATTGCCTATGATGAAATTATTGACAGCATGGACTTAGGGAGCGTGCTGTACCCGAAACATATTACTGCAGAATATATCCTGCAGTATGTGCGCGCGATGCAGAATTCCATTGGCAGCAATATCGAGACCTTATACCAGTTGATTGAGGATAAGGTGGAGGCGTTGGAATTCCGGGTGCAGGAAAGGTCTGCCCTTGTGGGCATCCCGCTAAAGGAGCTGCAGTTAAAAGAAAATTTGTTGATTGCCTGCATTAACCGGAGGGGGAACATTATTACGCCGGGCGGGCAGGATACAATTGAAATGGGCGATACAGTTGTGGTGGTGACTACAAACCAGGGGTTCCACGATTTGAAAGATATTTTGAAATAGGCGGAGGGACCAAGGTTATGAATTATTCGATTATCAGGTATATCCTTTGCCGTGTTTTGGAATTTCAGGCAGTGTTTTTAGCGCTTCCTTGTATCGCGTCACTGGTTTATAGGGAAAAAGAAGGGTGGGCTTATGCAATCGTACTGGCAGGGTGCCTTTTGGCGGGCGTGGTTGGGAAGATGAAAAAGCCGAAAAGCACGGTATTTTATGCAAGGGAGGGTTTTGTGACAGTATCCTTAAGCTGGATTATCCTCAGCCTGACAGGCGCGTTGCCCTTATTTTTGTCAGGGGAATTCCCAAGCTATACAGACGCCTTATTTGAAACGATTTCTGGTTTGACCACTACTGGGGCAAGTATCCTGCCAGATGTGGAGGCGCTTTCTAAATGCAATTTGTTCTGGCGGAGCTTTACCCATTGGATTGGGGGGATGGGCGTGCTGGTGCTGATACTTGCAGTCCTTCCGCTGGCAGGCGGCTATAATATGCATTTGATGCGTGCAGAAAGCCCGGGGCCTACTGTGGGGAAGCTGGTTCCAAGGGTAAAATATACCGCTCGGAATTTGTATAAAATGTATGTGGTTTTGACAGTGGTTCAGATTGTTTTATTGTTAGTCAGTGGGATGTCGCCGTTTGAGTCCATGACTTTATCCTTTGGCACGGCGGGTACCGGGGGGTTTGGCGTGCTAAACAGCAGCATTGGCTCATACCCAATGGTTTCCCAGGCAATTATAACTGTGTTTATGATTTTGTTTGGCATTAATTTTAATGTGTATTATCTGATATGGACGAAAAAGCCTTTACAGGCGCTGCGGCATGAAGAGATGCGGTATTACTTGGGGATTATCTTGGGCGCAATCCTGCTGATTACCATAAATATCCAGGGCAGCTTCCATTCCTTGCTGGATGCGGTCCACCATGCAGCGTTTCAGGTGGCTTCCATTATCACGACTACAGGGTATTCCACAGCAGATTTTAACCAATGGCCGGAGTTTTCCAAATTTGTGCTGGTGCTTTTGATGTTCGTAGGGGCATGTGCAGGAAGCACAGGCGGAGGGATTAAGGTTTCCCGTATTGTGATTATGCTTAAGTTGGTGAAAAATGAATTGTCTTACTTAATCCATCCGAAACGCGTGCGGCAGATCCATTTTGAGAAGCATGTGGTGAATAAAGACGTCCTGCGTTCCATTTCTGTGTTTTTTATTGCATATGCGATGGTGTATGGCGCTTCCGTGCTGTTTATATCTTTGGATGAGCTTGACTTCACTACAAATTTTACAGCAGTTGCGGCAACGCTGAATAACATTGGGCCAGGGCTTGGGCAGGTTGGGCCGGCAGAAAATTTTGCAGTGTACTCCCAGCCCGCAAAATATGTGCTGATGTTCGACATGTTAGCGGGGCGTTTGGAACTGTTCCCAATTTTACTGCTGTTCACCCCTTCCACTTGGAAGCGCAGGTAAGGGAAAGGAGAGATTTTTATGCGCCAAATGGAATTTAAGATGGAACGGACAGGTTTGTTAAAGGAGGGGGATGTGCTTCCAGTGACAGAAGGGAAACTTCCCACTTCCTATTACTATACGTTAGGGAAGGCTTATGCCATGTCGGCAAATTATAGTTTCAGCGAACGGCTGAAATCCAGGGAAGGAAGAGTGGTAAAAGTGCATGAGACGCCAAAAGGTTTTTTTGTGGCAGTGGAGTTTGAGGAATAGAAGGTTAGGGCAGAATGGGATCTAGAGTGGCAATTATTGGAATTATTGTGGAGGAAGAAGCCTCTGTGGAAGAATTGAACAAAATCCTCCATGGATATGGGGCTTATATCATAGGGAGGATGGGGCTGCCATACCCCAAAAAGGGAATTAATATTATAAGCATTGCGGTGGACGCGCCTCAAGATGTAATCAGCGCCCTTTCTGGAAAATTGGGGAAGCTTGCAGGGGTCAGCAGCAAAACCGCTTATTCTAAAGTATAAGGGGAAAATATTCTTAAGAAATGGTCTGGATTGTGCATAGAATTATGATAATTTAGCTGTTTCATAATTAGCATACATAAATTGAAATGGAAAGGAGCCGCCATGAGTTTAAACAGTACGCCTTTTGCAGAGCGTGTGCATATTGGCTTTTTTGGAAAGAGGAATGCAGGGAAATCCAGTGTAGTGAATGCAGTGGCAGGCCAGGAACTTGCTGTGGTGTCAGAAGTCAGCGGGACAACCACAGACCCGGTGCAAAAGGCAATGGAGCTGCTGCCCGTAGGCCCTGTGGTGATTATTGATACGCCTGGGATTGATGATGAAGGGGCGCTTGGGGAGCTTCGCGTCAGGAAAACAAGGCAGATTTTGAATAAGACGGATGTGGCGGTCCTGGTGGTGGACCAGGCAGCAGGGTTCACTTCTGTGGAACAGGAGCTGGCAGGCTTATTCCAGGAAAAAGGAATCCCTTACCTAGTGGCAGTGAACAAAGCAGATTTACAAGGGACAAAAGAGGCGCTGGAACAGACAGGAGGCATGTGGATGGAGAACGGCCAGCAATGGATTCAGGTCAGCGCGAAAACAGGGTTCCAGATACAAGAGTTAAAGGAGAGGATTGCAGGCCTTGTGTCTCAGGAAGGGCCATCTAGGAGGATTATTGGGGATTTGCTCCATCCCGGGGATTTTGTGGTTTTGGTTACGCCAATTGACAATGCGGCGCCAAAGGGCAGGCTGATTCTGCCTCAGCAGCAGACCATCCGTGATATCCTTGACTCGGATGCAGTGGCAATCACAGTAAAAGAAAATGAATTAAAGGGGGTATTGCAGCAGTTAGGGAAAAAGCCTGCAATGGTGGTGACAGACAGCCAGGTTTTTGCCAAAGTCAGCGCAGATACCCCGAAGGATTTGCCCCTTACGTCCTTTTCTATTTTATTTGCCCGCTATAAAGGGAATTTACAGGCGGCAGTGCATGGGGCGGCGGCAATTGAATTGCTGGAGGATGGGGACAAGGTGCTGATTTCCGAAGGATGCACCCACCACCGCCAATGTGATGACATTGGCTCTGTGAAATTGCCGCGCTGGTTAAAGGAATATACAAATAAACAGATTCAGGTTTCCCTTTCTTCCGGGATGGAATTTCCAGAGGATTTGTCAGGGTATAAGCTGGTGGTCCATTGCGGCGGCTGCATGCTGAATGAAAGGGAAATGAAATACCGGGTGAAATGCGCCATGGACCAGGGTGTCCCCATGACGAACTATGGGACTGCTATTGCCTATATGAAGGGGATTTTGCGGCGCAGTGTGGAATTGTTCCCCGAAGCCCTGAGGGAGCTTTCAGAATAATAAGTTAGGAGTGGTGGTGTGTCAATGGCAGGACATATACTGGTAGTGGACGATGAAGTAGAAGTGGCGGATTTGCTGGAATTGTACTTGGGGAACGAAGGGTATCAGGTCTACAAATTCTATCAGGGCAAAGAGGCTCTGGAATGTGTGGAAAAGCAGCAAGTGGATTTGGCGCTCCTGGATGTAATGCTGCCAGATATGGATGGCTTCCATATTTGCCGGATGATTCGCAAAAGCCATTATTTCCCTATTATTATGCTGACGGCACGGGTGGAGGATGTAGATAAGATCAATGGGCTGATGCTGGGGGCGGATGATTATATCACAAAGCCTTTTAACCCGCTGGAAGTAGTTGCGAGGGTGAAGACCCAGCTCCGCAGGTACCGCAGTTATAACAGCCAGGGCAATGAGGGGCCAGGGGCGGGGGAAGCCGCCGGGGAATTGGATATCCGGGGGCTTTGGATGAGCCAGAGGACTCATCAAAGCACATTGTTTGGGAAGAAGCTGGACCTTACGCCCCGGGAATTTTCAATTTTATGGTATCTTGGCACCCATCAGGGGCAGGTGGTGTCCTCAGAAGAATTATTTGAGGCGGTTTGGAAAGAAAAATACTTGGATAATAACAATACCGTGATGGCTCATATTGGGCGTATCCGTGAGAAGATGCAGGATTCTTACCGAAACCAGAAATTTATAAAAACAGTGTGGGGGGTTGGCTATACCATTGAAAAGTAAAAAATACATCACGGCGGCAATTTTGCATCGGTTTTTTGTTAAAATGCTCCAGGCCTCCCTTGGGTGCATGGCAGCATTGGTTGCCTGCCTGTTTCTTGGGAAAGAGCTGCTGGGGTCGTATGTCTGGTATGGGGATGAAGGGATTTACCCACTGATTCATTGGATTTCTGAGAACCAGGGGATTTTTGTGTTTTCTATGTTCCTGGCAGGGCTTTTGGGGATAGGGCTGATTTATTGGGTCAGGCTGTTAAATTATTTCCAGGACGTGCTTGAGGCGATGGAAGGGCTGAATGGGGCGCAGGGTATAGTCCAGCTCCGTCCAGGCCTTCAAGAAGTGGAACAGTATATGAATATGCTTAAGCTGCAAAATGAACAGAATAAGCAAAGGGCAAAGGAAGCAGAGCAACGGAAAAATGATTTGGTGGTATATCTTGCCCATGACTTAAAGACTCCCCTGACTTCCGTTATTGGGTACCTTACATTGTTAAAGGACGAGCGGGGGATTTCCCCAGAGCTGCAGGAAAAATACCTGGCAATAACATTGGAAAAGGCAGAGCGGTTAGAAGGGCTGATCAATGAATTTTTTGAAATTACCAGGTTTAACCTGACCCATCTTGAGTTGGAGAAATCCACAGTTTCTTTAAAGATGCTGTTGGAGCAGACTATATTTGAATTCCATCCTGTTTTTGGGGAAAAAGGGCTTACCTGCAGGCTGGAAACTGGCGCAGGGGAGCTTAAGGTATCTTGTGACCCAGAGAAATTACAGCGTGTATTTGATAATTTGCTTCGGAACGCAGCGCTGTATAGTTATGAAGGGGGCGACATTAAAGTTCGGGCAGAAGAAACTGGAAAGATGGCGCGTATCCAGGTGGAAAATAAAGGCGCCACTATCCCAGAAGAGAAATTGGGGCGTATCTTTGAACAATTTTACCGGCTGGACAGCGCAAGGCAGAGCAAAAATGGCGGAGCTGGGCTGGGGCTGGCTATCGCAAAAGAGATTGTCCGGCTGCACCAGGGAAAAATCTGGGCTGAAAGCAGCCAGGAAAAAACCGTGTTTACCGTAGAGCTTCCATTGGAAATATAGAGGGAGTTTATCAAAGTTTCAGTTCTGCACTACGCTGCAGATGGATTCCAATATGCCCAACCTCTAGGATTGCCGTGGTAATGATAAGCCATATAACTTTACCATCACACCCTTTTGACGCCCTGACCCAGATAGAAATTAAGGATTTCTTAAAACTTTTGCGAGGAAAAACGCAAGAACTGATAAACTCTTTTTCCTATAATGGAATCAATAAAAATATTGAGGATAGAGGACGGAAAGGAGTTTATTATGGGAGAGAGGGCATATCAAAGGACAGGGTACCAACAGGAAATACAAGTAATTCCAGGAGAGTATTATAAATCTTATGCAGCAGAAAGCCCGGCAGGGCAGTTTGGGAAGGTGAAGATTGCCAGGAAAGCCCGAACAGGAAACACTTATTCTGCAATGGTGCTGGCGAAACACAGGAAGGAGAAAAAACGCAGGAATATTAGGCGCTTAGCCTGCTGGGCAGGCCTAGCCCTGGTTTTGGCTGTCAGCCTTCCCAAAGCGGGAAATTTACTGAAGGGGGACAAAAATTCAAAGATAGAACAGTTTTTGGAAGGCTTGGAAACATTAGGGGCGGGGAGCGCCTATCCAGATGAATTGCTGGAAATGCTGGATAAAAATGAAGAAACTTATGAATTTGTCTCTGGATACCCGAATCGGTCAGAGTATATTGGAAAAGAGATTGACCTGACGGGGGAGGCACAGGGAGGGGAAGTGCCGCTATTGCTGCAGTGGGATCAGCGTTGGGGTTATGACAGCTATGGGCAGGAAATGATTGGGCTTGCTGGCTGTGGGCCGACCTGCATGGCAATGGCGTACCTGCACCTGACGGGGGACGCCTCCATGAATCCCCGGGCAATGGCGGAATATGCCTGCGAAAATGGCTATTATACAGAGGCAGGGACAAGCTGGGGTTTTTTTACCGCAGGTGCAGCAGGGTTGGGGCTGTCTGGCAGTGAATTGCCACTGGGGGAAACGCAGATAAAGAATGCCCTTGATGAGGGTGCTGTTGTGGTTTGCAGCATGCGGCCAGGGGACTTCACCACAACTGGGCATTTTATTCTTTTGCGGGGATATGGTGAGGGCGGATTTTATGTCAATGACCCTAACAGTAAAGGGAATAGCGGCAAACAATGGAGCTTTGAACGGTTGAGCGGGCAGATAAAAAATTTATGGAGAATTGGACTATGAAATACGATGCAGTTGTTTTTGATTTTGATTATACCCTTGGGGATTCTACTGAGGGGATTGTGGCAAGCGTTAATTATGGGCTGGGGAAGCTGGGGCGTCCCAGTGCAGAGCGGGAGGCGGTGCGTAAAACAATAGGGCTTTCCCTAAAAGAGACTTACCATGCCCTGACGGGGGATACGTCTGAGGAGAGGACGGTTCTGTTTGAAACTTATTTTCGGGAAAAAGCAGATGAAATAATGGTAGGGGACACGAAGCTGTTTCCAGATACAGAAGAGATGCTTCAATATCTAAAAAATAAGGGCGTGCATACAGGGATAGTAACTACGAAATACCACTATCGTATAGATGCTATTTTGGCTAGCTGCCAGGCAACGGAATTGATTGGCGTTATTGTGGGCGGGGAAGATGTTAAGGCGCCGAAGCCAGACCCTGAAGGGCTGCTGTCCGTGCTGGAAACATGGAACCTGCCTAAGGGGCAATTGCTGTATGTGGGGGACAGTGTAGTGGATGCAAAGACGGCTCAGGCGGCAGGGGTGGATTTTGCAGGGGTCACCACAGGCGCCACATCCAAGGAGGAGTTAAGTAAGTATCCCTGCGTAGGGGTGTATGGAAGCCTTGGGGAATTGAAGAGGGCATTGTTCTGTGCTTACGAATGATATGTTAAATGTGCCATATTTTAAATTGCGGCATTAAGGAAATAATGGAGTTCTATCCAGACGAAGAAACAGAGAAGCATTCTTAAAAGAATTTTAAAATACAGGGATCCCACAACATATGGCAAGAATAGCTGCACAGTATGTTGTGGGATCCCTTATGTTGTGGCAGTCCCTTCTGCCTCAAAACCTATCGTTTTATTTTTATTGCGGCTTCCACGAACCCACGGAACAGCGGATGGGGGCGGTTAGGCCGAGACTTTAATTCTGGGTGGGCCTGTGTGGCAATGTACCAGGGATGGTCAGGGATTTCCACCATTTCCACAATCCTTCCGTCTGGGGACAGCCCGCACAGTTTCATGCCATGCTCTGTAAGGACAGAGCGGTAGTCATTGTTCACTTCGTAACGGTGGCGGTGCCTTTCATGGATTGTTTCTGTACCATAAACCTGGTAAGCCCGGGAGGATTTGTCCAGGATACAAGGGTAAGACCCCAGCCGCAGCGTGCCGCCAATGTCTTCCACGCCGCTTTGGTCTGGCATCAGCGCAATGACGGGGTGGGGGGTATTGGGGTTTAGCTCAATGCTGTGGGCGTCCCGCAGGCTGCAGATATGGCGGGCATATTCCACAATGGCAAGCTGCATCCCCAGGCACAGCCCTAGGAATGGGATATTGTGTTCCCTTGCATATTGGCAGGCAAGGATTTTCCCATCAATGCCCCGGTCGCCAAAGCCCCCAGGGACCAAAATCCCCTGCACATCCCCAAGGGTCTTGCCAACATTTTCTTCATTAAGCAATTCAGAGTCCACCCATTTAATGTTTACAGTGGCGCGTTCTGCAATCCCGCCGTGCTTTAAGGCCTCCACTACAGAAATATAAGCGTCATGGAGGGAAATATATTTCCCGACTAAAGCAATCTCTACTTCTTTGTCAGGGTTGCGCAGTGCATCCACCATATCAATCCAATCGGTTAAATCTGGTTTTGGGCAGTCCAGATGCAGGCATTCGCATGCCACCTGAGCCAGGTTTTCTTTTTCCATGGCAAGGGGAGCCTCATAGAGGTACTCCACATCCAGGTTTTGGAGGACATGGCTGTCAGGCACATTGCAGAATAAAGCGATTTTATCTTTAATCCCCTGGTCCAGCGGATGTTCCGAACGGCATACAATAATATCGGGCTGGATGCCCATGCCCTGCAGTTCCTTTACGCTTGCCTGGGTAGGCTTTGTTTTCATTTCCCCTGAAGCCGTAATGTATGGGATTAAAGTCACATGGATTAAAATAGCGTTTTCATGCCCGACTTCATGTTGGAACTGTCGGATGGATTCTAAAAACGGCTGGCTTTCCATATCGCCTACTGTCCCGCCTACCTCAATAATGGCAATATGTGTGTCTTCTGTGGTGAAGTTGCGGTAAAACCGGCTTTTGATCTCATTGGTAATGTGGGGGATAACCTGGACAGTGCCGCCGCCATAATCGCCCCTGCGCTCTTTCTGCAATACGGACCAATAAACTTTTCCAGTGGTGACATTAGAATTCTTGCTTAAATTTTCATCAATAAACCGCTCATAGTGGCCTAGGTCCAGGTCCGTTTCAGCGCCGTCATCAGTGACAAACACTTCCCCATGTTGGATGGGGTTCATGGTTCCAGGGTCAATGTTGATGTAAGGGTCAAATTTCTGCATGGTGACTTTATACCCACGAGCCTTTAACAGCCGACCCAGGGAAGCAGCAGTAATCCCCTTGCCAAGTCCGGAAACAACACCACCAGTGACAAAGACGTATTTTACGGGCATAGGTAGCTCCTCCTTTATATTGATATGG
>Ga0224483_100674_pt1 | contig 11167 bp, 7 predicted proteins | sample hydfratestSal1_FD_181453 | JGI IMG/M metagenome (GOLD analysis project Ga0224483, IMG submission 181453) | Metatranscriptome of mouse feces microbial communities from Columbus University, Ohio, United States - Sal1 (Metagenome Metatranscriptome) ... | reverse complement strand
TTTGTTTACGCCTTACATGCAGCAGAAGCTGGCATTCACGGTTTTCGTGATCTTGCTGGCTTTGTTTGCATTGGTGTTTGTACTCTACAGGATTGTGAAGAATAATAATGAAGAGTACACCAAGATCGTGCTGTCCCAGCGGTCCACCTACGACAGCCGCACCATCCCCTACCGGAGAGGCGACATCGTGGACCGGAACGGCACCTACCTGGCCACCAGCGACAAGGTGTACAACCTGATCCTGGACCCGGATCAGATCTACAGCCAGGAGAGCTACTACTTAAATCCCACGGTCAACGCCCTGGTGGAGGTGTTCGGCTATGACAGGACAGAGCTTTTGGAGACTCTTCTTGACCACAAAGAGTCCATGTATCTGCGGTATGAGCGGAGGATGACGTATGAGAAAAAGGAGCAGTTCGAGGCCCTGCAGGAATCGGTGAACAAGGCAAATGCCGAGGCCGGGATCAATGACAGGATCAAAGGCGTGTGGTTTGAGGATGAGTATAAGCGGGTTTATCCCTATGAGTCCTTGGCCTGCGGTATCATCGGTTTTACCTCCGGCGACGGCAGCGTTGGCAACGGGGGCATTGAGCAGTATTACGACAGCACCCTGATCGGGGTCAACGGCCGGGAGTACGGGTACCTAAATGACGACTCCAACATGGAGACTGTGATAAAACCGGCGAAAAACGGCAGCACCGTGGTGTCTACCATTGACATTTACATCCAGCAGCTGGTGGAGAAGCGGATCGAGCAGTGGAAGGAGGATCCGGGAAGCAGGCATATCGGCATCCTGGTGATGAATCCTAACAACGGAGAGATCCTGGCTATGGCCGATGACTCCAGATATGACCTGAATAATCCCAGGGATTTAAGCGAAAATTACAGCCAAGAGGAGATCGACGCCATGACGGACCAGGAGAAGGTGGATGCCTTAAGCCGGATGTGGCGTAATTTCTGCGTCAGCGACACCTTTGAGCCCGGCTCCCCGGCAAAGGTGCTGACTGTGGCCACAGGTCTGGAGGAGAATGTGTTCCAGACAAGCACCCATTTTAACTGCGACGGGTTTGAGTATATTGAGCCTTATAAGATCAGATGCACTGCCTACGAAAAGGGAGGCCACGGCGATCTGTCGGTGGAGGAGACCATCATCGTGTCCTGCAATGACGCCATGATGCAGATGGCCGCCATGGCGGGAAAGACCACATTTAAGAAGTATCAGGACCTGTTTAACATCGGCGCGAAGACAGGGATCGACCTTCCCGGGGAGGCGGACGCGGCCCCCCTGGTGTACAAGGTGGAAAATATGGACCCTGCCAGCCTTGCCACCAACGGGTTTGGGCAGAACTTTAACTGCACCATGGTGCAGATGGCCGCGGCTTTTGCCTCGGTGATCAACGGCGGCTCCTACTATGAGCCCCATGTGGTAAAGCAGGTGATCAACGAGAACGGAGCCGTCACCAGCAAGAATGACGGCGTTCTGGTGCGGGAGACCGTGTCAGACGCCACCAGCCGCTTTATGCGGGAGGCCCTAAGGCGGACTGTGGCCGAGGGGACGGGCAAGGCGGCCCAGGTGGAAGGATACGATGTAGGCGGAAAGACGGGGACCGCGGAGAAGGTAGGGCGGAACAAGGAGGACTATGTGGTGTCCTTCTGCGGCTTTGCCCCCACGGACCACCCCCAGGTGCTGGTGTACGTGGTTATTGATGAGCCCAATGTGGAAAAGCAGGCCAGCAGCTCCTATGCCAGCAGGGTATTTTCCCAGGTTATGGGGGATATTCTTCCTTATCTTAATGTATTTCCCGAGACAGAGGATGAGGAGGATACTCTGACCCAGGAGGAGATGCTGGAAAATGAGGGAGTCCATGAAAATGAGGGGGACCCGGAGGCAGAGACACAAGAACAGGAACCTGTCTATGAGACGGATGAGAACGCGCCTCCAGAGGAGACGGGGGAGGACGGAACGGTGATTCCGTCGGATCTTCCCTACCTTCCGGCAGGGGAGGAGGAGAGCGCCCAGGAGTCTCTTCCGGCAGCGGAGAGTTCATCCGCCCGGACCGGGGAAGAAAGTCAGGCGGAAAGCTCTTCAGGGGAAGAGTCAGGCCCGGCGGGATCGTCAGGGACCGGAACAGAGTCAAGGGCGGCGGAGTCGTCGGGAACCAGGACAGAGTCAGGGACCACGCCCGCGGCGACGAGGGCAGCTCCTGAACAGGGCGGCGCTTCGGGAGGACAGCCTGCGGGATAAGGCATATTTTCGAAACAATCTCATATATTATATCAATGTTTCTGTGTGGCGAGGGCCTATGATCCAGAGCAAATCCCATCACAGAGGAAAAATGGCCGCGGTGTGGCTGGTGTCCAGCCTTTTGATGGCAGGCCTTATGGGACGTCTGGTGTATCTCATGATCTTCCGGTCCGAACACTACAGCCAGATGGCGGAGGACCTCCACCAGAGGGAGAGGACCATCAAGGCCGCCAGAGGACAGATCCTGGACAGAAACGGCACGGTGATCGCCACCAACCGAACCGTGTGTACCATATCCGTGATCCATAACCAGATCACGGACAAAGATCAGGTGGCAGAGACCTTGTCCCGGACATTAGGCCTGGCGGAGGATGAGGTGAGAAAGAAGGTGGAGAAATACAGCGCCAGGGAGATCGTGGCGGTCAATGTGGATAAAGAGCTGGGGGACGCCATAAGAAACTGTCATCTTGACGGCGTGAAGGTGGATGAGGACTACAGGCGGTATTACCCTTACGGAAGCCTGGCCTCCAAGGTTTTGGGCTTTACGGGAGGCGACAACCAGGGCATCATCGGCCTTGAAGTGGTGTACGAGGAGTGGTTAAAAGGCAAAAACGGCCTGATTCTCACCCAGGCCGACGCGGCGGGGGTGGAGATCGACAACGCCTTTGAGGACCGGGTGGAGCCGGTGGCGGGGGCAGATCTGACCATCAGCCTGGATGTGAACATCCAGACCTACGCCCAGCAGGCGGCCTTAAAGGTGATGGAGGAGAAGGGGGCCAAGCGGGTGTCCATGATCGTCATGAATCCCCGGAACGGGGAGATTCTGGCTATGGTCAATGTGCCGGAGTTTGACTTAAACGACCCCTTTACCCTCAATGTGGAGCCCCAGGAAGGGACGGCGGCCTCTAAGCAGGAGCTGTTAAACCAGATGTGGAGAAACCCCAGCATCAACGATACCTACGAGCCAGGCTCCACCTTTAAGATCATCACCGCCGCCGCGGGGTTGGAGGCGGGAGTCGTAAGGCTGGAGGACCGGTTTTCCTGTCCCGGGTTTCGGATCGTGGAGGACCGGAAGATCCGGTGCCATAAGGTGGGAGGCCACGGGGCGGAGGATTTCCTCCAGGGCGCCATGAACTCCTGCAACCCGGTGTTTATTGATGTGGGACAGCGGCTGGGCGTGGACCAGTATTACCACTACTTTACCCAGTTCGGCCTTCTGGGAAAGACAGGCATCGACCTTCCCGGGGAGGCGTCCACCATCATGCACAAGAAGGAGAACATGGGGCTGGTGGAATTAGCCACCGTGTCCTTTGGCCAGTCCTTTCAGATCACGCCTCTGCAGCTGATCACCACCGCGGCCTCCATTGTAAACGGCGGAAACCGGGTGACGCCCCACTTCGGCGTCCGGGCCGTGTCGTCAGACGGGGAGATGGTGAGAAAATTTTCCTACCCGGTGAGGGAGGGCGTGGTGTCGGCGCAGACCAGCGAGACCATGCGCTACATCCTGGAACATGTGGTGTCCGAGGGCAGCGGAAAGAAGGCGGCTCTGGAAGGATACCGCATCGGCGGAAAGACCGCCACGTCGGAGAAACTGCCAAGAAGCCTGAAAAAGTACATCTCAAGCTTTGTGGGGTTCGCCCCGGCAGACGATCCACAGGTCATAGCCCTGGTCACCATCGACGAGCCTGTGGGGATCTACTACGGAGGAACCATCGCCGCCCCGGTGATCGCGGATCTGTTTCAAAATATTTTGCCATATCTGGGAATAAATGCAGAAATTATGGACTGATTATTCCCGCAAAAAGACATATACTATTGAGGTATACATAAGAATTTGAGGTGCGATATGATTAATGAAACCATACTTGCGATTATCATCGCCTTTGCCATCAGCGCGGTCCTGTGTCCTATTGTGATCCCCTTTCTGCACAAGCTGAAGTTCGGCCAGCAGGTTCGGGATGACGGCCCGCAGACTCATCTGAAAAAAGCGGGAACGCCTACCATGGGCGGCCTGATCATACTGAGCAGTATTATCATCACGTCCATGTTTTATCTTTGGGATTATCCAAAGATGATCCCTGTGTTGTTTGTCACGGTGGGATTTGGCATCATCGGCTTTCTGGATGATTACATCAAGATCGTCATGAAGCGGTCCGAGGGGCTGAAGCCTATGCAGAAGCTTTTGGGGCAGATCATCATCACAGGGGTGTTTACCTACTACCTGGTCAATTCCGGGGAGGTGAAGACAGCGGCGCTGATCCCCTTCACAGGAGGATTTGATCACGGCTATTTTGTGCAGTTCGGCATCCTTTACGTGCCTTTCGTGTTTGTGGTCATGCTGGGCACGGACAACGGGGTGAACTTTACGGACGGCTTAGACGGCCTGTGTACCAGCGTTACCATCCTGGTAGCCACGTTTCTGACCATCATCGCCCTGGGGGAGAAAAGCGGCATCAGCCCTATAACCGGGGCGGTGGTGGGAAGCCTTCTCGGGTTTCTCCTCTTTAATGTATACCCGGCCAAGGTGTTTATGGGGGATACAGGTTCCCTGGCCCTGGGGGGATTTGTGGCTTCCAGCGCGTGCATGATGCAGATCCCTCTGTTTATCCCCATCATCGGCCTGATCTACCTGGTGGAGGTGTTATCTGTGATGATCCAGGTGACTTATTTTAAGAAGACAGGGGGAAAAAGGGTCTTTAAGATGGCTCCCATCCATCACCATTTTGAACTGTGTGGATGGTCCGAGACCCGGGTGGTGGCAGTATTTTCCATCATCACAGCCATGCTTTGTTTGATTGCGTACTTAGGATTGTAGGAGGAAGAGAGATGAGCCGGAGTCAGAAAGTGCTGGTGGCGGGGACGGGAATCAGTGGGATCTCGTCCGCAAGGCTTCTTCTGGATAAGGGCGGCGAGGTGATCCTTTATGACGGGAACGCCGGCCTGGATGCCCAGGAGATACGTAAGAAATTTGAGGAAGACGCAAAGATAACTATTCTGCTGGGGAAGCTGGAGCGGCAGGATCTGGCGGGGGTGGAGCTGTGCATCATCAGCCCGGGGATCTCCCTGGAAGCTCCCTTTGTGGCGGTGCTGGACGCTGCCCGGATTCCCATATGGGGGGAGATCCAGCTGGCGTACCAGTGCTCCAGAGGCCGTCTGGCAGCCATAACAGGCACCAACGGGAAGACCACCACCACAGCCCTGGTGGGGGAGATCATGAAATCCAAGTTTGAGGACGTGTATGTGGTGGGCAATATTGGCATCCCCTACACCCAGATCGCCCTTGACACAAAGAGCGACAGCGTGACCGTGGCCGAGGTTTCCAGCTTCCAGCTGGAGACCATCATGGATTTTCGGCCTGATGTCAGCGCTATCTTAAACATCACTCCGGACCATTTAAACCGCCACCACACTATGGAGAACTATATCGCGGTTAAGGAGAGCATCACCATGAACCAGACAGAAAGCGACCTGTGCGTCCTGAATTACGACGACCCGGTGCTGCGGGCCTTCGGATCGCCGGAAAATGAGGGGCGAAGGTGCCGGGTTATGTTCTTTAGCAGCCGCCAGGCCCTGTCCGAGGGGTATTACCTGGACGGGGATGTGATCTGCTTTGCCCACAACGGCCGGGTTACGGAGCTTTTGAATGTGAAGGAATTAAATCTTCTGGGCCGGCATAATTATGAAAATGTGATGGCGGCCATTGCCGTCAGTTCCGCCATGGGCGTGTCCATGGACCGGATAAGGCGGGCGGTGAAGGACTTTCAGGCGGTGGAGCACAGGATCGAGTTTGTCCTTGAGCGGTCAGGGGTGAGATACTACAATGACTCCAAGGGCACTAACCCGGATGCTGCCATCCAGGCCATCCGGGCCATGAAGGGGCCCACCCTGCTGATCGCCGGCGGGTATGACAAGGAAGCCCGATATGATGAGTGGGTAAATGAGTTTGAGGGCAGGGTCAAGTACCTGGTGCTCATCGGTCAGACCAGGGATAAGATCTCGGAGTGCGCCAAGGCCCATGGGTTTACGGACATCATGTACGCGGAGGACATGTCCGAGGCTGTCAGCGTCTGTGCCTCCTATGCCAACATGGGCGACAACGTGCTGCTTTCCCCGGCCTGTGCCAGCTGGGGCATGTTTAAGGATTATGAGGAGCGGGGCAGGATCTTTAAAGAGTGCGTGAGAAATCTCTAGTATACGGTTGCACTAGGGGTATGACGGGCGTAGAGGGAGGAGGCTGTTTTGCCGAAAAAAAAGAAAAAGAAACTAAGGCGTTTTTATGATTACAGCCTTCTGTTTACCATTGTATTCCTTACGATCTTCGGTTTGGTGATGATCTACAGCAGCAGTTCCTACATGGCCCAGATTAATTATAAGGGCAACGCGGGATATTTTATGACCAGACAGGCGGGGATCGCCCTGGCGGGATTTTTCCTTATGATCATGATATCCAGGATGGATTATCACTGGTACGCCCGGTTTTCCAACCTGGCGATCCTGGTGTCCTGGGGGCTGATGATCGCCGTGAGCCTGTTTGGAAGGGAAGTAAATGGAAAGAGGCGGTGGCTGGGCGTTGGCAGCGCCAGTTTTCAGCCTACGGAGTTGGTGAAGATCACGGTCATCGTGGCCATGGCCGCCCTGATCACCAGGATCGGCAGGGACGTGGACCGGATGGCAGGGGTGGCCAGGGCCGTCCTGATCACTGTGCCTCTTGCGGTCATCGTGGCGGCCAACAACTTAAGTTCCGGGATCATCATCGTGGGCATCGGCTTTGTGATGATGTTCGTTGCCAGCAAAAAGCAGGCGCCCTACATTCTGTGTGTAGTGGCGGCGGCGGTGGTGCTGATCTTTGCGGGACCTATCGGCCACGCCCTGACAGCCATCAAGATCTTGCAGCCCTACCAGCTGACCAGGATCAATGTGTGGCTGAACCCGGAGGCCTACCCCACCACGGGCGGGTATCAGGTGCTCCAGGGACTTTACGCCATCGGTTCCGGCGGGCTGTTCGGCAAAGGGCTGGGGGAAAGCATTCAGAAGCTTGGGTTTGTGCCTGAGTCCCAGAACGACATGATTTTTGCCATTATCTGCGAGGAGCTGGGGCTGTTTGGGGCCGTGCTGGTGATCCTACTCTTTGTGTTTATGATCTACCGCTTTCTGCTGATCGCGGGCAACGCTCCGGATCTGTTCGGAGCCATGCTGGTGGTGGGGGTTATGGCCCACATTGCCATCCAGGTGATCTTAAATATCGCGGTGGTCACCAACACTATTCCCAACACAGGCATCACTCTGCCGTTTATCAGCTACGGGGGAACTTCGGTTTTGTTTTTGATGATCGAGATGGGGATGGTGTTAAGCGTGTCCAATCAGATCAAGCTGGAGCGGTAGCCGGAGCCGGGAAAAGAGGGTTTTGGGCCGCGGAAACATACAACAGACAGGTAGGGCTTACATAGGATGGTATATAGGATGCTCAAGAAGGGAGCAGGTTGTCTGTGATTATAGTCCAGGGTTACTATCCGCTAAAAGGTGAGATTGAGATCCAGGGGTCGAAAAATGCGGCGCTTCCCATGATGGCGGCGGCGCTCCTCCATAAAGGCACCACGGTTTTGGACCATGTCCCCATGATACAGGACGTTTTCTGTATGATGGGGATATTGGAGTCTCTGGGATGTGTCTTATGCCTAAAAGACCACAGGCTGACCGTTGACGCCAGTGAGGTTTCATCGATGCAAATCCCCAGAGACCGGGGCAGAGCCATGCGATCCTCCATCGTGGTCCTGGGCGCTTTGCTGGGGCGGCGCGGGGAAGGGGAGGCCTACTACCCGGGGGGATGTTCCATCGGCAGCAGACCTATTGATCTGCACCTGGCGGCTTTTCAGAGGATGGGAGTGGAGATCCGGGAAGAGAACGATATGATACGGGCCGAGGCCGGAACCCTTAAGGGGGCGGACATCACTCTTTCCTACCCAAGCGTAGGCGCCACGGAGAACGTGATCCTGGCGGCGGTGAAGGCAGAAGGGCGCACGGTCTTAAAGGGTGCCGCAAGGGAACCGGAGATCGACGCCCTGTGTGGGATGCTAAAGGCCATGGGGGCAAAGATCCGGGGCGTGGGCAGCGACTGCCTGGTCATAGACGGGGTAGAAGAACTTCGGGACGCGTCGTATCAGGTGCCGGGAGACCGGATCGTCACCGGGACTTATCTCTTCGCGGTCATGGCTGCCGGGGGAGAGGCGGTCCTAAAAAAAGGGAGCCCGGAGAGCTTAGGCTGCGTTCTGGACACCATGAGAGCCATGGGGGCCAATGTCAGGGTGGAGGGAGATACGGTCTCCATTGCCATGACAGGGCGGCCCAAGGCGGTGTCCATCACCACAAGCCCCCACCCCGGCTTCCCCACGGATCTGCAGTCCGTGGCCATGGCGGTTATGGCTGTGGGGGAGGGCCAGGGGTATTTGAAGGAAACGGTATTTGAGGGAAGATTTGCCACCGCAAAACAATTGCATAAAATGGGCGCAGAGATTATAATAGAAGGAAGCGAGGCCCGGGTCACCGGAAAGGGGTTCCTGAAAGGGGCCAGGGTCAGGGCCTGCGATCTGCGCAGCGGGGCGGCCCTGGCGGTGGCGGGGCTTCGGGCAGAAGGTGACACTATGATCACGGATTGCTGCCATATCTTTCGGGGGTATGAGGACATCTGCGGGGATTTACGAAATCTTGGGGGCAGGATACGGAGAGAATCATGAAGAAATTTAAGATAAAAAGGCCAAGGGCCGCGCTCCTGATCCTTGGGGCCGTGGTGGCTCTTGGAATCGGCGCCATGTCCATGAATATCAAGCAGATCAGGGTCAGCGGCAACAACCGCTATACCGGTGAGGAGCTGGTGGATATGATCTTTAAGACCAAGGCGGACAGAAATACCTTGTACTGTTACGGGAAGGATAAGCTGACACAGCACCAGCAGATTCCCTTTGTGGAGGATTATCAGCTGGTGTTTCGGGGGCCTTTTGAGGTGGAGATCATTGTCCATGAGAAGAGCGTGGTGGGATATGTGACTTACATGAGCAGCTGCATGTACTTTGACAAGGACGGTATCATCGTGGAGAGCGCAAACAGGGAGGTGGAGGGTATTCCCCGGGTGGAGGGGCTGGACTTTGGCCAGATCGTGCTGCATAAGCCCCTCCCTGTGGCTGACGAGGCTATCTTCGGCCAGATCCTGATCCTGACCCAGGTGCTGTCTACCTATGACCTGAAGGTAAGCCGCATACAGTATGACAGAAAGGGGGACGCGACGCTTTACATGGATGATCTTGAGGTGGTGCTGGGGGACAAGTCCAACATCGACGGGAAGATCCTTCGGCTGTCCAACATGCTGCCAGAGCTTCAGGGACTTAAGGGAACCCTGTATCTTGACACCTATGACCCGTCCAATAATCAGATGGCGTACACCTTTAAAAAGAAGTCATGAAAAGTTGAAAAAAACAGTTGATATTTTAGTGGAAATAAAATATAGTATTAGGTAGGTTTGTTTATGCCCCGGCCACATGAGGGATTGGGTCTACATAGGGAAAAGCAGAGATTATCCATAGGTTGAAGGAGGAAATATCTTGTTAGAGATTAAGATAAACGAGGCCGAGAATACGGCACGGATCATAGTAGTCGGCGTAGGCGGCGCTGGGAATAACGCGGTGAACCGCATGATTGACGAGAATATCGCGGGAGTTGAGTTTATCGGGGTCAACACGGACAAGCAGGCCCTGGGCTTCTGCAAAGCTCCCACAGCCATGCAGATCGGCGAGAAGCTTACCAAGGGACTTGGAGCCGGGGCAAGGCCGGATATCGGCGAGAAGGCGGCGGAGGAGAGTTCTGAGGAGTTGGCCCAGGCGCTGAAAGGGGCGGACATGGTGTTCGTCACCTGCGGCATGGGAGGCGGTACCGGAACCGGGGCCGCGCCTGTGGTGGCCCGCCTTGCCAAGGATATGGGCATCCTCACTGTGGGCGTGGTGACCAAGCCCTTTAAGTTCGAGGCCAGAACCCGTATGACCAACGCCCTCCAGGGGATCGAGCGGCTGAAAGAGAGCGTTGACACCCTGATCGTCATCCCCAACGACAAGCTTTTAGAGATCGTGGACCGCAGGACCACCATGCCCGACGCCTTAAAGAAGGCGGACGAGGTGCTGCAGCAGGCAGTCCAGGGGATCACGGACCTGATCAATGTGCCGGGCCTGATCAACCTGGATTTCGCGGATGTGCAGACGGTTATGATCGACAAGGGGATCGCACACATCGGCATCGGCAGGGCAAAGGGGGACGAGAAGGCCCTGGAGGCTGTAAAGCAGGCTGTGTCCAGCCCCCTTTTGGAGACCACCATCGAGGGAGCTTCCCATGTGATCATCAATATCTCGGGGGATATCAGCCTGATCGAGGCCAACGAGGCAGCCAGCTTTGTCCAGGATATGGCGGGGGAAGAGGCCAACATCATCTTTGGTGCCATGTACGACGAGAGCGCCCAGGACGAGGCGGTGATCACGGTCATCGCCACAGGTTTGGACGGCCATGTGCCCTCTGCGGGGACAGGGGTGTCCGGAGCCATGTCAGGGTTTAATACCTTTAACCGTCAGAAAGCCCAGTCCGAGGCAGCGGCCACAGCCCAGGGGCCGGCCCAGGGATATAACACAGGGCGTCCCGTGGTTCCCCAGGGACAGGGACAGCCGCCTCTCCGCGCCGTGCCGGGGGGAAATCAGAGACAGATGCCGCCTCAGGGTGGAGTTGTGGGCATGGGAGGACAGCAGCAGCAGACTCAGAACCCCATACCGCCTCAGCAGGGAACTCCCTACAGGCCTAATGTGAATGTGAAAGACATCAGCATCCCTGACTTTTTGAGAAATAATAATAACAGAAGATAAGAGAGGATCAGAATTTCTGAGAAAAAAGGAT
>Ga0224483_100672_pt1 | contig 11171 bp, 9 predicted proteins | sample hydfratestSal1_FD_181453 | JGI IMG/M metagenome (GOLD analysis project Ga0224483, IMG submission 181453) | Metatranscriptome of mouse feces microbial communities from Columbus University, Ohio, United States - Sal1 (Metagenome Metatranscriptome) ... | reverse complement strand
TGAGGATTCCTCATGGATGATAATTTAAATCAATACGAAGGTGGCCCCGGTGGTCCCGGCAACGGCTCCGGCGGCCCGGGAGGGCCGGGAGGCCCCGGTGGATCCGGCAGCAGCGGCAACGATCCCCGGAAACAGAGCCTGATCATGCTGGCGGTGGCGGCTATCGTCACCCTTTTATGCATCAGCATGTTCATGAAGATGATGACCGGTGCTACCAATCAGGAGATTTCCTACAATGCTTTTATCGAGATGATCGAGAAGGAACAGATCGAGAGTGTTACGGTAGAATCCGACAGAGTTGTCATTTACCCGAAGCAGGCGGAGACGAAATCCCCTTTTGCATACGGTTACGGTCTGGGTACGATGACTTACTATACCGGTAAGATGGAAGACGACGACACACTGACCAAGCGCCTGCTGGAAAAGGATATCGAGACCAACAAACCGACCTCCGACAGTTCCAGCATTATTATGACGGTGCTGCTCTATTATGTGCTTCCGATCCTGCTGATGTGGGGATTGATGAGCCTGCTCTTCCGGCGGATGGGCGGCAGAGGCGGCCCCATGGGCGTTGGCAAGAGTACCGCCAAGGCCTATGTGCAGAAAGAGACCGGCATCACCTTTAAGGATGTGGCAGGGGAGGATGAGGCCAAGGAATCGCTGGTGGAAGTGGTGGACTTCTTGCACAACCCCGGCAAATATTCCAAGATCGGAGCCAGGCTGCCCAAAGGGGCGCTTCTGGTAGGACCGCCCGGTACAGGTAAGACACTGTTGGCCAAGGCAGTGGCGGGAGAGGCGCATGTGCCCTTTTTCTCCCTGTCCGGTTCGGATTTTATAGAATTATATGTAGGTGTGGGTGCATCCCGCGTGCGTGATCTGTTCAGGGAAGCGGAGAAGAACGCGCCCTGTATCGTGTTTATCGACGAGATCGACGCCATCGGCCGCAGCAGGGATTCCAAGTACGGCGGCGGTAACGAGGAGAGAGAACAGACGCTGAACCAGCTGCTGTCCGAGATGGACGGTTTCGACGGCAAGAAGGGGATTATCATCCTGGCGGCCACCAACAGGCCGGAGATCCTGGATAAGGCGCTTCTGCGTCCGGGCCGTTTCGACCGCAGGATCATTGTGGACAAACCGGATTTAAAAGGCCGTGTGGAAATCCTGAAAGTACATGCCAAGGATGTGCGTATGGATGAGACCGTGGATCTGAATGAGATCGCGCTGGCAACCTCCGGCGCGGTGGGATCCGATCTGGCTAACATGATCAATGAGGCGGCTATCAATGCTGTCAAGACAGGCAGAGAGTACGTCAATCAGAAGGATCTGTTCGACGCGGTGGAGCAGGTACTTGTGGGCAAAGAGAAAAAGGATCGTATCATGAGTAAGGAAGAGCGCAAGATCGTTTCCTATCATGAGGTGGGCCATGCGCTGGTAAGCGCGCTGCAGAAAAATTCGGAACCGGTACAGAAGATCACCATCGTGCCAAGAACCATGGGAGCGCTGGGGTATGTCATGCACGTACCGGAGGAAGAGAAATATCTGAACACGGAAGCGGAGCTGCGGGAACGTCTGGTGGGACTGCTGGGAGGCCGTGCGGCGGAGGAGATCGTCTTCGATACCGTCACCACGGGAGCGGCCAACGATATCGAGCAGGCCACGAGCATTGCCCGCAACATGATCACCCGCTTCGGTATGAGTAAGAAATTCGGCCTGATGGGGCTGGCGACGGTGGAAAGCCAGTATCTGGACGGCAGGGCATCCCTGACCTGTTCCGATGTGACGGCGGCGGATATCGATACGGAAGTAATGAAGATGCTGCGTGACAGCTACAAGCAGGCCAAGAAGCTGTTGAAGGAAAACCGCGAGATCATGGATAAACTGGCGGCACACCTGATCGAGAAAGAGACCATTACCGGCAAGGAATTTATGAAGATCTTCCGTAAGGAGAAAGGACTTCCGGAGCCGGAAGAGGAGGAGAACGGGAACGGTGCGGCCAAAAAGGAGACGCAGCCGGCACAGCAGAATCCGGCAGCGGGCAGTGCCGAGTCGGAGAAACAGCCTGTATATGGGCAGCCGGCGTCGGGACAGAGCGCTGTAGAAGGCAGTCCGGTTCCGGATCAGAATTCCGATGCGGCGCAAAACCGGCAGGCGCAGGCTTCCGATCCCGGCATGCAGGAGCAGACGCCGGAGGCGCAGAAAGAACAGGAACAGCCGTGGAGGCCGCCCTGTCAGCCGCAGCCGGAGAACAGAGGCGTCTTTTCACAGGCGCCGGAACCGCGGGACGATCATAAACATTAAGAACCTGCGGCGTAGGAAAGAATAAGAGGCAAAGTCATATCAGCAGCTGACTTTGCCTTCTCTTTATAACAGTAAGGAAAGCATGCCATGTTTAACTTTGAAGAAGAATTGAAGAAACTGCCGCATTCTCCGGGTGTGTACCTGATGCACGATGCAGGAGACACGATCATCTATGTGGGCAAGGCCGTGAATCTGCACAGCCGGGTGCGTTCTTATTTCCGCAGGATCGTGGGCAGAGGGCCGCAGATCGACAGGATGGTGGAACAGATCGCCCGCTTTGAGTATATCGTGACGGACTCTGAGCTGGAGGCGCTGGTGCTGGAGAATAACCTGATCAAGGAATACAGCCCGAAGTACAACACGATGCTCAAGGACGACAAGACCTATCCTTATATCAAAGTGACTATGGGGGAGGAATTCCCGCGGATCCTTTTTTCCAGAGAGATGAAGAAGGACCGTTCCCGGTATTTCGGGCCGTATACGAGTGCGGCGGCGGTGAAGGATACCATCGACCTGATGAACAAGCTCTACCAGCTAAAGACCTGCAACCGCAGGCTGCCGCGGGATATCGGCCTCGAGCGGCCCTGCCTGAATTACCATATCAAGCAGTGTCTGGCTCCATGTCAGGGCTATATCGACAGGGAGGCGTACAGAGAACGCGTGGAACAGGCGTTGGATTTCCTGAACGGCAACTATAAGCCGCTTTTGAAGGATCTGGAGGAAAAGATGACGCAGGCGTCCGAGAATCTGGAGTTCGAGGAAGCTATACGGTACAGGGATCTCTACAACAGTGTCAAAAGCGTGGCGCAGAAGCAGAAGATCACGGACAGCAACGGCGAGGACAAGGATATTCTGGCGCTGGCCAAGGATGAGACAGATGCCGTGGTGCAGGTCTTTTTTGTGCGGGACGGCAAGCTGATCGGCAGGGAGCATTTCTATATGACCCATGTGGAGGGGTATGACACGGCGCAGATCCTGCTGGACTTTGTGAAACAGTTTTATGCAGGCACGCCCTATATTCCCCGGGAATTGATGCTGCAGGAGGAGATCGCGGACATCGAGATCCTGGAAAAGTGGCTGAGCAGCCGTAAAGGCAGCCGGGTCTATCTGCGCGTGCCGAAGAAGGGAGCCAAAGAAAAGCTGGTGGAGCTGGCGGCCCAGAACGCGCATCTTGTGTTAAGCCAGGACAAGGAGCGGATCAGGCGGGAGGAAGGCCGTACCATCGGAGCGATGAAGGAGATCGGGGCACTGCTCCAACTGGAAAATGTGAGCCGTATGGAGGCTTTCGACATCTCCAATATCAGCGGATTCGCCAATGTAGGTTCCATGGTGGTATTTGAAAAGGGAAAAGCGAAGCGCAGCGACTACCGCAAATTCCGCATTCAGTCGGTATCCGGGCCGGACGATTACGCCTGCATGAAGGAAGTGCTGACCAGACGTTTCATTCACGGCATGGAGGAGAAGGAGGAGCTGAACCGGAAGGCGATCAACCAGGAATTCGGCAGCTTCACGAAATTTCCGGATCTGCTGCTGATGGACGGCGGCAGAGGGCAGGTCAATATCGCGCTGCAGGTGTTGGAGGAGCTGCATCTGGAGATTCCCGTCTGCGGTATGGTCAAGGACGACAACCACCGCACCAGAGGGCTGTACTATCAGAATGTGGAGATTCCCATTGACACCCACTCGGAAGGGTTTAAGCTGATCACCCGGATTCAGGATGAAGCGCATCGCTTTGCCATCGAATATCATCGCTCCCTGCGCTCCAAGGCCCAGGTCAAGTCTGTGCTGGATGAGATACCGGGGGTGGGGCCGGCCAGACGCAAAGCGTTGATGCGGCATTTCGGTTCCATAGGCGAGGTGCGGGAGGCGTCCGTGGAGAAGCTGTGCGAGGTGCCGGAGATACCGGAGCATATCGGACGGCAGATCTATGCATTTTTTCGGACGGATGCGGAGAACGGGGATCGCAGTAACTCCTTAAAATGATAATTAAGTCGGAAAAAATATGTTTTAAAATGAATAAAATTGACTTAAAGTTCATACAATGATATCATCAAGGTAAAAGAAGGGAAAAAATGGTTGTTTTGGGCTGTGAGGTGATATCGTGCGGAGGAAAATAGAAGAGAAGCTGTTACGATGGAAAAACGATGAAGAAGGCCGTATGCCGTTGCTGCTCTACGGCGCACGGCAGGTGGGCAAGACTTTCATCCTGCTGGATTTCGGGGAGAAGAACTACGAGAATGTAGTCTATATCAATTTGGAGACGAACCGCTCCGTAGCTTCTGTCTTCGAGAATGATATCGCTCCGGGACGGATCATTACGCTGCTGGAGGCGATCGTGGGAGAGGAGATCCATCCGGGGAGGACGCTTTTGTTTCTGGATGAGATCCAATCCTGTGAGAGGGCATTGACAAGTCTGAAATATTTCTGTGAGCAGGCGCCGGAGTATCATATCGTATCTGCCGGGAGTCTTCTCGGCGTGGCAGTCAACAGGCAGCAGTATTCTTTTCCGGTGGGGAAAGTGAAGAGCCTGTCCCTGTACCCGCTGGATTTTGAAGAGTTCCTGTGGGCGGTGGGAGAAGAGACGCTGGCGGGGGAGATCCGGGCCTGCTGTGAGGCGCACAGGCCGATGATAGAGGCCCTGCATCAAAAGGCGCTGGAGCTGTATCATTATTATCTGATCGTAGGCGGTATGCCTGCCGTTGTCAACGAATACGTCAGCCGGGGGAAGCTGGTACTGGTGCCGAATATGCAGCATGAGATTCTGGGAAACTATGTGGCGGATATGGCGAAGTACGCTTCTGCGGAGGAGGCGGTCAAGATCCGGGCGGCTTTCAATTCCATTCCCGCACAGCTGGCGAAGGATAACAGAAAGTTCCAGTATAAGGTAGTGCAGAGAGGGGCCAGCAGTTCCATGTTCGGGGCCTCGATCGAGTGGCTGGAGCAGTCCGGTGTGGTTCTGAAATGTAAGAGGATCCTGCATGGAGAGGATCCGATCTCTGTCTATGAAGATCTCTCGTCTTTCAAATTATATATGGGTGATGTAGGGCTTCTGGTGGCCAAATCCGGGCTGTCCCTGCAGACAATCCTGCTGGGGGAGGCCAATACCTTTATGGGAGCCGTGACGGAGAACTATCTTGCGGTTCAGCTGGCGGCCATGGGGTACGGGATCTATTACTGGGCGCCCGAGAACAGCCAGGCGGAGCTTGACTTTGTGCTGCAGGCAGGCGGACAGGTGACAGTAATCGAGAGTAAGCGCGGCACCCACAACAGATCCAGAAGCCTTGGCATGTTTATCCAGAAATATAAGCCGGGCCGGGCGATCCGGTTTTCGGAAGAAAATTTTTACGATACGGAGTCGGTGGAGGCGTTGCCTTTGTATGCAGCGTTCTGTCTGGGGACTGAAATCGTAGCTCATCGGTCGGATGCCCTGCTGTGGGGTGCCAGGCACCGTGACGCATAACGCTTTCCTGTCAATAATGCGGTGCAGTAGTTTTATCAGATGAATTGCGAACCGCCTTTTTGTATGTTAGAATAGGACATGGAACGGCATTTGCATAACTTCGCGGTTTGGTGCAAATGGACTGTGCAGGCTGCGGCAAGACAAGATATGGGAGGTAAGGAGAGGGTATGGCGAGCATCAGTTTGACGAAGGTTATCGAGAAATTTAAATGGGAGAATCTGACGCCGGAGATCGATATTTCCAAGATCAGCGTGATCCAGCCGGATATCAACAGACCGGCGCTGCAGATCGCGGGGTATTTTGAGCATTTTGAGACGACGAGACTGCAGATCGTAGGATTTGTGGAATATTCTTATATGAATTGCATGGAAGAGGATCGTCAGCGGGAGATTTTCGAGAAGCTGCTCAACAATCCGATCCCAGGCATCCTGTTCTGCAGGGAGTTACAGCCGAACCCGTTATTCCGGGAGATCGCGGTCAAGTACGGCGTGCCGATCCTGATGAGCAAGAAGGCTACTTCGGCCTGTATGGCGGAAGTGATCCGCTGGCTGAATGTGAAGCTGGCTCCCTGTATCTCCGTGCACGGCGTGCTGGTGGACGTATACGGCGAGGGCGTGCTGATCACGGGCGAGAGCGGCATCGGTAAGTCCGAGGCGGCGCTGGAGCTGATCAAGAGAGGGCATCGTCTTGTCACGGATGATGTGGTGGAGATCCGCAGAGTCAGTGAGGATACGCTGGTGGGAAGCGCCCCGGATATCACGAAGCACTTTATCGAGCTGCGGGGTATCGGCATCGTGGACGTGAAGTCGCTGTTCGGTGCGTCCAGCGTCAGGGATACGCAGAATATTGATCTGGTCATCCGTCTTGAGGACTGGGATAAGGATAAGGAATATGACCGTCTTGGTCTGGAAGAGGAGTACACCGAGTATCTGGGCAATAAGGTGGTATGCCACAATATTCCCATCAGACCCGGCCGGAATCTGGCCATCATCTGCGAGTCGGCGGCAGTTAACCACCGTCAGAAGAAGATGGGTTACAACGCGGCGCAGGAGCTGTATAAGCGCGTGCAGAAATCTCTGGCGGCCAGACGGGAAGAAGACCAGTAAGTGCGGAGTGCCAGGACGGCCGGTGTGGAACAGATAAACTGTAAATCAAAAATCATATAACAAACTGCAAACAAGGGGGAGAAAAGCATGGCAAATTATGTATTTGGAGTGGATGTGGGCGGAACTACCGTGAAGCTGGGGCTGTTTGACATTGACGGCAACCTGCAGGACAAGTGGGAGATTCCCACCAGGACGGAGAACGGCGGCGTGAATATCCTGCCGGACGTTGCGGCCAGCGTACAGGCCAGGATGGAAGAGAAGGGGATCACCAAAGACGACGTGGCAGGCGTGGGCATCGGCGCTCCCGGCCCGGTTGACGGCAGAGGAATCATCCACAAGGCGGTGAACCTGGGCTGGTCCGAGATGAATCTGAAAAAGGAATTGTCGGAACTTCTCGGCGGTATGCAGGTGGAAGGCGGCAATGACGCCAATGTGGCGGCGCTGGGCGAGATGTGGAAAGGCGGCGGCCAGGGTCATAAGGATCTGGTGGCAGTCACTTTGGGAACCGGCGTGGGCGGCGGCATCATCATCAACGGCAAAGTCGTGACCGGCTGCAACGGTTCGGGCGGCGAGATCGGCCATATCCATGTGGAAGACAATGAGACAGAAGTCTGCGGCTGCGGCAACTTAGGCTGCCTTGAGGAATATGCTTCCGCTACGGGCATCACCAGACTGGCGAACCGGAAACTGAAAGCCTGCGACAAGGACAGTGTGCTGCGGCAGGGTGAAGTATCCGCCAAGACGGTATTTGATGCGGTCAAGGCAGGGGATGAGCTGGCCATCGAGGTGGCGAAACAGTTCGGAGAATATCTGGGCAAGGGCCTGGGCGTGATCGCCGGTGTTGTCAACCCGGAAGTATTCGTGATCGGCGGCGGCGTTTCCAAGGCCGGCGAAGTACTGTTTGATTATATCCGCCCGCCTTTCGAGCGCACGGTGTTCCACGGCTGTAAGGATACGAAGTTCGTGCTTGCCACACTGGGCAACGATGCGGGCATCTACGGCGCGGCGAAGCTGGTGCTGGAATAAAAGACAGAAGAAACAGAATATACATAATTTTAAGATAAAACAGGGATTCTATAGTAAGCGGCAGAGTAATTTGCCGCTTACTATGAAAGTTTAAGACTTTCACAGCATGGATAGAAGTTTATGATAAAGATGATCTGTGACATCCGCGGCTGCATCGGAATATTAATAAATAAGCAGTAAATTCGAGAAATGGACGGGATAGAAATTGAGTGCATCAATGTATGATTATATAAAAACGATCATTCCGGAAGAACGTATCTTGTTTCACGAACCGATGAGTAAGCACACCACTTTTCGAGTGGGAGGAGAGGCAGACTGTCTTATCATGATTCATGAGGAGCAGGAACTGACGAAGCTGATCCGTTACCTGAATCAGATAGAGGAAGCATATTTTATAGTAGGCAACGGCAGTAATCTTCTCGTAGGAGATAAAGGATACCGGGGCGTGGTGCTCAAATTTGACGGGCCTATGGGAGAAGTGCAGACGAAAGGCACGGTGATACGGGCCGGCGCCGGAGCGCTGCTTTCGAAGGTGGCGGCGCAGGCAAAGGAGCACGGCCTGTGCGGGATGGAGTTTGCAGCCGGTATTCCCGGCAGTATCGGCGGCGCCGTGGTGATGAATGCAGGCGCTTATGGCGGCGAGATGAAGCAGGTCGTCGTGTCTGTCCGGGGATTGGATAAAGAGGGAGAGATCCTGACGATGGACAACGATACGATGGAATTCGGATATCGCAGCAGCGCCATACGCAACAGGCCGATCATCGTACTGGAAGTGACGCTGCAGCTTGCGGCGGGTGATGCAGAGGCGATCGGGATGAGGATGGAAGAGCTGGCGGCACAGCGCAGAAGCAAACAGCCGCTGGAATATCCCAGTGCCGGCAGCACATTCAAACGGCCGGAAGGATACTTTGCGGGCAAGCTGATCATGGACGCGGGGCTGCGGGGCTATCGGATCGGCGGCGCGCAGGTGTCGGAGAAGCACTGCGGTTTTGTGGTAAACAGAGGCGGCGCCACCGCGGCGGATATCAGAGAGGTGATCGAGGAAGTACAGGAGCGGGTCAGGGACCGGTTTCATGTCACATTAGAACCGGAGATCGTTTTCTTGGGAGAGTTTTAAAAATACGACGGATTGCGTTTTCGCTGTGAAACGGAATCCGAGATGCAGGGGATACGGGAGATAATGAAATGAGATTTGTGGTAGTGACCGGGATGAGCGGTTCCGGTAAACGGACGGCTATGAAGATGCTGGAAGACGTGGGCTTTTACTGTGTGGATAACCTGCCGGTACCGCTGATCGAGAAATTTGTGGAGCTTATAGCCATGCCAGGCAGCGAGATCACGAAGGTGGCGCTGGGCCTGGACGTGCGTGCGGATCAGCCTTTTGGTGATGCACAGCGCACATTGGACAGGCTGAAAGAGAACGGGTATCTGTTCGAGATTCTTTTTATGGAGGCGAGCGATCAGGTTCTTTTGAAAAGATATAAGGAGTCGAGGCGCATGCATCCGCTTTCCCCGGCGGGAAGGGTGGAAGAAGGCGTGCACAGGGAGCGGGATATCCTGCAGTATATTAAGAAGAAGGCAGACTATGTGATCGATACTTCCAATCTTCTGACAAGGGAGTTAAAGGAAGAGATCGACCATATTTTTGTACGCAATGAAGAATATAATTCCCTGATGGTCAGTATACTGTCCTTCGGGTTTAAGAACGGGATTCCGGCGGATGCGGATCTGGTGTTCGACGTCAGATTTCTTCCGAATCCGTTCTATATTGATGAATTGAAGCATAAGACTGGTAATGACAGGGAAGTAAGGGATTATGTGATGGATTTTCCGGAGGCTTCCGCGTTTCTGGAGAAGCTGGAAGGAATGCTGGATTTTCTGATCCCCAACTATGTAAAGGAAGGAAAGCATCAGCTGGTGATCGGGATCGGCTGCACCGGCGGCAAGCACAGAAGCGTGACGCTGGCCAATGAACTTTATGCTGAGATGAAGGAACGCGGTAATTACGGTGTGAAGCTGTATCACAGAGATATAAAACAGGGAGTATAGAGAATGTCTTTTTCCGGGACAGTGAAGGAAGAACTTGCAGCGCATATAGATTCTTCGAGGCATTGTCAGCTGGCAGAGCTGGCGGCGATCCTGCACTTTGGCGGCGGTATATGCGGGGCGGCAGGCGAACCACATCTTTGCCTTGAGACAGAAAATGAAGCAGTTATCAGAAAATGCTTTACATTATTAGAAAAAACCTTTAATATAAATAAAGTTGCAGTACAGGGCAAAGGGAGGATACTGTCCGACGACAGGACAGAAGATAAAGTGATACAGGCCCTGCATCTTGGAAAGAGGGAGGACGGATCGATTCTGCTGCAGACACCGGTCAACTCTCTTTTGATCAAGAATTCCTGCTGCGCCAGAGCATTTTTAAGGGGCGCATTTTTGAGTATCGGATCGATGAGCGATCCTGAGAAGAGCTACCACTTGGAGTTTGTCTGCAGTATCAGAGAGCAGGCAGGACAGCTTAAGGATATTATTCGGGAATTTCAGATTGATGCGAAGAGTGTCCGGCGCAAGAAATATGAGGTTGTCTATTTAAAAGAAGGTTCCGGTATTGTAGACCTTCTGAACGTTATGGGAGCGCATGTATCCCTGATGAATCTGGAGAATCTGCGGATCGTCAAGGAAATGCGCAATTCCGTGAACAGGCGGGTAAACTGCGAGACAGCCAATATTTCCAAAACCGTGACTGCAGCATCGAAGCAGATCGAAGACATACTCCTGATCAGAGACAAATACGGTTTTGACAACCTGCCGGACAATCTGCGGCAGATGGCGGAAGTGCGGCTGGAGTATCCGGATGCCGCGCTGAAAGAGCTGGGGGGCTATCTGGATCCGGCCGTAGGGAAATCGGGAGTAAATCACAGACTGCGCAAATTAAGTGAGATTGCCGACAGAATCAGGTTGTAGAAGGAGGGAAAAAGTATGATTCAAAAAGCTATCCAGATTAAACTGGAGGAAGGGCTGGAGGCCAGACCGGTCGCCATGCTCGTGCAGGTGGCAAGTCAGTTTGAGAGTACTGTGTACATCAACTCAGAAGACAGAAAAGTGAACGCCAAGAGCATTATGGGGATGATGAGTCTTGGACTTGCCAGTGGGGAAGAGGTAACTGTTGTTGCGGACGGAAATGATGAGGACACTGCTGTTGTGGAGATTGAGAAATTCCTGAGCGGTAATTAGACCCGGGCTGCGCACATGACATTTAGATAAGGCAGAATGTAAAAGAG
>Ga0224483_100671_pt1 | contig 11172 bp, 7 predicted proteins | sample hydfratestSal1_FD_181453 | JGI IMG/M metagenome (GOLD analysis project Ga0224483, IMG submission 181453) | Metatranscriptome of mouse feces microbial communities from Columbus University, Ohio, United States - Sal1 (Metagenome Metatranscriptome) ... | reverse complement strand
TGTCGGTTTATTTGTATAATGATCATAATATTTTAACGTGGAAAGACATATATGTTAGACATACAGCAGATCAGGAGGCATCCGGAGCAGGTACAGGAGAATTTCGAGAGGAGGGGCCTGGATATCTCCGTGGAGGATCTCCTCGGTCTGGATAAAGAAAAACTGAGACTGCAGACAGAGCTGCAGGAGATGACGCACGAGAAGAACCTCTTATCCAAACAGGTGGCTGCCCGGAAGAAGCAGGGAAGAGAGGCAGGGGATCTGCTGATGTCCATCTACCGGATAGAGGATAAACTCGACGAGTTGGGATACATCCTGCGTGCGAAGACACAGCGGCTGCAGGATGCCCTGCTCAGGCTGCCTAATCTGCTCGATGATGAGATGCAGGCAGATATGGAGGTGCTGTATTCATATAAAGAAAAACCTGTATTCGGTTTTCAGCCCAAAGGACATATGGAGCTGTGCCGGCGGCACCGTCTGATCGATTATGAGACAGCCGCCACCCTGATGGGCCGCGGCTATTGGATCTACAGAGGGGTCGGCGCCAGGCTGGAATGGGCGTTGTTGGATTTTTGTCTGGAGGAAAACCAGAAGGCCGGTTATGAGATGGTGATGCTGCCCCCGATCGCGCGGGAGATCTGTGGGTTTGGGGCCGGACAGTTCCCGAAATTTGAGGAGGAAGCCTATAAGATCCAGGGGAACGGTCAGTTTTTGATCCCCACGGCTGAGACGGTGCTGGTGAATCTGCACAGGGATAAGATCCTAAAGAGCGATGAGCTCCCGCTGAAATACACATCCTACACGTCCTGTTTCCGCAGGGAAGTGAGCAAAGATCCGGATGAGCGCGGGATGATCCGGGGGCATCATTTCAACAAAGTGGAAAACGTACAGTTTGTGGCGCAGGAGCAGTCGGAGGAAGCCTTCGCACAGATCTTAAAGCAGGCGGAGCATCTGATGCAGACACTGGATCTGCATTACAGAGTCATACGGTCGGCGGCCGGCGAGTGCAGCACGGCGATGTCTAAGACGTATGATATCGAAGTCTGGCTCCCTGCGGAACGTGTGTACAAAGAAGTCAGTTCCATCTCAAATGCCAGGGACTACCAAGCGAGGCGGACGAACACCCGATACAGGGACGAAAGCGGCAAGCTCCGGTATGTCCATACGTTGAACGGTTCCGGATTGGCCACGAGCAGGCTGTTTGCGGCGATCCTTGAGCAGAACCAGTTGGTAGAGGACGGGAGTATACGGATACCGGAAGTACTGGCCCCGCGGGTGGGGATCGACGTATTATCTTTGTCGTAAATGATCGTAAATAAAAGAGCGTATATCAAGAACAGGAGGGTACAGGATGTATAAGAGATACGAACGGGAGTCAATCCCGTAAAATCCTGAAATGTTTTATTAGCTATGAAAAAATCAAGGAGGAGATACGATGATTAAAGTGACCATCGATGGGATCGCTGTAGAAGTCGAGCAAGGCTCTACGATCTTAGAAGCCGCAAAGATCGCCGGCGTCGAGATCCCAACATTATGTTATTTAAAAGATGTCACTCCTGAAGCATCTTGCCGTATGTGTATGGTTGAGATCGAAGGTATGCCAAAGTTAGTCACAGCATGTTCATTCCCTGCTGCTGACGGCAACGTGGTCCATACCAAGACCGAGAGAGTCGTAAAAGCCAGGAGAGGCGTATTGGAACTGTTAATGAGCAATCACAAGACGGATTGCTTCTCATGTCCGCAGAATGGTATGTGTAAGCTGCAGGATCTTTGCTTCGAGTACGGTGTGAAGGATGTGCCGTTTGAAGGCGTTGAGAAACCGATCGACGACTCCAACAAATTCTTTACATATGACCCGAATCTGTGTATCCTCTGCCACAGGTGTGTGAATACCTGTCAGAAACGTACCTGCCGCGGATCGATCGACACGACACAGCGTGGATTCAGATCTGTGATCAGTCCTGCATTCGGCATGGATTGGGCAGACAGCAACTGTGAATCCTGTGGTAACTGCGTGCAGGCATGTCCGACAGGCGCGCTTACCATGAAAAAACAAAAAGAGTACCGTCATTGGGATGTTGAGAAAGTCCTTACAACTTGTCCCCACTGTGCGACCGGATGCCAATACTATGTATATGTAAAGGATAACAAGGTCGTAGATGTGGAAGCGGCAGACGGCCCGTCCAACAGGGGCTTACTGTGTGTGAAAGGACGTTCCGCATCCTTTGATTTCGCTCAGTGCGACGAAAGGATCACAACACCGCTCGTCAAGAACAGGGAGACCGGCGAATTCAGAGAAGCTGGTTGGGATGAAGCCCTGGATCTGGTAGCATCGAAATTTTCTGAGATCAAAAATACATATGGAGGTCAGGCGCTGGCAGGTTTTGCTTGCTCACGTTCAACCAACGAGGACATCTACATGCTCCAAAAGATGACCAGGGTTGCGTTCGAGTCTAACAATACCGATAACTGCGCCCGTGTTTGACATGCACCTACTGTTGCCGGTCTGGCAATGACGTTAGGTTCTGGTGCTATGACAAACACCATCGAAGATATCACACATGATTCCGATGTGATCTTGCTGTGCGGCTCTAACCCTGAAGAAGCGCATCCAGTCATTGGTATGCAGGTGCGTCAGGCAGTGGCTAGGGGCGCAAAACTCATCGTAGTCGATCCTCGTGAGATAGACCTTGCAAAGAAAGCGACGATCCACCTGAAACTGAAACCAGGTACAAACGTTGCATTCGCAAATGGTATGATGAACGTCTTCATTGAAGAAGGATTGATCGACAAAGAATTTATCGCTGATAGAACAGAAGGATTTGAAGAACTGGCCGCGATCGTGAAGGATTATACACCAGAAAAAGTTGGTGAGATCTGTCATATCGATCCCGAAGATCTGCGTGCAGCGGCACGTCTGTATGCGAAAGCAGACCGTGCACCGATCATGTACTGCCTGGGTGTTACAGAGCACCACACAGGTACAGAGGGCGTTATGTCCATGTCCAATATGGCGATGATGGTCGGAAAACTTGGTAAAGCAGGCTGCGGCGTGAACCCGATCCGTGGACAGAACAACGTCCAGGGCGCTTGTGACATGGGTGCGCAGCCAAACGTATATACAGGTTACCAGAAGGTCGCAGACCCGGCTGTCACAGAGAAATTTGAAAAAGCCTGGGGCGTAGACCTGAAACATTTACAACCCGGTCGGATGGCAACAGAATGTTTCCACGATATGATCGATGGAAAGATCAAAGGTTTGTTCATCTTTGGTGAGGACCCGATCGTGACAGATCCGGATACAAACCACGTGATCAAAGCGCTGACAAACCTGGATTTCTTAGTCGTGGATGAATTGTTCATGACAGAGACAGCGAAATATGCTGATGTTATCCTGCCTGGCCGTTCATATCTGGAAAAAGAAGGCACGTTCTCAAATACAGAGCGCCGTGTACAGAGGGTCCGCAAAGCGATCGAGATCCCTGGCACAAAACCAGATACTGAGATCTTCTCTCTGATCATGCAGAGGATGGGCTATGATCAGCCGATCCTGACACCTGCCCAGATCATGGACGAGATTTCCTCCGTTACTCCGTCTTTCGCCGGTATCAGCCATGAAAGACTTGACAGCCCGGAAGTTGGCGGCAGGGGACTGCAGTGGCCTTGTACGTCGAAAGAGCATCCTGGCACCCCGATCATGCATGTGGGTAAATTTGCAAGGGGCTTAGGCTACTTCTATCCGGCGAAATATCAGCCGTCCACGCAGCAGGTATCTGAAGAGTATCCGTTCATCATGATCACGGGCCGTATACTCTATCACTACAATGCCTGTGCGATGACCGCCAAGACGCCAGAGATCAACGAGATCTCCAGTCAGTCCTTCATCGAGATCAACACAGAGGACGCAGCGGCACTTGGGATCGCAGACGGTGATAAAGTATATGTATCTTCCCCCCATGGACGTATTGCATCTTGGGCAAGAGTATCCGGTAAGACAAGCAAGGGCGAAGTTTGGATGCCGTTCCACTTCTTAGACGGTAACTCGAACTGGCTGGTCGGCGACCACTTGGATGATTTCTCCAAGACACCTGAGTATAAGGTGACCGCTGTCCATGTAGAAAAAGCGACCGAAGAGAAGGAATGCTGCCAGTATATGGAAGTACCGAATATCGTACGCAAAAAAAAGGCTAAAATGTTTTAAATATACGGCAAACTTATAATAAAATAAAGATCCAAGGGGCATCGATGGGATGTAGGCCGGTGTCCCGAAGATCTTAAGTTCATGTGAAATAAGGAGGATATTATAAAATGAGTGACGAAAGGATCAACATTCCTTATAGGGGAACACCAGAGCAGGAAAGCGAGTTAGCAGAACTGATCGCTAAATATAAAGGAACAAAAAGTCCGCTGATCCCTGTATTAGAGCAGGCACAGGATATATTTGGCTATCTTCCGGAAAAAGTGCTGAAGATCATTTCCGAAGAATTACAGGTTTCTTTGGCTAAAATCTATGGCGTTGTTACATTCTATTCATTCTTTTCCCTGTATCCGAAGGGAAAATACAACATCTCTGTATGTCTTGGTACGGCCTGCTATGTAAAAGGCTCCGGCCAGATCTACGACAAACTGCAGAGTGTTTTAGGCATCACAGGCGGACAGTGTACAGAAGACGGCAAATTCTCATTAGAAGCCTGCCGCTGCATCGGCGCATGCGGTCTGGCGCCAGTTATGACTGTGAATGGAGAAGTCCATGGACGTCTGACTGCTGATATGGTTGATGGCATTCTCGCACAATATGAATAGTTAAGGAGGACGTACATAGTGATTACGATCGATCAATTACAAGAAATCAAAGAAAAAAATCAGGATATCGTTAATTTTAGAAAAGAGCACGCTGAGAGAGGAAATGGTAAATACCGTTCACATGTTCTGGTATGTGCAGGTACTGGATGTACATCTTCAGGCAGCCAGAAGATCGCTGACAAACTGGAAGAAGAGATCAAAGCAGCCGGACTGGAAGAAGAAGTATGCGTGATCCGCACCGGATGCCATGGCCTTTGCGCATTGGGTCCTGTTATGATCATCTATCCGGAAGCAGCTTTCTATTCAAACATGGAATTAGAACATGTTCCGGAGATCGTTTCCGAACATCTGGTAAAAGGCAATGTGGTCACAAAATATCTGTACCAGGAGACAGTGACCGAGGACGGCATCATCTCCATGAACCAGACCAATTTCTACAAACCGCAGAACCGTGTTGCTTTAAGGAACTGTGGTGTGATCAATCCGGAATGTATCGATGAATATATCGGAACAGGCGGATACCAGGCTCTGGCTAAAGTCCTGACGACTATGTCAAGGGAAGATGTTGTAAAATGCATCACAGACTCAGGTCTGCGTGGCCGTGGGGGCGGCGGTTTCCCGACCGGAAAGAAATGGCAGTTTGCAATGGGCGGAGAGCCAGGCGTACAGAAATATGTCTGCTGTAACGCCGATGAAGGCGATCCAGGTGCGTTCATGGACCGTTCCGTATTAGAGGGCGATCCTCATGTAGTATTTGAGGCAATGGCGATCGCAGGCTATGTGATCGGTGCTGACCAGGGTTACATCTATGTGCGTGCAGAGTATCCGATCGCTGTAGACCGTCTGAACATCGCTTTGGCACAGGCCAGAGAATACGGTCTGTTAGGTAAAAATATCTTTGGCACAGGTTTTGACTTTGATATCGACCTGCGTCTTGGTGCCGGTGCGTTCGTATGTGGTGAAGAGACTGCCCTTATGACTTCCATCGAGGGCAACCGTGGTGAGCCGCGTCCGCGTCCGCCATTCCCGGCTGTAAAAGGTCTGTTCGGTCAGCCGACGATCTTGAATAACGTTGAAACATGGGCAAATATCCCGCAGATCATCTTAAAAGGCGCTGAGTGGTTTGCTTCCATGGGTACAGAGAAATCCAGAGGTACAAAAGTATTCGCTCTCGGCGGTAAGATCAACAACGTTGGTCTGGTAGAGATCCCAATGGGAACGACTCTGCGTGAAGTTGTTGAGAACATCGGCGGCGGCATCCCAGGCGGCAAGAAATTCAAAGCTGCACAGACCGGCGGTCCTTCCGGCGGATGTATCTCCCTGGAAAACTACGATGTACCCATCGATTACGACAACCTGGTATCCATCGGCTCCATGATGGGTTCTGGCGGTCTGATCGTTATGGACGAAGACGACTGTATGGTCGACATCGCTAAATTCTTCTTAGAGTTTACGGTAGATGAATCCTGTGGTAAATGTACACCTTGCCGTATCGGTACAAAGAGATTGTTAGAACTCTTGAATAAGATCACAGACGGCAAAGCTGAGATGGAAGATCTGGACCGTATGGTGGATCTGTGTAACCTGATCAAAGAGAACTCCTTGTGTGCATTGGGACAGACAGCTCCGAACCCTGTATTGTCTACATACAAATATTTCAAAGACGAATACATTGCCCACGTTAAAGATAAGAAATGTCCGGCTGGTAAATGTAAGAACCTGGTATCCTACCATATCGATGCTGAGAAATGTATCGGATGCGGTCTCTGTAAAAAGAACTGCCCAGGCGATGCGATCACTGGTGAGAAGAAACAACCGCATGAGATCGATACTGCTAAGTGCCTGAAGTGCGGCGTTTGTATGTCTAAGTGTAAGAAAGACGCTATTTATAAGGCTTAAATGTCTGTCTTTTTGAAATATTGTGTACAGGAGGTACTATCTTGAGTTACGAAAAGAAAATCCATGCAACAATAGATGGCAAAGAAGTTGAAGTGGATCCTGGAACAACTATTTTAAAGGCAGCGCAGAGTGTGGGGATTAAGATCCCCACCCTGTGCTACCTGAAATTTATGACACCGGAAGCATCCTGCCGGATGTGTATGGTTGAGATCGTGGGTATGCCGAAATTGGTGACGGCATGTTCTTTCCCCATTGCCGACGGCAATGAGATCCTTACGAAGAGTGAGAGAGTCATAAAGGCTAGGAGAGGTGTCTTGGATCTGATGCTTTCCAACCATCCCAACAACTGCTTTGACTGCGCGGGCAACGGTGATTGTGAATTCCAGTCCCTCTGCTATGAGTATGGCGTGAAAAAGACTACTTACGAAGGTGAGATGGTCAAGAAACCGATCGATCATTCCAATCCATATTTTACATATGACCCGAATCTGTGTATCCTTTGCCACAGATGCGTAAATACATGTGAACATCTGGTAGGCCGCAGCGCGATCGGTCTTTCCAAGAGGGGATTCAATTCCAAGGTTTCAGCTGCTCCATTCCAGGATCAGTGGATCAACAACATGGAATGTGAGTTCTGCGGAAACTGTATCCAGGCTTGTCCAGTAGGTGCTTTAAGGCCGAAGAACCGTTCTGTGTATCGTCCGTGGGAAGCAAAGAAAGTGGAATCTGTCTGCTATAACTGTAAGAAAGGGTGCAAACGTGTCCTTCTGATCAAAGACAACAAGATCGTGGATGTTGTGGCAGATCCGGAATCCGAAAATAACGGCCGTCTCTGCAATAAGGGCCGGTTTGAATTCTACGATGTCCAGAGGCCAGGCCAGATCGCTATCTTGGAGGCGAAGGATATCGAAAGAGCGCGTGAAGCATTGGAAGCGCAGTTGGATATTGAATAGAAATAGGCCATATAGAAAAAGAGACTGCTCGAAGGCGGCCTCTTTTTCTATCTTTGTTTTAAGTAAAATATGTTTTTAATACCGATGTGATTCGTTTTCCCATGGGGCACATATTGGGAGGGTTCGGATCGATCTTGGATGGGAAGCTGGGTGCGTCGTTTGTAACGGTCCAGTCTGCCTTGATCAAAGAAGAGTCCGTTTTTCATCTGCAAGTTTTGTGATATGTTTGCTGTCAAAATACTCCAGGATCATCTGCGTATATTTACGCGAACTGTCTAAGAGTGTCCGATAATCGCCCAACGTGATGTTCCCATTTTTCTGGATATGATCTTTCAAAAGCCCCAGCGCTTGTTCATAACAGTCTTTATGCATATAGTAGGCTGGCGTGACCTTGATCAGCTCCCCGTCTTTGACCATTTTATCCAATAGCTGCCGGGTGATCTTAGCGTTCTTGCTCTTATTGATGATGTCATCCGTTTTCGGCATGGCGAATCCGGCTTTTTTGTATTGCGCGATGATGGCCTGTGATTCCTGCCTGTGATCCACACTTTGTTTAGGGACGAATGCGTACAGGGAAGTCAGGCCGTCTTTTTCTTTGATCACTTTTTTCTGGATCAGGTAGTCATAGAAAGTGTCGATATCCCGGGAGTCGGCGCCGTAGAGCCTTTGTGTCAGACGGCTTTTTACCTCCTCTTTGGAAAGTCCTTCTGTCAGGGCATTGGATCTGTGGAAATCTTCCAGGATCTTCGTGAGGAGAGGGCAGATGCTGTCGTAAAATTGTTTGTGGATGTAGATATCCTTTCCGATCTCCAGGACACGCCCTGTACCTTTTGATTTTTTCAGGATGGCTGTCGCCTCGGACAGGGGAAAGCCTGTCTTTAAGGACAAAAGCCGTGTATCCGGGAATACAGGGCTTTCCTCTTCCAGGAATCTTTCCATCAGTTCTTCCTTTGTCCCGGTGTCTTTGATCTGCATGGATGCAAGGACATCTTCCTGGCGGCGTTTGTGACGTCTGGGGCTGGCATCCAGCACAAGGCCGCCGCCGATGGTCTCCAAGGGTGAATAGAAGCGGATGGCAAAATGATCCAGACGTTTTAATGCGATCTCATGTTCAAACCGGATCTGCGCATAGGCCGTTTCCCCTGGAAGCTGTTCATCCCGGTCCAGTAAGACGACTTTTCCGATGACCTCGTCGGAGCCATAGTAAAAATGGACATGGCTGTTGTTGAGCACAGTGCGTTGTGTATTTTCAAGCAGATAGAGACGGACATCCACCATAAAGGTTTTGATCATACTGCCTGGCCTTGCGACCACAGATCCCCGGTCGATCGCCTCGGTCTTGACTGTAAGGTTCAGGGCAGTCCGCTGTCCTGCAAATGCCTGTTCTGCTTCCTGGCCGTAGACCTGGATGCTGCGGATCTTGGCATTGATCCCTGTCGGCATCAGGGAAACTTCATCGCCTGTCCGACAGCTTCCCTCGATCAAAGTCCCGGTGATGACTGTTCCATGTCCTTTCATCGTGAAGACCCTGTCAATGGGCAGGCGGAACATATCCGGGTCTGTGTTGTGGGCGGGGAGCGTGGGGATGATCTTTAAGATCTCTGTACGCAGGTCTTCGATGCCTTGTCCCGTATGGGAAGACACTTCAAAAATGGGCGAACCCTCCAGAAAACTGCCCGCCAGGTATTCCGTCACTTCTTCTTTTACAAGTTCGATCCAGTCTTCCTCACAATTATCACATTTAGTCAGGACGACAAAACCATGTTGGATATCCAACAGCTTCAGGATATCCATATGTTCCCTCGTCTGGGGCATGATCCCTTCATCGGCCGCGATGACCAGAAGTACAAAATCGATGCCGCCGATGCCTGCCAGCATGTTCTTTACAAATTTTTCATGTCCGGGGACATCGATGATGCCGATGTTTGTGTCGGCATCATCACTCTCCATTTTGGCAAAACCAAGCTCAATGGTAATGCCGCGCTTCTTTTCTTCTTTTAAACGGTCTGTATCCGTACCGGTGAGCGCTTTGATCAGGCAGGTCTTTCCATGATCGATGTGACCGGCAGTCCCGATGATGATATTTTGCATAAAAACATTATCCTTTCAGTTTTATGATACTTTCAGCTATAGCCGCCATATCCTGATCAAAGATCGTCCGCATATGGAGCCAGACTTTATCCTGGCTGATATGGGAGATGATCGGGGTCTGGCTTTTGCGCAGGGCATATTCGATCTGCTTTGTCGTACGGATATCCGAATACAGAGTGACCGCCCATCCCTCTAAACGCACATCCGGGGCAGAGCCGCCGCCGACAAAATCCTCACAGGGCTCCACATTGACATGGAGTGTACCCGCATCTGACATAAGGTTTTCTTTTAGACGGAGGGCTCTCTTGTATAATTTTTCTCTTGTGCAGGTGAGCATCCGCAGGGCAGGGATATTCTCCAGAACCTTGTCTGGATCCTGGTATTCGAAAAATACAGCTTCCAATGCGGCAAGCGTCATCTTATCGATACGCACCACACGTGCCAGGGGATGGCGTTTCATCGCCTGGATATATTTTTTCTTACCGATGATGATACCGGCCTGGGGGCCGCCCAGTAATTTATCGCCGCTGAACAGCATGATATCGGCGCCGGCTTTCATGGCTTCCCGTACATCCGGTTCGAAGATCTTGTGGTCCTTCAGGTCAGTGAGGAGCCCATTGCCCATATCATAAATGACAGGCAGAGCGTACCGGTCGCCCAGCTTGCGCAGTTCAGACAGCGGGACATCCTCGGTAAAACCGATGATCCGATAATTGCTGGTGTGTATCTTCATAAGGGCCGCCGTGCATTCACTGTCTATGGCCTGGATATAATCGGAAAGATGGGTCTTATTGGTGGTCCCCACTTCTTTTAAAGATACGCCGCTCAGACTCATAATGTCAGGGATGCGGAAAGAACCTCCGATCTCCACCAGTTCGCCACGGGATACGACAACTTCCCGTCCGTTGGCCATACTGGATAATACCAGCATGGTGGCGGCCGCATTGTTGTTGACGACCATGGCCGCCTCGGCGCCGGTGGCCTGGCAGATCAGGGATTCCACATGGTCATGGCGGGAACCGCGCCGACCGCTTTTTAGATCGTATTCAAGGGTGGAGTAAGAACAGGAGACTTCCTGTACATGTTCCATCGCCTTTTTACAGAGGGGAGAACGCCCCAGGTTCGTGTGCAGCACTGTGCCGGTGGCATTGATCACAGGGCGCAGGCTGGGGGTGGATCTTGCCTGGATACGGCTGATCACCCGGTCTAAAAATAATGGACGGTCCAGCAGTGCAGGCGGACAGTCATCCTCTTTTAAGATGGCCTCCCGGAGCAGATCGATCTCCTTGCGGACACTGTCTGCGATCATGGAGTAAGGTAGTTTTTCCTTAAAAAAAACAAGGCACTCGTCCTGAAGCACCTCGTCAACTTTATAGAGAGAGCGCAGACGCTCTTTCTTATCTATATTCAATCTTGTGTACCTCAT